>Ga0155100_115_pt1 | contig 34835 bp, 36 predicted proteins | sample RifCSPhighO2_01_FD_106068 | JGI IMG/M metagenome (GOLD analysis project Ga0155100, IMG submission 106068) | candidate division Kazan bacterium RIFCSPHIGHO2_01_FULL_49_10
TGAAAGAACATAGCTATGTTCTTTGCCTGAACGGTTTAAGTTGATGTGGCTTGTTTTGTCATGGGGATTTTTTGATTGTTGGGTTGACCATCTCTTTAGCGATCTCCAACCCAGAGTAGACTACCACTATAGTGCTGGTTATCCACATCCACCGGCACAGATCACTATCACCGTTAGGCCCCAAAGAGAGTGCGAGGGTGGGTAACAACATCAAGATAGAGAAAGTCGCGTAAAAATTGATGAAAGCTCTCTGCTTTTTCGGCCCGAGTATTATGGTTAGGTTAGCAACCCCCATACTTGTAATGGCCAACAACAACACAAGGATAAAAAATAGAATGGCTTCGAACATGGGTACACCTCCAAGAGTATTTCCAGATCATTCAGACGGCGCCAAATAGCCCTTTAAAGAAGTGAACGATTTCACTCCATTGAAAGGCCACCAACGAAATAATACCGTAGAATATGATGACGCCAACCAGCCACAGGAACATCGCCCCAAAGGACGATGGGCCGTCCCCAGCAAAATTAGATTTCTTCTGATCCACAATACCCCTCCTGATCTCCTTATGAGATGGTACAGACTACAGCAACTGCGATCAAAATGACCGCGACAATAGGGGTGAGACAACCAAAGATTTGGATGTTTTTCCAAAGCGGTTGAGGAAACTCCGTCTCCACCGGTTCTGGCGGATCGGTTTTAGTGGGTTCTGGGTCCATTTTATTTTCCTCCCGATATAGATATGAGAAACCAATAGATCATGACGAGCGTAGCGGCCATCACCAGGGTCTGAATAACCAGCATTAAAATCCATCCGATTAATGGTTCACTCTTATCGGATTTTTTTAGCCTATCGAGAAAATCCGAATTGAAATTGCCAGGATGATACCTGGCCTCGAGGGTGATGTAGACTTTGGCGATCGCAATTCCGATGTATCCCCAAAAGAGTCCAACTACCAACCATCCTACTGGGTCTGAACTGTACTGCATTAGTGGCGATGTGGTTGACCACAGCCACATTCCACCAGCACCAGCCAAACTAAAAAGTACGAAGGACAAGGGGCCGCTGACGGTCATCCACCAGTTCGTGACACGATTGTACCAGAATGGCATAACCAATAGGGCAATTAAGCTGATCCAGACGGACCAGCCTAAGGTTTCGTGAGCGATCTGGGTCCAGAAGCCGGCCCAGACGATCCAGAAGAGACCGAAGAATATGCGCTTGACAGACATCTGAATCTCCAGAATAACAAGTCTCGCTCCTCGACAAAACAGTTACCTGATTGTTAAGGAGCGGAGGGTTCAATATAACAGAATTATCCTGTACCAGTCAAGAAAGAACGGCCAAAGGCCTGGATCCCGGATCCGGACTGGGTTTATAAAAACCCGCCAGTCCGGGATGACAAGGGGGAGGTTTTTCGTCATTACGAGGAGTTAAAGATCCCTCGTTTCGCTCGGGACAGGCTCCGCAATCTCAGGGATTGCCACGGTCCGACAAGTCGGACCTCGCAATGACAAACAAGATTCTGGACAACTTAGGATGACGAGGGGGAAGAGTAAATAATATTCCCCTCCTTCCCAAGGAGGGGTGAGGGGTGGTTGGGGCTGTGAACTAACCCCACCCTGCCTCCCCTTGATAAGGGGAGGAGAGAATTGGTTAGATGAGGGAGGAGTTTTTGATAACGGCGCCAATAAAATCGCGGAACAAGGGGTGCGGCCGATGAGGGCGAGATTTAAACTCGGGGTGGAACTGCGAAGCCACAAACCACGGATGATCTTTTAGCTCGACGATCTCCACCAACTCGCGATCGGGCGAGATACCAGAAAGAATCATTCCCGCTTTTTCGAAGTCTTTGCGATAGTCGTTATTAAATTCGAACCGGTGCCGGTGTCGCTCAGAGATGTCCGGCGTTTTATAAGCTTCATAAGCCTTAGTCCCCCGCATCAACAAGCAAGGATAGGCGCCTAATCTCATAGTGCCGCCTTTTTGCGTGATCTTTTTTTGATACTCCATAATGTGGATCACTGGATGATGAGACTTTTCATTAAATTCGGTGCTGTTAGCGTCGTCCCAACCTAAAACATTACGAGCGAACTCGACCGTGGCGATCTGCATGCCCAGACATAATCCTAAGTAGGGAATCTGATGTTCGCGGGCGAATTGGGCTGCCTTAATCTTGCCTTCAATCCCGCGCGCGCCAAATCCACCCGGCACCACGATGCCATCACAGCCCGCCATCAGCTCGTTGATCGGCGACTCTTTGGATTCTAAATTCTCGGCATCGATCCACTTAATAATTACATCAAGATTATGATACCAGCCCGCCGCTTTTAGCGCTTCGAACACGCTTAAATAGGTATCCTCCATAGTGGTGTACTTGGCGATCAAGCCAACAGTCACCTTGGGCTTGTCTGATAATATCTTCATTACCAAATTGCGCCATTCGGATAGATCAGCTTTTTTATTGGTCAGCTTAAGTCGATCGGCGATTAGATCACCAAAACCATAGTTCTCCAGGGTAAGCGGCACATCATAAACGGTTTTAGAGGTTTCCAATGGCACTACCGCCGAGGGCGCTAAATTGGCAGCCAGCGCGATCTTTTCGACTCCATTCCGAGGGATGGGATGATCGCTTCGGCACATAATGGCGTCGGGCTGAATCCCCAGCCCCTGCAGATCGCGAACTGAATATTGGGCCGGGCGGGTCTTGAGCTCTTTGGTAACATCCAGCCAAGGCAGAAATACTACATGGATGTACATTACATTATCGTAGCCCATATCAGTTTTAATCTGCCGGATCGCTTCCAGAAAATGCATCGCTTCGTAGTCGCCCACCGTGCCACCCACCTCGGTGATCACCACATCAACATTGGCCTGCTCGCCGCCCTGCATCGCCATCTCTTTAACTTGATTGGTAACATGTGGGATGATCTGCACGGTTTTTCCCAAAAAATCTCCGCGGCGCTCTTTGGCGATCACCTCGCTGTAAACCCGGCCGGTCATAATTGAGCTAGCCTGCGAGAAGCTTTCGTCAGTAAATCGTTCGTAGTGGCCCAGATCCAAATCAGTCTCAGCGCCATCATCCGTCACAAACACTTCGCCGTGTTCGCCGGGATTTAAAGTGCCGGCATCGTAGTTAAGATAAGGGTCTAATTTCTGCAGAAAAATCTTATAGCCGCGAGCTTTTAGAATATTGCCAATCGAAGCAGCGGTAATGCCCTTGCCTAAACCAGACAGCACGCCACCAGTAACAAAGATGTATTTGCGATGTTGTTCGACCATAGTTAATTAGTGTAGATTCTTTCGAGACTTTCTGGCAAGCGAGTAATGATTTCGTAGTTAATCGTACCGGCCCAATCCGCAATGTCCGTTGCCGTGATCTCCTTGGATTTGCTCTTGCCAATAATTACCACTTCATCGCCCGGTTGTGATTGAGGCCGCTTGCTGATATCCAAAATAGTCATATTCATGCAGATGCGGCCAACCACCGGTACTACCGCCCCTTTAAGCAGCATAAACCCCATATTGGAGAGCGAACGAGGCAGCCCCTCGGCATAACCGACCGGAATAATACCTAATGTCATCGGTTTGGGAGACTGAAAACTGCAGCCATAGCCAACAAAACTGCCAGCGGGGATGCGCCGGACCGAGATCAACCGAGTCCGATAACGCAGAGCGGGCTTAAGATGAATCTTTTTAGTGGGGGCCTCTTTTTTAGCCCAGGCTTGCACTCCCCGCGATGGCCACAGTCCATACATGCTAATACCCAACCGAACTGCATTAAACCTCGATTCCGGCATCAGGATAGCCGCGGCGGAAGCGGCTGTAGAAATATAGGGAATCTTATCGATTTTGATCCCAGCTTTCTTTAGCTTGATCAACAATTTCTCAAACTGGAATAGCTGGGATTTGGTATAACTCTTGTTCAGCTCTTCGACGCTGGCTAAATGAGTCCAGATACCTTCTAACAACAAATGCCGATGTTGCTCGATCGCTCTAATAGCAGACATCGCTTCATCAATCGAAAAACCCAGCCGGTTGATACCAGTTTCCAACTTGACATGCAAATTAATGCGCTGCCTCACAATATTGGCTACAGCCATAGCGTCTAATAACGAACGGCGATTATGCACCAAGAAACTCACCTTATTCCGAACGAGGGTAACCATCTCTTCTTTAGCTACCGCCCCCATCACTACTATCGGCCTGATAATGCCCTTCTTACGCAAATAGATGGCTTCGGTAGCCGAAACCACTCCCAGCATATCTACACCACTCTTAATCGCCTGCAATGATACAGCAAGAATCCCGTGCCCGTAAGCATTGGATTTAACGATGGCGATAATCTTGATATCTGGCCGCTGGAGTCGCTTAATCTGCTTGATATTATGATCAATGCGCTTTAGATCAATATTGATCCATGCCAGCGGCGCCTTCAACTTTTCACCTCCTAAGTGATACCTTCTATGATTGATCGATCACCCAACCGACCAAACCACATTATCGTCATCGAATTACTTTTTTGTCATTCCCGCGAAGGCGGGAATCCAGGCCGGGATCCTGAATAAGTTATCTATAATATGGCCTACGGCAGTAAAGTGTTTTCAGGATGACAGTTGGGGGTTATTTTATATTTGATATTTTTTATTGGCGTTAAGTGTTTTCAGGATGACACCTCTTTTGTCATTCCTGCAACTTGTCCATCGTAGCCTTGGCGTAGTCGGAAGGCAGAAATCTTTTTTCATGTCATCCCGAGTCCGTCAGCTGACGGATCGAGGGATCTAACCCAAGTGGCCTCACAAACAAGATTCCCCCACTACGGTCGGAATGACAAAAAATTAAATATCTAAATTGGCGACGGCAGCGGCATTATCTTGAATAAATTTTTTGCGGGGAGCCACATCGTCACCCATCAGTGTACTAAATATTTCGTCCGCCCGGGCAGCACTGTCAACCGTCACCTGTAATATTGTGCGACGCTCTGGGTCCATAGTGGTGCTCCAGAGCTGCTCGGGATTCATCTCACCTAAACCTTTATAGCGCTGAATGTCGGCGATTTTTTTAGGGCCGCCTTCGGCTACCACTTCTTCTCCTTCGATTAGCTCACCCTCGTTCTGTTGTCCAGCAGAATCGGCCTCGTCCTTAGCTTTCTGGCCGGCCTTGGTAGATTTCTTTTCTAAATCAGCAACCCGCAACTTCTCTAATATCTTTTCTTTTTCTTCGTCGTTATAGACATACCACTGCTCTTTGCCTTTCTTAATTAAATAAAGTGGTGGCTGGGCAATGTAAAGATAACCGCGATTAATAATGTCGCGCATATAACGATAAAAGAAGGTCAGCAGCAGCACCCGAATGTGAGCGCCGTCTACATCAGCATCTGTCATAATAATTATCCGGTGATAACGAATCTTGTCGGCATCAAACTGTTCGCCGATTCCGCCACCCAATGCGATAACTAAAGCTTTGACTTCGTTGTTGGCGATCATCTTGTCCAGTTGCGATCGTTCCACATTCAAAATTTTTCCTCGAAGGGGGAGAATGGCCTGAAAATTTCGATCACGGCCCTGCTTCGCCGAGCCTCCAGCCGAATCACCCTCCACGATGTAAAGTTCGCTGTTGGCGGGGTCTCTTTCGGAACAATCGGCTAACTTGCCCGGCAAGGTCATCCCTTCGAGGGCGCCTTTTCTTAATACCGTTTCACGGGCAGCCCGGGCTGCCAAGCGCGCTCGAGCGGCGAGCAGCACCTTGCCTAAGATGCGGCGGGCTTGAGTAGGGCTCTCTTCCAGATAGCTGCCAAAATAATCGTTCATCACGCTCTCGACCATCGTCCTAATCTCGGTATTGCCGAGCTTTGACTTGGTCTGGCCTTCGAACTGCGGGTTGGGCAGTTTAACGCTGATAACCGCCACCAACCCCTCTTTGACATCTTCGCCGGTTAATGCGTCACCGTTTTCTTTGATCAAATTGTTCTTGCGACCGTAGTTGTTAAGAGTGCGAGTGAGAGCCGCCCGAAATCCAACCACATGTGTGCCGCCTTCGGTATTGTGAATATTGTTGGCAAAGGCATAGAGATTCTCGTTAAAATCCTCGGTGTACTGCAGCGAGATCTCGATCCGATGGTCTTTGATCTGCTTATCAACATAAAATGGCGGCTCGTTGATCTTATTTTTATTGCCCGCCAAATGAACGACATACTCTTTAATACCGCCATCAAATTTAAAGTGATCGGACTCCCCGGTCCGTTCATCTAAAATATCGACCGCAACGCCTTTGGTGAGATAGGCTTGCTGTCTAAGATGATCAACAACAGTTTTGTAGTCGTAATCATCGACATTCTCGAAGATCTCTTTGTCGGCTTTCCAGGTTACCCGGGTGCCCGTCCATTTGGTGGCGCCTTCCTGCTTAACAGCCGTAATGGGCTCGCCCTGTTTGTACTCTTGGCTGTAGATGCGGCCATCTTTGCCTACTTCCACTCGCATCCAGGAGGATAAAGCGTTTACCACCGAGGCGCCCACACCGTGCAGACCGCCCGACACCTTGTATCCGCCACCGCCGAACTTACCGCCGGCATGCAGGGTGGTCATAATCGTTTCGAGGGCGGATTTTTTAGTGATAGGATGTTTGTCTACCGGAATACCGCGACCGTCATCCTCAACGGTGATGGTAGCATCTTTGTGGATAACCATTGTGATCTTGGTGGCGTGACCGGCCATTGCCTCGTCGATCGAGTTATCAACGATCTCCCAAATTAAATGATGGAGCCCAGCGATGCCGGTAGAACCAACGTACATTCCGGGGCGCTTGCGGACTGGCTTAAGTCCTTCTAATACTTGGATATCTTTGGCGCTATAGCTATCTGATTTCTTAGCCTCGGGCAGATTGCCGCGCGGAGGCGCAGCGGCTTTTCTTAAAACCTCCACTTTGGGAGTTTTGCGCGACTTACTAATTGGTTTAGTGGCCTGCCCGCGGGCGCGGGACGCGGCCAGGGTTGACTTTTTAATTGGTTTTTTGGGCGCCATGCTTTGCGATCTTTAAAACAATAATCGGTACAGCGGCTTTACTGTAGACACTGTTCCTATAAGCTAATTTTACCGTATTTTCACTCCCCTAACAATAGGGTTAGGTATCAAATTATTCGCTCTCGGAGCCCCTAATTCTGCCTCGGTGCCGAGTAGTAACAATATCGGTTACTTTGCTGATCAGCGCAGCTATTTCGCCTTCGGTTAAAGTGCGTTCATCTGACTGGACCACCACCCGCAAGCCTAAACTGCGGCTACTATCCGTGGGATAGTACACATCAAATACGGTTACTTCCCGGATGAGCGGCGAACTACTTTTAATGTCACCAATCAGCATCCCAGCCGAAGTGGAGATGGGAAGTTCGATTGATAGATCAAAAGACGATGACGGAAAGCGGCTAAACGGCTGAAACTTTAAGGGTTCGAGTTGCAGCTCGGCCAACCGGCTAAGATTTATCTCCGCCCAGACTCCCCCATGGGGCAGATCCAGCTCGTTGGCCAGCCGCGGGCTTAACTCTTCGAGACTGCCTAAAATAATCTCTTTGGCCATAATGCGAGAAGTATTGATGTAAAGATCCCCGTCCGATCCTGGCACCGCTACAAATTTTAACCCCCGCACATTGGATAACAGCTGCTCAACAGTTCCCCGCACCCAGCGATAGGCGTCGACCTCGCGGCTACCAACCAAGATGGCCAACGATATTTCTTCGCGCGGCAGCACTCCCCCCTCCGGGCCAGAATGCCTGCCGGGCTGGAGGCCACTTTTAATAAAAGTGGAATTGATCTCAAATATTTTTGCCACATCTCCAAATTTTGGCGCGAACCTCAGCAGATTAGGCCAGAGGTTGCCGCTTAAGTGCGTCCAGCCACTATTTAATGGATTAAGCAACTTAAGTTCGTCATCCAACTTAAGGCCCAATTTGGCTGCCCAATCGGCGCCAATAAAACAGTGGCCGGGAGTTTCGGTAAAACCCGCCCGCGCCAAATAATCCTTAAACTGGTCGGCCAAGATTAGATGGGGGCTGCTTTTGGGAGCTAACATTCTGCCTGTCGGCATCTCGGCGGATACTTTATTAATGCCATACAGCCTGAGTATCTCTTCCGCCACATCAGCCATCTCTTTAATGTCGCCGCGGAAAGGCGGCGGGGAAACCGATAGTCTGCCTCCGGCGTATTTCACCCCGAACTCCAATTTTCTTAATAACTCAGCGATCTGGGCATTGGTTAATTTGGTAGACAATAGATCATTAACCGACCGAGTTGAAAATTTAATGGCCGGCGCAATAGATTTTCTCTTGCCGATTAATACATCTCCCTTGGCGATCACTGCTTCGGGCATAACTTGTTGAATTAAATTGAGAGTGCGGCGCATGCCCAGCTCGGTTAAATAGGCAGTAAGTCCCCGCTCAAACCTTAAGCTGGCGTCGGTCGATAGACCTAAGTTTTTACTCCCCCGCCGAATAACCGCCTGATTAAAATTAGCTGATTCCACTATGATCTCGCGGGTAAGATCGGTAACTGCGCTACTTTCTCCGCCTATAATCCCGGCTAACGCGATCGGACCGGAGTGATCGGCAATCAACAAAACCTCGGGATTTAGATCACGCTCTACGCCATCCAGGGTTAAAATCTTTTCTCCGGCTTTAGCCCGGCGCACAATAATTTTCTTGCCTCCGGCCTGGGGGCTCTCTCCGAGTCGGGAGACTCTCTGAGTCGGCGACCGGCCCGGAAGGCCACCAACTTTAGCGCAATCAAAAATATGAACCGGCTGGCCGGTCTCCAGCATCACTAAATTGGAGATGTCGACCAGATTATTGATTGGTCGCAGGCCACTACTAATTAGTTTGTCTTTCAGCCACTGCGGCGATTCCTTAACCTCCACATTGCTAACAAAATGTGCCCGATAGTGTGGACAAAGCGCTTCGTCCTTAACCTCAACACCGATGTGATCGCTACTACTGCCACCGGTGGATCTAAAATTTAACTCCAACGGCATTGACCATTTAATACCGGCCACTGCCGCGATCTCTCGGCTCAACCCTACATAGGAAAGATAATCCGGACGATTCGACAGGATCTTGAGGTCCAGAATAGCATCGTTGGCGGCATCCAATACTTCGTTAACTGGTCGGCCGACCGAAGCGGTTTTGGGCAGCACCAAGATGCCCTCCGCTTCCTTAGCCAAGCCTAATTCGGCAGCGCTGCAGATCATCCCGCGGGATTCTACTCCCCTAATGGTGGCTGGCTTAAGTTCACCATCCGGAAGAGTGGCGCCCACCAGCGCCAGGGGCACCTTCTGGCCCACTTCAATATTTTTGGCCCCGCAAACAACGGTAGCCCGCTTGCCTAAGCCAACATCTAAAGTAACTAAATGAAGCTTGTCGGCGTTAGGATGATTAGCGATTTCTAAGATCTCGGCCACCGTCACACCACTATAGCTGCCTGCCCCACTGCTGATCGATTCGACCTCGGTGATATGCAGCACTATCAAATCGGCCAGCTCCTGCGGGCTGTGTTTAAATTTAGTTAATTCTTTTAACCAACTATACGAGAACTTCATTCTTGCCTTCCGTCATGCTGAATTTATATGTCCCGCGTATGCTGGGAGTTCAGCATCTTTAGATCCTGAAACGAGTTCAGGATGACAAATAGATGAATAATTAAAATTGGGTGACAAATCGCGGATCGCCGGAGAGGAACAAGCGGATATCATCGATATCATATTTAAGCATAGCTAATCGCTCGGTACCGACTCCAAAGGCAAATCCGCTGTATTCGGAGGGATCGATGTTGACATTGCGCAGAACCTGCGGGTGAACCATCCCACAACCCATCAACTCCAGCCATTGGCCATTAAACCAAACATCCACTTCGAAGCTGGGTTCAGTAAACGGAAAGAAACTGGGGCGCAGCCGCGCTTTAACTTCCGATCCTAATATTTTTTTAACAAAATGATCGATCACTCCCTTCATATGGGCAACGCTAATCCCCTTATCCACCATCAACCCTTCAAACTGATTGAATACTGACGAATGGCTGGTATTCTCGGCTTCGTAGCGAAAGGTGCGACCAGGCGAGATGATCCGAATTGGCGGTTGGTGCTGTAGCATATAGCGGACCTGCACCGGCGAGGTGTGGGTCCGAAGCAGCGTGCTATTCTTGCCATCCTTGCCCTGTTTAACCCAAAAGGTGTCCCACTGATCGCGGGCCGGATGATCGGCCGGAATATTAAGCATATCGAAGTTATAGAGCTCCAACTCCACCTCGGGCCCTTCCGCCACTTCAAAACCCAGCTCAGTTAATGCAGAGATAAGCTCTCGGGTAACAATAGTAACCGGACTTAAGTGGCCAACAACGGGAGGGATCCCGGGCAAGCCGACATCGCGCCGCATCATCTGTTTTTGCTGCGCCGCGCTGAGCTTTTGCTCTCGCTCTGTCACCATTGCTTCGATGGCAATTTTGGCCTGGTTGGCCTGCTCCCCGATCCGTTTTCTTTCTTCGATCGAAAGATTGCCCAACGATTTTAAAATCTCAGTTAAGCTCCCCTGGCGGCCAATGAATTTAGCTGCGGAGGGAATAAGCGAAGACCGATCGCTCGCGGCGATAGATTGTCTCGCTTCCTCAATTATTTTTTGAATTTCTGCTTCCACGCGGCTCAAAGCCTCTCTGGGATTACTTTATTTTCTAAAATACATATCTACAATAACAGCAATCAGCAGCACCAACAAACAGTTCCACCAGGTTAGAACATGCAGCGTCTGCAACAATAAAATGATCGTGGGAGTTAAGCTGATAATCAATCCCCGCTTAACGCTTGCCCAAAATAGATTGTGCGCTTCGATCACTCCCCGCTTAAGATCGTAGAAATAGGCTCCCGGGATAGTTAATCCGGAAAGAAAGACAAAACAACTAACAAATAATAGGGCAAAAACTATCGTACTGGATTTATATGGATCGAATTTGTAGACAATTATGCCAATGGCGACGGCAGCCAGCCCGGCCGCGCCAATTAGTATCCAAAAAATCTTCGGCATATCTTTCATATGTCAATTATAGCTGTTGCGAATGATTTTGGGCATAAAGAAAAGGCTGGCAAACCGTCCACAATTTCAAAAAATTTGACGCTGCCAGCCTTTAAACCCTTAGCTGGCCTCAAATACCGCCGAAGCGATGAGTGATAACCTGCTAAAGATACAGCTACTTTCCGATCACCAGTTGCTTTCCCCTAACCGTCCTTATGGTTCCCTAAAGATAGGGAGCTCCTAATGTTAACTATGTCCAAAGGTGCAAAATGTTTTTATTTTTGTTTTAACGAGGGTGTGATCGGCACCCGATCGAACAGTAAGGGGAAAGAAAAGCTAATTAGCAGATTATCATTGCGAGCGTTACAATCTCTTAAGATTGCCACGGTCCGATGAATATCAGACCTCGCAATGACGATTGGGAGACTAATTGGCTACTCTTTGCCCTTACCGTAACCGGAGTCTGATTTTTAATGTTCACCAAATTACAACATCATACTTAAAAACAAACACCCTGTCAATGATATTTAGGTGAATAATGGTAAATTCGGCTCCCACAACGGATAGTTTACAATAAGAGAAAACTATCTTACCCCCGACTTATCCACAGGTTATCCACATAGTATTCCCCGAACCTCCCCTTCTCAAGGGGAGGCAGGGTGGGGTTTTTGTTCTATTAACCACAACCACCCCCATCCCCCTCCTTGGAAAGGAGGGGACTATTATTCGGCGACAATGTCCACATGACGAAAGCCCCCAATCGATTTCCTAACTGGTTGGCCCCAATCTTGAGTAATTAGCCGACTATCCAGCATCCAGACCTCTTTAACCTTGGGGAAAACCAAAGCCAATTCCTCCTTAAACGCCACGACTGCTCGGGGTAGGCCGTAGTCCGCAAAGCTATTGGAGAACCGCTCACCGGCTAATAATTGAGGGGTCATTCCAGGGGAATCGAAGGCTAATTTGGCATAGATCACCCGATCCAGATCGGGCGCTACGCCCAGAAGAAAGGGGGCTTGATACTGGCTAACTACCAAGGCGAATTGATCATAGGTGGATAACTTTTCGCCCAAAACTACCTCATTGCCAGCAATATCAAAGCTAAGGAAATTGGTAGCCTTTAAAATTGGCTGGGATTCGTTGAAAAACTCTTCCACCATCCGGCCAGTTGGCAGCACTAAGATATTCCGACCTGGTTCCCCTTCCAACTGATGCCGCAAATAAGGGAAGATCAGTTTTTGGTAGTTGATGGCCTTGGGATTGGGTAGATCGCTGACCCAGACCATGTCTTTATGCTCACCGTTTGGCCGCGATAGGGTTTTGACATCGATCAGATCCGCCGCCCCCAAAAGACGAGAGACAAAGCTCGAGTTGCCCGACACCGTAACGCCATTGCTGGCGATGATTACTTGATGGTCGTTTAGCTTGGTCTGCCAGATATTTTCGGGAGCCTGCTTGATAATTCGGAGCGAAAATCTGCCCGACCTCCCATCCACATAGATTTTGTAGGCCTGGTCGGGATGAATAATATAGCTAAGGTGTTCGATCAGCTCGGTAGTGCGATTGATCTGCCGCTCCAATACTTCGGGAAAGCTAACAGCCGCGTTTTTAATCGCCGTCTGATAGCCGCCCAGGGCTTCGATGATGCCGCTGAGATTATCTTTAAGGTCGGCGCCGGTTTTAGTGGTCAAAAACCGCTCCTCCCACTCCACTACATCGCTGTTTTTGCTCTGCTCTTGCCAAATCATTCCCAATAGGCCGGCGGTCATCGTTAGATGCGAACTCAAGCCATTTAACTCTTTGAATAATTGATCAGCTAATTTATGATCGGTAATAAAATCGTGAACAAAATCTCTCCGACTGGAAACTAAAGCATTAAAGTACGCAATAGTCATCCATTTAGCGGAGTGTTCAACGCACCACTCGTCCAGATCGATCCACTGCGGAATCAACACCGTCCGATCGGCTTCGATGAGACCCTCTTCTAATAGCTCTAACCAACCGGCAAAATCGGTTACCGTATGATCGGATAGCCGGGAGGGGCGATAGGCCAACGGCGCCAATTTCTGCTCAAACAGATAGAACTCATCCCGGCGGGTAAAATAAACTTGGCCGGGAATAAATTGCCCGTCGTTAAAACCGTAGAGCAAAATTTTTATAATTAGTTTGCACTCCCGCGGGTCCAGGCTTGGTTTATTGAGCAGAAACTGCCACCGTTCGGGGTCGAGCTGATGAATTAGCGAGAAATACGGCGAGAGCTGATGAGAGGCCCAGTTGGTTCGGGAAAAGATACGCGAGTCAACTACCAACAACGATTTGGGCGGCTGTTTGGACAGCGCAATATTAAAACTTAATTGATTAATATTGGGCAGCAGCTCAAAGACATTGAACCCCGGCTGTAAATCGGCGGGACTAATGAGGGTCTGCTCAGCTGAATTAGGCAAAATTGCTTCCGGCCCCGATCGAGACTGATAAGTATGGGCGGCTACTATGTTATCGGTAAAAATAAACGACCAATCCCAGCTGGTTTTGCCAATTAATGTATTGATCTGCTCACGCATCTCCTGGGGAATCTGATTGACTTGCGAAAGAAGAAGATCGTACAACTCCACGGTAGCCAGCACATCATTCATCGCTCGATGCGATGGTTGGTCTTTAAATTGATAGCGATAGGCCAAAAACTCCATACTATAGAATGGCAGCTTGGGCAGCAAGGTATAAGCCAGCTCTAAGGTGTCCAACCGATCTCCTGGCAGGTTAATCCCTTTTTCTTTGAGAAAATCTACATCAAAACCAATATTGTGTCCCACAATCGGGAGTGTTCCGCAGAAGGTTAGCAGACTATCTCTCACTTCGGCGAGGACGGGCGCCACCTTCAAATCATCGGGGTTAATACCGGTTAAGGTGGAGACGGTCGGACCTAATTTAGCCATAGTTGGCTTAATTAGGGTAGTAAATTTATCCACCACCTCGTTCCCTATTAGCTTCACCGCTGAGATCTCGATAATATCGTCATGGGTAAAATCCACCCCGGTGGTTTCGATATCTAAAACAATCAGTTCTTTCATGGATTAGTCGTTATTATGTCATCCTGAATTTATTTCAGGATCTGGATCCCGGATCCTGATTCGCCTCTGGCGATCCGGTCCGGGATGACGAGGTAGGAGTGGTTTCGATATCTAAAACAATCAGTTCTTTCATGGATTAGTCGTTATTATGTCATCCTGGCTTGTTTGCCCCACGAGCCCTGCGAATGTGGGGCGACTGCTGGGGTCCAGGATCTGATAACCTTAAGATTCTGGAGTTAGCCGATGTCCATCGGCTTCCCCAGAATGACGAGGGGAGCAAAGGCTGAAATAAATTCAGCATGACAAGGGGCTACGATTTAGTTAGGCTAACCTCGAGAGCCGATGGCATAAAGCTGATTACCTCGATGCCTGCAGGCGTTTGAAACATCTCTTTGGTCAGACTCACCATATTAGAGCCGCTGAGGAGTCCGCGCAAGTCCAGCGCCATCGCCACATCAGCGCGGCTTAAGGACGAAAGCTTGTCCACCGACCCCGATAGTACCACCGATACAGTAGGTGGAGCCACTGAAGTAACACTTAATCCTTCTGTGATATTAGCGTAGCTCGGCATCAGCACTAAGATGCGGCTGTCGGATGACATCGCCACCTTGACTTTAACATTAATCAAATTGGGGGAAACCAGTACTACGCCCGCCGGGAGATTGGCCGAAACCTTATCGGTAAAATCGGCTGACCGATCTGCTAATTTAATGGGGGTGGTAGAGAGACTATCAATTTTAGACAGCTGTTCGGCGGCGGCGCGTAGAGTAAGAGTGGGCGGTTCAAATTCGACATACGATACCCAGTAGCCGGGAGCTAAAGTCCCGGTGAGTGTCGGCACCAGACCAATAGTTTTAAAACTGTCGCCGATCTTAATGTCGACTGCCACACTGACTTGATGAGGAGAGAAAAGCACATTGGTTAAGGGATGGCCAGCTGCATCGGTGAGCTGCGGTTGGCCAAAGGCGGTAAAGCTGCTGCTGCGCCGCTTGACGCTAATTGGTACGGCGGCCTCGCTGATCACATTAACCACGCTGTCCGGCCCGGTAATATCAACCGTGGCCGGTGTAATAGTAATATCTCCCAGCGAGAAGCCGGCGGCGGGAAAGCCCACCGGATCGGCCACCAAGCTAACGGTACGGGTAACTGATGTCACTAATTTGATCTTGATCGTTTCCGGCTGGGCACTGATTAGCCAAGCATCTTTTAGATTGACCAGAATATCAGGTTTAATCTGGTAGCTACCCTCACTTACTGCCGCGCTAAGATCAAACTCGGCGGTGATCGCTCCGCTATATTTAAGCCGATAGGCGGCGCCGACGCGGGCGCGCACCGTTGCAATAATTGGTTCCGGATTGTCCGCCAAGGCCAAACCCTCGGCTAAATTAGCCACTACTGGCCGCAGTTCGATCGTAAATGATTGGTAACTAATACTAAAAGCCGCCAACCACAACAGTAGAGTGACAAATATGAGCGAACCAAACTGTGACTGCCAACTTAGTTTCACCCTGTTAGAAGCCTACTAAATATAACACGCAAGACTTATCTGCCACCCAATGTTATTTTCCCTGTCAGTAGTTTAGCGCTCAAACAATAATTATTTTCCCACGGGTTTCTAACTAGGTGGACCCACCCGCTACTTGGCCAATAAAATACTTTTTAGCACCCGCTCTAAACTGCCGGGGGCTAACTTAGCGTAGGTATTATTTTTATAGAGCAACGAGACGGTGTCCGTCCCTTTGCTGGTGATGATCGCCAGCGCCTCCCAATGAGTGGTGGCCTGGCGAATGGCTGGATTGGCTAAATTAAACGGAAAGCGTTTGGGAGATTGAACGGTTAAAGTGGAGCCGGCTGCTACAATCAATCCCCGATCAATAATCATCGCGCCCGCCGAGAGCTTGGACCGGTGCGAGAAGGTGTCAATCACAAAATCCCGATCAAACGGCGTATACAGCGAGGTCCCCTGCTCGATCAACCGGCTGACCGGTTTGGTTACCCGCACCACTAAGAGGGACGGAATATGCAATTTAGCCAAAATGCCCACCGTATCGGACAGCTCCCGGATAAACTCATTAACATCCGCGTCGCTCAAAGTTTTAATACGGTCAACGGCCCGTTGGCTGATAAATGCTCCTTCGACTATCTTCTGCAGGTCAGTGCCATAGATCAAAATGGCTGCTACCAATAGCACTATCATCAGACCTAATGAGAGGATGGCAACCGCCGCCAAGCCCAGCAGTTTGCTGACCACAAACAACAGCAGTAGAATAATGAAATTAGGCAGCGCCCGAGACAAGGCAGTATGCCGAATCTTGACCCATAGCCAACTGACAATACATAGCACCAGTAGAATATCTAAGACGGTAACCAGATTAAAAACAGATGATAGATTATTAATCGAAATCTGCGCGTGCTCGATCAGCAAACGATAGCCGTCAACAAAATATCCTTGGATAGCTTCCGCAGACATAACAACTAATTACTCAGTTATTATACTTTAAATTAGGTAGATGTAGATGGGATGGTGGACATCGCCAATAGTTTGCACCGGCCGCCAATCGGTTAAGGGAAATTGGGCCGAAATTATCCGCGAGCCCGCTTTTAACTCGCGCCTAAATTTATCGCGCAGAGCATCGGTTAGTTTCTGGCCGAGGTACACATAGACCACATCCGCCCCCGACAGGTTGATGCGGTGGATGTTCCCCCACACCAATCGTACCCGCTTTTTCATTCCCCCCAGACTTACCCGCAGCCAAGCCCATAACAACGGCCACCACGAAATATCAATGCCCACCCCGGTAACCAAATACTGGCGGCAGGCATAGATTAAATGGCGAGCATCGCCGCAGCCCAACTCGTAGATAATTTCATTTGGTTGCAGACTGGCAGCGGCCCATGCCTCTCGCGCCCGCTGCCGGCTTAATGGGATAAATGGCGCCCCGCCGGCGATCGACTGCAGGGTGGAGATAAACCAGAGCGCCTCAAGCACGAGACCAATCACCAACAGAATAAGGATAGCCACCAAGACCGGATGTTCCATACCCAGTAGAAGATTTTAGAAAGTAATGCTCTTTGATTATGTAATATCCTAATCGCTCAGCCCATATCTAACCTTAGACCCATCATGACTCAACAACATCCTAATCTTATTACTGGGATAATCAATTCTAAAATTCTCTACTGGGCATACCTACATCTTATAGTAAAACGCCCTCACAAGGAGAGCGTTTTACGCACACAAGATAAAACCGGAAATTATTTCTTCTTTTTGCTCGCGTGAACGCTATTATGCACCCAGGCCAGGATCCAACCTAAAATGTAGCCGATCACAAACACGGCTATCCAAAGATAGATGGCAGTCCCCCAGCTAAAGGCGCTGACCGAAAAAGGATTATTGAGCATATGTAGCCCAAACATCCAGTCCATATAATTTTGAGCAAACCCACCCAAAATTAACAGCGACCAGATAATGTGAACTATCCCAGCAAAGAAACCCACGATTAATCCCAGTTTATGGGCATCAATCTGATTCTTCATGTCTCTATCCTCCTTAGACAATTAATAAATATAACTTGATAAACCCCGTTAGAAATCCGGAGAGGCCCTGGGGATAACCCGGGCTACAGTGGGCCAACTGTAGTCCCCCTTGCCGCTGACCCCATTAGTCAAATCTCATCAGTGGTTTCTAACAGGGTAAACAAAAGAAAAAGCCCGTCCCATTATGGACTGGCCGCTCACAATACTTGCCCACCTCAATTTGATTATACCATTATTTGACGATAACCGGTCGAGCGAGACTATTTAGCCAACTAACCAAAAGCACCCGCCGAATAACTTCGGCGGGTGCTAATTAGTGATACTGCTTATCGGTTACTTGTTCGAGATGCGGAAGAACCGATCACTGATATCTTTGACTTTAGAATTCTTAACTAACGAGATTCTGATCAAAGCCGTATTGGTCTTGGGGCCAGTCACCCGCCAAGGCATCACTCCAGAATTGCGAGTGATACCAACGGTCTTCCACTTGCCGTTGCCGCGATCAAGTTCAACCCTAATTCGTTCGTTATTCCCTATCCCCTTACTTATCCATCTAATAATCTGAGCGGTGCCGATCTTATAGAATTCACCCCCGTTCGGAGTAGTCACCATTAGATTCCAGGTTGGCACCGGATCCGGATTGACGATACTAAAGGTTCCAGTACCATAAACAAACCGTTCGGGGCCACCGTAAGAAAAATGGCCGTACAGCCGGAGAAGAGCAGTGGTAGTGGGCGTATTGGGAACCAACCAGCTGTAATTGGAGTGGGCATCTACATCAGTGGCAATATCAGTCCAGGGGCCGTACTCACTCCCAGTGGTGGTATAGGCAATGTCAACTAACTCAAAACCGCCATTATCCCAGCTAATGGTTTGGGTGGTTCCGACCGACCAGATCTCGCCCCCGTTAGGAGTCACTATCGTTAAGGTGGGCGCTTCCATCGCCAACCCGGCCGAGGTCTGACTGACGATTAGGCCTACCCCGACTAACCAAGATATGAGTTTGGATTGCTTCATATGCTTAAGATTAATACTATGCCTGATCCTGTTTATTCTACTCCCAGACTGCATTTTTTGTCAATAGGAATAAAAAATACCCCCGAGATTTCATATACTTCTTTTTAATTATATCACTATTTGACAGGGGGTCGCGCGGCCGCCTATGCTGAAGTAGGGTGGGGGTTAATTTAAGGGAGGATAAAATGGACAAAAGCTTTGTGGAGGATGGATCGATCGCCGACTATCAGCAGCTAATGCACGAGATCTACGATCTTCCGGGCGACCGGAATTTTTCGATGTCGGATATTTTAGCCCAGCAGCAGCGGTTTACTATGCGGGCGCTAAAGGGTATTCGTAAGGGCGATCTGCGCCGACTAAGATTAAACTTGCTGGACGCTTTTTCTTGGTCGATGACAGTCGTCAACCGAATGCATTTTAATATCGAAGAGATCCTCTGGCGCCGATTCCCCTACTTGTGTTCCTACTGCGGCGCCTGCCCCTGTGTCTGCAAGATCCAAAAACCCAGCCATCGGCTGGAGCCGCCGATCAACGAATCGAAGCGCCCGCCGACACTGCGGGATTTTCAGAAAATGTTTAGCGAGATCTATCCCGGCAGCGGCCGTACCTTGGCCGACGCTGGCGTGCATTGGGCGGAAGAGACCGGCGAGATGAGTGAGGCAATCCACGCCTATATTCATGAACATCGCCCGGAACAGCTTAAAAACATCGCCGCCGAGATGGCGGATTTTGTGTCGTGCACCTTTGGGGTGGCCAACTCGGCCGGAATTGATGTGGCTAAAGGTCTGGCCGAACTGTTCTATAAAAATTGCCTGGCCTGCCATCACCTTCCTTGCACCTGCCCGGTCGAGTACATCAATAAATTTGATTTTGAAAAACTGCCAGAGTTTGCTCCGGTTCAGGAACAAACTGCAATCCAATAACAGAAAAAGTATCAGCCGGTATGCGGCAGCAGAATGGTAACGAGATAGATAACGGCCACGCCCACAAATAGCCACAGAGTATGGATAGCGATCTGGGGGCGGTTGGTTTCGTGATGCAGCTCGGGGATAAGATCGGACATCGCCAAATAAATAAAGTTGCCGGCCGCGATGGCTGCCATAATGGGGATAGTATTCTCCACCGCGCTGCCCCAGAAAAAGAACACCACTCCACCAACCACAGCGATCAGGGCCACCAATGCATTGGCGAAGATGGCTTTGGCGCGGCTTAAACCGCTGTGCAACAGAATGCTAAAATCAGCGATCTCCTGCGGAATCTCGTGGATCGCTACCGCCAGGGTGGTAGCAATCCCCACCCGCCAATCCAGTAGAAACGCGCTGGCGATTATAAATCCATCGATCAGGTTGTGGACACCATCCCCGATCAGATTAAGATAAGCGACGCTGCGATTATGGGGGTGGCGATGCTCGATCAGATCATCGCTGCAATGGTGCCAATGCCAAACGCGCTCAAACAAAAAGAAACCCAAGATGCTGAGCAGGATGACGAGAGTGATTAAGTGCGGCTCAAAGATACCGGCCGCTTGTTCGATCGCCTCCGGCAAGATATCTAAAAAGGTCAGCCCCAGCAAGGTCCCGGCTGCCAGGCTAATCAGTGGCCGCAACTGTTTGGGTGAGAAGGGACGACGAAAAAAGAAAACGACCCCGGTCAGCGAGATCGCGCTGATAGCTATTGTCGCAATAATAATGTTGATCAACATAACAGGTTCGATAATATTCTGCCCATAGGCTAACGGATGGATTTATTATAGAACCCAAACAGAAAATAAGGCAAAAGAAAAGCGGGACCTGTTTAAGATCCCGCCAGTTGATAGCGCTATTAAACGCTATTTTTGACACATTACAACCGAGATGTCGAAGAACAAGACACCGAGGGTTACCCCCGGTTCTCGGCCTTATCGTAGCACAAATAACCCTCCAGGAATGGGGTTTTAGGTATTCAGAGCTGAGGGCTGTTTGGGAGGCACTACGAATATTTTACCCTCGTAGCTGTTGGCAGGCCGTGATGGAGGAAGTTAGAACCTTTCGGGCAAAAGTTGAGATTATTTATATTTAAAATTAACATCGCGTTGCTCGGCAGGAAGCTGATAGCCGTCAGTTTCGAAAGGATAAGCAAGCACCCCACTGGGAAAAATTACATCGGGACTATAACTTTTCCAATAAAAGAACGACCCCGGTTGAACAAGGTGAAGATATATGTCCCCTTTTTGAATGTTCGGATTTACTGATGTGTCTGGTATATCGAAGTAGAAGTCAGCAAAGGAGTGAGTACCAACACCATCCGGTGCGGGTACAGTACCAGCGAATCCAATTAGTTCCCCGCGTTTTACCTTGTATCCGATTAGAGCGCCGTATGAAGCTGCATTGCCCGTGGGTGAAACCGTATAGTTCGCATTCCAAAATATTTGTAATCCCTGGGCTGGCGGCGCCATAAGGTCGTTATTTGCTCTTTGAGTGTGTCCGGTCAAGAGAGGTGAGGTTAATAAATGGTATACGGTCAAATACGCTCCCGGCCAATCAGGGCTTGTAGACTCGAAGAATAATTTTACATCATCGGAATGGGTAGATGATCCTCCCGAAACAATCTGAGTACTGGTATCTCGAAAGCCAACTAACACCATATCGAACGGTGCGAGTACGGGCGAACCGCCTTTATAAGCTTCAAAGCTCATACCAGGCTTATGCTCGTAAGGTTCCCAGTCTGGATGGCCGCCAACCTTTGGGCCCAGTGTAATTATGCCAGGGTCAGCGCCTGTGCCGTATAGCTCCGTATGAGTATTGATACCTACCATACTGGGTGGCAGTGAAGTAATTGCGGATGCGCTCGTAGCGGGCACGCCCTGAGTGGGTGCGGAAATTGGTGTTTGAGAATTTTTATATTGCCTTACACCGATATAACTAATACAACCGAGAACAAAAATCCCTACAACAATTACGATGGATATTGGGCTTTGGAAGAGGCCCTTGTTTGATTTATTAACCATATTAAAAATACACCAACAACACTTCTTTAAGCGTACTCCCGCTGGCGTAAAACCACCAATGGACACTTCTGAGATGAATTACTTCGAGCGACTGACTATTTTGCTGGCGGGACAGCTGAATTCCGGTTATTCCTAAGGAGTAAAAATGGAGGGTTTTGGGGCCAATGCTGCCTCTACGATTCATTATAGATTGTAGGGAGAAAATGCGACAAATGATACGCAGTAGCCATGATTAACCTTGAGTCAGTTTCTTACAGCTATTGAGCCCTATAACAAATATCCCTTTGGGATAGCGAGGCAGATTTCTTGCCTGACGCTGCCAGATAATTTTTAACGACTCCGGCAAAGCCGATCCGGAAATGCGTATTACAGCTCCATTAAGTTTGACAATTTGTCCAACAAGATCTGATCTTCTATGAGAAAAGTCTGCATCAGTGGCTATTAGAATTCGTTTTTCCTTTACAGCGTAGCCTACTACCCTACTGTCGTCCTTACCCATCAGATGTTGAGCATCTATCTTGATGTGTTCAACATTGTGACGAGCATTTTTTAGATATTTACCAAAGCTAACCGGCACTCCTTCGTCAAGAAGCACCCGATATCTATGTCTATCTTTAGACATGAGCCAAGAAATTAACTAGTGGCTCGCTGGATCATGAACTTACGCACATCGCCAACCTGAGCCCTGGTGATGCCAGGAAACTCTTTATAAATTTCGCTGGTTTTTTTGTGCAAGATAAAACTGGCTATCGTATCAACAGGAACACGAGTCCCTCTAATAGTCGGTACTCCTCCCAGAATCTTCTTGCTTACAGTGATATGAGAAAGCTTGTTCATAACACCGACAATATACCCCGAGATTATGTCTGTGTCAATTGGGTATACAACCACCCTATCACGAGTTGGCATGGCAGCTAGGCTACTTTTTCTTTCCACCACCCTTGTCACTCGATGTCAGAGTCAGGGTGTGCCCACTAATCGGCACTGTTTGAAATTCAACCTTGGCATTAGGGCCCAGCTGATCCAGGGTTAAAGTAAGGGTGTCGCCACTGTGGACTCCTTCCAATAAGGTACGAATACTTACTACCTTCGACGTCCCTGAGCTGACAGTCCCCAAGCTAGTGTTAACATAAGCTACCAAGTCGCTACCCTGCGGCTCCCACGCGCTGATCCCAATCAAATTAGAACCAACATACACGTAGGCGTACTGCATCTTGTACCTACCCTTGGGCTGCAAGATCGACGCTACCACGGATCCGCTCATTCTTAATGAGAACATGTTTACGTCTCCAATGGCTGACGACGGAGCATACAAAATGAACCTAGCCACCTCGGCTGAATACTGAACTGGCAACGCTCCGATCGGCGATTCGGGGTGGAGAGAAACCTCAAGCACTGGTTTGGTGATCGTCACCCAGTGTGATGGGTTAGGTGTGTTTAAGCTGTCCCCCACTACCCCGTAACTATCAAGGGAGACATATGGGATGGAGATACCATTCTCTCCCGTCATCCCTGCGAATAGGCCTCTCAGAGTGCTGCCACTGGCCACATCTGTGGCATCAACATAGATATCCACCCTGGCGCCATAAGTGGTTTGATCGTATGTGGGAAAAAATCCTTCTGGGAATGTCATGGTAGCAGAACCCTGAGAAACCGTACTAGTAAGGGTATGGAACACATTCTTGAGGGGGACACTAACCTCAGCTGTGAGCATACGACCATTAATATTAGTGACGGCCGTTCCCTCTAAGTCCAACTTAAAAGATTTCAATGGCCCTGGGCTGTTCCACCCGATGCATGTTGGAGTGTCGGAGGTATAGAAGTATTCTAGACAGTGCTTATCCGGATTAATACTATAGTAAGCAATATGGGTTTTGGGGCCAGCCTCTACCGGACCGGACGGAGAGGCCACGGATATAAACTGGGACCTCCAATCAAAATATAAACTGGGAAATAGTGTTGTGTTATCGGTATTACTCAACGCGGCTGTATTAAATACGGTCATACCAGTCATGATAAGCGCAATACTAACAACACCGACAGCTATCCAACTGTCGAAATGCTTAAGACCTTTTTTCTTGGGCATAATGCCTCCTCCCAGCTAAGCCAATAATTACATGAACATTGTCTGATATCTACCTGAAAATTTCCAGTAGAAAAACACCGAACAGGAAGTTCGGTATTTTCTTATGGCAGACCGTGGTGGAGGAAGTTAGGACTATTTTCAAACAATTAGATGGACGTGCTTACGTGCTCGACTTGCTTTAACTTACTTAATTAGCACGACATTACCCTCTCTATTGTAAACCTCCGAAGCTTCCCTCTCTATAAGTTGGTTAAGGTAGGATATATTCTTAAACAGGCTTTTTTCGTCCAAGGCCACTTCTCCTTTTCTCAACTTGTTGGCTATAACTGGCAGATCCGAATACGTTCCTAACCCCAAACTCTCTGCCTCGGCCGCAATGTCATCATAAGCAACGGAGTATTTTTGTTTTTTGAACATGGCATAATCTCTGGTTCCAAACAAACAAGATTTGATGAAGTGTAGAGTTGCTGTGGTGTTGTCGCCATTTCTAAACGAATGTGTAGCAGCCAAAGCATAACCCAGATTAAATCCGACATCCTGAATAACGTCCAATAGGGTAATTTGGAGCAAGGGCAGATTTTTAATTACATCTTCGCCAGCCAAAGTTTTACCAGAAGAAATAACATCCATGAGATAAATTGATTTGACAAAGGGGGTATCTGGATTACCAGCAATAAAATCTTCGTAGCAAAAAGGAAATATGCTTACTCCTTTAATGCCAAACTTCTCTTTGATCTCGCTTCTCCCAATGTACTTATCTTTTTCTATTAAAACTCCAATTTCATAGTCGCTATCTTCCAGATAATCGCCTCTTGCTCTGGATCCGTAAAGAAAAACGCTTTTAGCCTTGGTAAAGTTTAATATTTCGTTAGCTAATTTTTGAACATCTATTTCCATAGCCTTATCTTATCAGGTTCTAACCTCACGATGGGTACATAAAATTGTCTGCCCCCACAGCAGAGAATAATTTGGCAGGGGCGGAAGGAATCCGTCCGTCAGCTGACGGACTAGAACCCGTCGGGGTTCGGGCTGCCTCACCCCTCTTCGGACCCTTGCGGTTCCGACACCTGCTAATACTATATTAGCAGGTTGCCTCCACTACGGGGAAACTCCCGTTTCCCCGACCCCTTTCCCATGGTTCGATTCTTCCGGCTACAATAAATTCGCCGACCTCGGATGAGATCGGCCAATTCATGGCAGGGGCGGAAGGAATCGAACCCTCGTTTGTCCTTTTGGAGAGGACTGTCCTACCACTGAACGACACCCCTATGTATCAACAGATGTATTTTACCATAAACCCCGTTTTGGGAGCGGGGTTTATTAGATCCTGAATAAGTTATTTATGATAGGCCTACGGCAGTTAAGTGTTTTCAGGATGACAGGAGGAGGGAGTGGGGTTTTACCGTAGTTTTATCGCCATCGGAGGAGGAACATCCTCAATTGAGCTAAATCCGGGTTGGGCGGAGCTGTTGTCTGAGGAGTCCGTCAGCTGACGGACGACGAGTTCAGCGAGAGCGCCCAGGGATTTAGCCAATTGATAGTTCCGACGACTGGCCGTCCTTTCGGTGCTACCACGCAAGGACCACGCAAAGTGGTAGCGAAAGAGTATTGTAAAGATTCTGGACCCCAGTAGTAGAGCAGAGCTCACTACGGGGCGCGGCAAGCCAGAATGACGAAAACGGCCCTGAAGGCCTAGATGCTTCGATCCGTCAGCTGACAGACTCGCAATGACAATCTATTTGGTTTCTTTGTGGGGGGTGCGTTTGCGGCAGATCTTGCAGAACTTAAGGTGATTGATCCGATCTGGGGTATTAGTCGGGTTCTTGCGCGTATGATAATACCTCTGCTTACATTCGGTGCAGATTAGCTTGATTAACGGACGCTTAACCTTTTTCTGGATTTTACCTTTTTGGGCCATAGTTAGTGATTTAGCGGGTTAGTATATTAGCGGGTTAGCGGGACAGCGGGTTAGCAGATTAGCGGGACAGTTAGTATATTAGCGGGTTACGGTATTGGCAAATTGGGATAAACGAATTTTTTTAGTAAACACCGACATCATTTTAGACAACTCAATTAGTTTATCCTGAATATTCTTGTGTTCAATATCTGTGATGTAGCAACGGGAAGCAGCTATGTCCATTAGATACTCGGCTTCCTTGAGTGAGCCAATGGCAATAATCAGAAATCTCACAAACTCTTTTCTCCCCCTATAAAATCCCTCAACGATATTAGTAGGAATTGATAGGGATGCTCTTTGCAGTTGCGAGGTTAAGTTAAACGATTCACTTTTCGGGAAGGACTTAGTTAATAAATATATGTCCTTCGCCAGTTGGTCAGCTTTTTGCCAGATCTGCAGATTTTTATAATCCCTATCCCCCATTTTCTATTTTACTTACCTGCTAACCTGCTGACCCGCTATTAGACTTTTTTGACTTGGAGGAAATCTAATTCGACGGGAGTTTCGCGGCCAAAGATGGAAACTAACACTTTAATCTTGCCGCGAGATTCATCAATTTCGCTAACTGCTCCGTCGTAATCTTTAAACGGACCATCGTTGATATGAACCAAATCCCCCATCCGCAAATCTATCTTATGTTTAGGTTCTTCTACTCGCATCCGCTTTTTGATGGTGTCCATCTCGGAATCGGCGATGGGAACCGGCACAGTACCAGAACCAATGAAACCGGTAACATTGGGGGTGTTGCGAACAACATACCAAGAGGCTTCGGTAACAATCATTTTAACTAAAACATAACCGGGGAAGATTTTTTTCTCGACCGTCTTGCGTTTACCATTCTTAATCTCAATCTGTTTTTCTTTCGGGACTAATACTTTAAAAATCTTATCGCCCATATCGAGTGATTCGATACGCTGGCGCAGGCTGTCGGCTACCGCATCTTCATAACCAGAATAGGTATGTAACACATACCAACTACCCGGACCGGCATCGTTTAAAGCATCCAAAGTGATTTTATCGCCATTGGGCGTCTCTTCGATAACCTCTTCTGCTTGTGGGTTAGTTTCTTCTGTCATTTTACTTCGCTGGAGTAGTTTCTACTTGAACATCGCCGGGATTAACTTGGATCGGTGAATTCTGTCCGGTAGCGGCCGGCTGAGATCCTTTTAGGATCAGCATCTCTCTTAAGGCAGTAGTAATGCCTAAATCAGCCAACCCGGCAAACAGGCCAAACAGCGCCGAGACGATGACCACACCGATGGTCATGCGAATAACGGTTATCCGGCTTGGCCAAGTTACCCGGCCTAACTCACGGAGCGCTTCTTGGATAAATTGTTTGATGGTTTTGAACATGTTAGCGGGTTAGTGTATTAGCGGAACAGCGAGTTAGTAAATGAGTGAGGTAGCCCCAAATGACTCGGGGCAAAAAGATAGCGTTGCTATCTTTTTGCAAACTGAGGGGCGCGGCGAGCTCGCTTCAATCCGGGCTTCTTGCGTTCTTTGGCCCTGGGGTCTCTGGTTAACAGCCCAGCGCTCTTTAAGGTTTTGCGCATAGTCACATCCACATCCAATAACGCCCGGGCGATGCCGTGACGAATAGCATCCGCCTGGCCGCGAGGTCCGCCACCACTAACGATTATCGAAATATCAAAACGATCCTTCATTCCCACGGCCACCAATGGCTGCAACACCACATCCAACAGGCTGGCGGGAGAGAGGTAGGTCTTGGCTGGTTTATTATTAACCACCACCTGGCCGCTACCCTCATATAACCTAACCCGCGCGGTCGCAGTCTTACGGCGACCAGTGCCATAGCTGTATTTTCCGGTAAATTTGGGATCGGTGGGTGTCATATTACAGTTCTAATTTAATGGGGTTCTGCGCTTGATGGGGATGATCTCCCCCGGCATATATCTTTAGATTATCCATCCGCCCTTTTCGTAGCCGGTTTTTAGGCAGCATGCCGTACACGGCGTGGCGGAGCGCTTCCGGTGATTTTTCTGCCATCACCCGAGCGAGGGGCTTCCGCCTTATCCCACCCGGATATCCAGTGTAGCGAATGTATTCTTTCTGCTCTAATTTCCTACCAGTTACTTTTATATCGTTAGCATTGATCACCACCACTTTGGTCTTGGGGGTGATGGCCGGGTCAAAGCTGGGAACCGTCTTGCCCATCAGGATGCTTGCCACCCGGGTGGCTAATCTACCCAACACTAATCCCTGGGCATCGATGAGGTGCCAGATCTCTTTTATTTCCGCAGGGAGTGGTCTCCGGGTAGTCTTTTTCATTCCGTTAGAAATCCTCGGCGAAAAAATACGGAGTATTTTTGCGCGCTCTAATTAATATATTGTGATGTAACATAGTTGGAATCCTTAGGTAATGGTTGAGTGGGAGTAACGACAGATTTCTAACGGGATTCATATTAAAATATTAAACAAACTCAATCCGCGCCATCTTGGCCCGATCGCCCGGCCGGGACGACAGCTTAATTATCCGCAAGTATCCACCGGTTTTTTTGGCGTACCGGGGAGCGATCTCTTTGGTTAATTTCTTAACCAATAGCTGATTACTAAATAGACGCTTCATTAAATACTGCTTGGTGACCAGCGAGGGGGTCTTGGCTCGATGAGTTAATCTTTCTACGATCGGCAGCACTAATTTGGCCTTGGCCAAAGTGGTAGTAGCTTTTTCGTACAGGATCAGAGACGACGCCAAGTTAGTCAGCAGGCTCTCCCGCTTCTTTTTTACTCGGCCGATTTTTCCTCCAGTAACCTGTTTCATACTGCTATCAAATTGATTTAGTTAAACTCCAAACCTAATTCATCCATCTTATCCGCAATTTCGGTAACCGCTCGCTCGCCCACTCCCTTCATCTCCAACAAGCCCTTGCGGGAAGCCCCCAGGATATCTTTTACCTTCTTTACTCCGTTCTGAACCAAGGCGTTGGTGGTACGGATAGAGAGATTGATCTCTTCTACCGAAAAGTTCTTTGGGTCGTTGCCTTTGGCGGCAGAAGTCTCTTCTTCACCAGCGGGTTCTTCGGCCGGAGCCTCGCTTACCTCTTCCGGCTTATTAACCGGGATCGGAGTTTCGGTTAAAGTGCCAAACTGGGCCAGCAGGATGTCAGCCGATTGCTTAATGGCTTCTCTCGGAGTGATAGTGTCATCGGTCTCCACTTCGATAGTCAGCTTGTCGTAATCGACCCGCTCGCCTACCCGGGTGCTTTCCACCTGGATGCTGCACCGCCGCACTGGCGAGAACACCGCGTCGATCGCGATAGTACCAATAGCAAATTCTTTGTCGTCAATCTCTTCACTTAATAGGTAGCCGCGGCCGCGTTCGATCCTCACCTCGCCCTCGAATGGACGATTGGCGGTCAAGGTAGCAATCAGTTGATCGGGATTAACCAATTCCACTGAACTCGGCAGCTTAAGATCATGCCCGGTCACCGCGCCAGCTTTGCTTACTTTAAAGCTGGCAGTAACCGATCCTTCTTCATACATGGTGAAGCAGAGATTTTTAATATTCAGCATAATTTCTACCACATCTTCTTTAACCCCATCGATAGTGGTAAACTCGTGATCCACTCCACTAATCCGAAAAGCAGTAGCAGCGGCACCCGGCAGAGAGGTTAATAGCACCCGACGCAGCGCGTTGCCGACGGTAGTGCCATATCCGGGATAGAACGGTTCGATCACAAACACCGCGGAGTTGCCTTCGTCTTTGACTATCTTGATGGCTGGGATATTAATTGCTTCCACTTTCGCCCTCCAATCCTTAAAATTATCGTGAATAAAACTCAATGATTAATGATTCATCGACCGGCAGATCGATCTCGGCCCGTGCCGGCAGATCCTTAACTTCGATCACCAATTTGGTGTGATCGACTTTTAGCCAACTGACCGGTTTATTGGCGACGGCATAAGCCCCAATGATTTCTTTAAGTTTGCCACTCTTGCTGATCAGTTCGATCCGATCTCCCGCCTTAACCAAGATGGATGGAATAGTAACTTTGCGGCCGTTAAACGCCAGTTGGCCGTGAGTTAACCACTGGCGCGCCTGGGGGTGTGAATTGGCCCAACCGGCCCGATAGATCACATTATCCAGCCGTGACTCTAAGATCTGCATAAAGTTATCGCTAGCCGAACCCGATCGATGAGAGGCCATCCCGTAATAACGGCGCATTTGGCTCTCGCTGATGTGATAAAAGATCCGAGCCTTCTGTTTTTCACGCAGTTGCAAACCGTAGCCAGTGTATTTGCGGAAGGACTGAGTGCCCCCGTGAGCACCCGGCGGCTGCTTGCGCTGAGATTTAACAAACTTAGCGGCGGTACTCCGATCGGAGAATAGAGCGAAATCTTCGCCAAACCGTCTGATCTTCCTTAATTTTGGTCCAGTATATCTACCCATTATACTCTCCTGGCTTTACGCGGACGCGGACCGTTATGGGGCAGTGGAGTAACATCTTTGATCCCGACTACGGTTAACCCAGCGGCGTCCAATGATCTAATGGCAGCGTCCCGACCACTCCCGACCCCTTTAACAAATACATCCACTTTGATCATTCCCAATTCAACGGCTTTAGTGGCAGCGTTCTTCGCCGCCATCGACGAGGCATACGGAGTCGATTTGCGTGAACCTTTGAATCCGGCGCTGCCAGCGCTGCTCCACGAGATCACCTCGCCTTTTAGATCAGTAATAGTAATGAAAGTGTTATTAAATGAGGACTGAATATAGACCTTGCCTTCGGGAACTACCCGCTTGGTTTTTTTCTTAGTGCGGGCCTTGGCTGCGATTTTGGTTTGATAAGCCTGCCGCTTAGCTTCGGCTTTCCGGCCTTTCTCTGCCTTTTTTTGAAGTCGTTTCTTTCGAGACATATGTTAATTGGTTAGGAACTTAGCGGGCCAGCTAGTCAGTAACCTAACCCGCCAACCTGCTATCTGGCTATTAAGTCTTCTCGGCCGATTTCTTGCGGCCGCTGCCCACCGTTACCCGTTTGCCCCGCTTGGTGCGGGCATTGGTCTTGGTGGTCTGGCCTCTGGCCGGCAGGTTTTTCTTGTGGCGGTCGCCGCGATAGGCGCCAATGTCTTTTAATCTTTTAATATTCATAGAGGTTTCGCGCCGCAGATCGCCTTCCACCCGATAGGTTTTTTCAATGGTCTCCTTGATGCGATTGGCCTCCTCTTCGGTTAACACATCACTGCGTTTATTAATATCAATTTTTGCCTCGGCTAATATCTCTCTGGCTCTAGCCGGACCGATACCATAAATATAAGTCAGGGCGAATTCCATTCGCTTTCCCTGGGGCAACTGAATACCTAATATTCTAACCATTAGCCTTGCACTTGCTTATGTTTCGGGTTGGTGCAGATAATCCGCACTCGGCGCTTCCGCCGAATGACCCGGCAGTTTTTGCACATCTTTTTGACAGAAGTCCGAACTTTCATCCCGTTAGAAATCCTCGGCGCAAAATACTAAAGTATTTTTGCGCGCTCTAATTAATATATCGTGATGCAATATAGCTGAAATCTTTAGATGACGGTTGGGCAGGGTGACGGCAGATTTCTAACGGGATTCATCCCTCTCCTAACTTGAATTTTAGTTACTGACTAACCAACCGGCGACTTATTTGTGCCGATAAACGATCCGACCTTTTTCGATGTCGTAAGGGCTCATCTCGACCGTGACGGTATCGCCCGGCAGGATCTTGATGTAGTGCATCCGCATCTTGCCAGAAATATGACAGAGGATGACATGCCCGCCCTCAATCTCCACCCGGAAGTGGGCGTTGGGGAGAGCTTCGATGACCCGACCCTTAACTTCAATAACCTGTTTGTCGGACATAATCTGTTACTTGACTATTATAATGATTCTTAAGATTTAATCAAGGCCTGAACTGGATAATTGAGTCGAGGGGGGTTAGAACCTCTCCACCCACCTCAGTTACCAATACCGTGTGTTCGAAATGGGCTACGGGGGCGCCGTCCAGGGTGCGGGCGCACCAGCCGTCGGGATCGGTGCCGTGGGCCTCTCCCCCAGTACCTGCGATCGGCTCGATGGCAACGACGCTGCCCGAGGGGAGCCAGACATCCTTGTCGTGGCCAACGACATTGGGAATGATGGGAGCCTCATGCAACTTTTCCCCCACCCCGTGACCGACGAATTGCCGCATAATAGTGAGATTTCCCAGAGAGAGCGACTCCTCAATGGCTCTGGATATCCGACCGACCGTGACCCCAGCCGCTACCTCGGCGGTCCCCGCCAACAAGGCCCGGTAGACCGCAGTGAGTAGGGGCTGATAACCGTGGATGTCCCGGCCCACAATGACGCTGACCGCCGAATCGGTATGCATCCCCTTCCAGATCAACCCGCAATCAATACTTAAAAGATCACCCTCCTGCAGCTGGTAGCTGTTAGGAATACAGTGGACTATCCCATTGTTAACCGAAGTACAAAGGGTGGCCGGATAGTCCTGATAGCCCAAAAATGATGGCTGGGCTCCCAGCTCCTTGATGCGGCTGAAAGCCAACTGATCCAATTCTGTTAAAGATACCCCTACCCGAACCAGCTCTACTACCGACTTAAGGACCTCCACCAGCTTGGCGCCCCCTTCGCGCATCGCCGTAATCTGGGCGGCCGATTTTGTAGGTACCTTAGTCATTATTTAATGGCTCGGGCGATATCGCGCTGAATAGCTACGATGGTCTGATCACCATTAATAGTGATTAAGCGCCCCGATGAACGATAGAATTTAAGGATAGGCTGGGAATTTTTTCGAAAAATATTGATGCGCTCATTGATCACCGTCGCCTTGGCATCGTCCGGGCGTTTTTGGGTTCGCGCCCGTTTAACAATTCTCGCTTTGGCTACTTTGGCAGGCAGATCAATAAAAACAAATAAGGTGTGGCGATGGGCTTTAGTAATCGCTGGTTCGATTATTCGAACTTGCAGCATTCGACGAGGATAGCCGTCAAAGACGATGCGCCGGCGGCTGGGAATTTTTTTAATAAACAATTTGACCAGGGTCGAGGTAATCCGTTCGGGCACCAATTTGCCAGCCGCCATATACTTGTTAATATCAGCTGCGACTTTGCCGCCGCGCTTTAGTTCGTCGCGCAGCAACCCGCCCATATTCATATGAGCAGCCTTGAGAGTTTTGGCCAGCAACTCCGCCTGGGTACTTTTACCCGAAGCCGGACCGCCGTACAAAATAATATCCGCTAAGCGATTAGAGGTCTTCATATTTTTTCATTACCAGCTGGGCCCGAATCTGCCGCATCGTTTCCAGGGCTACGCTGACCACGATCAGGACGCTGGTGCCGCCCAAGGTCAGGCTGGGCATCTTAATAAAAGCTTGGATTAAAATGGGCAGCAACGCCACTAACGCCAAGAACAGCGAACCCGCCAAGGTAATGCGATTGCTGACAAATGACAGAAACTCCACTGTCTGGCGACCAGGCCGGATTCCGGGGATAAAAGCACCGGACTTCTGCAGGTTCTCCGCTACATTAGCGGGCTTGAACACAACCCAGGTATAGAAATAGGTGAAGAAGATAACCAGCAAGAAGTAGAGAACGCCGTAGAAGACTTGATTCTCAAATAAATTCTTAACCCAGACCGCGCTCTGCGCCAGCCAGGGGCTGCGGGCCCCCGCGAACAATGCCGCAATCATGCTGGGGAAAACTAATAATGATAGGGCAAAGATGATCGGAATCACCCCGGCCTGATTGACCTTTAAAGGCAGGTTGCTGGTAGAGCTGCCCCATAACCGGTTGGCTCGCCCCCTTCCCGCATAGGAGATGGGAATGTTTCGCTGCCCTTCCATGACATAGACAATAAAGTAGATGGTGAGGGCGGCAATAATAACAAAGGCCAAAATCCGAGATAGCTTGCCCATATCAAATGAGGCAGCTGTCTCGGTGAATAAACTAGGGAAGCGCGAAACGATTCCCAAAAAGATGATCAACGAGATGCCGTTGCCAACCCCGTATTCGCTGATCAGCTCACCAATCCACATTACTAAAATGGTTCCGGCTGTGACGATCAGCAGCAGCGCCAGTAGACGATATAGGCCCATATTCTCCAGGATCTTGAACTCGGACCGCTGCAGCAATAGGATCATGCCATAGGCCTGCATAATTGAAAGCGGCACGGTCAGGTAGCGGGTATACTGGTTGATCTTGCGCCGGCCATAGTCTCCCTCTTTTTGCAGCGCTTCAACGGAGGGAACCGCCATCGTCATCAACTGCATAATAATAGAAGCATTGATGTAAGGGGCAACACCCATTAACGCAATCGAGAAGTTGCTTAAGGAACCGCCAGAGAAGATATCGATTAAACCTAAGAATTGATTCTGACTAAATAACTGATCAAGTTGGGCAGCATCAACACCCGGGATGGGAATCAGAGAAACAATCCGAAAGAGGACTAATAAACTTAGCGTCCAGAGAATGCGCACCCGTAAATCCTTATGCCGCCAGATTTGAATAACTTGCTGCCACATAGTTAAATAATTGTTACCGTGCCGCCGGCCGCTTCGATCTTGCTTTTAGCGCTGTGAGAAATGGCGTTGGCCTCTACCCTAACGGCTGTGGTAATCTCCCCGCTGCCCAAGATCTTCACCCGCTCGCCCGAGTTCAAATATCCGCGATCGGTAAGACTTTTAAGGGTTAGCAGACCATTATCGGCGAACTGGGCCAGATGAGTTAGGTTGATGACAAAAGTAACGGGCCGATGAGGGCGCCGAAAACCTTTATGTTTGGGCAGGCGCCGAATAATTGGCGTCTGGCCGCCTTCAAAATGCGCCGGGACTCCACCCCCCGTTCTGGACTTCTGTCCCTTAGTCCCCCGCCCCGAAGTTTTACCCATACCCGAACCGATCCCTCGGCCAACTCGGCGACGGTCTTTGCTGGTTTTCTCAGAAGTAATTTCGTGCAGTTGCATAACTATTTAATTATTCGGCTGATTTAGTAGGTTTTTTAGCGGTCGCCAACTCGCCCGGTGGCAAGAACTGGCGTCGATCACGCAAGGTAGCCAGCGCCTTGATGGTAGCTAACGCGTTACTGGTTTTGTTCTGTGAGCCGAGCGCTTTACCGACCACATCTTTGACTCCGGCTAATTGTAGCACTACCCGCATCGCCCCG
>Ga0155100_123_pt7 | contig 27386 bp, 33 predicted proteins | sample RifCSPhighO2_01_FD_106068 | JGI IMG/M metagenome (GOLD analysis project Ga0155100, IMG submission 106068) | candidate division Kazan bacterium RIFCSPHIGHO2_01_FULL_49_10
CCGGTACCGGTTTGGGTACTGGGACCCCCGCTAAGGGGGTGGCCACTAGCCATGCGCATCCGTTGGCAAGTCCAACTTTTAGTGACGGCAACAACGCGCCAGCCTATAAAGATGTGATCGTTGGCAAGAAGTTGGCTGAACTGGGGGTAACTGCCCCCGCCAATATTACTTTGACGGCTGGTAATCCCAGCCAGACACTGGATACTACTTTTCCTGGTGGCAGTGAGGTGACTGTGACGGATGGCGGCAATGGGTGGAGTATAACGGTCATTATGCAGACTACTCTGACATCTGGCGGCAACACCATTCCGAATGCCAATGTAAAAATTCGCAAGGATGGATTAGTTGATAGCGGAAGTTACACTATTTGGGGAGGAACCTACACTAATGTGGCTGAAACAAATGCTACCGAATCACTGGATGTTTCTCGGACTGTAGGCACTCGAAGTAGCGGGACAAGTGGAGATTCCACGACGACACGACCGAGTATCCAAGTAGTTATCCCCGGGATACAGGCGGCTGGAGATTATGCTGGCGCAATGAGATTTACGGTGGCCTAAAACCAAAACCGGTTGGGCAGATAGAGATCTCCCGCTTATAATAGAACTATGAGGTGGCTTTGGAAATTAATTACTGCCGAGTTAGAAGTAACCCTGGCCCTGTTAATGCTGTTGGGGAGCATGGTGGTGTTGTCTGGGGTTTATGCCAACACTGCAGATATAAATGTTTCCCTCACTGTTCTGGAAGAGACCGAAGAGGAGAATGGCGACGGAGGGAGTGGGAGTGGTGGTAGTGGCGGGAGTGGAATCTCGTTACCAATCCCATCAACATCCACATCGCCCGTACTAACTATGCCGTTACCGGAAAAACCCAAACCGCCAGAGGAGTTTAAATTGGTAGATTATGTGCCCAAAGTGATACCTGTACATCGCGATGCGCTAATCGTGCTGTACGGCTATGGTTTCCCATCAGATTTTAAAATCGTGATAAAGGCCAAAGATGCGATGTTGGTAGCGGACAGCGCTATGGTGAATAAGAAAACTGCCATCATCGAGGGGGCTGTGCTCGAGGCCGTGCAGTATGTCATCCCAGCGAAAACATTATCGCCGGGCGAGGCAGTATTGGTGATTCAGGAAGCTAATCAAGTATTGACCCCACCATTGCGAATACTGGTGTACGATCCCGCCCAAGCAATAAAATTGCGGGCGCAGATCGCTCAACGAACGATCAACATAACCGTTGCCAGTGGTCAGTCTGCCAATGTCGCCGTTAAATTTAAAAATATCGGATTAACTGAATGGGACTATTTGCTTCAACCATTACATATTGGGACTGACCAACCTCGTGACCGGCAATCCCGATTTGTTCATCAAGATTGGCCTTATAATAATCGGGTGGCGAAAATAAGTTTGCCAACGAATATAAATACTGGGGAATCATTTGATGCCATTTTTTCCATACAAGCTCCAGTGGTAAAACGAACCACCCGATATACCGAGAATTTCGCGCTGGTGGCAGAGGGTATCGCTTGGATCTCAGGTTCTAATTTCACTGTCCGCATCACCGTTACCGCACCAGTGGCAATAAAGACGGTTAGATCGATTATCAAAACGACTCCCCCGGCGCCGGCCATCAAAAAGCCCGCCGCCCCCTATAAGACCCCCGGCGCCATACCAACAACTGGTGGTCAAAGTGGTGTCTGGTTGAACGGAATAAAATCATTCTTTACGCGGCTGTTCAGCTTTCTTATTATCACGCCTCGGTAGTAAATAATTATTGGGTAGATAGACCCGCCGGGGTCGGATTTGTTACAGTAGGGATGTGCCTGTTACAACTTTAGCTAAGATCAAAAGCGCGGCCTCACTGGGGTTGGAGCCGATCCTGATCGATGTTGAGGTAGATATCAGCAATGGTCTGCCGAATTTTTTAATAGTTGGCTTGCCGGACAAGGCGGTGGATGAGGCGCGCGAACGAGTGCGGGCCGCCATTAAAAACAGCAATGTCCAGTTCCCTACCCGTCGGATCACGGTTAATTTAGCGCCGGCGGACATCCGCAAAGAAGGCCCGGCTTACGACTTGCCGATTGCAATCGGATTACTTTTAGCCGGTGAACAGATCTACCCACCAGAAAACAGTCTGTTTTTAGGCGAACTGGCGCTAAATGGTGAGGTCCGCCCAATTAGTGGCGCAATTTTATTTGCCTCTTTGGCACAAAATCGAGGCGTAAAAACTTTATATGTACCAGCCGCCAACGCGGCTGAGGCAGCGTTAATATCCGGCATAGAAGTAATCCCGGTAGATAATTTAATCAATTTAATTGCACATTTACGGCGAGAAAAGATTATCCCTGCCCTGCCCCCTACCCCCATCGATCCGCAAGCCGCGTTGTTTATCAATAGCGCGTTCGATCTAAAATATGTCGCTGGCCAAGAACACGCCAAAAGAGCATTGGAGATCGCGGCGGCTGGGCGACATAATATTTTAATGAGCGGCCCACCGGGTAGCGGAAAAACTATGTTGGCCAAAGGCTTAATTACGATTCTGCCACCACTCAGTGTTAACGAAGCGTTAGAAGTAACTAAAATCCATAGCATCAGCGGTTTAATGGACCCCGGTCAGCCATTAGTATGGCAGCGGCCATTTAGAAGTCCGCATCACACCGCCTCGGCTGTCGCGATTACTGGTGGCGGTAACTGGCCCAAACCTGGCGAGATCTCGCTCGCCAATCAGGGCGTATTATTTTTAGATGAACTGCCGGAGTTCCCGAGGAGCGTATTAGATGCCCTAAGACAACCTCTCGAAGATAGAGTAGTCTATATTTCCAGAGCGGCGATGACCACCAGCTTCCCAGCTAATTTTATGTTGGTAGCCGCCCAAAATCCTTGCCCCTGCGGTTTCTTTGGCGATCCACAAAAACCTTGTAAATGCAGCGCTGGACAAATTTTAGGTTATCAAAAAAGAGTATCGGGACCATTGTTGGATAGAATTGACTTACATATTAATGTCCCAAGAATTTCTTACGAAAAATTGACCGGCGCGGCTGAATCAGAGAATTCAGCGGATATTCGTGCTCGGGTGATGGCCGCTTGGAGTATTCAACAACAAAGATTTTCCGGAACAAAAACCACCAGCAGCTCCGAGATGAATACTGAACAGACTAAACAATACTGCCAGCTTAGTGAAGATAGCCATCGCCTAATGCAAGCAGCTGTTGATCGAATGAATCTCTCTGGCCGCGGAGTTAACCGCACGCTCAAAGTGGCGCGCACCATCGCTGACCTCGCCAAATCGCCGCAAATTACCGCAACCCACATCGCAGAAGCCCTCAGTTACCGCCTCCAAAATTAACCCCTGCCTCATCTCTCACTTCTCCATTGTCATCCTCAACCGAAGCGAAGCATACCACACATTGTCATCCTGAAAACACCTTACTGCCGTAGGCTAATATAAATAACTTATTCAGGATCCAGGCCTGGATTCCGGATCAAGTCCGGAATGACAGAATGGGTAGGCCTAAAATATCTTGCCAACCATACGAGCCAACACCGCGCCAAAGGCGGTGGTTTCGGCTAACAAGTTCAGACCGATCAAAGCGGCTATCATCACCACGATTAAGCCAAGCAATACTAGCAGATCACGCTTAACATAGCCATGATGATGCGATACTGTCGCCGTTTGACCATGCGCGACAGCGGGCCGATTAACCACCGACTGCGATACGCCAATGGGCTGACTGGTGTTAGCAGACTGATACAGGTTCTGCAATCTTTGTAGTTCCCGTGCGGCTTTTTTCGCTTTCTTATTCATCCCGTTAGAAATCTGCTTAGCGTATATGTTTGGCTATTGGCCTATTTCGAACGTCCCGATAAGTGATTTCTAACGGGACGAGTACTTCGATTATACCACACCCCGTAATGCGTCGGCGGTCACAGTTCGATCCTGATGGCTCTACCTCGGACAATCGCCTCCGCTAATTTGGTTTGGGCCGACCGGAGCGTGCGATGAAAGGTGCTTTGGGATACCCTCATCCGACGGGCAGCTTTAGTTTGGGGTAGTTTTAATAGATATTTTAATCTTAACGCTTCGCTCTCAGCCAAAGTAAGGGCGACTGAATCCAGATTCCTCAATGGTACCCCAGCCGGCTTAAAATAAACCGACCGAGGCAAAAAACCAATTTTTCTATTTTTTCTTTCGATCATTTTAGCAGAACTCACCCTTCATCATCGTACCGCACTTTGGGCAAGTAATCTGTGAACATGGCACTCCCCGTTGAATATGCGGCTCCTGGTTTCCACATTTGGGACAGGTACAGGTACCTGATCCAAGTGGACGTCTTTGGCCTCGACCTACCCCCCAGCCTACACCTCGGCCACCCCCCATCACCCCACCATCACGATTAGGCATATTGCCTCCCTTAATTTAACGATATCACTATGAATATATATTCATAAGCAATTCCTGTCAACCTCGCCATCAGAGGAGAGGGCACTATTTACGCCCCGTGGAGATAGTTGCCCCCATCACCCATGGAGCCAATTATGTCAGCCAATAGCAAAACCGCCGTTTGGCGCGGCTGTTGTTTGAGCCCCGAGATATAGGTATCGGGGCGAGTTCAGCCAATTGCGCCAAGTAAGGCAGGTTTTGGTGTTTGGGTAATAATTGGCGATTGGGGTGTCTTTTGGGGCGCCACCCCGTCCGTCAGCCGACGGATGGGGTGGCAAAAAGAATATTAGGTTAAGATCCTGAAACAAGTTCAGAATGACAGTATTGGGTAAGATTCTGGACCCCAGTAGTAGAGCAAAGCTCACTACGGGGCGCGGCAAGCCAGAATGACGAAAAGAGGTTCACGCTGGTGGGGAGGGTTGCGATACTCTCCCATAGAAAAAACCGCCCTTTGAGGGGCGGTTTTCCCAAAATTTGGCAACGACCTACTTTCACAACCCGAAAGTTACTATCATCGGCGCTGAAGGGCTTAACTGCTGTGTTCGAGATGGGAACAGGTGTGGCCCCTTCGCGAGAGTCACCAAGTTCTACTTCTCTGGGGGAAGAGAAGCAGAACTCGATTACCCTCGTAAGATCCCGGGTAAACCGGGATGCCGCGGCAAGGTAAACCGCGTCACTTCTTGTCTAATAGCTCGCGCAGTTTTTTGAGGTTCTCCTCCATCGAGAGGAAGACCTGCAACAGTTCGGCCGCCGCAAAAAATACAATGCCGTAAAGTACGCCGCCAATCAAAACGACCAGCGCGGACATCCACGCCGAATCATACGGCGAGGCCATGCCAACCTGGGAGATAACACCGGGGAACGCCAGCCAAATAATGGCTATAAGCAGTCCACCCAATACACTCACCCAAGCGAGTACCCAGAGCAACAGTATGGTAGTCTTCAGCATTTTAAATCTGCTGTTTGTATTCTTTTTCACCCCGTAGAAGAATTTAGAAATTATATTCTCTTCTTGTCTTGGGCATTATCGTTTAAAAACTGCCCCATCAATAGTTGTCACAGTTATGCTTATCCGCGGAGAATATAGCTTTCGCCAAAGGCGTTCTAAATTTCTCTACGGGGCATGACACTCTTAGTTTACCACAAAAAATAACTCCAGATTCCCGCCGGAGTTTATCCCGACTAGTCGGGGCGGGAATGACGGGTGGGAAAGAAATGTGCGTTTCTTATGATCGCCGATTAAGAGACAAGCTCTTAAGAGTAGAGTCAAGTGATCGGATTATTAGTACAACTCGGCTGAATCCCTTACGGGACTTACACCTGTTGCCTATCAACCAAGTAGTCTACTTGGATCCTTATCCCGCCAATTTAAGGTTCGTATGGCATACCGTCAGCCAAAATAGCAATGAGCTAAATTAGATGGAGTAAATCACACACCAGCCCTAAATTGGCGGGAGGGAAATTTATCTTGAGGTTGGCTTCACACTTAGATGCTTTCAGCGTTTATCCAATCCGAACATAGCTACCCAGCACTGCCCTTGGTAGAACAACTGGTATACCAGCGGTCCGTTCGCTTCGGTCCTCTCGTCACTTATTCCCCTATCACTAGGAGCGTAGACTATATCTTCACCCATTCTGCTTTTGCAACAGAATTAGGGTGGCGGCGTATTACCTATATGTATCTGTCTGCTAAAATCAGCGGACTTTCCAATGACATATAAGTCCGTTCTGGTGTTTTTGAACAACAGAACAAGTCGTTACGGGGTCAAACCTAAAACTTTGTATAACTCCACTTTAGTCTTCTTTTTCTTAGTGACATAATTTTCACCCTGAATCACCAAGATCAGATCGATTAAAGTTTTTAGAGTCTTACTCTCCAGCATATTTTTGGCATTGTCAGACAAGATTTCGGCTGCCGTATGTAACGCAACAGCTTGAATCTTTTTAAATCGGATAAATGGCAACAGACTCCCGAGAATATCTCGAACCTGTTGATACCCATTGATACGAAGCTCGGTCATGCCATCGTTCCTCGTGGAATGATAGCCTATGCCCAAAACTTCGCGAATCCAATGCAGAGCCTTTGCATGGCGTGTGTCCTGATAGAAACAGATGGTGGTCATAAAACGAATTTTTGATCTTCCATCTTTACGCTTCTTGATTTGAAGCATCAGACTTCCATCTCCATCAAGGAAACCCGCTATGTACGCTAGATCCGTTTTAGATCGACTTCCCACGGTATTGTCTTATTTCGTTCTGGTCCTCAAGTGAATTGTACCATAATCGCAAGAACCGTTAGCAATTATGGCTATCAACGGATACAGAGCTGATAAGATTCCACCGTTATTAGCCGCATTGTCATCGTAGATTACTCTACGAAGTAGCAATTCTTTACTAGAAGCGACTCCCCTCAAATTTCCTACGTCAACAGCAGATAGAGACCGAACTGTCTCACGCATGATCTTCCACTATTACTAATGGCATAGACTATATCTTCTTCCTTTTAGCCCACCGGCTAAGGAGGAGTTGGCGTGTGATAATCGACATAACAACTATCGACTATCTCATCGATCCACTGGCCTTCAGCGAATCGAATCAGTCGTTACGGGGAAAGAGATTATGTTCTTGCAGAAATTGTTTAACCGTTGCTCGCGTGGTCGTGCGTTTCTTGGAGTAATTGTACGCTGCGGTTTCATCCACCAGAGCCGCTCTTTTGAGCAACTCGGTGGGAGAGATTCTTTTGGGTGAAGACTTAATTCCCATTACACATAGGTTGATAACTTTTTGCGCAATGGTCTTTTTTAGCCGCAGATATGGTAACAATTTGGTTAAAACTTCGTAGACCGACTGATACCCCACAATGGTGTATTCAGCCATATGATCATTACGAACACGAACATATCCATACTTCAGTTGGCCCTTGAGCCATTCGAGAAAATATTTTTTGCTTTCTTTTTGATAGAAAACAACACTCACTCGAATCTGATAGCCATGAACATATCCACTCCGTTTAACCAGTTGCGCCATAATGCAACCGTCTCCGTCTAAGAATCCCGCAATGTAGGCAAATAACTTTTCTGCCATAACCTCGATCTTCCCTCGGGGTTGCCCTCTCTTCGTTCGGTATAAAAGAGTAGGGGTTCTCCGATATAAGCCAAATTTATTGTATCGCATTTCTGCGATAGAACGCAATGTAACTTACGTTCTGAACCCAGCTCGCGTGCCGCTTTAATTGGCGAACAGCCAAACCCTTCCCACCTGCTTCAGCGGGAGGATGCGACGGGCCGACATCGTATGATGATGTTCCATTATTACTAATGGCACAGACTATATCTTCACCCTGCGCCCGGATGTGGGTCTTTAGACCTACCATCCTTGGGTTGGTATAGCAGGGGCTGGCGTATTACCCTTTCATAAATGAAAGAGTTTCCCTTTTCAGGTCAGTCGTTACGGGGTCATACATAGCTTATATCGGAAGCATGGGAGAATGTGCGGCTTAATAATTTCCAACATCGTTTTAGTACTGTCTGTACTAACACGAATTCTCCAATACTTCTTATCTCGATTGAGCAAACTTTTTATCCTGAATGTTCTCCACAATATTGTCTGTAAGAGCTGCTGCTCTGCCATACTAAATTGTTGAGTGTTGAGATAAAAAGCCGAACGGATCTTGGAGCCATCATCCATAAACCATACGGCTAAAGACAATGGATCAAGTTCGAGATTAGACGGCACACTTTTCTTCCCTGACCCATAGAACCAATTATAGTAACTGGTAATGGTAGGAATACTTTGTGTGGTAAACCGATACGCAACACGGCTCCCGTTACCTGGACGGGTTTTGGGCGGGGTTAGAACATACAATCGAAAATGCTGCCATTTCCAATCCACATATTCTCGATACTTAAACGAATGATTCACTTCCAATAGAGCATCTATGCGCGTGCCCTGCCGGCGTAATGTCCCATCGCCAAGCAAAGTCCCAACCAAAATTGCGTGTTGAGCTGATGATAGACTTCCCACGGTATTGCCCCCGTTCATATTATCCAATCCTGGACAAGGCCAGGATGATGATGTAAAGAATACACCATTATTTTACCACTTGATGAACGGTTGGGTTCCACCGTTATAAGCCAAATTTTTGGTACAGAATCACTTCTGTAGCACCCCAATGTCTTAAGGTGCCAAACCGGGTCGTCGATGTGGACTCTTGGACCCGATAAGCCTGTTATCCCCGGGGTAACTTTTATCTGTTGAGCTTCGGCGCACCCATGTGCAACCGTCGGATCACTATATCCTGCTTTCGCATCTGCTTGACTTATAGGTCTCGCAGTTAAGCTCCCATATACTATTGCGCTATCACACCGGTTTCCATTCGGTGCTAGGGAACCTTTGAACGCCTCCGTTACTCTTTGGGAGGCAACCGCCCCAGTTAAACTACCCATCAAACACTGTCCCCATACCAGGTAATGGCACAGGTTAGAATCAAGCGAGAGTAAGGGTGGTATTTCAACGGTGACTCCACCTCGACTAGCGTCGAGGCTTCTAAGTCTCCCACCTATCCTACACACACAAACACTTAATCCAATATCAGATTGTAGTAAAGCTCCACGGGGTCTTTTTGTCTTGCTGCTGATATCCGGCATCTTCACCGGCAATGTAGTTTCACCGAGTCCCTCGTTGAGACAGTCTTCAGACCGTTCCGCTATTCGTGCGGGTCGGAACTTCACGAACAAAATTATTTTGTGAGTGAACCCCGCACTTTATGCATTGCATGATAGTGCGCGGGTTACCACTAATTTCGTCATCTCAATTTTTCAATTGGGCGTGGACTATATCTTCCCCGAATGTTCTTCAATACATCGGAGGATGGCGTGTAGTCTCTACGGGGTCAAACCCAAAACCTGAATATAGTGAAGATTGTTTGGTTTGGGTCGACTTCCCACGGTATCACCATACTGCCCCACACGGACAGGTTAGGCTCCACCGTTACAGCCATCAGTTTAACGTCGGGCTTGTTTCTCGACTCACCCGACAAGGAATTTCGCTCGGAGTCTTACTTAATTCACATTAAGTTGCCAACATATTGAGCTGTTGGCACTGCATATCGCTATGCAGATGGGACTATATCTTCTCGACCTTTTGTGATCGAGCTTGGCGTGTAGTCTCTGAGGATTCTGATCAGTTTTATCCGAGATTTTTTATGGTTCATCAGTTGTGTAAGTCTTGCCATCTTTACCATACCCTCAACATTGAGGTGTTCTTTTTTAGACATAGACCTTACACACTGAGCAAACAACGCAAAGTCATTTCGCTTTGATGTTTGCAATGCACTTTTCTCGAAGAAGGGTATTATCACTTTTAACAAGTCTGCTCTTTTCCCAACTTTATAGCTGAATAAATCTTCTTTATGGTTGTCATGCCTACGATTTCTATAAATCTGGCCGACACCGAAGAAAGATTTGATTCTTTCGAGCGCGGCTAAACCGCGCTCACCTTGCGTCACTGCAAAGTGATGGGAAATTTGGTAACCTGTTTTATACCCCCGGCGGATTCTGGTTTTTTCTTGACGATCAGGTTGTCTCGCAAAATTAATTGAGAAACATCCTTCTCCGTCAACAAAACCTATAATCCAACCGATCAGCCTTTCCTGCTGATTGTCTGCAGGAGATACATTGTCACTGATTTTCATTCAGACAAGGAATAGTGTTCACTTGTCTTAATTGTATCTCAGTAGTACTCCATACACCAGAGTTTCCAGCATATAGCCAAGTTTTACTAAGGCAGCTTTCCTACCTTAGGACCGTTATAGTTACGGCCGCCATTCACCAGGGCTTAATTTCAAAGCTTTTCCATCTCCAGTTCCAAAGAACTGGGGATGGATAACCTATCCACGTGACCTTCTGGCATTGGGCAAGCGTCAGTCCCTATACATCCTCTTTCGAGTTAGCAGAGACCTGTGTTTTTGCTAAACAGTCGCCTGAAGTCTTTTGCTGTGGCCCCGCCATTTTAAAGTTCGTGCGTGGTTATCACCAACCAAACTAACTCAACTGTTAATTGATCGGTAAGCTATCACACTAACCCTAAAATGGCGGGGCAGTCCTTATCCCTAAGTTACGGACGCTATTTTGCCGAGTTCCTTAACGAGGGTTCTCTCGATCGCCTTGGTCTACTCGACCCACCCACCTGTGTCGGTTTGCGGTACGAGTGCTGATTGTTCTCGCAGAGAGGGTTTTCCGGTCAGTTTGGCTCAGTTAAATCGCCTGCCGGCAAGCCGGCAAACTTTCCATCACTGATCATGGTTACCCCTAAAATTAGGGAGATCTCCCGGATTTGCCAAAGAGATCCCACTAGCAGCTTAGACGGGCAAACCTCTACCCGCTCAACCTACCATCCTGCGTCACCCCATAGCTAGGCGCGGTGCATCTGCAACCAAGTGTCCATCCCGGTAAACCGGAACAACCTCCTTGGCGTAGAACGCAACGAACCTGTGGCGAACAAACAGCAGTACAGGAATATTAACCTGTTATCCATCGCCTACGCCTTGCGGCCTCGGCTTAGGTCTGACTAACCCTGAGATGATTAACATAGCCCAGGAAACCTTGGGTTTACGGCGCGCAGGTTTTTCACCTGCGTTAATACGTTACTCGTGCCAACATTCTCACTTCTGCCCGCTCCACCACACCTCACGGTGCAACTTCACAGCCGAGCAGAACGCTCTCCTACCACCACGCTAAAAGCGTGATTCGCAACTTCGGTGTTAGGCTTGAGCCCCGGTAAATTTTGGGCGCGAACACACATCGACCAGTGAGCTGTTACGCTATCTTTAAAGGATGGCTGCTTCTAAGCCAACCTCCTGGTTGTCTATGTGCCCTCACTTCCTTTAACACTTAGCCTAAACTGAGGGACCTTAGTTGGCGATCTGGGCTTTTCCCCTCTCGACAATGGCGCTTAGCCGTCACTGTCTGACTCCCATGCTATTGACTCACAAGTATTCGGAGTTTAATTGGACGCGGTACGGTTTCCCGCCCGAATCCATTCAGTAGCTCTACCACTTGGAGGAACACATGAGGCTATACCTCAATATATTTCGGAGAGAACCAGCTATCTCCGGGTTCGATTGGAATTTCTCCGCTAATCACAGTTCATCCCCTCACTTTTCAACGTAAGTGGGTGCGGCCCTCCACTGCTTTTTAGGGCAGCTTCAGCCTGACCATAATTAGATCACCCGGTTTCGGGTCTAATCCCAGCAACTTAAACGCGCTATTCACACTCGCTTTCGCTACGGCTCCGCCCTCTAACAGGGCTTAACCTTGCTACTGAGATTAACTCGTTGGCTCATTCTACAAAAGGCACGCCGTCATCCGTCAGCTGACGGACTCCGACTCTTAGACGGGCTATTGGTTTCAGGTACTATTTCACTCCCCTCATCGGGGGACTTTTCACCTTTCCCTCACGGTACTAGTTCACTATCGGTGAGAAGTAGTATTTAGCCTTACCAGATGGTCCTGGCAATTTCCGACAGAATTTCACGGGTTCCGTCGTACTTAAGTTTGGTTACTCGGAGTTATTTTCTTTTCGCGTACAGGACTATCACCTTCTCTGGTGGCCCTTTCCATGGACCTTCTGCTAAGAAAATAATTTTTTACTCCTGACTTGCTCTACAGATCAAGATGTAACGACTTATAACCCTCTCGTTGCAAGGCCTGTAGGCTTTAACACAACAAGAGTTTAGGCCATTCCCTTTTCGCTCGCCGCTACTAAGGGAATAAACATTTGTTCTCTTTTCCTCACGGTACTAAGATGTTTCAGTTCCCGCGGTTCCCTCTCGCAAATCTATGTATTCAATCTGCAAGTATCCGCCCTGTTTCTACGCACAACTTCTACGCCTTTGCTCGTCACGACTTCGTCACAAGAGCTTAGGCGCAAAAATAATTTTGCGCAGAAATAGGGCGGATGGATTGCTCCATTCGGACATCCCCGGCTCAAAGGTTGCTTGACACCTCCCCGAGGCTTATCGCAGTCTGCTACGTCCTTCATCGGCTACTTCTCCCAAGGCATTCACCAATAGCCCTTGAGTAACTTGACTCTGTTCTCAAGAGCTTAGTCTTAATCGGCGATCACAAGAAACGACATTTCTTATGATTTTGTTATTTTTGTGGCTTTACTGCAAATTGTTAAGTTGCACGCAAGTTCAAATATAAAAATCTTTTTCCCCTTGTCATCCTGAAAACACTTTACTGCCGTAGGCCTACTATAAATAACTTATTCAGGATCCAGGCCCAACCCATCCGGCGTCCGTCAGCTGACGGACTTTGGAGGGTAACCCTTAAAAGGTAAAAAGGGTTAAAAAATAAGGGCCTCAGCCCTTTGCTTTTTAAAAAGGCGGAGTAAATTTAACTCTTAAACCAGACCGATTTTAAATACAACGACACCAAGCTAAAACTCTTAAAATAAGCTTCGATGGTTTGCAATGTGTTCAAGATTGATTTGATCTTAAAATCTATTCGTTTTGTTTGCTTTTGCATAATATCAGAGGGGTTTAGGTAATGCAATAGTATTACACCCATTATCTGCCATCTTGTCAATAAAGTAGCCGCCAGAGCTGAAAAAACCCTTCCAAACACCGTCATTCTGGCTTGCCCAGAATCTTACACTACCCAGATGACTCCCCCTGTATATAGTAGAGTACACTATATATATGGACCCCGTAGAGAAATTTAGAACGCCTTGGGCGCAGGATATAGACTTTGTGGGGTATCATCAGGGTAGTCGATTAATCATGTCCGAGACTAAACGGGACAATGCCCAAGTCGACTAAAGGCTATATCTTCTAAATTCTTCTACGGGGTGGACGACCTCAAAACTACCCTATCCAAGCACTTCTCAGCCAAGCGGAATCCCCACCTTCACTCCGACTTACATTTATTAGTAGATGAGGCCCGGACCTTATTTAAAGAGAAGGCGGTTAAAGGCCCCGGCTCGTTTGCTTTTTATCTGGGGTTTTTTAAGAGATTAGGAGTACAAAAAGTCCGCCAACTATTGGCGGAAGTAAAAGATAGCAATGCTACCGATTCTGGAAAACTCTTTTGGTGGAAAATCAAACAAGAGTTAAAAAAATAACTCTTCCTATTACCTTTTGCCACCATTTGGTCCGGCAAACGGTGGCACCAAACCGGCCGCCAGTCGTCGGGCTTGTTCGTCTAACAAAATTAGCTTTCTTCGCTTTCGCTGAACTCCTCGTTTCACTCCTCAAACAACAGCTTCGCCTGCGCTAATTTTGTTGACTCAATACAGCCCTCCTCCGATGGCGTAAACAACCACGCTTGACTAGCTACATGACTATTCGTATGATTAACCTGTGCTTGTGGGCGCAAGCCCCGTTCGGCTAAAGAATTTCTCAAGCCGAAGACAAGCACACCTAAACAGATTTATTCGTCTTCCAGGGCCGCGGTGTTCTCACCAGCGGTTCTTGTCTTATTCTGGCCCTGTTGATTATATTTCCATCTGGGAATAACACTCCAAAAATGGAAGTTGCCATCACCAACACGCCGCACTATTACTCGGCACTTAATCCTCTTATCTTTGTCGAGCGACTCAAAGGCATAGTATTGAACCATACTGGTCTTTCTGAACCCATCATGCCCAACTTTACCTACGGGCTGTAAAACCGTCCTATAGTATTGCAGGGTCCCAGATGCTCGTATTGTGTCGACAACGTATGTTATCAACAGTTTAAACTTTATGAGTTGCATTATTTTTGGACGCTCAGACCGCGCACCGTCATATCTCAAGTGGTGCCAACCATCCGAGGTAAAACTGACTGTATTTTGCAAATACGGACAGGTGATTGGGGGCAAACCATTATAATAGCTCTCGGCCTTTTGCTTAATTTTAAGAAATGCCGGTCGATCAAATTGAATTTTATTTACCTTGGATGGTACATACATGTCAGATATTGATCTTCAAAATAATTCAAATTTCGGAAGTTATTGGGCCCGGTCGAGGGGGTTGGTGAAGCGGAGGTAGAAGCCGAAGGGGTCTTTCATGCCCTAAGTATACGCCTTGCCAGAATCCGCCTCCAGAGCTACAATAATGCTTCCGAGGAGGTGAAGCCGGATGAACACCCTAAGCGTCGTGCTTAGCTGCATCATCCCATTCGTTCACTTCTCCGCGTTCATTATCTACTACAGAGCAGTAGCGAGAGGCCAATCCACCCTTTACACCGCCATGTGGGTGCTCACCATCGTCAGCTCCATCCTAAATGGAGTAACCTATTTGGCGATGACCAGAAGCCTGGTAATGAGCGCCACACCAGTCACCAACGCCGTCGCCGTATGCGGCGTGTTAATTATTGGCTGGCGGTATCGGAAGTTCCGACCATTCCAAACGCTAGACTGGGTGGTACTGGGAATTGGATCGGTAGTAATTGGACTATGGATAACATCTGGCAACGCCAGCTACGCGAATCTATTACTCCAATTAGCATTGATGTTGGCGATCATCCCGGCATACGCAGGAGTATGGCAAGGCGAACGAGAAAATCCATGGCCCTGGGCCCTGTGGTCCGTTTCTCACATCATTAACCTATCCATCCTGTTTATGCTCTGGAACGACAGCTACAATGCGTTCGTATCGCCCATTTTGTACATCATCGCCAATACTGGCATGGTGATGCTGATAATGCGGAGAAGATCATAGGCCGGCAATGCAAATTGACCGGCCCATTTTTTATTTAATACCTTTAATTAGCTCGACAAGTTCGGGGAATTCGGGTTGGGTAAAGTGATCGCCGCCCTGGATAGTTACGAGCTTGGCATTGGGCAATTCTTTGAGATATTTTTCGGCATGGCTGTAAGGAACAATCGGGTCTGCGTCGCCGTGGACTATATATATGTTGCTGCATTGCTGGGCAAGTTGAGCCAAGGGTTTTGTCAGCACAAAATCAGCCAACGGGGGCTCGAGGCCTTCACTATCGTATGGCGGCGAAACCAAAACAACGGCTTTGATTTTCTTTGGAAAAATGTTTTCCGAGAGATATTTCGGTAAAAATATTCCGCCCAAAGAGTGGCCAACTAGAATCAAATCGTCATCGAGGAACGGAAACATTTTTTCAAACCAAATCTTCCATTCTTCGTAGCGAGCGTTTTCCGAGTTCGGCATCTCGGGCGTAAACACCTGATACCCCTCCCCTAATCGTTCCGCCAAAGTTCTCTTCCACCGTTTTTTGGGGAGAAACTCCTCGATCTCGGGCTGGTACGCTTTGAGGTTTTTTATATACTCCTCGTACGATCTAAAATCTTCTCCGCCGTGAATCAATACAACCTGCTGCATATATTTTGAGTTACAAATAATTTAATATTTCTGGGAAAGGAGATTCGCCGAAGTGGCCCTTGTCTGGCAGAATGATCGGTTTAACTTCCAGCAGGTTGGCCCACTGCCGAGCGTGCTTAACTGGTACATAGGGATCGTCTTCGGAGCCGATGACCGTAAACTCCGTATCAATCAGCGCTTGAGCCGGGATACCCCACGACTTCTCCAAGAAATTATTGATATCCGGTATCTCAATTATCTTTTCAAACGGAGCAGCAACTAATATAACCTGCCCGGGTTTGCCGCCCGCTTCAACATACCGCATGGCTAAAGTTCCACCAAGACTGTGGCCGATGACGGTTCCTTCACCATTGGTTTTGATGGCCGCCTGCAGAGTCGCCATCCACTCGTCGAGTTGCGGCGCCTCGGTATGCGGCAGTAACGGGACGATAACTTTACCTCCCAGCTTTTCTAATTCCGCCTTCAGCCACGGAAACCAGTTTTCTTCGGGATAACCGTTATACCCATGCAAAATGTAATAGATTTTATGCATTGCGACGGATAAAGAGAACCTTGTTGCCGTCGGGATCCAGGAGGCTAAACTCTTTGCCCCACGGCTTTTCGGTTATCTCGGTGTATAGTTTTAGCCCTATATCTTTTATTTTCTGGTAGGTAGTTTCAATTTGAGAATCGGAGATAAACACTGTCTGGTGTCCCGGTTTCTCCCGTTCCTCAGAGGTAGTTTTAACCCCCAGCCGACCGCCGCCCTGGAATATAAACGAAACGAACTTTCCGGGCTGTTCGTATTCCAATTTAAATCCGAGCGTATCCCGATAGAACGGGATTATTTTTGTAATATCGTGACTATATAGAATTGCGCTATCTAAATCCATCTTAAATTGATTCGTCTCCAATATATTTAAACCGCGGCACTATTTTACCGTCTAATTCAACTTCACTTAGAAACATCCCTTTCGGGCGAACCCAAATTGAACCAAGCGGAAAATCAGGAGTTTCGTAGAGCGTCTTATATATTACTACTGGCTCCAGAGTTTCGGAATGCACGCCCTCCCCGATCACCTCGTATGGATTGCCCTTATAATGCATGTATTTCCCCAACCTCACCTTACTCATACCGACATCATAACACCCCATATAACTGGATATGCTAATCATTTATCCTGCCGATTAGGAATGCGATCGCATTCCTAATCGGCATAGGGTAGAGATAACCAAATTGACCATCCGTCGTTCATAGGATTCCCAATATACAGAGCGATCGCTCTGTATATTGGGAGGGTTGTTGGAGCGGGTTTGACCCCTACATCATCCCCCCTATAATGGTAGGTTGGTGCCTGCGGGTGCCAATTCTACTCTCTTTGACACATAGTCAAAATCCAAAACAAACCGGAGAAGGATATGTTCCAACTCTATAGAAAACCGGCGCTGAGTGCGTCTGCTGTTGGGCGTATCCTCTCGTTAGGAACACGCCTCGCTGCGGATATTAAATCCATCACTACCGAGTGGTGTTACTACGTCGCGGTGTCGCTGCCGCTGGAGAAGAAGGAGTTTAAAGCTCTGCAGTGGCTCTTGGGCGAGACATTCGAACCCGAGAACTTAAGCGAGCGCTCATTTCTCAAGGGTAGCGCTACTATCCTGGAATATGGGCCACGGCCCAGTTTTGAAACGGCGTGGTCAACCACGGCCGTGACTATCTGCCGCGCCTGCGGCCTTGGCGTAGTCAAACGGATCGAACGCTCGCTACGCATCGGCTTAGACGTTGAACTGAACACAGATCAACGGATCGCCCTACTGGCATCGCTGCACGATCGGATGACTGAGATGCCTTACGAGACGCAGCCGACCAACTTCAACACCGGAATTCTGCCGGCATCAATGCGCGTCATTCCCCTGCTGGGAAACGATTGGCGCAAGATCTTGGGACAAGTAAGTTCCGAGATGGGATTTGGCTGGGACGACCAGGACATCGAGATGATCGGCCACTTCTTTGTCGTTATCCTCAAGCGCGATCCGACCGATGTGGAGCTGATGCAGTTGGCGCAAGCCAATTCGGAACACTCCCGCCACTTCTTCTTTAAGGGGAGGCTGGTGATCGACGGCGCGTCTGTACCAGAGACGTTGATGGACCTGATCAAGCAACCATGGGTGGTTAATCCGGGCAACTCGCTGATCGCTTTTGGTGATGACTCTTCGGCTATTCGCGGCGGCTTTATTGCTGCCTTGGTGGCCGACGACCCTTGCAGAGCCGGTCAACTTGCTCCCCGTTTGCGCCTCTACCACCCAACGCTCACGGCCGAGACGCATAACTTCCCATCCGGAGTCGCCCCCTATCCCGGCGCCGCTACTGGCACCGGCGGAAGGATTCGCGACAATCACGCGGTTGCAAGAGGCGGTAATGTGGTCGCTTCGGCGGCAGCTTACTGCGTGAGCAACCTGCACATCCCGGACTACAAACTCCCGTGGGAACAAGATGGTTGGAATCATCCGGCCAATCTCGCTTCTCCGCTGGAGATCTTAATTCGCGCCAGCGATGGCGCGTCGGATTACGGCAACTGCTACGGCGAACCGGTCATCACCGGTTTTACTCGCAGTTGCGGAATCCAATTAGCGGATGGCTACCATGGTTGGTTCAAACCGATCATGTACACGGCTGGCGTTGGCACTATCGACGAAGCCAATCTACAACCAAACCATCCCAAACGCGGCATGTTGGTCCTCCAAGTCGGCGGACCGGCTTATCGCATTGGAGTGGGAGGCGGTTCGGCTAGTTCGATGATCCAAGGAGCTAACCGCGCAGAACTCGATTTCAACGCGGTGCAACGCGGCGACCCGCAGATGGAACAACGGCTTAACCGGCTAATTAGAGCCTGCGCCGAATTGGGTCCGAACAATCCCATCATCAAGACGGTGGATTTAGGCGCGGGTGGCAGCTGCAACGCCATTCCCGAATTGGTTCATCCGGCTGGCGCTCGCATTAACCTGCGCGCTCTGCCATCCGGCGACCCAACTTTGTCTCCGGCTGAGCTGTGGGGAAACGAATCGCAGGAGCGAGACGCTTTTCTGATTAAACCGGAGGATCTCGACCTGGTTCAACAGATCGCCGCAAGAGAGAACATTGCTTGCGCGGTGGTCGGCGAGATAACGGGCGACGGACAATTGGTGCTGATTGATGAAGCCGATGGCTCAATTCCGGTGGATCTACCGTTGGAGTTGATTCTAGGAAAGCTTCCACCAAAGACCTTCACCTTCAACCGAGTGACACCCAAGCTGGAACCGTTGTGGATGGCTAAAGAGCAATCAGTGCAAGGCGCGCTGGAGTATGTACTGCGTCTGCCATCGGTCGGCTCAAAGCGGTTCTTAACCACTAAGGTCGATCGCAGCGTTACTGGCTTGGTCGCCCAACAGCAATGCGTGGGACCAAACCAACTGACGTTGGCCGACTACGCGGTTATCGCCCACAGCCACTTCGAACTTTCCGGCACGGCCTTTAGTTTGGGCGAACAACCAATGAAAGGCCTGCTCTCTCCCTCGGCGATGGCTCGCCTGGCAGTTACCGAGATGGTGTTGAACATGGCGGGCGCTCGCATCACCCAACTCTCCGACATTAAGTGCTCGGCCAACTGGATGCTGGCCGCTAAACTGGATGGCGAGGGAGCGTGGCTATACGATGCGGCCTCTGCTCTACGAGACATCTGTCTCGACTTACGCATCGCGATCGATGGTGGTAAAGACAGCCTATCGATGGCGGCTCGCGTTACCGGACCAGACGGCAAGGAAACTATCGTCAAAGCCCCGGGCGAGTTAGTTATCGCGGGCTACGCGCCGATGCCGAACATCACGCGCAAGGTTACGCCCGACATTAAGCAGCGAGGAAGTAGCCTCATCTTCATCGACCTATCGCCAGGCAGGTGTCGCTTAGGCGGCTCGGCGCTGGCGCAGGCTTTTGGCCAGATCGGCGATGAGTGCCCTGACCTCGATGGCGAAAACGTTGACCTGCTCTGCAATGTGTTCTCGCTGATCCAGCACCTGTTGGATCGCGACCTCATCAGAGCGATCCACGACCGCAGCGATGGCGGACTGATCGTTACTCTGCTCGAGATGGCCTTCGCCGGTAATGTGGGTCTGGATGTTAACATTGCCAGCGAGTGCGATACTCTCTCGACCTTCTTCAACGAAGAGCCGGGATTGGTGATAGAGCCCGCCGACACCAATGAGGTGGCCAAGCTGTTGCAGTGCCGCGGCATCCCCTACCAACTCGTCGGACACATTCCAGAACTATCTGTTGGCGTACGGATCTGCCATAACGGCATCGAAGTGTTGTCCGGCAGCATGACGAAGCTCCGCGCAATTTGGGAATCGACCAGCTCCGCGCTAGACGCGTTGCAGGCCAACCCGGATTGTGTCAGCGAAGAAACAGAGGCCAACAGCCAGTTGACCCTACCGCCACGGTGGAATGTTTCGTTCGTACCCAGCCCGACTGCCAAAAACGACGTGTTCGCTCCCGCGGATAAACCACGAGTGGCGATTCTACGCAGCGAAGGCAGTAACGGCGATCGAGAGATGGCCGCCGCGTTCTGGTCGGTTGGGTTTGAAACATGGGATGTCACCATGACGGACCTGCTGGCCAATCGTGTTTCGCTGGATAGTTTTCGTGGAATAGCTTTCGTCGGCGGATTCGCGTTCGCCGATGTACTCGATGCTGGCAAGGGCTGGGCGGGCATCATCCGGTTCAACGAAGGCTTACGCGAACAGTTTGACCAATTCCGAGATCGGCCCGATACCTTTTCTTTGGGAGTATGCAACGGATGCCAGCTCATGTCCTTAATGGGTTGGGTGCCCGGACTCGACATCCCCGAAGATAAGCAGCCGCGCTTTATCCGGAATCGTTCGGAACGGTTTGAATCGCGGTTTTCTGCGGTTAAGATCCTAAGCAGTCCCGCCATTATGCTGCAAGGCATGTCTGGGTCTACCTTAGGGATCTGGGTCGCTCACGGCGAAGGGAGACTGCACGTTCCCAACCTCGATGACCTCGATCGGATCTTGATCGAACGGCTCGCTCCAATTCGATTCGTCGATCGGGGCGGCCAGAAAACCGAGACGTATCCGTTTAATCCGAACGGCAGCCCTCAAGGTATCACCGCTCTGTGCTCGCCGGATGGCAGGCACTTGGCGATGATGCCTCACCCCGAACGTGTCTTTCTTAAGTGGCAGTGGCCATGGATGCCAGCGGATTTGAGCAACCTCTCCGCCAGCCCGTGGCTGCGACTTTTCCAAAACGCCTACACTTGGTGCACGGTTAACGCCTAATCTAAGTTTGGCGTCTGAGGCCTTTGCCCGCGCAAGCGGAATCAGCAAAGGCCTTATTTTTTACTTTACAAAAATCGGCTCTGGTTGCGAAGTTTGGGCAAGGCGGGTAGGATGGGAGCGGTAAAACCTGGGGGCGTGTCCCCTGACAAAAAGGAGAAAGTAGTGGGCCAACAACCAATGACCTACGCCGATGTTGGCGTTCGCTATGACGACATGGATCCGTTCAAGGTCGCGGCGCAGAAAGAGGCGGCCAGAACCGCCGCTAATGCTGAGCGGCTTGGCTGGGCTCATGTGCCATGGAGCGGCGGAGAGAGCACCTGTCTTTTTGCCCCCAATGGAGGTCGGGCGCCGGGCTATCTGATGATAGCGCACACCGAAGAGGGCCTGGGCACCAAGAACTTGGTGGCCGATGCGATGTACGCCCTCACTAACGAGCTGTACTATCACTTCATCGCCCAAGATGCGGTCGCCATGATCGTCAATGACGTGATAACGCTGGGGGCTCTTCCCCTCTCTATCGCCATGCACCTCGCCACCGGCAGCTCCGACTGGTTTAAGGACGAGGCGCGTTGCCTCAACCTGATCAGAGGCTGGGCAGACGCCTGCATGCTGGCGCGCTGTGTCTGGAGCGGCGGAGAAACTCCTACGCTCAAGGATGTCGTGATGCCTAAGGCGTTCGTGCTGTCTGGCTCCGTTATTGGAATTGTCCCGAACCGCAGCCAACACGCCATGCGGCCAGACGAGATCCAGAATGGAGACGCGATCATCGTGATCGAGAGCTCCGGCGTTCATGCCAATGGCCTAACCTTGGCCCGAGCTATCGCCGATAAACTGCCAGATGGCTATCTAACCAAACTACCCGACGGCAGAACATACGGCGAGACATTGCTGGATCCCACCCTTATCTACGTCCGGGCGATCGAAGCCTGTTTCGGCGCTGGAGTGCGTCTTCACTACGGGGTCAATGTGACGGGTCACGGATGGCGTAAGTTTATGCGGGCGCCACAGCCCCACGCCTATGTCATCGAACGGCTGCCGACTCAACTCCCGATCTTCGATTTCCTCCAAGAGCATAGCGGCATTGACGACGAGCAGGCGTACGACACCTTTAACATGGGGGCCGGGTTCGCCCTGTATCTCCCCCGGGAAGACGCCGAAGATGCGATATCCGTCATCAAGAACTTGGGCTTTCGCGCGTTTAACGCGGGACATGTCGAAGCGGCCCAGCAGAAAAGCGTGGCGATCCTCCCCAAAAACATCGAGTACGGAGAGGAGACGCTGGCGATTCGTCAATAACCCATTATGCCTGGCAGTATTATAGCCTGCCAAAACCTCCATCGCACAACAGCTCCTTAGGCAAGAGCTGTTTTTTATACTTTACAAAATCAGCTTCCAGAGGGTAAAATCACCGATAAGGTTAATCCCGTTAGAGATGCCGGGGTAAATAGTAACATCCTGATATAAGTCAATTAACTCAGCTATAATTTGATCAGCACTAACAACAAGCTACGGGAGCGGTGGCGCTCCCTATCTCTAACGGGATAAAATGAATATATGCCCCGTAGAGAAATTTAGGATGGTTATGTTCTACACCTACGTCCTTGAGAGTATCCAATTTGACCAGATTTATGTGGGGTTTACTGAAGACCTGAAGAAACGATTAATAGAACATAACCAGGGGCTCAGCCCGTCCACAAAACCGTATCGACCCTGGAAACTAATTTACTATGAGGCCTGTTTGAACGAAAATGATGCTATGCGGAGAGAAAAGTATCTCAAAACTACCCAGGGTCGTAGATTGCTATATCGACGCCTGAAAGATTACCGATATCACCAGAAACATATATCCTAAATTCTTCTACGGGGTGAAGCGAAAGATCGTGCTATACACCAGTCCGTTGCTACGCAAAAAAAGCGTTAAAGTCGCCCGGGTTGATGCTGCGACCAAAAAGCTGGTCCGTGATATGGTCGACACCATGCGGACGGATTTTGGGGTGGGGCTGTCCGCCCCGCAGATCGGCATATTTAAGCGGGTGATTACCTACGAATACATTAACCCCTCCGGACCGGAGCCCTTGGGCCGGAGGCCGTCTGGTAGCTTAGAAACCTTTCCGAATATTCCCTTACGCGCGCTGATCAATCCGGAGATCGTTCATTTTTCTAAAACCACGGAGGTCGGCGAGGAGGGCTGCCTCTCCTTCCCCAACCTATATGGCGATGTCCGCCGCTCAAAAAAAATTAAAGTTAAGGCGCTGGACATCGAGGGTAAGCACATCGAATTTGAAGCCAAGGGGTTAGAGGCGAGGGTTATCCAACATGAAGTTGATCATCTTGATGGAATTTTGTTTGTGGATAGGCTTGGCAAGGATAAAAGACTTTATACCTACAAATAATCTACAGCGTCATCTCAACTCCACTCACTGTCATCCTGAAAACACCTGACTGCCGTAGGTATATTATAAATAACTTATTCAGGATCCAGGCCTAGATTCCGGATCAAGTCCGGAATGACAAAGAAAAAGATGGGAATGACAGATACTAGATGCTAGATACTAAATACAGAATAGGGTTTATGGGGACACCAGAATTTGCAGTTGCCTCTTTGCAGGCGCTAATTAATGATGGGCGTTATGAAATTAAAATAGTGATTACCCAGCCCGATAAACCAGTTGGTCGAAGCAAGGAGTTAATCCCCAGCCCAGTTAAAAAAACAGCTTTATCAGCCGACTTAAACATATTAACTCCAGTCAAAATCAAGGGAAATACCGAATTATTTGAGCAATTAAAGGTACTGAATTTAGATGTAATTATAGTGGTCGCCTATGGCAAGATTCTACCGCAGGAACTCTTAGATATTCCAAAAAAGGGCATCGTTAATGTGCACGGTTCGATCCTGCCTAAATATCGGGGCGCATCACCCATCGCCGCCGCAATTTTAAATGGTGATGCAAAAACTGGCGTAACCATTATGCAGCTGGAACTCTCTATGGATACTGGCCCAATCATTGGATTTAGTGAAGTTATAAATATGGAGGCTGATGATACCACCGCTTCCCTATCTAAAAAGTTATCGCAAATCGGGGCAGATGCGTTAATAAAATATCTGTCAGATTATTTGGAAGAAAAAATTACACCACAGCTACAAGACGAAACCCAAGCGACAATGGTGAAATTAATTAACAAACAAGACGGCTTAATTAATTGGCAAGAAGAGGCAAAGTTGATCGAAAGAAAAATCAGAGCATATCATCCATGGCCATCAACATTTACTAAATTCGATAATAAATTATTAAAAATATTGCGCGCCGAATTTTTAACAGAAACTGGCGCAGTAGGTAGGGTTTGGCAGACGGCCGATGGCTACCCGGCTGTGTTTGCGAATAATGGTTCGCTTAAATTACTGCAAGTCCAATTAGAGGGTAAAAAATCCACTTCTGGAGCTGATTTTCTAAAGGGTTACCCCTCCCTGCTATCGGGGTTGATATAATTAAGGTGTTAACTTTTACAACAAGGTAATCCAATAAAAGAAAGGAGGAAAGCACATGCCGTATCTTTATCTTTTAATCGGTATTGTCGACCTGATCTTGGTCTTCATTAACCGTGAATGGGGGTGGACCTTAGCCGTTGTGTTAGGTATCATCTATGTTATCTTTGGTCTGTACGAGGTATTTATGCCTCGCAAGTGAAGCTTCGCCCAAGATTAAGCTATCGTCAATAATATAGGTATCGTTATCGGCGAAGCGGAATCCCGCACTTGGAACCATAAATACGAACTGACACAGGTGGTTTCATAGTGCGTGGGTCAGGTACCCAATTTGTTTGATTCTGTATCTGTAGTAAAAAACAAAAACCCGCTTCTTTAACAGGCGGGTTTTTGGTAATAATTTTGAACTGTTCAATTTCGCCTTATCCCCTCATTGGATAAGGAGGGGTTGGGGGGTGGTTTGATTTTAAAATAGCTAACCCCCTCTACCTCCCCCTTATCTAAGGGGGAGAAACTAAGTAAAGGCGGGTTTTTGATAATTCCCCATCTCTCGTCATTCCGACCAACTCATCGTCATTCTGGTAAGTCCGTCAGCTGACGGACGCATCCAGAATCTTATAATTATCACAAGATTCCGGAGTCGTTTCACTCCCCAGAATGACGGTCTGACTGTCTCCTCGTACTGTCATCCTGGACCGACTGGCCAAAGGCCAAGTTCGGATTCAGGATCCAGGCCTGGATTCCCGATGTCGAGTTGCCTACGGCACTCGGCTCGGGAATGACAAAGGTTGACGCCCCCTTAGGGCCTGATAAGATGGGGGGCAGCCAGCTCGGCTAGCTTAAGGAGGGATGTAAGATGCGCTCTTTGATTTTGTTTGTCTGTTTGATGTTGACACTGTCCCTCGCCCATCCGGCGATGGGGCAGGATGAGGGAGACACCTTGCCCGGTGTAGATATCCCCGATGGGTATGTGTTAATAGTCAGCCTGTTCCGGACCACAGTATCGGGCCGGATGGGGGTTACTATCTACACCCTTGGGGTTGTTAGGGATGAATACAGCAACACCATTCTCTCGGCCCAGCGCGCGCTAATAGCGAGCGAGAGCAATCAGCTCGTTTCAGCTTATCAGATCATCGTGTTTACTGCTGAACACGAAGTGCTCTCGAGCGATAATCTCGAACAAGATTCCCGGCACTATTCTAAGTCCAAAGGAATCACGATTTCCATCAGCGATGAGCCACTATTGCCGATCGACCCTCAACCACCCGAGATAGTTTACGACTACCAGCCGGCGCCCGACGATGTTTTTGATGGAATACTGCTGATGTCGGGTGGAAATTCAATCGAATCTGAGCCGTTATCCATCCAGTCGGTAGAATTTACTCTGCTTCCCCTCGACAAAACGACTAATTACCATCCGGTATACATAAGCAGTCCTTTGCCACCACAGGAGATTTATAACGGATTCGCGCTGAAAGATGGGAAGATCGTTGGCCTAATCCTGATGTATAGAGACGACACTATGTATTACAAAGATGGCATTCTATTTTTTGTGCCAATTGATTCTGTATTATGCGGCCTCGGAGGCCCCCAATAGGGGGCTTTTTTATCGCAAAAAATAGATGGCGACGCTAATGATAATAAGTTGTGGCAGTAGGCCTATCCCCCAACCTTGTTCGCCCCACGCATATTGAAGTATCTCGGTATGCCAACTATGCATCTGTTTGATGATCGGCCACTGCCAAAACTGGTTATAAAAAACACCGGGGAGAGCTAAGACATCGGGGAGCATCGCTAAAGCGCCAATTCCAAAATAGTAGCCCCAATGCGCATCAGGCACTAACCAGTAGAATAATCCGAGCGAGATAATGCCATCCGTTATTGTTAGCAGAATATTACGCCAAGTCAGATATTGTTTATCAAAATAATCTCGATGCGGGATAGCATCTAAAATGTAGTGAGAAGTTATAGCCGCTAAAGCTGCGGGGGCTACTTCTGGCACCTGCGAGGCGATGACCACCCCAGTTAAGAAATGTGGGGTGATTAGCATAACTATTTAAGAGTCGGCAAGGCGTGGCTGATCACTTCGTTAAGCCGAGCAAAGAAACCGCCGACCACCGGTATCACCCCCAACCAGCCTAAAATAGCGCCCGTCAGCGCCAATACCAAGGCCAATCCAACGGTCGCCCCCAGCGCAGTAAACAGGCCGGCCACAAACGAACGGGCGATTAATGTGCTCCAGCTGTTGTAATATCTTTCGATGGCTTGAGCAAAAGCTCCTAATGCCAAATCTTTATTAACGAGTTTCGATTTTATTTTCATATAAACATTATACCCCGAAGTAGAAATTGGCGGGACTTTGTCCGTATAACTAATACGCCAATTTCACTACGGGGCGCCGCCCCCTACTCGCACTATCGGAGAATAAAGTTGTTTTACGGGACCCATAGAACCAATTGCGTCAGCCAATAGCACAACTACCGAATGGCGCGGGTTTTGTTTATTGCTCACCTTGTCATCTTCTAACCCTCTCTTTTCGTCATTCTGGGGATTCTGCTGGACAGCAGAAGACTCCAGAATCTTATAATAAGGATTCCGGATGCGCCCTGCTGGGCTTACCAGAATGACGGTAAAAAAGATGGCCATGTCCGCCGACGGACTCCTCGCAATGACAAAAATAGATTCCTGCCTTCGCGGGGATGACGAGTGAGGTTAGGCGGTAACTATCGGCAGAACTTTATTCATTTCCCACAGCGAATAGTTGACATTGCCGACCCAATGCTCGTAGGGCCGAACGTATTTCCAGCTATACACCATC
>Ga0155100_120_pt4 | contig 25769 bp, 26 predicted proteins | sample RifCSPhighO2_01_FD_106068 | JGI IMG/M metagenome (GOLD analysis project Ga0155100, IMG submission 106068) | candidate division Kazan bacterium RIFCSPHIGHO2_01_FULL_49_10
TTCGATGAGCCTGCTGTATCTGTTAGTTGCGTTGGCGGCTAAATATGATTGGCGGCTGATAGTTGCCCATCTCAATCATCAACTGCGCCGCCGAGCGGCTGGGGATGAGCGATGGGTTAAGGATGTGGGGCGTCGCTTGGGATTATCGGTGGTGACTAACAGCGTGACGGTTAGGTCGTTGGCTAAGCGGCAGAAGTTGACCTTGGAGGAGGCCGGCAGAAAAGCGCGGTATGATTTTTTGCATCGGGTGGCCAAGCGCTATCACGCCAAAGCGATTGTAGTAGCACACACGGCTGATGATCAGGTGGAGACGGTTATGATGAACTGGCTGCGCGGGGCGGGAGTGCGGGGGCTATCGGGAATGAGTGAGTGGCAAGGCAGTATCTGGCGGCCGCTATTACGAGCAACCAAGGCCGATTTAAAACGGCTGTCTAAAACTCTGCATTTTGGCTATCGGGAGGATGAGACCAATCGTCAGACAGTGTACACCAGAAATCGCATTCGCCATCAAGTCTTGCCGATGTTAAGAAGAGTTAGCCCACAGATCGATGAGGTAATCTTGCGAAATGCTGATAACCTCTCTGGATTAGAAGATCTGCTGGGCGTTTATTTAGCTCAGAGTAAGAAAGTAGTTAAGCTACGGAGGGGGAGAGGCTCAGTCAGTTTTAGACTGGCCCTATTCAATAAGCTACACCCCTATCTCCAGAATGAGTTATTGCTGTGGACGATCGGTGAGGTGCGCGGGAGCCGACAGGACTATAAATCCATCCATATCGCCGAGATGCGCAAGGTAATCAATAGTAAAAACCCGACCTCTTATAAGCAACTGCCGGGCAAATTGTTCCTGATAAAAGCGTATGATAAGATTAGTGTTAGCCGATTTAAGCCAAAAGACCGCTAAGTTATGAGAGCAACCAATAGTAGAATTTTAGGCTACGGGATTGTCATTTTGCTGGTAGTGGGCCTCCTCTACAGCCTGTTTGGCGTGGATACTACTAAGATCAAAGAGATCCCGGTAAGCCAGGTAATTGAAGAAGTCGCTGCCAAGCGGGTAGATAAGATTATTATCAAAGGCGATGAGCTGACCGTAATAGGCAGCAATGGCACGGAGTATCGTTCGCGCAAAGAAACCGGTACCTCGCTGATCGAAGCCGGCATTGATCCCAAACAGGTAACGATCGAAGTGCAGGATGCCGAGAAAGGGATGCTTTGGTTAAGCTTGCTGTCTTCGCTGCTGCCGTTTGTGCTGATCTTTGGCTTCTTATATTTTATGCTGCGCCAAGCGCAAGGAGCCAATAACCAGGCGTTATCGTTTGGCCGAAGTCGGGCGCGGATCACCCCGACCGACAAGCATAAAATAACCTTTAAAGATATGGCCGGAGCGCACGAGGCCAAGCAAGAGTTAATGGAAGTAGTAGAGTTTTTAAAATACCCCAGCAAGTTCTTAAGTTTAGGCGCCAAAATCCCGAAGGGCGTATTGTTGCTGGGGCCTCCCGGCACGGGTAAAACTCTACTCGCCAAAGCGGTAGCTGGCGAAGCCGGGGTGCCGTTCTTTAACATCTCGGGTTCGGAGTTTGTGGAGATGTTTGTTGGCGTGGGCGCCGCGCGAGTACGCGATCTGTTTGCTAAAGCCAAGCGCAACTCTCCGGCGATCGTGTTTATTGATGAGATCGATGCGGTTGGTCGGCAACGGGGAGCCGGACTGGGTGGTGGACATGATGAACGAGAGCAGACCCTGAATCAAATTCTGGTGGAAATGGATGGATTCGAGACCAATACTAATGTAATTGTAATCGCTGCGACTAACCGGCCGGATGTATTGGACCCGGCTTTGCTCCGGCCTGGCCGGTTTGATCGGCGAGTGACTTTGGAACGGCCCGATGTCAAAGACCGGGGAGCCATTTTGGATGTGCACGCCAAGGGCAAACCAATGGACGAGGGAGTCGATCTCAGCCGCGTCGCTGCTCAGACCCCTGGTTTTACCGGCGCCGATCTGCAGAATCTGTTAAACGAGGCGGCTATTCTGACTGCCCGCACTGATCGTAAACGGATTACTCAGCAAGATTTAATGGCGGCGGTAGAAAAGGTGCTGCTGGGTCCCGAACGGCGCAATAAAATTTTAAGCGATCAAGAAAAAAAGGTGACGGCATATCACGAAGCCGGCCACGCGGTTGTTTCCCACATCCTGCCAAATGGCGATCCAGTGCATAAGATCTCGGTGGTATCGCGGGGAATGGCGCTGGGTTATACCTGGAATATGCCAGTGGCTGATCGGTATCTTCACTCCAAATCGCAGTTTGTTGATGAGCTGGCGGCGATGCTGGGTGGCCGAGTGGCGGAGATGCTAACATTTAAAGAAACTACTACTGGCGCCTCCAACGACCTTCAACGCGCTACCGAATTAGCCAGAAAGATGGTAACCAGATTTGGGATGAGTGATAAATTAGGCCCAGTGGTATTTGGTGTTCAGGACGAATTAGTGTTCTTAGGCCGGGAGATCCACGAGCAGCGGAACTATAGCGAAAAAGTGGCGGCGATGATTGATGATGAGGTGGCCATCCTGATCAAAGATGCCGAAGACAAAGCGGTGGCCGTGTTAAAAAAATACCGCAAAGAATTGGATGCGATCTCGGCTCGTTTGATCAAGGACGAGACGATCGAGCGAGAAGATTTTGAGGCCTTTTTTCCGGAAGTCTCCGCCCCCACCGATAATTAAATTGGATGATTCATAAGCTAATCACTCGCCGGTCCAGTATCTTTGAGGCAACTTTAGTTCTGGCAGTCGCCTCTTTAGTCAGCCGGGTGTTTGGCTTGATCCGGGACCGGACACTATTCTCGCATTTTGGCGCTGGCGATGTATTGGATGCCTACTTTGCCGCCTTTAAGGTGCCGGATTTTATTTTTAACCTGCTGATCCTGGGGGCGCTCTCGTCGGCGTTTATCCCGATCTTTACGGATTATTTAAAAAAAGAAGGCAAGGAAGAGGCCTGGGGGGTGGTAAATTCCCTGGTTAATTTGGGGATTGTGATTGTAACCAGTCTGCTGCTGCTAATCGCTGTGTTTGCGCCGTATCTAACCAAAATGGTGGCCCCGGGGTTTGTGGGCGATAAGCACGAGATGGTCACTAATCTCATGCGGGTGATGCTGCTGTCGCCATTCTTCTTTGGCCTCAGCAACTTGGCCGGCGGTATTTTAAATTCGTTCAAAAATTTTTTGGTCTATGCTATCGCCCCGATCCTCTACAATATTGGCATTATCTTGGGGGTGATTTATTTAGTGCCGCAGTTTGGCTATATGGGTTTGGCCTACGGGGTGGTGCTGGGAGCGTTCTTGCATATGATTATTCAGCTGCCGGGAGTGTTTGCTTTGGGGTATCGCTATCGGATGCACCTTAATTTTAACCACCCGGCGCTTAGACGGATCGCCGCTTTAATGATCCCGCGCACAATGGGGATCGCCGCTCAGCAGGTTTCGGTATTGTTGAACACGGTTATCGCCTCATTTTTAGCTAAGGGCAGCGTCTCGGTATTAAACGGCGCCGATAATCTGCAGAGTCTGCCGATCAGCATCTTTGGCATCTCGTTTGCGGTGGCGGTGTTTCCAACCTTGTCAGAAAAATATACTTTGCAAAAATTAGGCGAATTTAAAGAAGATTTTATCAGAACGCTGCGGCAAATTCTGTATCTAATCTTGCCGATGATGATGCTGTATTGGCTGTTGCGCGCCCAGATCGTGCGGTTGGCATATGGCGCTGGGCAGGTTACCTGGGAGGATACTCGGTTTTTGATCTCCACCTTGGCGTTCTTTACTTTTGGCATGGCGGCGCAGGCCATCATCCCGTTGTTGGCACGGACATTCTACGCCTTGCAGGATACCAAAACCCCATTTTGGACGAGTGTGCTGACTTTATTTATTAATGTTGGGGCCGCCCTATTATTTATTCCGTATCTAAAAGTGGTGGGTTTGGCGTTAGCGGTATCGGTGGCCGCGCTGATTAACGCGCTGATCTTGTTTATTATTTTGCGAAAGCGACTGGGTGGTTGGAGTTTGCAGCCGCTCTGGATAATGGCAGGAAAAATTGTAATTGGAGTAGTGGCGATGGGGGCAACAGGATACGGCGCGCTGCAGGCGATGAGCTGGATAGTTAATACCCATACATTTTGGGGGCTGTTCGTGCAGGCCGGGGTGGCCGCCGTTGTTGCGGGACTGACTTATCTAACGGTGACTAAAAAGTTGAAATTGCCGGAAGTGATGATGGTTTTAAAACCGGCTAAGTTGTTGGAGGATAGTTAGGTATAAAAATAGGGCCCGCATTGCTGCGAGCCCCTACCTGTTGTTAAGCGGAGGATTTTCGTGGTCAGTCGTCGGTCAAGATGATGACCAGCGACCTTTGGCCGAACATTGGCCATCCTGCTTTGCGCAGGCGCCAATAATCGGCTTTTTCAAGCCCCACATCCATGGCCGTGTACTCCCAACTTTCTTCACGGGGGTTGGTGGGGATCCGACCGATGATGGCCTCAGCAGAGGATGAGACATACAGCCCCACAGTGCTTAAAGTGCACTTGCGGTGCCGTTGCTCACCAGCTGAGAAGATAACATTTACATAGTATCTGTCATCTTCTGACGAGAGCCATACCTTCGAGATTAGTCCCTCTTGGACTATCTCCGCCGGCGGTGTAATCTTCCCATTAAATGATCTGCCGGGAATGGATTCCTGGTAAATCAAGATAAGAGAGCAGACCAAGGCCAGAATAATCGATACAATTACCATATCGGCTGGTATCGTTGCGTTGGTCTTGGGTTGTTTGGCGGCGGGTGATTTTTTACAGATGTCCGATTCAAACTCGAACAACAATTCTACCCGCTTTGTCATCTCAAACTCCTGTGCTCTTCAACGCATTCCGCGCCCAGAAGAGCCAAAAAATATAACACAGAATAAGAATTTTCAAAGAACGGCGATGGCGGGACTCGAACCCGCGACCTCTCGGTTATGAGCCGAGCGCTCTGCCGGGTTCTGAGCTACATCGCCAAAAAAATGCTGATGATGGGATTCGAACCCATAGCCTTTCGGTTATGAGCCGAACGCCCGTACCATCGGGTCGCATCAGCATCAGCCCAACAAGAATCAAATATAAAAATGTGAATACGAAAATCCAAAAAACAAAGGTTGGTAGGATTGCCAATCTATGCTCCCCACGGGTAAAAGGGTGCCTGCGGGCCTCCTGCCCTAGCTACTTATTAAGGTCCTAAGGGGGAAACCCGCAGGACATTACAATTCTACACTTTCCCTGGCGGATGTCAATAGTTTTCCTTGCTCTGGGCGCCGGTTATGCTATGCTTTATTCTCCGGCAGAAAGTTACAGAATTTGGTGGCTTAGGAGGTGATATCTGATGAAAGCTACCCCGGTCGGTGCACCCTCGCCGTCCGAAGACGGTAAGAAAGAATCGGAGGTTTGGACATCCTTGCGGCCAATCGATGACTAAAGTGGGTGAAGACAGGCAGGGTTTAGTCGAGATGATGTGTCCCGATGGTCACATCAAATACTACTCCCAGCGATATATTTCCCGTTTCTCTTTTGCCTCACTTGACCCCGACAAACACCACCCACCTGAACTGCCGCCTATTTGTCCCGATTGCCACATTACTTTAACCACCCCCCGCTCTAATCTAAACCTCGGGATGATCGAATGTGGCAACTGCGGCCTCCGACTAATATTTAATGAAGAGCGGCAGGAATGGGAGCCAGCGCCCGTCGGTTAAGGTGGAATATTTCGGACAGCCTTCAGCGGGGCAGCTATCAGAAAATATCCATTTTCTCTTAGCTACCCTATCATTTTAGTAGAATAGACTTATGGTGAATGATTGGGATATAGCGGCGGTTAGCTACAGTCGGGTGATTGGTGATCAGGGCGACTATCTCCGGCAATCTTTGACCAACCCGTACATATTGGGTAATCTGCCAAATAATGGGCGAGGCCAGAAAATATTGGATTTGGGATGTGGCGAGGGGTATCTATCCCGGCTGCTTAAAGATAGCCGGGTTACCGGGGTAGATGCGAGCAGCGAGCTGCTAAGGATCGCCCGGGACAGAAATACTCCCGGCGAATTGGTGTTGGCCGATATCACTCAGCCGATAGCCATTACCGATACGGATTTTGATGCGGTGATAATTAATACGACGCTGCAGGATGTCGAAGATGTAGCCGGCGCGCTGCGCAATGTCAAAACACATATTAGGCCGGGCGGCACCCTGATCATTACCATTCCTCATCCAGCCTTTCGGCGCCCGGCAGCTAATTGGGCCAAGACCGTGATAGGCAAGTTGTTAAGACGGGATCCGTTTGTGCGAATTGATAGCTATACCCAGCCTTTTGCGACCAAGATCAAATTAACTAATGTCGATAGTCCGACCGCGGTTTATCATCGGCCACTATCTTGGTATGTCGAGCAAGCGCAAAGCGGCGGGTTTAGGTTAGACAACATTAAAGAATTAGCGTTGACTGAACAAGATGTGAAAAAATTCAATCAGCCGCTGTTCCTCATTAAATTCCCGGCCGTGTTAGCGATGAGATTTACCGAATATGAAAAAAATTAGAATTTTTTGTATTATTGCCCACACCCCGATACCAAATAAACCGGAAATTGCTTGGCCGCAATTTCAACGGATTATTGGTACGGGGCAAGTTGACCACTGACTATGGAGAAGATAAGAAACTTTTGTATAATAGCCCATATTGACCACGGTAAAAGTACGCTGGCGGATCGGTTTTTAGAGGTGACCGGAACCATCGAAAAACGCAAGATGAAAGAACAGCTATTGGATACGATGGATCTGGAGCGAGAGCGCGGTATCACTATTAAGCTTCAGCCGGTAAAGATGCAGTATCAGGGCTATACCTTGAATCTAATCGATACGCCGGGCCATGTAGATTTTAGCTACGAAGTGTCCCGGTCTCTGGCTGCCGTGGAAGGCGCCATTTTATTAGTGGATGCCAGCCAGGGGATCGAAGCGCAGACACTGGCTCACCTGCATTTGGCTCGCGAGCAAGGGTTAACGATTATCCCCGTAGTAAACAAGATCGATCTGCCGGGCGCTAACATTGAAGGCGCTAAAAATGAGTTGGCCTATATCTTAGGTATCGAGCCGGAAGATATCTTAGGCGTGTCCGGTAAGACCGGAGAAAATGTGGAGGGAATATTAGATGAAATTATCGCGGATGTACCGGCTCCGGCAGGAGACCCAAATGCCCCCTTGCGAGCGCTGATCTTTGACTCGGTGTTTGACAAATACAAAGGGGTAATTGCTTACATTAGAATTATGGATGGGGAGATCCGTGGTGAATCAGCAATAAAAATGATAGCGACTAAGGCCGAGTCTGAAGCGTTGGAAGTTGGCATCTTCGCCCCCCAGCTTAAAAAATCCGAGATCTTAAGGGCGGGCGATATCGGCTATATTGCCACCGGTCTTAGGGATGTTAGCAAGGTTCATGTTGGCGATACGATCACCGATGCAAAGTCCGAAAAAGCCAAGATGTTGCCGGGCTATAAAAAGGTAACTCCGTTTGTGTATGCCGGAATCTTTACCATTGATAATAATGATTATCCAAAACTGCGAGAAGCATTAAACAAGCTGGCCTTAAGCGATTCGTCTTTGGTTTACGAACCGGAGACTTCGCCGGCTTTGGGCTTTGGGTTTAGGTGCGGTTTTTTGGGTCTGCTTCATTTAGAGATAGTTAAAGAGCGGTTAGAGCGCGAGTTCGACCTTGATCTAATCGCCACTACGCCAAGCGTTAGCTATCTGGTAGCGTTAGCGGATAGCAGTGAACAGATTATTAGCAACCCCACCGAACTGCCGGAGGTTACCCGCATTAAACATATAGCAGAACCATGGGTAAAATTAGAGCTAATTTCGCCAACTGCTTATTTAGGAGGGATCCTTAAATTAGTCCAGGAACGGCGGGGGATTCAAAATAATATTGAACATTTAGACAAGAATCGAGTGTTGGTTACCTACGAAGTGCCGCTCTCCAGTATCGTGGTCGATTTTTATGACCAGTTGAAGAGCATCTCTTCCGGTTATGCTTCGATGAACTATGAATTTTTAGAGTATCGGCCGGGCGATCTGGTTAAGGTAGATATCTTGGTGGGCGGCAATGTCATCGATGCCTTAAGTGTAATAGTGGATCGCAGCTCGGCTCAACGGGCCGGTAGAGAGATCTCCACCAAGTTAAAAGAGCTAATCCCGCGGCAGAATTTTAAGATAATTATTCAAGCAGCCATCGGTGGAAAGATCATTGCCCGAGAAGAGTTAGCGCCGTATCGCAAAGATGTTACGGCCAAGTTGTACGGGGGAGATGTTACTCGAAAGAATAAACTGCTGGATAAGCAGAAAAAGGGGAAGAAGCGGATGAAGCAGGTGGGGCAGGTGAGTATCCCGCAAGAGGCCTTCTTAAAGTTGCTGGGATAATAGTTTTTGTAGCTTGCCGTGATTTGTCATGCTGAATTTCTATCCCGTCATTCTGGTCCCAAAGGGAACCCGTTGGGTTAAGTCCGTCAGCCCCGAAGGGGAGCCTTAGGCTCTGACGGACGCATCCAGAATCTTAAAAGATCCTGAATAAGTTATCTATATAATAGCCTACGGCCCCAAAGGGGGGCCTTTGGCCCTGACAGACGAAGGAGGGTCCAGGATCGTACGATTCCGGAGTCAGCTCCGGCTGGCCGGAGCTTCCCCAGAATGACGAGAGGTGAGCCACGCGGGACGACGGGGGGCGGGGTTGACCCGGTAGAGAATTTTGGAGCTGGCTTTGCCAGTAGTAGCATCGCTACTCCAAAATCTTCTACCGGGTTGACGGCTTTAGGTCAGCTAGTGGTATAATACTGTTGGTTTGGCAAAAGTGTGTGCGCGCAGGGGTTTGGTCTGCGTGGTTTATTTTATTAGTTATAAAGTTATATTCATAAATAAGAAAGAGATGGCAAAAAAAAGAAGGGCAAAGAGAGCCCATAAATCTCAAGGTGTCACCATCAATTGGGGAGTAGTTGGCCTGATCGTGGTGATCGCGCTGTTAATTGGTCTGTGGCAGATGAGCGATAAGTCGGATGCGCAATCCGACGCTGCCAATCTGCCGAAGATGATCACCAATCTCAGTGCAGATGTTCGGCTGAATGGTGAATTAAATATGGCCTGGAGGCTTATTCCTCCCTCCGCCGTATCGGGATTGGAAGTCATTGCTTGGAAGGCCGTGGTGATGCCTCGAGGGGCTGTCACTTCAACCAATTTTGACATCGCTCTGAGCGAGGTTGGTAGTACCACATTGCAGGGGGATACCAAGCCTTGGTACTATGCCACGGTAGATATGCCACCGCTGGTGTTAGCTACCTCAGGGACGGTAGAACTAATGCCTGTGGTGAAGAGTCCGGCCTATCCCAACGGTCGGGATTCGGCGCCCTCGGGAGCAAAGACCAATGTGGTCCTGACCTACTAGTTCTCCGTATCTGTTTTGAGACTAAATCAGTCCCGGTTTACCGGGGCTGATTTTTATTGACCAGAAGCCTCTTGTTCGATAGGGTGAGGGGTGCTGGTAGATAATAACCTTCGGGCGTTATCTATGTTAAAACCAGTGGCTTGAAAAAAGGAGTAAATAATGTCGGATACGGTGATCGTGAGCTGCCTGTTGGCAGTAATCTTGTTGCTAATATTATGGGCGGTCGCGATAGCGGTGATCCGGAGCCCATATCGTCAATCTTTCGAAGCGCCAGAGAACAACTTAGCATTTGATCCGCTTTGGGATCAGATAACCCTATTCTTTGTCGGGGTAGTTGCCTCATGGCTGATGCTGTTAACCGGTGGCATTCTTTTGGGTTGGTCATGGCCGTTGCTGTTTAAATGGGGCTATTCGCCATTTTGGTATCTGATTGGTGTGGTCCAGATGGTGCCTCCAGCAATCCATGCTGTTATTATCCATATGCGCTACCCGAATGAAGTTACCAAATGGTGGCAACGACCCCTACCCGCAGCTCTGTCGATTATCTGGCTGTTAATTGGCCAATGGATCTCGGAGCTATGGCTCGTAGTGTTGGTGTTGGCAGTAATCGCCATGGTGCTTATGTTAGTCTGGTGGTCTGTCGTTGGCCTGATCCTCCCTCAACACCGCCAGCAGCGTCCCTCCAGTATGCATTATTGACTCAGCCGGCCGAGAGGCCTGGGTGCCCTGTTTTACGGGGCACTTTTTATAGGGGAGTTAGCACTCACTTGACATGAGTGCTAAATGGTTTTAGCATATAAAAGTTATGGATAGCAACACCAGAAAACAAGATGTCTTGCGGTTGATCGTGGAGACATTTGTGCACACTAATCAGCCAGTCGGTTCGATTCAGGTAGCTGAGCAGTTACCCTACGAGGTAAGTTCGGCCACCATCAGAAACGATATGGGGGAGATGACGGCTTTGGGCTTACTGGCTCAACCGCATACTTCGGCTGGTAGAATCCCAACCGAATTGGGTTATCAGCACTATGTTAAATTATTAGTTCAGCGTCAAAAGGAGCTGTCCAAAAAGCAACAAGAGGTCTTAGGTCGGTATTTTAAAAATATTAGTGATTTGCAGGCAAGGTACAAAGCGGCCGCAGAGATGTTGGCTAAACAAACCGGTAATGTTAGTTTTTTGATGGATGCGACTCAGAATGTTTATTTATCGGGGTTGAGTCAGATGGCTCAACTGCCAGAGTTTGAAGATTTGGCTTTTCGCTCTCGGATGATGGAGGCTATCGAAAAGCCGCAAGAGTTTGTGCAGAGTCTGGGCGATATGGCTGATAATAATACGCAAGTACTAATCGGAAACAACCCAAGAATGAAAAATGCTACAGTGGTTATTTCGCAGTTTGGGCCGCTGGGGCATAAACGGGTAATCAGTATTATTGGGCCGACCAGAATGCAATACAATAAAGCCTTACCATTAGTGAATTATATGAAGAAATTACTCGAAGAGCTTTAGCTCTATCGAGTCATCCCCCCTTTGTCATCCTGAAAACACTTTACTGCCGTAGGCTTGTAGATAACTTATTCAGGATCTAGGCGGAAATGAAAAACAAAAAACTTTATTTTTCTGTCTGGGTCCCCGATGTCGGATGCTTCGCTCCGGCTCGAGGATGACGGGTGAAAGGAGAAAATTATATGGATGATGAGGTAAAACAACCGGAACAACAAGGTGATTCACCCGTCAATTGGGAAAACATTGCCAAACGGGCGTTAGCTGATTTAGATAACTACAAAAAACAGCAGGAGAAGCTACGGGGTGAGATGACCCAGTTTATGAGCCTGGCGCTGCTAACCCGGGTATTAGAGATCTACGAAGATCTCAAACGGATGTTGGTTGCTATTCAAAATACTAAGTTAGATCCGGCGACTATTCCCGCCGAAGTAGTCAGCTGCCAGAAGGGCGCTATGGATGGGGTGGTAAATATCTTAAAAAAGTTTACGGATGTATTTAAAGCGGAAGGCCTTGAGCCCATCGAAGTTAAGCCGGGTGATAAGTTCGATCCCGCCACGATGGAGGCTATCTCACACGAAGAACATGACGAGCATAAAGAAGATGCGGTAATCGAGCAGTTCGAAGCCGGCCTAAAATATCAAGACAAGATATTAAAACCCGCGAAGGTAAGAGTGGGGAAATAACTGGCAATCTCACCAATCTCACCAATCTGTACCAATCTAACCAATCAAAACAATGTCATCCACAACCGGAGCGAAGCATCCGGATTGGGGATCCAGGCCTGCCCGCTGTCGCGGTACGCGGCCAGGGAAAAGAAAATAAATTATTCGCCTGGATTCCGGATCGAGTCCGGAATGACAATAAATAAATCGAAATGAATATGAGTAATAATGTAAAAATAGTTGTGTTTGTCCCGGAATCGCATGCTGATGCGGTGCGTCAGGCGATGAGCGGTGCAGGAGCTGGGAAGATCGGGAATTACACAAATTGCAGTTTTTCCTCCAAAGGCATCGGACGGTTTCAACCAGAGGCTGGTGCTAATCCTGCGATTGGCGAGGTCGGTAAACTGGAGGCCGTCGAAGAGGGGCGTATTGAAATGGTGTGCCCGAGAGAAGTCCTGACAAGCGTAATTGCGGCCATCAAAAAAGTTCACCCGTATGAAGAAGTTGCCTACGATATATATCCGATAGAAATCGAATAATTAATTTTAAAAGCGAGGGCAGGAAGATGAACCAGGCTGTTGCTCAGAAGGAACCAGTTACAAAGGAGAAACAGGGAGGCTTTAAGGGCTTTGGTTTTGAAAATGATTTGTTCTGGATGCTCAAAGAAGATTATCATTGGCCCAGCGTGGAATCGCGCGTCGGGATTTATGATGCGATAGACAACAAGCCCGGGGAGATCGATATAATTGCGCGGCGAGAAATCAACGTTTCCTATGATAGTAAAATATTTCCTGTAGAGCTTACGTTAATCATCGAAGCAAAAAAGACGGATACGTACAGGTGGATTTTTATGAGGGGTATGGATGATATGGATAGACAAATTAAACACGTGGGGCAATGGTTTTTTCCGTTTGGTTCAGGGTATGATGACAATCCCTTGCGGATGTCTCCAGAATTTGCCCGACAGCGCTACAAAGAAAAAGAGGCAAGCCAGAGCTTTTTTACACAATTGTTGAAGAAAATTGGTGTTGAGCAATCTCATGCGGAAATTAATCTCGATGCAAATGATTGTCAAAAGGACCGCCACCCCAATTCTGATACAAAAAAGATAGATCGGGATTATGGCGACCATCATATTTATCGCGCTATAAATTCAGCGATAGCAGCAGCATTTTATCTCAAGAAAGTGCATGGCAATGATGCGCGACATGGCATAATACTTCCCATTGTGGTAGCTGATACGACTCACATGGAGTATTGGCGGCTGGAGCGCAGGAAGAATTTGGAATCCAAGAGGACAAAAAGAAAAATTGATTTGGGTGTTTGTAAAGTCAAAAGCTTTTCTACGGCGACAGATTACAAGCCCGAGGTTGCAGCCGTTCTTGTACTTAATCCGGTGGGATTTAAAAAATTATTAGATACTATACAAGAAATAGGTATAGAGAGGTAAATTATGAATAAAATCATTGGGATCGATTTGGGGACAACCAACAGCGCTTCAGCTGTTATGCGCGGCGGCAAGGTAGAAGTAATTCCCAGTAGCGAGGGCGGTCGGACAGTACCTTCGGTAATTGCTTCCACCAAGGCGGGGGATACATTAGTTGGGCAACTGGCCAAACGGCAAGCGGTCACTAATCCGGATAACACCGTGTTTTCGGTAAAGCGGTTTATCGGTCGGCGATTTGACGACCCAGAGACCCAAAAAGATGTAAAACTGATGCCGTATAAGATGAAACAGGCTGCTCACGGTGGAACTACTGTGGAGATGGGCGGCAAGGATTATACTCCCCAAGAGATCTCGGCTCTGGTGCTGCAAAAGATCAAACGAGACGCCGAGGCCTATTTGGGTGAGCCAGTTACAGAAGCAGTGATTACTGTACCGGCTTACTTTGACGATTCGCAGCGCCAAGCCACTAAAGACGCCGGCCAAATCGCAGGACTTGATGTTAAGCGGATCATCAACGAACCAACCGCGGCGACTTTAGCTTACGGTTTGGATAAAAATAATAAGAAGAATGAGAAGGTAGCCGTCTATGATTTGGGTGGTGGTACTTACGATATCTCTATTTTGGAGATCGGGGATAGTGGCGGGGAATCCATCTTTGAGGTTAAGGCCACTAACGGCGATACTCATTTGGGCGGTGATGATTTTGACCAGCGAGTGATCAGCTGGATCATCGATGAATTTAAAAAAGATCAGGGAATTAATTTGGCCGATGATAAATTGGCCCTCCAGCGACTAAAAGAAGCCGCCGAGAAAGCCAAACAAGAGCTTTCCAGCTCAACTGAAACCGAGATTAACATTCCATTTGTAACGGCAGACGAATCTGGCCCGAAGCATTTGGTAATGAAATTATCTCGCTCTAAGTTAGAACAGTTAGTGGGTGATTTGGTGGAAAGCACCATTCCGCCAATGGAGAAGGCATTGAAAGACGCTGGTTTAAGCACTTCGAATATTGATGAAGTGATTTTAGTTGGCGGGATGACACGGATGCCATTAGTGGTCGAGACAGTTAAGAAGTTCTTTGGCAAAGAACCGAATAAGAGCGTTAACCCGGATGAAGCGGTGGCGATCGGCGCCGCCATCCAGGGCGGCGTACTGCAGGGTGATGTAAAAGATGTACTGTTGTTGGATGTAACTCCGCTATCACTTGGTCTCGAAACTTTGGGTGGGGTAGCTACAAAACTAATTGAGCGCAATACCACTATTCCGACCAGTAAATCTCAAGTGTTTTCGACCGCGGCTGATAACCAAACCTCGGTAGAGATCCATATCGTTCAGGGGGAGCGGGAATTGGCGGGGGATAACAAAACCTTAGGTCGGTTTATATTGGATGGCATTCCTCCCGCGCCTCGGGGGGTTCCTCAAGTTGAAGTCACCTTTGATATCGATGCTAATGGCATTGTTAATGTGAAGGCGGTTGATAAGGCTACGGGTAAAGAACAGAAGATTACAATTACGGCTTCATCCGGCTTATCGAAAGAAGAGGTAGCCAAGATGGCGGCGGAAGCGGAGAAATATGCGGCTGAAGATAAGATTAAACGCGAAAAGGTTGATGTTAAGAATCAAGCCGATAGTTTGGTCTATGCTTCGGAAAAAGCGCTGAAAGACGCGGGCGATAAAGTAGATGCCACGCTCAAAACGGACATCGAAGCCAAGATTAAAGCTGTTAAGGACCTGCTTAATACCGACAAAACAGATGAATTAAAGAAAGCGACTGAAGAGCTATCGACTACGCTGTCTAAAGTGGGCGAAGCGATGTATAAGCAGCCGGAGCCGCCCAATGGCAGTGGTGATCAGCCCAAAACAGACACTGGCGCCGATAACGCCAAAGAGGGAGAATTTAGCGAAAGCGACGATAAAGAGCAGAAATAATCTGTTATATTTAAATAGGAGATAACTTGTCCCGTTAGAAATCGCTGATCGGGACAACCAAAATAAACAGATAGCCGAACATATACGCTAAGTAGATTTCTAACGGGATGGTAAAGCGAAAATGGTTAGTTTGGGGATTGATAGGAGCGGCGTTTTTGATGACGCTGTCAGCCGCCGGTTGTCAGCGGCGCGCGATCGATAATACCGACGACTCGATTGATAACAGCCTGAGCAATACCCCCACTAATCAGAACCCCGATTTTACCGCTTATCCTGGGACTACTGCTCCCGAGAGCGGTTTGGCAGATTCGACGGTTATCCATCCGCAGCTGCTGCGGGAGAACAAAGAGGCCACTGACTTTATTCGGCTGATCCAGCCCGATGCGATACTGGTGCTGGTCTCTTCTAAGTACATTAATTCACTCTCGAACACTTTTGGCCTGTCGACCAACTACTATATCTATAGTTCGGTCTCCAAGCCGGACTATTATTTCTTGGTTAATGTGCCGCGCAATAATCTGGATCCGATGAAGCGGTTCTTAATGCCAATCCAAGATTTTGAGCTGGACTTTAGCGTCCTGGATATTCCGGCCGAGTACTGGAAGATCAACTACGCCAAAGCGCTGCAGTTAGCCGAAGCCCAGGGCGGCGCGAGCTTTCGCGCCCAGCACAAGACCTTTGAGGCCTCTATAATCCTGGCCCGGCCTGCTGGCAAACAGCTGAACTGGTTTATTACCTATAAAGCTACTGACGCGTCGGGAGCCAAGTTCCAGGCGCAAGTGGATGCCGGTTCGGGCGCGGTAACCATAGTTTAATATGAGATATCCTAAAGTCATCTCTTTAGCGTTGGGTTTAGTTTTGGTCGGTCTGGGTGGCTGGGGGGTATGGCACGCGTTGTTGGGCCAAGACGAGGTGCAACCGACTTTGGCCGCCGGCAGCTTTTTACAGTTGGATTACATTAAGGAGGATGCCGCGTTTGCATCTGAACTATCCCAAGCCAAGCAGCAGGCTGATCGGTGGAATGCCCAGGCAGAATTGGCGGCTATCTCTATGCGATTTGATGGCGGATTGGGTTATGATTTTTTAACCCGTTATGTTTATCTGTTTCAGGCGCCCGGATTAAGCAGTAGCTATGCGGTAAATAACCCGCGGGTAAAAACCGAGGTGCGGCATAGTTATGATCGGACAGAGATCTTTGGCGACGAGGTGGTGCCGGTGAGTATTGCGGGTGAATATCTTAAAATAAATTTTGTTCAAGCATTGGAGATCGTTGAGCAGACGGGGGGCAGCAATTTTCGGGCTAATCATCCCGGCGATTATTATGTTAATCTGCTGTTGGTACAACCGGAGCGGGATGTCCTAAGCTGGGTAGTTTCGTATCAAGACAAATCGGGTGAAGACAACCAAGTCTGGCGGGTCAACGCTGCCAATGGCGCAGTAGAGCTACGGTAAAACAATAGAAAATTGACGATGTTGACCATGCATCGTCATCCTGGCTTGCCGCGCCCCGTAGTGAGCTCTGCTCTACTACTGGGGTCCAGGATCTGATATAAGATTCTGGATGCGGTCCGACGAGTCGGACCTTACCAGAATGACGGAAAGTGGGGTTAGTTAATTAAGATGGCAAAAGATTACTATCAAATATTAGGGATTAACAAGGGAGCGACTGCTGAGGAGATCAAGCAGGCTTACCGCAAGCTGGCTTTAAAGTACCATCCGGATAAAACCAAGGGGGATGCCGAGGGGGAGAAGAAATTTAAAGAAATAAATGAGGCTTACCAGGTTTTGGGTAATGAATCTAAGCGTCGTCAGTACGATCAATATGGCCAAGCCTTTGATGGCAGCACCCGCGGCGGCTTCTCCGGATTTAGGCCGGAAGATTTTTCTCGCTTTACACAAGATTTTGGTGATATGGCAGGATTCGAAGATATCTTTGATGCTTTCTTTGGCGGCGGCGGTCGGCGCCGGAGAAACCCGGAACAGGCTCATCGGGGAAGCGATATTGAGGGACACCTGCAAGTGACTTTCGCGGAAGCCGCCAAGGGCGTCAAAAAGAAAATGGGGATCAATTGCTCTCGGATCTGCGAGGTTTGTCACGGTAGTGGCGCTGCTGATGGCAAGCTGGCCACTTGCGATAAGTGCGGTGGCCACGGCGAGCTCAGGGTTAATCGGCGAACCATCTTGGGCACCTTTGCGCAGGTGCAGATGTGCGATACCTGCCGGGGAACCGGTAAGAAACCGGCTAAAGCCTGCCGGACCTGCCGAGGCGATGGCAAGGTAACTAAGTCAGAGACCATCGAGGTCGATATTCCCGCCGGAATTGACAGTAATCAAACCATTAAACTATCGGGCCAGGGTGAAGTGGGCTGGCGTGGCGGTCGATCCGGCGATCTATATATAGTAGTAACGGTGCTGTCTGATTCGCGGTTTGAACGACGGGGAGCCGATCTCTATCGCACTGAGGGATTAAGCTACCCCATAGCAGTACTGGGCGGGGAGATCAAGATCGATGCGTTGGATGAACGGCTGACTTTAAAGATCCCGGCGGGAACGGGTGGTGGAGAGGTATTTAGATTGCGCGGCAAGGGCCTGCCCCGGTTGGATCAAACTGGCCACGGCGATCTGTTTGTTAAAGTTGAGATCGTTATTCCAAGACACCTGACCCTCAAACAAAAACGGCTGCTCGAAGACTTGGGCGAAGAGCTCTAAAAGCCCTAAAGGGCTAATGTCCAATACCCAATATTCAATTAACGGCTTCGTCGTAATCTCCAATCTCCAGTGTGGGATAACTAAATCAGTGATTGGGGATTGGGCATTGGATATTAACGCGTAGCGTTTTCTGGTATATTAGTAATTGAACATTGGATATTAACGCTAAGCGTTATTCTATGGTTCCTACCTGGGATTTAGTGCTGTTAGTGTTTTTGGGGGCCAGCCTGGTCTACGGTTTTTTGATGGGGCGGGAAAAAGTTATTATTACATTGCTGGGAGCCTATGTTGGGCTGGTGATCGCCAACCAGTGGGGCGCCTCCGCTTTTGCGATGCTCTCCCAAGAGAATGATGTAATCAATAACGGCTGGATGAGTGGCAATCTATCCATTTTTGTAGTTAAAGTTATTTTATTTGCCGCGGTGCTGTTGCTGATAGCGATGAAGGGGGGTTTGATGCTCCACGGCTCGATGGGCGGTGGCGGAATGATGGGCTTTGTGGTGCAAGCCGGCTACAGTGTGTTAAATGCTGCGTTGATCGCTTCATCTATTCTTAATTTCCTGCCCGACGAGACCAAACAGCAGGTGATCAGTGGATCACTAATCGCCGCGCCGCTGGTCAACTTCTATTCGTGGTTTCTAATTCTGCCACTGTTGTTTATGATTGTGGCAAGCTTTATCTCTAAAAGCGAATAAAACAGAGAATAGCGGTTAGGGGATAGAGAATGGGGAACACCGCGTCTTGGCGTAAGCTCATTGTGTTCTAACCGCTAACCACTAAATGCTAAGATAAAGTTATGAAGGTAAGACTATTTGAATGGAGCGGCGGGCGCAACTTCTTTTACCAGTGGGGGAGATTAAAGCGGCGCGAGAAGAATCTCTATCTATTTATCTATCTGGCCTGGCTGTTGCATGTTGTCTCTTGGATGTTGTGGCTAATCTGGGTAGCGCCCTACCCGATTGCTTTAACGGTGCCGCTGGGTTTTGACCTGGGATTCTTAAGCTGGATTGGGGATGTGTTGTGGCCGTTGGTAAATTTGGCTCTAATCTCCTTTAATACCTGGCTGGTGTTTAAAATCTACCCGAAAGATCTGTTGGCGGCCTGGCTGTTGTTGGGTGCCACCTTTTTTATTCAAACGATCGTATTTGGGATTACCTTGTCATTGGTGATGATCGGAGCATAATAGGTGCCGATGAAAAGGACTAACAGCTATCGGTTTTGGGAGATGCTACCCGGGATCACCTCTTGGACGATCCTGCTTTTGCCGATCGCGCTGTCGTTTGTTTGGCCGGCCGGCGTGGCCTATTTTATCATTCTGTTTGACACCTATTGGCTGACCAAGGCGTTGGTGATGGGCGGACATCTGGTTGCCGGATATGTTCATCTAAAACGGAGCACCCGGATAGATTGGCTGGAGCGTTGTAAAAAAACAACCGACTTGGAGAGCTGGGCGAATGAGCTAACTCGTAAATATCAGCTGGCCCGTGGGTTTGAGGCCAGTCGGTTGCGGGAAGAACTCTCCCAGGTGGAGCAGATGCGAGCCCGGCCAGAGACGCAGAAACGGTGGGACGATATTCTGCATGTTGTTATCTACGCTATCTATAAAGAAAGCGACGAAGTGGTGTCTGCCTCGCTGCGAGCTTGCGCCAACAGCAACTATCCAAAAGATAAGCTGATAATCGTATTGGCGACCGAAGAGCGCGCCGGTGAGCCGGCGCAGGTCATCGCCCAGCGGGTGGCCGATGAATTTAAAAATATTTTTGCCGATGTAACCATTACCGTTCATCCCGACGGCATCGTGGGCGAGTTAAAAGCCAAGGGCGCCAATGTTTATCACGCAGGCACAGAGTTGCAGCGATATATCGACGAACGCCGACTGCCTTACGACAATGTAATGGTTTCCTGTTTTGATGCCGACACGCTGCCCTCCAAGCAGTATTTTGCCAATGTTACTTACGAGTACATCCTAAATCCCGATCGCACATTTCGGAGTTATCAGCCCATCCCGTTATTTAATAACAATCTCTGGGATGTGCCGGTGCTTAACCGGCTGGTGGCCCTGGGCTCTTCTTATTGGCAGATGATCGAATCGACCCGGCCGTATCGCTTGATTAATTTCTCTTCACAGGCAATGAGCCTTAAGACCTTAGTCGATATTGATTTTTGGGACAGGACCATCGTGTCGGAGGACTCGCGCCAGTTCTATCGGGCCTACTTTAGATATAACGGAAATCATAAGGCTATCCCCATCTTTAGTCCGGTCTCGATGGACGCAGTATTGGGCAAAGATGTGTGGGATACGATGAAGGCACAATACATCCAAAAACGCCGCTGGGCGTGGGGGATCGAGCACCTGCCGTATTTAATGGAAAAGTTTTTCTCAACCCGCGGACAACTCACATTCTATCAGCGTATTATCCATCCTTTTAGAACATTTGAAGGGCATGTATCTTGGTCCACCTCGTCGCTGCTGATCGCTTTGGGGGGATGGATGCCGCTGATCCTCAATCCTGATTTTCGTACAACCGTATTGGCCTTTAACCTGCCGGTGTTAGCGCGCAATCTTTTGAGTATTACTTGGATTGGGGTGATAGTCTCGGCCATTATCGCCCAGGGCCTGTTGCCACCAATGCCCAAGCACTTTCCTCGGTGGAAACGATTAGAAATGATCTTGCAGTGGGTATTTGTGCCAATCTCTGGAGTGATTTTTGGTTCGATTCCGGCGCTTGATTCTGAAACTCGAATGATGCTGGGCAAGTATCTGGGATTTGCGGTCACCGCCAAAGAACGCAAGCACGAAGCTCACGGAATGTTGGAAGACAAGTCCGCCTTAACTTAGATCTGTTCGGGCGGGGTGGATTTAAGAGATTGCCGATGGGCTAGGCCGGCTATTTTCTCTAAGCGTCTTGGCTCGGCCGCTCCTACCGTAGCGGTAAATTTAGCTATCACCAGAGTACCGTGGCCATCCATCACTAAGCCGGAGATGATTCCGCTGCCTTTATCGCCTCGGTCGGTAAAATCGACTTCGAAGTGATTAAGTTGATAATGGATCGTTTCGCCGATCTGTGGCTGGTATTTAGTAAAGTAACCATCCACCTTTTCGAAGAAGGGGGTCATGGGTTTGGCGGTCTTAATATTTTCTCGAAAATGAATATAGGCTAACTGTCCCAAACCTTCGAGCAGGCGCGAGCGATTAAAATAAAAACGATCACTAATACCTTGTCGCACATAGTCATCGCCAGTGATGGTGTGAATCGCCTCAGCCAGTACTTTAGGCTGGTAGGAGTGGGGTTTGATCACTGCATCAATAAATTGAATGTTGGGCCCTTGGGGAATTATTTCTTGAATTGCGACTTTATCCAACAAAATTCTATCCGGGTTGATGGGTGAGGTATCAACGGGACCAAATAGTTCCGATTGCTCAACTAACTCCAAGGGCGCTGATTCTCCAGTAATGGTGATGCCGTTTTTTAGATGCAGTACTAATTTGCGAGTAGAACTAATATGGTCGTATCGGCTGGTGTAGTTAACACCAGCGGGCAGCATGTCGCCAATAGCCATATGAAATTGACTGGGAATTTCTCCGCTACTGACCATTTGGTCGGTAAATTGTTCCAACATCCGAAAGGCGGGCAAGATTTTTATCCCGTCCTTAAAATGTCCCTCGCAGTCAGTTTCTAAAACCACTCGTTCGGATACCTGAGGCTGGAGGTCCGCTTCGGGGGACAACCAGCTGCCCAATTGTGATTCACCGCTCTCTGACATAGTAAGATCATAGCTCTCAGAGCGGATTTTGTCAATAGGAGGAGATCTGTGTCCGCCCCCTGGGGTTGACTTAATGCGCGGACTCGGTATAATACCGGAAGTTAGCTTATTCTTAAGTTAAAAAGGAGCAACCTAAAACTGGATTTCCAAGTCGGTCGTTCGATGGAGATCCGCGCCCAAAGAGGGCCGGGTTTTTCTTTTTAACGCTTCTCGCCACCTTGACAGTCAGAGAGTAACTAAAAAGTGCTCACAATCAATTCAAATTCAATTTCCCCATCCCCAGTTTTCCAAAACTGGAGATGGGTGGATTAACTCTTAGTGATGTCAGCTGCTATGCAGTCTGAACTCACTTTTTTGAGAGTTTGATCCTGGCTCAGGATTAACGCCGGCGGCATGCCTAACACATGCAAGTCGAGTGCACTTCGGGTGCACGGCAGACGGCTGAGTAACGCGTGGGAACATACCCTTGGGTCGAGCATAACCTGCCGAAAGGCAGGATAATTCTCGATAGTCTCAGCACTTATTTCAGTGGATTAATTTTTAGTCTGTTGAAATAAGTGCTGAGTAAAGATTTATCGCCCAAGGAGTGGCCTGCGTTCGATTAGCTAGTTGGTAGGGTAATGGCCTACCAAGGCTGTGATCGATAGTTGGTCTGAGAGGATGACCAGCCAGACTGGGACTGAGACACGGCCCAGACTCCTACGGGAGGCAGCAGTGAGGAATTTTGCGCAATGGACGAAAGTCTGACGCAGCAATGCCGCGTGAGGGATGAAGGTCTTCGGATTGTAAACCTCTTTTTTATGGGAAGATTATGACGGTACCGTAAGAATAAGAGCCTGCTAACTACGTGCCAGCAGCAGCGGTAATACGTAGGGCTCGAGCGTTATCCGGATTTATTGGGCGTAGAGCGCTCGTAGGCGGACCAGTAGGTCGAACATTAAAGACTCCGGCTCAACCGGAGAAGGGTGTTCGAAACCGCTGATCTTGAGAATGGTAGAGGCAGATGGAATTCTCGGTGTAGGGGTAATATCCGTAGATATCGAGAAGAACACCAAAGGCGAAGGCAGTCTGCTGGGCCATTTCTGACGCTAAGGAGCGAAAGCGTGGGGAGCGAACGGGATTAGATAAATCCGTCACCGCTCATTAAATATAGTGACGAAGGGTGTCCCTCTCGGCGGCGACGTCGAGATGAGCATTCAGCTGTATCGGGGAAACTCCATTACATTCGGGTTACCGGCCCGTGATGGACAATCCCGAGGGAAGTCGTACGCGCGTAGCGTGTATTGACCCCGTAGAGACTATGAAGTTGACTGTGACAGAGGGTATAGCAATTAATTGCAAAATTATGAGGCAAATCATACCCTTGTCTGAAACGGCTCGAGCGATTATTTTCGGCTCGATATTAGGTGATGGATCGTTAAAAGTCCATCGGACCTATGTGAATGCCCGTTTTTCGTTTCGCCATTCCGAAAAACAGAAGAGCTACTTTGATTGGAAAGTAAAACAATTGAATGAAATCTCTTCTCAGAATAATTCGTGGCGGCAAACAAAGGACGGTCGAGACGGATGGGGAAAAATAAAGTGGAGGTACCAAAGCCTGGCTTTGCCAGCGCTCACCGAACTTTATAAACTTACTCATCCTCACGGTAAATTCTTGATCAGAAGGAAGTGGCTTAATTTATTGACCCCGTTGTCCCTGGCCATTTGGTGGCAAGATGATGGCTCAATAATAGCTAACGGCAGAAAAGGGGTAATTTGTACGGATGGTTTTACCAAACCGGGTGTAACTTTACTCCAGAAATACTTGAAGGTGGTTTGGCAGATTGAGACAACTGTCGCCCCCAAGAACAGGCAAAGGCCTGATCAGGTGCGGCTGTGGTTAAACTCCTCCGAGCAACTGCAATCACTTCTGCGAATTATTCTACCGCATCTGGCGGTGGAAAAAATGATCCCAAAATTTATTCTTCTGTATCACAATCATCAACTTCAACAACGCTGGATCTCTGAAGTCGCGGCTCTTTCTAAGTTTTCTTTGGAAATAGTGCAACAGTACTATGAACTGAAGAAAGCCAAGTGGAAAAACTACAAAGAGCAAAGTTCAGAGAATGATATAGTCCAATCTGTATAGTAATATACTGTTTGACCCCGGTAGTCCACGCTGTAAACGATGGATACTAGGCATTGGTGGCATCGGTCCCCTCAGTGCCGTAGCTAACGCGTTAAGTATCCCGCCTGGGGAGTACGGCCGCAAGGTTAAAACTCAAAGGAATTGACGGGGACCCGCACAAGCGGTGGAGCACGTGGTTTAATTCGATACTAAGCGAGGAACCTCACCAGGTCTTGCATCGTGTTGCAAGCTCAAGGAAACTTGAGCCCTCTTTCGAGACAGCATAGACAGGTGCTGCACGGTTGTCGTCAGCTCGTGCCGTGAGGTGTACCGTTAAGTCGGGTAACGAGCGCAACCCCCATTGTGTGTTGTATTTTTCACACGAGACTGCCTTGGTTAACAAGGAGGAAGGCGGGGATGACGTCAAATCAGCGTGGCCTTTATGGCCTGGGCGACACACATGCTACAATGGCCGGGCACAGAGGGTAGCCAAACCGCGAGGTGGAGCTAATCCCTGAAAACCGGTCTCAGTTCGGATTGCAGGCTGAAACCCGCCTGCATGAAGCCGGAATCGCTAGTAACCGTAGATCAGCCATGCTACGGTGAATACGTTCTCGGGTCTTGTACAAAATAAATGCGCCTGGCAGCGCATCGGACTAGTCGGTGTAAATCCGACTTTATAGTTGAGGACAGGGCTTCTCCCGTAAGGGCAAGCCTGAAGGGTCCAACATACGAATGATAGTCTTACGCATTAAAGGGCGTTTCGACCTTGTCGTGTACACAGGGGAAGAAACATCGCTTGAGCCCGCGTGGGAATGTCAGAAATAGCCTGATGCGTAACCCAGGGAGATCCTATTGGCAAGGAGTAGTTGGTAAGCGCCGATAGGAAGTCAGCTGATCCCATAGTAGTTTGCCTTATAATTAAAGCAGACGAAGGGGTGAACTCAATGCTTGATCCAAACTACATTGTCGGTTTCGTTGATGGGGAAGGATGCTTTAGCATTACTATCAACAAGAACGGTGATGCTTTGGCGGAAGTTCGATTATTGTTCGAAATTGAACTTCGAGAAGATGATGAAGCAATCCTTCAACAAATTAAAGATGTTCTTGGCTGCGGTAAAATTTATCACCTGAATTATCAACGGTATGATAAATGGCGGCCGCATGTAAAGTACAAGGTCAGTAATTTGTCTGATATCGCTGGCAAAGTGATACCATTTTTCCAGAGATATCCATTGCAGGCTAAGAAAATCTGGCAGTTCGAGAAGTTCTGCACAGTAGCCACTATGATGGCGCGCAAGGAACATCTGACATCAGAAGGAGTCGCAAAAATCAAATGGATTAGACAAAGAGACTCGCTGGATGCGTTAGACACGCATGTCCAGTGGGGAGCGATAGAGACTACCTAATCGCAATCACCGCCCGTCACACCACGAAAGTGAGGGGCGCCCGAAGTCTCGCGCAAGCGGGCCGAAGGTGAAACTCATGATTGGGGTGAAGTTTAACGGCTTCCTATGCGAGTAATTGCATAGTAAAATCTAACTATATCGGTGAACTCCTGTCCGCCAGCCGGCGGATTAGGACAACGCCGAGGGAAGTTGGGATAGTCATCATTGATGGCGAAAGTTTACTAAATTCTGCTGGACAGCAGAACAAGCAAGCTTCCTTAACCCCGTAGAGACTATACGTTAGCCCCTGAGAAATCAGGGTGAAGACATAGTCCGATACTCTTGGTAACAAGAGACTAACAAATGCGTAACAAGGTATCCGTACGGGAACGTGCGGATGGAACACCTCCTTTCTAGGGAGCAATTCGAATGTCCGTGGTTGGATGCTGGACACAAGGCCGACCCTTGTATCTGGCACCCAATCACTGACATTCTAAAGCTTTACTACGAAGTAAAGATCGACCGACTTCGTTATTTATAACGGAGCACAACGAGTGATGTCACTTTTTAGTTACTCTTTGACTGAGCAAGATAAAAGCCGTCTCGATTAATCGAGACGGCTTTTGTTAAATAATAAAAATACCTCGAACTTTGCTAAGGTCCGAGGTAGTATCGATGCAGTTAGTGTCACAAACGACTACTTGGTCTCTCGATATTTCTCTCCAGTTGAAGTGGAGCGGGTCGTAGTTTGATGTTTAGTGTTAGATGAGCCGCC
>Ga0155100_104_pt3 | contig 24113 bp, 22 predicted proteins | sample RifCSPhighO2_01_FD_106068 | JGI IMG/M metagenome (GOLD analysis project Ga0155100, IMG submission 106068) | candidate division Kazan bacterium RIFCSPHIGHO2_01_FULL_49_10
ATGGATACATTCGATGGCATCGCGGCGACGAGAGAGGGGAGACACGGCCGGGTGTGGGTTAAAGGCGGTAAATATTTTGATATCCGTAAAACGGAGTTCGAAAACGATGAACGAGTATTGGACGAGACCTGTAAGTGTCCTACTTGCTCATCTGGTATCTCGCGAGCCAGATTACGCGCGGGATTTAAGCAGAGAGATCGAGAGGCAATTAGACAACTGATGGCGCATAACTGGCACCACAACTACTCGTTAGTAAAAGACGCTCGCGCCGCTATCCTCGTCGGCCACCTCGATATTTATATCACCGAATATTTGTCTATATTGTAGTAGTATCTACGGTCCGGACCGTAGGTACTGGTCTATCGAGGGGTGTAGTACTACGGTGTACGCCGTAGTACCGCCGGATGTGGGGAAGTTGGGGAGGGGGATGGGTGATTGACAGTAGTAGTTAGGGTGATAGGATGAGCTTCAAAGTAAATTATATGGGAGAAGCATTGGAACGGATTAGTCTCGATGTTCTCAGTCAGTCGGGAGAGGTAACTCCGGATTCTCCAAGTAGTGTAACCGTGTCTAAAACAATTGAGCCAATCGGCTCAATTGTTGTACCTAATAAGCCAGAGGTGATGTTGGTGCTCCCACCACTATATCAAACTGGTCGGATGCCGGATTATAATCCCAAAGAACCAATGGGGCTGATGTATTTAGCCTCGAGCCTGCGTCGTGACGGTAGGTCGGTCGAGCTGTTTGATGCTGATTTTGCGGCCAAGACTCCGGAGGAGGTGATCGATGAGATCACACGGGCCAATCCGCCGGTGGTGGGTTTTTCTGTATTTCAAAGAGCATTGCCATCGTTCGAAAAGATCGTCACTGGCTTAAGGCAGAATGGCTATCGGGGCCATGTTACCTGTGGCGGGATAACCCCTACGCTTAGTCATCCGTATATTTTAGAGCGGTTAGGCGACAAAGTTGATTCAATTGTTTTAGGCGAAGGTGAGGAGACGCTCAGACAGTTGGTGGGCAGATTGGCGGAGGGAGATAATTGGCAAACGCTTCCCAGTATTGCTTGGCGGGACGATAAAGGCTCGGTGGTTAACTTGCCGGCTGGGGTGGTGAATCTTGACGAGATTCCTTTTGCGGCTCGAGATCGGGTTGATGATTATCTGGCTAAGACTAATTACGCCACGATAATAGGCAGCCGGGGATGTTACGGTGCCTGTAGTTTTTGTGCTAACTATTCGTTCGAGACCGCCCATCGAGGTCCGCGTTGGCGACCCCGCCGCCCGGCGACCGTGGTAGATGAGATGGGGGGTTTATATCAAGAACACGGAGTTACGGTGTTCAAGTTTAACGATCCCAATATGTTTGGACCTGGGCTGGAAGGGGTAGAACATGTGCGGCAGATAGCACAGGGTGTGATTGACCGTGGTTTGCCGTTACACCTGATGGGTTTTTGCCGGGGCAACGATCTAACCGCCGATCCCACCATTCTGCCAGTTATGCGACGAGCTGGCTTCGAGCGATTGTTGGTTGGGATCGAGAGTTCGGATGATGCCGTTCTGCGCCAGTTTAAGAAGGGTGAGACGATCGCCGGGATGGATCGAGCAGTCGAGTTAGTAGCAGAGAATAATATGTCGACCGTCATCGGCTTTATGATCTTTAATCCATACACTACTTTGGACTCGATCAAGCGCGATCTTAACTATCTCCGCGAACGCCAGTTTACCCCGGCGCTAAGTAAGTCGTTGCGGGTCTTCGATGGTACCCCGATTCAAAGAGAGTTAGAACAGGAGGGTCGATTAATCAAGCAAAATCCATTTGAGGGATATCACAATTATGTGATGCCGCGGGAGGTGGCGGCCGTTTACGGTTCGATGAAATTATTATTCACCCATTGTTTGGATAAGATCCGGGCGGTGGGGCAGGATAAGATATTGAATATTAAAAAAGCCCCCTCGTTCTATGAACGGCAGAATTTTAATAGTTTAAGCGAAGCTTTCTTCAGCGTGGAGGCGGATTTTTTGGATCGATTGGTTCACTTAGCCGAAAACCCAGGCTTTGTACTGGGTGATGTAAGACATTTGATAGGTCGCGCGTATCAGGATCTAACAATTATCTGCCGGGTGATCGGGATAGATCCGAAGGAGATGTCAGCTCCGGAGCGGGTGACGAGCGAAGTTTATACTATGATGAAAGAGAAGCCATTTAATACTTTTCGAGAGGAGTATCGATGGAACGAGGATTAGCTGCCAGCTTGATGACCATCAGCGCGGTAAGAGCGATCACTGATTTTATTTTTGTGGATGATCAACCGCAAAAGGTCGATCTAATAATTATCCCCGGGACCAGTCATCGCCAGTTAGCCGACAAAGCGGCCGAACTCTATCGGCAAGGCTGGGCGAGTAAGGTTTTATGCACAGGTGGATTCAACGACAAATTAAATATGGTGGAGAGCGCTTGGGCCGCTAATATCTTATGCGAGGGCGGGGTGTCTCTGGCAGATATTCTGCAAGAAAGCAATTCAACTAATACTAAAGAGAATGCCATTACTGCCCTGGCTCTATTAGAACAAGGGATCTGGGAGTTTGGCAGAATCATTTTAGTATCCAAGCCATATCACGCCCGCCGATTGTTGATGACCTTTCGCAAGGTATTCTCAGGCGCGAGTTTGTTGGTAGTGCCAGTAGAGGATGATCGGCAGATCACACGCGATAATTGGCACGCCGACCCAAAAAAGACGGCCAAAGTAATGGAAGAGATGGGCAAGATCAGCGAATACTATGCCAAAGGGGACTTGGCGCTTTAGGCGGGTCCATAGGGATCAATCATCGCCGATTATCTCAATTAGTCCTTAGATGTATACGGTCTTGACCGTGTGTTTGGTCTGTCGAGGCGTGGTAATACGGTACTTACCGTATTACCATCAGATAGTGGTTATGGGGGTGGGGTGGACCCAGTAGAAGATTTTGGAGTAGCTATTGCTTAACTGGCGAAGCCAGCTCCAAAATTCTCTACTGGGTGGACCCCGATAGTGAAAACTGGCACAGCTTCGCTGAAATGACGGAGACATGCCAGTTTCTACTACGGGGTGGACAAAAGGGGGAGGGGTGTTATCTTTGGGGTGGCGCTTGGTTTTTAGCTCTCAGAGTAAACAAGTGACTACTCATGGCCCGAGCAGGGCGGGTGAGAAAAGTGCGTTCGTTGATAATTTTCTTACTCCTGGCAATTATTTGCCTTGGGGTAGCATCGTGCCCAAAAGGGCACAAGAACTTCGGCGGGGCAGGCTTAGGCGGCAGTAATCTGCCCGATAGTCCGGGCGCCTACATCGACATTGGCGCCGGATGGACCACTAACGGTGTGCAGCAGGTATCTGCCCCGTTGGCGATGATGGTCAGTGGCAGCATCTTTGGCCCTAACGCTAAGCGGGGGCTGTGTTCCGTTGACGAGTTCGAGCAAAAAGTGGTTTCGCCCCCTTCGGGGAAGCTGAGGTATTGTTATCGAACCGTTTCTGGCGAGCAGGTGTCTCCAATGGAGAGCGGGGTGAATCTTTATAGATTAACGCGCCAGGGCAACGAGATGATGATTAGCGAGGCCAATCAGGACATGGGCGCGCTGAATGTAAGCCGACCAAGCAAGGGTAATGCCTATCTGGTTGAGATTAACTTATCGGGTTCGGGCGACTATGCTTTCGCTTCGGCCCAGTGGACGGTGTTTATCCGGCATTAAGCCGCGGCGGTTGGCCAACTACCAGAGCATAACTCCCTTAAGATTGAGACTGCACGAATGCGGTCTCGAACTTCTGGGGGTTTTTTATAACCCTTTTGTCATTCCCGCCTCCGTTCGTAGTCGAGGGTAAGCTTCGGCAGGAATCTAACCCCCTCGTCATCCTCGAGTCGGAAGCGGAGCGCTCCGACATCGGGGATCCAGACATAATAAGCAAAAGCTTTCTGTTTTTGTCTGGGTCCCCGCCGGAGTTTATCCTCGCGTAGGCGGGGACGGGGATGACCCCGCAAGGTAAATGGTGTCAGTTGACCCCGTAGAAGATTTTCCAGCGGTTTTGCCGCTATTGCGAAGCAACTGGAAAATTCTCTACGGGGTTGACAAAATGGGGGAGAAGTGGTAGGATAATTTGCTCTGGGAGCGGATTATTTTATCAGGTATAATCAGGTGTTATGGCTAACGAAAGCGATACTTCATCTATAGATAAGGTTACTGCCTCGCTTGAAGAATGGGGCGGGGTAGAATCGACTGAACAACACGAGGGCAGCCAGCTCGAACCGGTTGATGCCGAACGGTTTAAATTTGACCTGTCGGAGATCGAGCCAACTTCAGAGATTGACCCCTACAAAACTTCGGAATATCTAAGATTGCTTCGCGCTCATAATTCAAAGTTGCTGTCTTACGATTTGCGGGGAGAGTTTGGCGATCGGCCGGGGGTAACACTCTCATCCGATGGCAAAGATTTTGCCAAGAATATTACGCAGTTAGCCGATGAGGTGGGGAAAGAGGCGGCGGACAGAATTGGTCTGCTGATCGTCGAAGCCGATGCCGAGCTATTAGGCATTGCCGAACAATATGGTGGGATGATGATCACGGCCGAAGGCGATGGACGGCGCATATTCTTTCCCAGTTTGCCGGGCGAAGATCTGGCAGAAACAGCGCGGCGCGGGGTGTTTGTGGCCAATCAATTCCAGGAAGCTACCAAAACATTACCACCGATCAGGTTTAAAGACCGATCGGTTGATTTAGTGTTTCGAGGGGGGGTAGATTGTACTGATAAAGAAACTGGCAACTTGGTGGTGACTAGTTTTGGTGATGACTATCTTAGGACTTTCGCAGTATTTGGTGATGTAATTGCCCAGGCAGATGCAGTGCAACGGGAGGCCGATCCAGATAAGCGCCAAGTAGCAGTGAGTAAATCTATTCGCTCATTGCTATCTCCCAAGTCGTACTTTAAGGAAACCGAGAGCGGCAACTATGTGCTGTCGGCCCTGCATGCCGAGGATAAGCCTCTTCCGGTAGTGCTTAGTCTGTTGGAAGATGAAGCGAATATTCCGATCGAGGATCTAACCCATTTCTACGAGGCGCACATTCCAACGGATCGGCGAGCCGAGATGCGGGCCGCAGTTACCATTGCCCTGGAAGAGGGTCGGCCAGTGGAGTTTTCTCCCGCCTGGGAGTTCTTGCGGGTGTCCACCGCTTTTACTAAAGTACATGGACTTCATCGAAGGGTGGCTCAGCTTAATAACGGCGAGAGCAACCAGCAACTACACGAGAGGCTGAATAAGCCATTTACGGATATCCTGCATATTGTTGATCGCAATGGTGGTTCGGTGGAACGAATCACCGGCGAGGGAGTTGTCTATTCCACTTTTGCCGGACCCAGCAATGAGTACCTCGCTACGCGGGCTACTTTCGAATCGGGCAAGATATTAAATCAGGCCGGTTTTATGTTTGAAGCGGGGATTTCTACCGATTACGCTTTTGCGGGTGAGGCAGGGGCTAAAGATCAGCATACTTTTACTAACATAGGAAAACGAGTCAACGAAGCGGCCCGAATCATGCAATCGGCCAAAGAAAATCATGTGGTGATTAGTGGCACTACTCATCGAGGAGCTAGCCATCGATTGAGGTGTGGTGAACGGGAGGAGTTAGAGTTAAAAGGGGTAGGTTCGGTTGAAGTCTTTGTGGTAAATAGAATCGATTATCGGGCGGGACGCTATGCCGAAGTCGAAAAGATTGTTGGTCGTGACAAAGAAGAAAGCCAAGTTGGGCAGCTGGTTGATTTCGCGATCGAGACCGGCAAAAGCCAAGTTTTAGTGGTAGAGGGCGAACAGGGGGTGGGTAAGACAGCCATCGTTTCCAAGGCCATCGCCCATGATTTAGAGGCCGGCAAGATATATAAGATCGATGTGCGGTCGGATGAATCTAATCGCAAGCTGCCTTTAAGCACCGCTAAACAATTTGTCCGTCAGCTGTTGGATATCCCGGATGATATCGAAGACCCCAAGGATTTGGAGGCGCGGATTTTAAGCCGAGAACTACCAGCGGATATTATCGAACGAATATCTCTGTTAAACGCCGTGTTGGACACGGATTTTAAGCCAACCACCGAGCGAGTGCAGTGGTTAGAGCGTTCGGCGCGGCGCGAAGAAACGCTTAAATTGATGCGAGACATCTTTCAGCTTAAGCGCCAGTCGATGGCCCACGAGGTGCCAGTAATCTTTGCGGATGATTGGCAGTTTATCGATAAACAATCGGCCGATCTCTTGGTTGGATTTATGCGAGAAACAGCCAACGATGGAATAGTCTGGGCGATCCCGACCCGGCCGGCAGTTAACGACATTGAGAGGGTAATTATTAACGGGCTTAAACATAATCTGCCAGAACAGACTCATCAGTTGGATGTTGAACCATTTCCTATGTTTGTCCCCCCACCAGATCCGGGCGAGAAGGCTACTGATGCGGCGGCCCGCAAAGATTATTATCTTAAGCTGCGCAATGCGCAGATAACCTGGTTCGAGCAGAACTCCGAATGGGCCTGGCCATTGGTCTGTTCGGTCTTCCCGATGGATGAGGGAGAACTGTCTCGCAATAAGTTAGGCGCCGCCAAGGTAATCTCGAGAGTATTTTCTAAGGATGTTTCTCACGGAAACATCTACTATGTGCGAGAAGTTTTGTCTTACTTGTCGATGATCCACGACATTGAGATAGCCGGCCGGGGGGGCAAAAAATTACCGGTGGTTATGTTTGTGGCGCATCCCGATACCGGTAGATGGCATTTTGCTGACTATACATTACCGGGTGAAGACAAAGAGCAAGTTAAAAATAGCCGATTCTATTATTTAGGGGACGAAGATGTGGAGAAAGCGCTGTGGGAAAGATTTGGCGGGATTGTCGATATCCAAAAAAAGAGGATGGAGCGGGTCAGTTCCAACTCCCAGGTGGTGGCGCAGAAGATGTCGATCTTAGGATTAGAGTGCACTAAACCGATGCTGCTGAGGCTTACCAGAATGTCCGAGCGGCGCTTGGATATATGTTTGGATGAGCTGATCGAATATGGGATTGCCCAGGATTTGGATAATGGTAATTTTGGATTTATCCACCGGATTACCCAGGAGGTAATCTACGGAAGCATAGCTAATGTCGAGGAGAAACGCGCCACGCACGAGACGATTCTGGCGATTTTGGAAGCGGAGTATCCCAATAAGTATGAGAAATTATCCTCCAAGTTCTTCCACGCCAAGAATGGCAGCGATCTACTTAAAATAATGGAGTATGCCGATCTCTACGGCCGGCAGTTAAGAGACTATGTTGAGGAATCCGGCGCTATCTCGGTGTTGGAACGGGGCTCTCAGGCGTTTGTGGAATTGGAAAAGCAGGGATTCCCGGGGGTAGATGAGAAGCAGAAATGGCAGCTAATTAATGAGCAGTTGGAGCGGCTGTTGTTTATCCGGTTCATCTGGAATCAATTATCTCGAGGGATAGACGAGGTAACTACTTTAGAATCAGCCCACGAGATATTTCATCGCTATTATGGTGGAGAAGACGGGCGAGAAACCTATCCGGCTGCCTGGGCCGCTTACCATTCTCGGATTCTCTCCGATTTAGGTTTGAGGGTAGGAGACAAAGAACCAGAGCGAGCAGCTCGTGAATATTATGAGGTGGCATTGGATATGCTTAAGCCGTTCGAACAAGAAGCAGCCTTGAATGAGCTTCCAGATGATTTGCGTCAGCTGATAATTATTAATTTGAGTAATACTTACCGCCGGCTCGGTGTTTATTATAGGAGGATGGATGGAATCGATAATTTAACCAAAGCCCGCGATTTAGCTGAACGGGCAGTGAGTTATGCCCGTATGGCAAACAATTATGATACTACAACCTCAGCGGTTAATGGCTTAGGAATTGTGTCGAGGCAGTTAGGCAACTGGGAAGTTGCTAACCGTTGCTATGAAGAATGTTTATCTTTAGCCGAAGGAGCTGGCAATCTACCAGACCAAGCAGCCTATTTGGGCAATCAGGCTGAAGTGATGCGTGGGTTGGGCGACATAGATGGCGCAGAGGCATCTTTTACCCGTTCGTTGGATATTACTTCCAGGGTATTTCGTCCACGGACGAGAGCATGGAGCCAACTAGGATTAGGATCACTAAATATGGCAATCGGAAACTTCCCTAGGGCAGTGGATCATCTGAAAGATGCAAAAGAATTTTTTATGAACACGAATATACTGGTGGCTGATGGTCTGAGTATTGATTTAGCCCATTGTCTATTAAGATTGGATCGTCCAGATACATTATCTGCCGGGGCTGAGCTCTCGAGTGTACGATCTGATGATGCCAGGCTTGGTATGATCAATGTTTATATTACAGCCTATGCTGATTATTTGGATAAATATATTTCTTTGGAAGATTTTATTAAAGTTATTAGTACGCAAGCTGAAGCATTCTTGTCTGTAGGTATGAACAGCTCTGCGATGGATGCTTATCGATTCATGGGAGAAATAACTACGAGCCTTGACCCGACACGGTCTCGTAGTAGCTTGTTGTTGGCATTGAAATTGAGTGATAAATGTCGTGCTGGTGTTGATAAAAAAATGATTGCAGCTAAGCTACAGTCATAAATTTTACGCCTTGTTACTCTCGCCACATCAATTATTCTGCATCGTCACTACCACCTACGCTGGCACTAAGAGTCCGGGTGGTCTTACTTGTTAGTAGTGGATCAAATAATGTCCTCGCGCTAGCTGCACCAATGGCGATAGCCAATAGAATCAAGATGGCGATTAGAACGATTAGCCATTCTTCGGTTAACCAAAGGAACACTTTGTTTGCTTTTTTTGACATGGCTCCCTCTTACTCTATTGGCTCATCTGTGCCACCGAATGAAGCGCCCATTGTGTCGGCGCTAGTGCCAGCGGTTTTGCTCTTGATGAAATTGCCAATTATCTTCCAGGCACTCGACTTCTCGATCGTCTGGCCATCAACCTCGATGGTTCGACCCAACACGATCTCGCGGAGGGTTTGGACTACCTCGACCACACCTAATCTAATGCGAGCAGCTACTCTGGCAACCGTGGTGGGTTGCTTTTGGACCATCTGACTAATCTGGGTCTGAGTTACCTGAGTGCTGCCGGTGTCGGTGTAATTCCGTGCCTGTTGCTTGGCAAAAGCATCCAACATCTCCTTGGCATCAGGGTAGACAGCCGATTCATCAGCACCGGGATAGGGGATTTTTTGTTCGGGATTTGAATCAGTTGCGACGCTTGCATTATCCTTGTTGCCAAATAATCTATCTAACAGTGTCTGATTGTCAGTTCCATCGGTGCTGGAGGTTTCGCTATTATCGCCAATCAGATTATTTACAAAATTCTCCACTAGATTAGTGGTAGCATCTTCATTAGATGCAGTGGGAGTTATATCCACTGTAGGGGTGGTAACTGCTCGTAATACATTTACAGAAGTAGCGGCGGCTAAAGTCGTGCCGGTTACTTTAGCTGTAATAGTAACCGTGCCGGGCGCCTTGGGAGTTACTACGCCATCTTCATTGACCGAAGCGACATTGGAGTTGCTAGATGTCCAAGTCATCGGGACATTATTGACCATCTTTCCCAGTGAATCACGAACATAAACTACTGGGGCGAAGACGATCTTGCCAGTCGAACCGATAATGATGTTCTTATTGGAGGGTAAAACGCTAATGGAAGTTAGCGGAAGTATCGTGGATGGACCGTCGGATGTGTTATCACCCGAGGGGACTGCTTCGATCGAGTAAATAGTGGTGTTAGGCTCGATGCTAACGGTCATCTGGTTACTGGGTAGGGTAACCGGTTCGGTTTGACTGCCGTAACTATTGGTGAAGACATAGGTAGTCGAGTTGATCTTAATTGTTCCTCCTTTAGCGGTTACCTTAAGGTTGTATGTGCCTGAATTAACCAGGGTGGTAACAGTAGCGCTCTCCAATAAGAGCAGACCATTACCGATATTGACTGGCTCTCCACCACTCCATACGGTGGTATTGCTATTAGTTCCATCGATAACACTACCAAACAGCAACTGGTTGCCATCCTCGGATAAAGTAGTGCTATCTGCCTGGGTGGTGATGGCGCTGCCGGTGGAGGTGGCTACCAAGCCATTGGCGGTGTCTCCATCGATGGCCAGGGATTGGCTAAATATAAAAGCGAGCACAATCGCGACCGCCATTACGGCAGTCAGTTCGCGCTCGACCCAATCGATCAACGGTTTTGCCCAACGGGGCTTGTGGTTTTTCATTTTATTTTGGTTTTTACCCCTTATAAACCCTGATTATCTTTACTAACAGCCTTGACCCAATTGTCTTATTATAGCATAAAAAAATAACCTTGTCAAAGGTTTTCTGGATCCTTCTATCCCTGTCATCCTGGACCGACTGGCCAATGGCCAAGTTCGGATTCAGGATCCAGGCCTGGATTCCCAATGTCGAGCCGATGGCCATCGGCTCGGCTCGGGAATGACAAAAGAGGGGAGTTATGAAGTTAGGATTCAGGGGTTTTTACAAGGCGGTGGGCAGACAGCCTCTTATATATGGAGCCACCAGAGGTCAGAGTGCTCTCCATCAGATCGATCTGGGAGACTGTAGTTGAGGGTAGGTTAGTCTCGAAGGGAGGCCGTTGGCCCTGGCTGTCCAAGATGGCTGTTAGTTCGGGGTGGGTGGAAGAGCTGACCCGGGCTAAGGTTAGATGGGGGTGGAATGGCTTGGTATCGGCTGTTGGCACCAGGGGCAGCAGCAGCTGGGCGATAGTTTGTCGCAGCTCAATTAGATTTGGCCCTTCAATTCCTACCCAGACTACCTGAGGATATTTAAGATCGGGAAAGCCGCCCAATCTTCCGAATTTTAGGATTAGGGAGCGGAAATTCTTAGATATGTCGTCCAACTGCCGAGAGATCTCCGGAATCAGCTCTTCATCGGTATCCCCTAAAAATAGCAAGGTTAGATGAAGATTATCAACTCTGATCTTGTTCAGCCCCGGGCGATCGGGGAACCCCGCTGTCTGGCGGGCGATGGCTAATCTGGTGGCCGGATCGAAATTAATAGCGACAAATAGGCGTTTTTTCACCCCATTAGAGATTTACCATTATATTTGCGAGAGTTGATATCAGCATTCATCAAGATTATACGCTGTTGGTGAGATGGTGAACCGCAAAAATGATTGTCATTTTTGCCACGAATCTCTAACGGGGCAAGTATTGGAATGATAAGCGTGGTATATTTTGGTTAATTTGGCTGTGGTGGCCGAAAATTGCCATTGGACAAGGCGTCGATATCAGCCTACTATATATGTAAAGTGTATTAGGCATTGTCCTCGAGCCGGAAGCGACAGCGCTCCGACATCGGGGATCCAGAAAAGAAAAATAATGTTTTGCCTGGATTCCGGATCCTGACTTCGCCTCCGGCGAGCCGGTCCGGAATGACAAGAGGAGTGGGAACTTATGAAAGATCTCTACGCGGTAATATTTGCGGGAGGGGTGGGTAGCCGGTTGTGGCCGGTTAGCCGAATTAGCAACCCCAAGCAGGTGAAGCCGTTTTTAAATAGTAGCGATACCCTAATCCAGCGGACTTGGCAGAGGGTAAGGCGATTGCTCTTGCCTCAGAATATCTACCTCAGCACCACCTCAGATTACGCCGAGATGATTGCTGGGCAGTTGCCGGAGCTATCGCGCGTCAATTTAATTATCGAGCCAGAGCTGAGGAATACCTGCCCAGCGATTGGATTGGCGACCGGAATCGTCCACAAACGCCATCCGGAAGCCTTAATAATGAATGTCTGGGCCGACCATCACTATGGTTTGGAGGAGGCTTATGACGAGACTATTCGCCGATCCTATGACATTATCAAAAAACATCCTGACAAAATTATGAGTGTCGGATTGCATATCGAATACCCATCGACCGCCTTGGGCTATTTAGAGGTCGAAATGAGTTCAGCTAACGAAGAGGGCGCTTTAAGAGTAAAACGATTTGTAGAAAAACCAGATGTGACGAAGGCTTCGGAATTTATGCGGGCTGGCAACTATTTCTGGAACCCAGCGCTGTTTATGTGGCGGGCCAGCCATATGATGGAGCTCTACCGCCAGCATGTGCCCGAGACTCATCAAGGCTTAAGTGAGATCATTATGGCTTGGGACACCGATGAACAGAATGCGATTCTCGGAAGGATCTATCCGGGCTTTACTAAAGTTTCGTTAGAATATGCGGTGTTAGAGAAAGGCCCACAGATGTTGCTATTGCCAGCGCGACTCGGCTGGCGTGATATTGGCAGTTGGCAGTCGGTACACGAAGTGATGGAAGAAAATGGCGATGGAGTTGCCACCAAGGGCAAGGCGATTACCATTGATGCCAAGGATGTGCTGGTGTTTAACGAGGATGAAGGCAAATTGGTAACAGTAGTCGGCCTTGAGGATGTGGCAGTGATCAACACCCCCGATGCCGTGTTGGTGATCAAGAAGAGTCGGGATCAGGATGTAAAGAAACTGGTCGAAAAGATGGAGAAAGAAGAAAAATTGCGCCAGTACCTCTAATGTGCTAATAATAGGTAGTTATTAAGCCTGCAGGACAGATAGCAATGCTGAAAAAAACTGGTCTGATTACAGGAATAATTGTAGTGGTGCTGTTGGCGGCGCTGGTGGTTGATGTTCCGGCGGTAGCCAAGTTCTTAGGTTTTAAAGACGGCCTCACTATCCATAAGGGCCTGGATCTGCAGGGCGGCACCCATTTGGTTTATCAAACAGACTTAAGTAAAAATACCGGTAGCGCGGATGATGCGGTAACGGGGGTCGTTAATGTTATCCGCCGACGGGTAGATAGTTTGGGAGTGTCCGAGCCGGTAATCCAAAAAACCCGGGATAATTCGCGGGTGATCGTGGAGCTGCCTGGCATTAGCGATGTTAATCAGGCGATCAATCTAATTGGGACGACTGCCCAACTGGAGTTCCGCGAAGGGATTGCCGAAAAAAGTTTGGATGACACCGGCAGTGTTAAATCCGAGAACTATCAGGATTGGCAAGATATTGGATTAACCGGCGCAGACTTTGTGGCAGCCGAGGCGCAGGTGGCGCAGGCCAATAATTCGATCGTCCGCCAGCCGCAAGTAGCCATTGAGTTTAACAGCCGGGGAGCCAAGATTTTTGCTGAAGCGACTAAGAAGAATCTCCAAAAGCCATTAGCTATCTTTTTGGACCAGAAGTTGTTATCGGCGCCCACGGTGCAGACTGAGATTAGTGATGGCAAAGCGGTGATCAGCGGCGGCTTTACTTTGGCCGAGGCCAAATCCCTGGCCATTCAGCTAAAGGCCGGGGCGCTGCCTGTGCCAGTTAAACTTATATCACAGAACAATATCGGCGCGACCTTGGGCCAAGAAGCGGTAACCAAGAGTGTGGTAGCTGGGCTACTGGGTCTATTGATGGTGTTATTGTTTATGTTAGTCTATTATCGATTACCAGGACTTGTAGCCGCTGGGGCTCTGGTAATATACGCTTTGGTAGCTTTGGCGGTATATATTGCGATACCGGTTACGCTCACTTTGGCCGGAATTGCTGGTTTTATTATCTCGATTGGGATGGCGATTGACGCCAATATCCTGATATTCGAAAGAATGAAAGAAGAGCTGAGAGAGGGTAAAACCATTGTGGCAGCGATCGATGCTGGTTTCTCGCGGGCCTGGAGTTCGATTCGCGACTCTAACATTTCGACGATCATTACCTGTATTATCTTATACTACTCTGGTTCCGGTCTGATTCGGGGCTTTGCTGTTACCTTAGGCGTCGGGGTGGTAATTAGTTTGTTTTCCGCCATTACCGTTTCGCACACTTTATTACAGTTAGTCGCTATAACAGGGTTATCCCGTTACTTCCGGCTCTGGGGGGCAAGAGAGATAAAATAATGAATCCCGTTAGAAATTTGTCGGAGATAACCCTAAACTATTAACCAAAGATGCATAACTGCTCACTTCACTTCATAATAATTAGTGCGCGCAAAAAGACTAAAGTATTTTCGCGCCAAGAATTTCTAACGGGATGAATATCTTAGGCACTCGTAAAATTTGGTTGGTCGTCTCCGTGGTTTTAATTTTAGCCAGCATTACTTCAATTAGTGTATTTGGTTATCGCACCGGGATCGATTTTGCGGGTGGCACCAACTTGGAGTTACAGTTAATCGGCCCGCCAGAGGGGGCAGAAGTTAAACCAGCGATCATCGAAGCCTATAAACAGGTAGTTGGTTTAGATGTGGCTCCGCAATCGACGGAGGATGATCGTTATTTTATCCGGAGCGCCCAAATCGATAATGATCAAAAAAATGCCATTATGGGTCATCTTCGGGCTAAATTCGAACAAGCCGAGGAGTTGCGATTCGAGAGTGTTGATCCAACCATTAGCGCCGATATTGTTCGACGGGCTATCTTAGCTGTGATCATAGCAGCGCTGGGCATTATGTTTTACTTGGCCTACGCTTTCCGCCGAGTACCTAAGCCGTTAACCTCATGGGATTTTGGGTTTGGGGCATTAGTGGCTTTGGTTCACGATGTAATAATTCTTCTGGGTGCCTATGCTGTACTGAGTCATTATTTTGGAGCAGAAGTCGACGGTATGTTTATAGCTGCTCTCCTTACCTTGTTGGGCTTTTCTGTCCACGACACCATTGTTACTTTTGATCGAATCAGAGAGAATCTGCGTCGGCGGGCAGGTGAGAACTTGGAAACTATCTGTAACGATAGCATTTCGGAGACGATTGTTCGCTCGATCAATACTTCTTTTACGGTTGTGTTAGTGTTGTTGGCGATGACCTTATTCGGCGGGGTGACACTTAAGTTCTTTACCCTGGCTTTGCTGATCGGTATAGTAATTGGCACTTATTCTTCGATCTTTATTGCTGCCCCTGTTCTATTATGGATGGGTAGACGGAGAGAGAGATAGTAATCGATAGTCCTATGACTGATAAAAAGAAGATCCAAGCGCCCCGGGGCGTCCACGATATATTGCCGGACGAACAGAAGTATTGGTTTTGGGTCGAAAATAATTTTCGCGAAGCAGCGCAAGCTGCTGGTTTTGAGCGGATCATCATCCCCACTTTTGAAGCTACTGAGCTGTTTAAACGCAGCGTGGGCGAGTTTACTGATATCGTCAGCAAAGAGATGTACAGCTTTAAAGACAAAAGCGCTAATAGCCTAACCCTGCGGCCCGAAGGTACAGCTGGAGTGGCGCGGGCCTATATCGAGCACGGGATGCAGACTATGCCGCAGCCGGTTCAGCTGTATTATTGGGGTCCGATGTTTAGATATGATCGGCCACAGGCGGGCAGATACAGAGAGTTTTATCAGTGCGGATTGGAGTTATTGGGGGATTACGATCCGATCGTGGATGCGATGCTGATCCAAACGGTAGCTAAGTTCCATAAGAAACTGGGGATGCAGGACATCGTAATTAAGATCAACAGTTTAGGCACAGAACGGGCCAAAGGCAAGATGATGACCGCATTGGGCAAGCTATTGGAACGAAACAAGAAAGATCTCTGCGCCGATTGCAAGCTGCGGCTAAAAAAGAATCCTTTGCGGGTGTTGGACTGCAAGACCGGCAAATGTCGGGAGATTCTGGATAAGATCTCACCGTCGCTGATCGATAGTTTGGATGACGAATCAAAAAAACGGTTTACCAAAGTACTGGAATATTTGGATGAGATGCGGGTGGAATACGAATTAGATCCCAAATTGGTCCGTGGTCTGGATTACTATACTCACACAGTATTTGAGGTAGTAGCGCGTAGCAACGAGGAACTATCCTTGGGCGGCGGCGGCCGTTACGATACTTTGGTTAAACAGCTGGGCGGTCCGGATACGCCCGCCTTTGGCTATGCCGGCGGGGTGGAACGGGTGATTGATATTTTAAAACAACAGGCGTTGGCTGTGCCGGATCTGATCCAGAGTGATGTATTTATTGTGCAGTTAGGTGATCGGGCTAAGCCTAAAGCAATTGAAGTGGTCGAGAAACTGGAGCTAGCCAATCTGCGGATTTCGAGCGCTCTGGGACGGGGGAGTATCCAAACCCAGCTGCGCTTGGCGGCCAAGCTGCACACGCCGTTGACCATTATTATTGGTGACCAAGAAGTGCACGATAAGAATGTGATCATCAGAGATATGGAAGACCGATCACAGGAGACAGTGATCGATCGGGATATGGTTAAGATTACTTTAAAGAAATTGGAAGAAAAGGGGCTAAGAGTACCAACCATATATGAGTCCCGTTAGAAGCCAGTCAAAGTGGTATGTTTATCTTCTGGTGAGTCAACGAAATGGAAAGTGGTATACTGGTTCGACCAACGATCTGCAAAAAAGAATTTTAACCCACAATAACAGTAGAAATACATCAACTAAATCTGGAGTGCCCTGGAAGTTGATATACTATGAGGTATCTTTGAACCGGGATGATGCGAGGGCCAGAGAGCGATATCTTAAATCTGGTATGGGTAAACGATATATTAATAATCGGTTAAAATTATTTTTTGCTAAGGGCTTCTAACGGGATGAAGGATGAAAAATGGGGAGAAGTATTGGATCGGATTCTGACGAATTTTAAGGTGCTCTCCCGCGAGCAGACAAAAGAGGGTGTGTCGGATATCGAAACCCTGATCTTTGAGGCGCCGATCGGAAAAATTAAAATGGTCAGAACGGTTAAGCCGGTAGTTTTAGATAAAAAAATAATCGGGGCGCACCGGCGGGGCAAAAGCGCAGCTCAGTACGAATACATCTACTCACCGGACGAAAAAAGCAGTACCCTCGCGGTTTATCGAGAGGTGGGTGGTGAGTGGGAAGCAGTCGATGCGGATAATCTAATCAAATAATCGATGATTGAGCGTTGGTCACAGCTTAGTCCATTAGATCAGCTCTGCGATGAGTTGGGTGTTCGGCCGTCAGCGCGATTTACCGGCGGAGAAAAGATTGATCTGAATCATAATCCAGTTGATGAATTTTCGGCTGGTGATGGGATTAAGCCCAAATTCAATATGTTCTTGGTGGAGGACAGCCATAGAACCAAATTCAACTTGAAGATTGGCAATTTCAACGATCGCGAAGCAGAACAGACTAATCATCTGCGTCAGCTGGCCACTGACAACAAGTTATTTCGGGTTCCTCAGGTTAAAAGAGAGGAACCGGGTCGGTATATATTATTTGAGCATCTAAAGGGCATGCCAGTGTCGCGGGAAAAGTTTTGGAAGCAGCCCGACCTAATGGAAAAAGTGTTTGAGACTTTAAGTAGTATAGATGGCCTATTGAACCAAGCGCCATTAGAAAAGGATGAGGCTGATAATGGACGCGAGTGGGTAGCGCAAAAGTTGTCCAACAACGATGAGAAGGGTTGGATAAAGCCGATCTTGGCGGACGCTGAGCTAACCCGGTCCGATTTAATTAATGAGAATTTTATTGATCAGGTTCAGACCTATACTCAGCGACACCAATCCGAGTTAAATGATATGGTGCGGATTTGGCGAGACCCGAATGGTGATCATTTAATTGTGCCGTATGATAGCTTAGAACATCGAATGGGAGTAGTTGATATAGACATCACCACCCGGCCACGCCACTATGTGCCGATGCGGTTCTTGGCTTGGACATTATTAAAGATTGATGATGAAAAGTTGAGTCTGGAAACTTGGGTTAATCAGATTAGAGCTGGATATGGGCTGACGGGAGCCGACAAAGAGCCGACCTTTGTATTGTCGTTAACTGGCATCCTCTACGATTTGGCGACGGGGGAGAGGGATAATAAGAATAAGCGGTTGATCGCGGTTGAAGTAAAGAATATTATCAACCAGATAATTAAACTGGATGAATCCCGTTAGAAGTCTGCCGCTAACCCATTTTAATATTCAACTAAAGATACCAACTATTTTTAAAGCTTATATATTATTAACTGCGCACAAAAAGACTATGTATTTTTGTGCCGAGGATTTCTAACGGGATGAAGCGTCCTCTCAAAAGGTCAGCTAAGGATTGCCCGTTCTGTCAGATCGCTAATGGCAAGCTGCCGGTCAGCCAACGGTTTGCCGATGCGGATATGATCGCTTTTGATGATATTCATCCCCATGCGCCGATCCATGTGTTGGTGGTTCCCAAAAAACATATCGCCAGTTTGGCCGATATCACTCCGAAGGATAAGGAACTGATGGGCAAGATGATTTATCGGTGCAAGGAGTTAGCTAAGAAGTTAAACATCGCCGATAGCGGTTATCGGGTAACGGTAAATGTGGGCAAGTGGGGCGGACAAGTGGTGCCACACCTGCATTTTCATCTGTTGGGCGGGGCGCCCTTAACCGAGCGGTTGAGCAGTTATACCGAGGCCGCCGTCCTGCTGAGTAAGTGAAGTTAGATAGGGGCTGGCTCTTACTAACAGGAGTAATGCTATTGAGCCATGGTATTGGTTCGATTATTTTGTTCTAAGCTTAACAAATGGAGTGCTGATAAAACATGTTATTAATCCACGAGACAATTCGCATTCATCTGCCCCGAGTTAACCAAGACATTGTTGTTGGGAACAATTTCATTCCGGTATTAACCAAGTTTATTAAAGATGGTCAGTTTGACCAGCTATTATTGGTAGTTGATGCGAAGGTACACGAGAGCCCGCGGGTTAAAATGATGGCAGGTCGGTTGAAGCGAAGTCTCAAAATACCTCTCATTTTATTGGCAGATACAATTCGTAAAGATTATAACCAAGTAGGGAGGGTGTTGCACCGTATGCGCAAGTTTCCCCTTAGTCGTCAGAGCTGTTTGGTGGTTATCGGGGGCGGCCATCTGGGTGATTTGATGGGTTTCATCGCCTCCGTATATATGCGGGGCATCACTATGGTATATGTGCCTACCACCCTAATGTCCCAAGGCGACTCCATAATCGGCAAGGTGGCAATTAATTTTATGGGAGAGAAAAACCTGATAGGTTCTTTTTATTCGCCAAGATATACCATTTGCGACGCTAATTTCTTGGATAGTCTATCTCCACGGCAGATTGTCTGTGGTCTGGTTGAAGTGTGGAAGCATGCCATAGTGGGGCGCCACACTTCACTTTTGGGCAAGGTAGAGCATCTTTTAATTACCGGACAATTTACTAAATTGCCACTCGATATAATTAGCGAATCGTTAACCGTCAAGACACATTTTGTTAAATCAGACCCCTATGATGCCAACGGGCATCATAGGGCCTTGAGCCTGGGTCATACCATAGCCAATTATTTAGAGCGAGACCCGATGATTAACCACGGCGAGGCAGTTGCGTACGGCATATTATTTGCCGCCTTAATTGCCCGTCGGATGCAGAAGCTGAAAAAATCGAGACTCGAAAGCATAGTCGATACATTTGGCCTTTTCCATCGCTATGTAGAAAAGGATCGGAGAGTGGTCAAACAAATGACCTCATCCAATCTGTTAGCTGTATTGTCTATGGACAAAATCAATACCCGGGGTTGTTATAATTTTATTATTCCCACTGATAGTGGATGGGGGATAGCGCGTAATGTTGGGGTTGAGCTGATAAAAGATGTAGTCAGTGATTTTGTTGCGAGGGTAAATGCGTTATGAGAATCATAAATGCATCCGAGAGAAGACAGCTGGTTAGCCAAAGCTACTTTCAACATATTGAGCAAGTGCTCCGCGAGTATTTTGGCGATGGTCAGTATTCTGAAGAAAAAGTTAGAGGGGGGCAAACCGGCGCTCGCAAAGTAATTTTTTTGGCTTCCGGCAAGAAGTATTTTGTTAAAATAGGAGAAAAAGTAGAACGCGAGAACAATATTTATCAGAGTCCGAAGTTCAGTAATAAGCCGTTTCTTCTGTCACCCATTTTAATCCCTAATATTAGTAATGAGGTATTGGTGTTGCCATTTTATGATGGAGAAACTCTCGATGATTTTATATTGAGAAAAAATGGGCAATGGGGTGAAGTGTACACTTGCATCCGCAGTATATTGCAACAAGCAGCCAAGCATCTTTGGTTGGACACCCTCACTAAGAATGAAACTGAGATTGCGGGTGGAGTGGAAAAATATATGACCGATCGGCTGGATGACCTATCTCAGAACCTGCAGATCCAGATCGGGGACTCAGTCATTGGTTTTGCTGATTTGATAAATATGAAAATTGTTCTGAATAGTAATGATGAGCGCATATCGTTGCCGTCCATCAACGAGATGGTGGATGATGTGGTGCAATTATTCCAAAGGTTCAACCCGCCGTATCTTTCGGCTATTACGGGGGATTTTCAGCCACCAAATATCATCTTAGGGCCGGATGGGTTTAAGGTAGTGGACCTTTCTAATGGAGACGAGCTGGGCGATTTAGCGATGGACATCGGCAAGCTGTTTAATTTTGCGAACAGGTTCTATCGGGTTGCTTACATTAGAGACGGAAAGGCCCCCGGTAATAGCGGTAAAGCTGTGGTGTCGTTGAAGGCTGGTGCCTTAGAGATAGATACAGAGTATAGTAACGATCCTGTTTTGCAGGTTCTAATGAGCGATCTCGAAGAGGAATTCACTCGGACAATCGCAGACAGCATAGCCGATTACTACCTACCTGATCGGGCTAAGCTGTATAAATTTGTTATTAATGTGATTACCATAAAAAGGCATATTGGTCGCCGGGGGCTATCCGATCTATTATTGGCTAACATCGCCGATTCTTATATAGAGATAATGCGTAAGGTGAGATCTATATGAACATCGAAGGTGTGCCGCCACAACCTGATGAGCCGGAGATATCCTTAAATAGACTGGCTGTCGAGAAGGAGGGCGACTATGTGGAAAGAATCCGACTCCAAGCGGAGGGGATAATTGATCAATGCCTTTCTGAATATGGCGTGGTTAATCATCGCGTTGTCGAAGCGCACAAAACACGCAAAAGTGTTTTTGGGTGCGTAGAAGTCGAGGGGGAAAAAAGATTTTTCAAAATATCTAAGCCGAGTCGCATACTGCAAGAACTGCAGGGTTATAAGATTGCGGCGGAATATCCTCACGAGAGAATCGTGGATCACTTCTTCCTCGATGATTATGGACTCTATCTGCAAGATTATTGTGAGGAAATCAGTACTTCGGAAGGGCAGATGCAAAGTCAGATCAACCGGATTTTACAGCAGATTGATACCCAAGATGTTCAAAAGGTGCTGCAAGGCACTGGGCGGCTATTTGACACAATGGGAAGCATATTTCAGAGACACTTTACTAAAATGCCGCTTATTTTGCATGGCCAAAATGACAGGTTCTTTTACGATAGGGTCAAGCCGGGTGGCCGCATCGATCAGCTGTACGCTGGGAGAATGTTTAATTTCCCATCCCTGTCCGAAAGCATTACATTCGAAGATTTATCAAAACTGACTTTTGTTGTCAACGGAGAGATAATGTCATTGACATTGGGGGAGTTGATTAAAAAAGCGCGGCACGACTTATCGCCGGAACACAATCGATTCTTTGTACTGTCACAGGGTGATCCCACCGAAACTAATATGGCGCTGTGTGGCAAATTCTTTGATTTTGAAACCGGCGGTTATAACGATCTGATACAAGATATTGCTATTTTTTCGTACTACAACTACTCGGGAGGGCATTACTTTATTCCCAAATATTTCAATACAGAGACTTTGTCGGACATGAGAAGTAGGGATAGACAGGAATATGATAGCCTATCGGAATTCTCGTCTGGCGTTACTGTTTCGTGCGAGTTAGATAGAAAAAACCAGAAGCTGGTGGTTAATGGCCAGTTTCCCTATCCCAAACTAAAGCAAGAGATATACACGCAGTTTCGGGATAGCGTAGTGCGGCCGGTCACCAGATTATTGCCAGCCGGATGCGAACAAGAGTTGGTAGGAAGACTGCAAAGCGCGTTTCTATTACGGGCGATTGGAGTTAAGGACATAGCGGGTATGGATGAAAAGGACTTGATATTATCGTTGATACTAGCTAATCATTTTGCGCAACCCGATCCAGGATCGGGGGGCCTGATTGATTTTTTAGACCAAAAGATGGTTGATATACATAGCTGATAGTGTGATGAAAAAAGCGATAGACGCCTTTTTAGATGAACATATTGTGGGCAAGCGGTTGCCCATAGTAGTTAGCTTGGACTTGGATAATACCTTGGTTATTCGCGACAAAGGCTCCAATTACATCAATAAAAAAGTAAAGGCTATAATCAAGAGTTTAGTATCCGACAAGCTAATTATTCTGTTGCCTAATACCGGTAGGGATCTACTGGGCTTCTCCGCGTTTAGCAGAAGTTTTCTAAATTTGCGGAATGCCGTTCTTTACTCGGGTGGTTTGATAGTTCATAACAGTAAAAAATATATTAATAAGAATAGTATTATTGATCGAGTCGCCTTGCGGCATTTGCTTAAGGGGGTCGAAAGTGGACAGCTGCCTTTTGTCGATTTGTCCTATCCTAAAGGTCGGATAGTTTACTATAACGATCATGCATTAGATTACCGTGATTTATTTTTTGCTCAGAATCCGCGCGATTGGTTTAAGGGAGGACAATTACCGCCTATCCGGAATATTCGGCGATTATCCGATAAGGGATTAAGAGAGGTGTTGAGGGTCGAATTCCCAGTCATAAGATCGTGGGTTGGTCATCGACTCTTATTTGAGCGATTGACTGCTAAAACGGAGCATAACATCAGTCAACTCGGACGATTACTTGGGGTGAGGGGCAATGATATTTTTAGGAACTACTCCTTGAAGAGAAAGGTGTTCTTTAGCGACAAATATGACAAACACGATCTGATTTTTGCCAGGCTGTCTAAACTAACCACATTTGTAAATAAGGGTATCGGTCTCAAGGAGTGGTTGGCAAGGGCCAAGATCTCTTCGAGTAATCACATAATTTTGCACATCGGAGACACCGATGCCGGTTTGATCAATGATACCTTGATAAAACAAGATGTGCCAGATGCCCTGCTAATTATGGTGGGGAAAAAGTGTAGCCTGAACAATCCCCAAGTTGATCTATACTTGCACGAAGATGCGGAAATGGCGCTCGTATCGTTTTTCGACGAATTATATAAAAAGATAAATCAGAGGAAGTGATAAAAAAAGACCTATTTGGCGATCACAATATCGTATTCGTAAATTACTTTATAGAGAAACGGGATCGTAATCAGTTAGGTGAGCATAGATTGCGAGGTAGTCGTACCCTCAAGGTGATAGATACAAAGCGGGGGGCGCGAGATTACTCCAAAGAGATCGCTGGCTGGCTGCGGGACGAAATATCAAACAGCAGGACAGTTTTAGTTCCGTTCCCGTCGACTAATAAATTTAAGGCAAAGAGCAAACAATTGCCGTTTATCTTGGTTAAACATTTGTGTCGGATGAATGCTAAATGGGTGAACGGAAGCGGTTGTTTGGGGCGACGCTATTCCCTTGCCAAGAATACGCGCAATGCTACTTTGCAATTTCGCAGTTTACGATGCAATAATCCTGATTTGATTAGGGGGCAGGATGTCACCCTAATTGATGATGTTGTTACTACAGGGAGCTCCATGAGGGCCGGGCTTAAGGCCCTATCGTTATATTCCCCATCAGCAGTTCGTGGTTTGGCCATCGCTAAGAAGGTTCGAGCCCAAGAGATCCCGCTTACCGGGATTTATTGACCCCTCTACCAAAACGACAGAAAGTGATGGGGTTGCCCATCCCCAGTTGCAACAACTGGAGATGGGTTGACCAAAGCAGTCTTAGAGCTTATTATTCGATTATGTCAAGTAATGTCAAAAGGAAGGAAAAGGAGAGTTTTGAGGCGATGATGCGCCGGTTTAACCGATTGGTCGTGATGAGCAAGGTTCTCACCGAGGCCAGGGAGCGGCGATTTAAGACTAAGCCAATTACCAAGCGTCAGCGGCGAGCTTCGGCAGTGCGTAAAGAACGCATTAAAGTCCAGAAGAAGAAAGAGCTCTATTAGTAGATTAGCAGGTCAGCAGGTTAGGGGGTTAGCGAATCAGAGAACTTCATAAAGGCGGACGATGGCATTTAAGGACCAAATTAGCTCTGACCTGAAGCAGGCGATGAAGAATCGCGAAGATCTTAAGCTGCAGACTCTGCGGATGCTATCGGCGGCTTT
>Ga0155100_131_pt1 | contig 19450 bp, 15 predicted proteins | sample RifCSPhighO2_01_FD_106068 | JGI IMG/M metagenome (GOLD analysis project Ga0155100, IMG submission 106068) | candidate division Kazan bacterium RIFCSPHIGHO2_01_FULL_49_10
ATTGAATAAGCGCACCCTCAGATTCAAACAGGTGGCCGATGGCATTCAGAAAAACGCTACCAGCCAGTCGGGCGCCAAATTGACTAACCTGATCTATCATCCATATCCCGTTAATAGCTCACTGGTGTTATTCGCGCCCCAGTCTCTCACCATTGATGACGCTGTCTATCTGTATGATCGCCATAGCAACCAGCTAAACCAGCTGACTTTAAGCGCGATCGCCGACTCCCACATTCTATCCCGCGCTCGGCTATCTTCCTCCACGGGCAAGATCTCGGATATTAAATATATTCCGATAGTGTCTGGCGGTCGCTTCTTATCGTTAATGCCGTATCAACTGTCTGGCCTGAGCGGCCAACTGCAGGATCTGTGGAACCATCGGATCGTATTAGACTTAGTGCTGCGCCGATTTGTAGATGTCGAAAATCAATCGATCAAGATGAAGGCGGGGTTGGTAAAAAATGATAATGTTCGGTTCTGGGCGGCTTGGCCGCTGTCGACCGGTTGGTCATGGCTGGCCGAAAACTCCGGCCAAACAGCGGTGTATTGGACGGGCGTTGGTATGGCGCCGCTATCATGGTTGACTTGGCAGCAGCTGGATTATCCGTTATCGTTCGTCTTTTTGTCGTTGTTAATCGGTGGAGTGATGCTACTGTATCTTCGCCGAAAAACCGTCCGTTCCTTGGGCTCGATACCTAATTCGACCCCAGCGATGGATAATAAACAGCGTTAATCCACCCAGCGCCATCTTGGCTATCTGGTAGATCAGAAATGCCAACCAGATGTTGGTGTGTGGATTAATCGATTGAGCGGATGTCCCATTGGAAATTGGCAGCGCTGCGGTGGTGTAGGGGAACGGCGCAATTTTTGTAGTGGTCGAAACAGCGGTGCCCGCTGGTTCGGCGGAGGTAGTGGGGGTGCAGGAGTACTGAGTAACCTCCTTCTGATATTTATCCCACTTTTCGGCTCGGTCAGGATCGTTGGTGGGGTTGGTAAAGTTGATGTTCATGTCGAAGATATCACTGCAGTTCAGGCGCTGGAATTTTTTGATAATTTTTTTCTCGTCATCGCTGTTGATCGGTGTACTAAAAAAGTCGTCCAAGAGCTGGTTAAGGCCGTAATCAATCTGCGCGTTGGTAAAGTTCTGCATTTTTCTTATAATTGTCTGCTCATCACTGCTGCCGGCTGGCGCGTCAAAAAAAGCTTGCCAAAGTTGTTGGTAATCATAACTGATATATTTATCAGTGGCGCCCCCGGTTACTTCGTCAAATTTGCCTCGATCGATGCTCTGGGGTTTAGCTTGATCCGTAGTCTCAATCGGTATTTGCCCGTCTCGCGTCGTCGTCCAACCCACCCGGCTATTTAGCGCCTTGGCGGCATCAGCTGATAATACTGAGAAATTCAATTCGGGAGCTAACCACTGTTTGCCGTTGTAGAGGAAGATGGCTTCTCCCACTCCCTGTTTAAGTTCTACTTCGATAGTTGGTGTTGCGCCCGATATTTGGTTGCTAAGTTTGCCGTCTTTGAATTCGCCCCCAGTAGCAGTTAAACTGCCCACTTCATACACACCAGCATAGCCTATATAGCCTCGATATTTTCTTAGCGGGTGAGATATCAATAATACCTTATGATCAATCCCTACATAGGGTTGGTTAGTTTCGGAATCGTAAGCTTTGACAGTTATTTTAACTTTCCGATTCTGTTGGGCGATTACGAATGGGGGATCGAATTGCAGGTTGTAATAAATGGTACTTTTTGTTACCGCGGTTTGAATCGGTAACTCGACAAAATTGCGAACCTTATCTTCCATTACCAAATTAGCGCTGGTAAACATCATCGCCTTTTCCCAATCTCCCTCAGGCAGGGGGCCGATCGAGCCGGCGATTCGGATATCGACCACGCTGTTGGGCGAATTGGCGCCCCCGTTAACTAATTCGAAAGTGGCGTGACCCGTAGATAGATCTATTACAGTAGTAGTAAATTCTCTGCCGGTGGTGGTATCGGCTGTAACAGCAATGGTTTGGGGGGAATAGATATAGGCCAGATTAACTGCTGGCTCTCGGTAAGATTGGGGCGAATTAGATGAATCATTATAGAATGGGCGATTAGGCACCATCAATCCTTCGATGCTGATCTCGGCCACCAGGGGGTCATCGGGCCGATGGGGGGCATAGTTATTCCGGGCAGTAGCGGGCAGCATTTTGGCGGGTCGGCCGTCTTTTAATAGCTCGATGGTGCCGGTTACTTTGCCGCCGAGCATATACGGAAAATATGGTTTATCGGTGGTCAGCCTGAGACCATAGGTATATCCGCCAAATTCGTACTGCTTATCCTGTTTCTCGGTGGTGATCGGTGAAGTGGGAGGTATCTCATGGGCAGTATCCTGTCGATCGTAGTTGGCCGGCAGATAGGCGATGCGCTGTGGTTGATTCAGCAATTTATTTGCCAACAGCAACACTACGGCCAGCACCGATATGGTGCCGACCACTCCGCCAAGTATTCTTTTGGTTTTGCGAGTCATTCTACTGCTTAATTGGGATGCCAATAATTTGGTCCGATCCTAATACGCAAGCCCGGCCGTTAGCCGAAGCTATCAGCGATTTGTCGTAAGCTGTTAACCGGATGGCGATGAACTTTAAGACCGATTGCTCGCTGGTGGCGGTCAGCTCTACTGTCATTGTGTCGCCGGCTGAATTGAGCGTTAGGGCAACTCGGTTGGGTGTTGCCGGCTCGTTGGGCGTATCGTCGGCGGGATTATATTCTTGCCCCGTGCTATCGGCCAGTCCGCCATCGTTGTAGCCGCTAAAGTAAGCTAGACGGTTTCGCTTTAACCAGTCTTTGCCGTGCCGATAATAATAGCTGACTCCAAACGCTGGTTGGGACAGGGTATAGCCATCCTCAATTTTTAGTTTAATTGTATCGTGGATAGTGTGGGGCAGCGTTTTGCCGGGCAAGGCCTTAGGCTTAATCATCATCGTTAATTTCTCCCCCGATTGTCCGGTGAGTTGTTTGGAGTTCAATGTTACTTCGTAGTAGTAATCTGATTTATCAGTTCGGAACAGGTCTGTCACATACTCTAATCTTTGGCTGGGAGGTTTTGGTGATGAGAATTTTTTGAATTCTCCTATCGGTACAGTGGCAATAGTATAGATATCATTCTGGTAATGGTAGTTTTGCCATGAACCGGTGCCGATTACTTGGTAACTCCCTATCGTTTTTAATGAATCAGTTGAATAAACCGGTTCTTCGTTGGCGATGGCTATAATCTTAATCGGATTGGCCCGCCCTAAATTAATATAGCTAAACTCTCCTTGGCCTTCGGTTAGCATCACATACTCTCCGGGAGCGCTCGCCCACGCATTGGCTATCCATGCCGCTTTGGCATTATCGTATCCAAATTTGGTATCAAAGCAGGGGGAAACTGCAGAATTGGAGTAGGTGATTAGATCCAACTGGGTAACCTCCTGGATGGCGGGGATAAATTCGTAGGTATTGCTGCCGTCCTCTTTGCGTTTCCAGTCTCCGGCGGTGAGACCGATCAGCTCGTCGTGATATTCGGCATCGGTAGCGATGGCGGAACCGGCTACCTTGTAGGTCTCGGAATAAGAGTAGATGTCGCTGCGCTGTCGCAGGAAGTCCATAGCTCCTTCTACGAACAGCTTCACCCCGCCATTGACCTCTGTCGCCACTTTATCCTGCGCGTTTAATACGGTGATTTTGCCTCTGGCGATCGAGCCCGGGTAGGGGTTGAGTGGTACCGTATCCAGGCTGATATCTATTTTGTAGCCGGATTTTTCGCCGGCCTTTTGGTCCTGAGTTATACGATAGTCCTGCTCGGTTGCCGGGTTACCTGCTGGGTTGCGGTTTGACCACCACAACCAAAGGATTAACAGCAACAGTAGCGCTATTCCCAAGCCGATCAGCAATTTTTTACGGTTGATTTTTTTTAAGTTCACCCCGTTAGAAGCTTATCTAATATAGTAAACACATGATTGCCTGACTGGGCTAAATTTATCCCATTAGTCCTTGTCGATTCGGGAAAATAATTGCCGGACAATTATTTTCCCCACGAGCTTCTAACGGGGCCCATCACTTATTAGTATACCCCGTTAGAAATAGGGAGCGCCATCGCTCCCGAAGCTATTTAATCAAATATCCTGTAATTTTCCCGCCAGCATTTCTAACGGGGTATAACTCAGGAGCTGGTTCGGATAGGATATACTGGTTAACAGGAGATAACCATGGCAAAACTGCCGGCTGAATTTGAGGTCGTGATCGATAAATTGGTGTTTGGCGGAGAAGGTCTTGGTTATTTTGAGGGACGGCCGATATTTGTGGTGGGAGTATTGCCGGGAGAGCGAGTGCTGGTAGCCCCAGCCAAAGTTACTGGGAAGTTTGCCCAAGCGAGGTTACTTAAAATAATTAAACCATCGCCGATTAGGTTGGAGCCGAAAGAAACCCAATATCTTTCGACCAGTCCGTGGCAGATTACGCCAGTGGCAAACCAACAGCAATTCAAGATTGATTTAGTTAAAGAAGTTTTTTCTAAGTTTGCCACATTGCCACTACCCGATGTAGCTTTAACGCCCAGCACATCTGAGTGGGGGTACCGAAATAAAATGGAGTTTAGTTTTGCAGTTGATGAGCAGAATAAGTTAGTATTGGCTTTTCATCAGCGCTATTCGTGGAAGAGATTCGTGGCTGTAGCCGAGGTTAAAATCGCTCATCCGATGATTAGCACGGTCGCCCATAAAATTCTATTAGAACTGCGTCAGCGTAATATCCCGCTTACAGTACTTAAAAATTTATTAGTGCGGTATAGCCATCATCAGAATAAATGCATAGCCGCCCTGTATGTAGTGGATGCAGAATTTACTCCTTTTAATATCGACCTGCCCGAACTATCAGGCTGGCTGATAGTTTATTCGGACCCCAAAAGTCCCATTGCTAAAACCACTAAGATACTCTGCCAAGTTAAGAGCGCCACTTTAGTAGAACAGCTCGGCGATAAATTATTTCAATATAGTTACGAAAGTTTTTTCCAAGTTAATCCCCCATCGTTTAATTTATGTGCTCAAAGAATGCGCGAACTTGCTCAACCCCACCCCACCTCCCCTTGGGAAGGGGAGGGGCAATTACTTTCCCCTCCTTTCCAAGAAACTGTTGGCCCAACAGAATCCCCTCCTTTTCAAGGAGGGGTAGGGGGTGGTTTATTGGTGGATCTCTATGCGGGTGCTGGAGTAATTGGGATGCTTCTCTCCGATAAGTATCAAAAAGTTGTTAGCGTGGAGTTTGATCCTGCTGGAACGATAGCCGCCAAAGAGAATATTCAACTAAACCAACTTGATAACATTGAACTGATCGGTGGTCGGGCGGAGAAGGAAGGCTTGCCATCGATTTTGGCCGGCGCAGACACCGTAGTGGTCGACCCACCCCGCGAAGGGTTACATCAAAAAGTGGTCGAGAAGATTATCGAAGCCAAATCATCTCAATTAATTTACCTCTCCTGTAATCCTGCTACCCAAGCGCGAGATTGGAAACTATTATCTACTCAATATAAAGCCACCCATTGGGAGCTGTTCGATTTTTACCCCCAAACTCCTCATGTCGAAAGCCTGATTGTGGCCACCATCAAAAAATAGCTCCGAGGCAATCCCTCTCAATTCCGCCAAAATGTACGATCGTGCATTTTGGCGGTACATCCATACTATTGCGTCATTCCTGCCCCCTCTTTGTCATTCCCGCCCCCGATCGTAGCCGGGGGTAAACTCCGGCAGGGATCTATTTTAATTATTCCGACAGCCTGGATCCTGAATGAGTTATTTTATAGAACCCACGGCCCCAAAGGGGGGCCTTTGGCCCAGTAAGGTGTCTTCAGGATGACGAATAGGTGGAAGAATTAGCCGCGGCGGTGTTTGACCCCCCCAACTGGGCTGCTATATTAGGGGCGTCGAAACCTCGACAAAAGGGAGCGAGAACATTGAAATTTAGAAGATGGTTATTAAGAAATGTGGGATCGTTGGATGGCGGGTTCTTTTATTTCCGGCCTAATTTACGGCGGATTTCTCGATCGCTCTCTTTTTTCTTAAGTCGCTCGCGTTTGTCGTATTTCTTGAGGCCTTTGCCGATGCCCAACTCGATCTTAATGTGGTTGTGTTTAAGGTGGACATTTAGCGGAATTAAACTTAAACCTTGCTCCTGAAGTTTACCAATAAATGATTTTAGCTCAGTTTTACGCAGAAGTAGTTTGCGGTCCCTCGTCGGTTGGTAACCGGCTGGTGTGCCGTGAGGGTAGGGGGCGATATGAGCGTTCATCAGCCAAGCCTCGCCGTTTCGCACTTTAGCAAAGCTCTCTTTTAGACTGATCTGCCCATTTCGAACAGATTTTACTTCGCAGCCCAATAACGCCACTCCAGCCTCGAACCGTTCGGTTATCTGATAGTTGCGGGCGTTTACATTTGTCCCTAACACCGTCATAGCTTCACTATACCTTATGTTATTTCCCCCGCCATCGGAGGATATTTTTTCTTTATGCCCTTACGGAGCCAAGCGTGAGCCATTTGGAAAATCGCCGTCGCGGGGTCGTTGTCTGAGGAAGGCTTTAGCCTGACGAGTTCGACCCACCCGCCCGTACCGAACGGTACGTTCGGGCGGGTTAAGCGGTAAGGCGATTTTACATTATGGATAGCTTGGCGCAGTCGGGCCGCCCTTTTGGCGCTACCGTTTTGGGCGAGCAAAATGGTAGCAAATAAGCTAAGAAAGAATATTAGTAAAAACAAAACGGCCTTGAAGGCCTGGATCCTGAATAAGTTATTTTATATAGCCTACGGCAGTAAAGTGTTTTCAGGATGACGGCGGGGGAATCGCTCAGAATGACAGGTCTGTATTACAGGTCCAAGCGATAGACCTGCGTTCCGGAGAGGATCCAGAGATTCTTAGCTGCCTCATCGGCATAGATATTAGTGGCGCCCGTAATGCCGGAAAAGATGTACTGCCGTTGATAAGCGCCATCCTTGGCAAATACCAATACTCGGTTGTTGGTCGCATCCAACACATAGAGGCCTGAGGTAGAGACAGAGGCAAAGATATCGGTCACCGTTCCCAACCCACCGGTGTAGCCCGGTACATCACGAAGTGAGAAATCTACTTTTTGACCAGAGGTGTATTTAGTAATTGTGCCGTTGCCAAGTGTGTAAACATCACCATCAATCTCAAAATCGGTTACGCCCTTAAGATCAATCGCGGAGTTATCTTCAAAATAGGGGGCAATTCGAGTGTAGCCATCGGTCAATCTCTTATATTTCCAGATGTTGTTATTATCTGCATCTAATAGATAAAGCTTATCGGTATAGGCCACGATATCGGTAGCGTTGTTCCAGTTGCCAGAATCTAAGCCTAACCCCTTCATGGAGTTATCAGCCAAATCAAGGGAATAAACACCGGCTGGATTAGTGTAGAAAACCAAGCTGTTGTCTAATACTGTACCAACCTTCAGTTTCTTTTCGTTGCTAACCAGCGAGTTAACAATTCCCACCTCGCTTCGGCTGCCGTTGTATTTGTAGATCTTATTATATTCGGTGTCGTAAGAATAAACATCACTGCCGACTCCCAGCAGCGTATTGATATTAACCTTAGCTGCACCCTTGCCAGCGGTATCGATCTGGGAAGCAAGGGATGCAAAATCGGCGGCTAATTTAGGACTCTCGATCCTTTTCACTCGGCCCACTTCATCCAACTGGCCCTTAATCTCGGCTAACACCAATACAGCCTGGGCTTTGGTGGTATCGTGTTTGCTGGCTGTCTCGGCCAGTTGATATGCCTCGTACAGTAAAGTGGCTGCCTTGTTATTGTCTTGATAGATGATGGCCGCTTTAGCCGCGTCGCGCTTTTGAACGGCGGAGTTAAGTGATTCGATCGCCACTTTTTTGCTGACCCGGACAGAATTGTTGCGCGCCAGGGCGATGGTCGAGCCAACCACGATCACTACCAGCACTCCAACGGTGATCATTAGTATACGATTGCCATTTGGCCGTTTGCGGATGTTATCAACCCAGTCGCTGACAAAATTGAATATCAAATCAATTATCGCCAACCCCACCAACCCGGTATATTTAAGATAGCGCCATACTACATTGCCAGTTTTCTTAAGGTTAGGATTTTTGGCGATCGAAGAAAGAGAGGATAACGCCCCGCCCGCTGCCTTTAATCCTTCACCGTAGTTTATTTTAGGCATAGCAAACTTAACCCCGGGTTTGAGTGATGGTTTAACTACCTCTTCGGTTGGCTCCTCCAACTCCTCGGTTATATCCAATTCCTGGGCCATCTCGCTCTCGCCTTTAGTAGTGGGGGATTGATACTCGTGGACTGCGGCGCCGGCGATCGGTTTACTGATCAGGTTGCCTATGGCTGATCGGTTCTCGCGCGGGGCGGCGGTTTCTCGGGCAGCTCCCACCCAGTTGTCTTCTGGGGCAGTCTCCGCTTCCGCATCGATCAATTCTGGTAGCGAGAATTCAACAATAATTAAATTAGTTTTGCGAACATCACCCTCTTGAGCCAGCTGGGTGGCGATCTTTTGGGCAGCGCCGGCTGGTGTTTGGCCCTCAATGATCCGCTTGAGTTTCTCGACCGATAGGTAATAGAACAGTTCGGCCGTGCTTATTACCACCTTGTCACCGACTGTGAGTTCGCCTTCGATAATATTAGTTAAAGTCTCTTCTGGCCGCGGGGTTTCACCCGGAGTATACATTCCTTCCGATAAGCTCATCATTTTGCCGTTGCGCCAGAGATGCGTCTCGCCAGTACCGCGATGCACTGCCAACAGATGGTTGCTGCTGATGGCGGCGATCATAATATTGGTTTTGCCCACCCAGCTCTTCTCACCCTCTTTGGCGATCGCCGCGAACTCCTCGTTAGCATTTTTTAATGCCGCCTCAAAACTCTGAGCTGGATCGCGGAGCAGGTCGCGGTAGTACTCTTCTTTAACGATATCGATCAGATTGTAGGCAATGTCGGCAGTCAGCGGCGAATCGCTGTTGATGTCGATCACAAAATAAAGACTGCCGTGTTTCTGCTCCTCGGGCACATCTGGTTTGTAAACCAACGCGGTCGAGAAACCAGTGGCCCCCGTACTCTTGGAGAGCACCTTGCCGATGCGGGTAGCAAATTTCGATTTAGTGGCAGTGGGACTGACCGGACTTATCTCTGTCATAGCCGATTAATTAACAAGGTTATTATAGACTACAACTGTTTAATCCATCAAATTTATTGTTCCAAGCGTCTTCCGCTAATTGATGGGCTGATATATCTTAAATATGTGGATGGAACAAAGATGAGGCAGCTGGGGCGGGTAGCCCTCTGGGTGATTTTGGGGGTGATGGGGGGTTTGGCCCTGACACCGTATTTTAAGGGAAACCTCACAGTTAATCCAGTCCTGGCCAATTTCTGGGGTTTTCCTCTCTATTGGTATGGGCTAACCATGACTGGGGCTGTTTTAGCTGCTTTCCTCTGGTGGCGGCGGAGAACAGTGGCTAAATTAGGGGAGGTCCACTCCATCGATCTGGTTATCTGGCTGGTCCTATTTGGGCTAATCGGCGCCCGGCTCTTATTTGTGCTGCTAAAGTGGTCGGAGTTTAGCGCTTTGCCGTGGTGGTCGGCCCTCAATCTGCATAGCGGGGGCTTAAGCATTCATGGCGCGCTAATCGCCGGGATTCTGGCTACTATTATTTATGCGCGGCGGTACCGTCTGCCGATATTTTCTTTGTTGGATCTGTTGGTTCCGCCAGTAATTTTGGGCCAAATCATCGGCCGGTTGGGAAATTTCTTTAATCAGGAAGCATTTGGCGGACCAACTGATCTGCCGTGGAAGATGTGGGTGGCGCCCATGTTTCGGCCCGATCAATTTATAGATCAAGCTTTCTTCCATCCAACTTTTCTTTATTCGATGGTGGGTTTAACGGCTGTGCTGCTGATCGTTTTAGCAGTAGAACGCCGATCTCACATAGCCGGCGCCGTATTTTTAACCTATATTTTGGCTTACAGCGTTGAGCGGTTTGTGATCGAGTTCTTTCGGGTAGACAGCGATCGCTGGAGCGTCCTTTCGTTGGCCCAATGGGCCAGTATCGCTGCCATTATGATTGCTCTGTCAATTAGTTTAATATGGAGAGGTATACCCCCCAAAAAGATATGACCCTTGCTCTCATTATTATTGGGATAGTTGCCCTGGTCGCCGTCGGCGCGGTGATTTGGTTGTTGTCCCGTCCCTCAGCCCCGGTCACTTCTGATCTGTCAGTGATCAGCAAAACCCTTGATCTGTTGATGAAAAATACCCAGAGCGTGCAGGTTGATCAGAAGATAGCCAAAGAAACGGATCAAACCCTCCGCACCGAGCTCCGGTCTTTAAGTGATACGATCGCTCAGCTAAAAACTCGTCAAGAAGAACGGCAGCGCTCCGAGAACGAATATAATACAGCGGTGCAGGGTTCGATCAAGAATATTGAGAGACTGTTTCGCGGTTCTAAATCCAAAGGGGCGGCCGGTGAGAACTTGCTTCGAGAAATTTTTAAAAACTTTCCACCGGAGTGGATCGTATTTGACTATCGGATCGAGGGCAAACCGGTCGAGTTTGGACTTAAGTTAGCTGATGGCCGGATTATGCCGATGGATTCCAAGATCGTGGCGCTCGACGAGCTCACTCGCTTAGAAACCGAGACAGACGAAGATATGCGGGGACGACTAATCAAAAAGGCCGAACTCGAAGTGGCCAAAAAAGTTAAAGAAGTAGCTGGCTATATTCATCCGCCCGTTACTTATGATCAAGCGCTGATGCTGATCCCGGATGCGCTCTACTCAATTTTAATTGATGCGCATCAGCAGGCCTATAGCCGGGCGGTAATCCTGCTGCCTTATAGCATGGCGTTGCCTTACATCTTAGCTTTTCGCAATCTGCACAGCCGCACCCTGGCCAACTACGATGAGCAGCAGATCACAGGATTCTTAGAGGATTTAGATCGGATTCTTAATGAGATGGAGACGGTGCTGGAGAATCAAGTTTCTCGCGGCAGCACGATGATTACTAATGCCTATAGCGAATATAAAAAGTTGATCGGCAAGGTCAGAGGGAGAATGACTTATCTAGCCGAGGCTGATAAGCATCCCGAATTGACCACAGGGGGGAGGGGTGAACCCCGTTAGAAGCCCGCAGTAAAAATAATTAAAAATTATTTTTACGAATCGCTGGTCAACCCCATCCTCAACACATCTATTTTTATATCACTAAGTTAACAGCTAATTTAATAGGTTTCTAACGGGGTGAATAAAAACGATCGGGTAATTAGTAAAAACAGCTTTGTCGCCCTATTGGTGGTGGTGTTGAGTTTGATAGCGATCGGCACGGTCGGCTATATGGTGATCGAAGGCTGGGTCTTCTTGGATGCCCTATATATGGTAGTTATCACCTTAGCCACCGTTGGCTATAAAGAAGTGCATTCATTGAGTCCGGCCGGTACAGTCTTTACTATTCTACTGATTGTCTTCGGGATAGTTACCTTATACTATGTAGTCAGAGTATTTGGAGAATATATATTAGCTTCCCGGTTAGATCCGGACTATCGAAATCGTCAAATGCAAAGCAAGATCCAAAATCTTAAAGCGCATTACTTGGTCTGCGGTTTTGGCCGAGTGGGTGAGAAGGTAGTAGAGGAGTTAGTTAAAGAGAATGTTCAGTTTGTGGTGATCGAGATCGACCCCAAGGTTGCCGAAACTTGCCGGCTTAAAGGCCATCTCTGTATCTTGGGCGATGCCACTAGCGAAGATGCTCTGTTGGAGGCCGGGCTGATGTCGGCCAAAGGCCTGATCTCCACCCTGGGACGGGATAGCGACAATGTACTGTCAGTGATCACCGCCCGTACCATCAACAGCGATCTATTTATTGTGGCGCGGGCCAACACCGATACGGCGATCGCTAAACTACTCCGGGTCGGAGCCAATCGCGCCGTTTCGCCATATCAGATCAGCGCTTTTCGCATGGCCACCTTTGCCCTGCGGTCTGGGGTAGCCGATTTCGTGGATAGTGTGTTAGACCCACTGAGCAGTGAGGTGCAGATTGCGGATGTGGTCGTGGGCTCCCACTCGCCACTGGTGGGGAGCCCCATAGAGAAATATCTGGCCAATCGCAAATCGGGGGTAACGGTGCTGGTGGTTCACAGAAGCGATGGAAATGCTATTATCAATCCATTGGGCGATACCGAGATTCAAGCCGGAGACCGCCTGATCATAATGGGTACCCGCCCTAATCTACAAACGATCGAGAAATTAGTTAACCGTTAAAACCATGAATCAAACACCCCACAGTCAGGATTTTTTGGCCGCTCAGCGCCAGGCACTGCTCGAAGAAAAAGATCGGTTGGAAAAAATATTAAACGACTCGGCCACTTATAACGCCGAAGAAGATAGATATACTCCGAAATTCCAGGAGTTTAGTCCGGACGAAGCCGAGGACGAAGATGAAGCGGTTGATGAAGTGGTCAACTACGAAGAGACTGCTGTCCGAGTAGCCGATGCGGTAAAATCGCTCAACGAGGTTAACTCCGCTTTAGAGAAAATGGCGGCGGGCCGTTACGGAGTCTGCGAGGGGGGCGGAGAATTAATCCCCGAAGCGAGGCTTAAGGCCTACCCCGCGGCCGCTACCTGCATCGAGCACGAAGCTTAGATTCATTGATGATCAAACTGGCCCACAAATTGCTCTGTCTGGTTTTCGGCGGAGGTTTTTTGGTGGCAGCCGATCAATTTATGAAATACCTAATTTGGCCGGAGCCGTTCCGGAGCCCGGTAATACCCGCCGACCAATACTGGTGGCTGACCCAGCATCAGAACTACGGCATCTCGTTTGGGATCGAACTACCATACTATTTATCGGTGGGGTTAATGTCAGTTTTTCTGTTGTTGCTGCTGTGGCTGTTTTTTCAGCGAAGCACGAGTCGCTTGGCAATGGAGTTGGGTTTGATCTTAAGCATCGCCGGCGGGCTTAGTAATCTAATCGATCGGATCAATTTAGGGTTTGTTCGTGACTTTGTAACTCTCTCATTTTGGCTACCCATTTTTAATGTCGCAGATGTGCTGGTTGTTAGTGGAGTGCTGTTGATACTAATTGAAACATATCGCCATGGCCGGACATAAGTTGAATTTTAAGGTCTTGCCTAATGAGGCCGGCGCCCGGTTGGACGCTTTGCTGGTTAAACATTATCCGGATCGTTCGCGCAATCAGTGGTCGGTCGCCATTAAAGCCGGCCGAGTATTGGTTGATAATAAAACCGCCAAAGCTCGTCATCTGCTTAAAAGGGGACAGCGGGTAGTGATAGTGGCGCCGAAACCGGTTCTATCCGATAAGCCCAAAATTAATCTCCCCATCCTTTACCAAGATCGAGACTTGTTGGTGATTAATAAGCCAGCCGGGTTGGTAATGCATCCGGCGGGCCGTCATCATAGTGGCACCGTGCTGGATATATTGGAGGCCAAGTTTTCCGAAGCTTATTTAGTCCATCGATTGGATAAGGATACTTCCGGTGTAGTGTTGATCGCCAAGAATATTAAGACCAAAGAATTTTTGTCTTCGGCTTTTGCTAAGCGGTTAGTTAAAAAAACTTATTTGGCCTTGCTGACAGGGAAGATGGTGCCCGCCCAAGCGTATTTGGACTTGCCAATTAAACGCTCTCGGAGCGGCAAATTTGAAGTGTCCGCCAAAGGCCGCAGCGCCAGAAGTTTTTATAAAGTATTAGAATATCTACCTGGGTTTAGTCTGGTCGAAGTTCGGCCTACGAGTGGCCGGACTCATCAGATCCGCGTTCATTTTGCCGCCCTCGGGCGTCCGGTAGCTGGTGATGAGATTTATGGCCAGAAAACCAGCGGGCTGGCGCGCCAGTTCCTGCATGCCGCTAACATAGAGTTCGTGGATGATCGGAGCATCACTCGTAGTTTTAGCGCGCCGCTCCCCGATGATCTTAAAATGTTTCTAAATGAGTCCCGTTAGAGATTCGTGGTAAAAATAATAACAGGTATATTCGTAGAGGGATGAACCCCGTTACAAACTCGCAGTAAAAATAATTTAGTAAAATTATTTTTACGACTCGCCGATTAACCGGTAATGATATATATAATTTTTCATCGCTAAATTCTCAAATGTTATTTCATAAGTTTGTAACGGGGTGAACTACGCCAAAAGTAAATTAGCCAACAAATTAGTGGTTATTACTGGACCATCGGCTTCCGGTAAGGACGCCATAGCCATCGAAGTGCTAAAATGGCTGCCGCTAAAAAGAGTAATCACTACCACCACTCGTCCGCCGCGGCCTGGTGAAAAGCGGGGCATCAACTATCATTTTGTCAGTCGGGAACGATTTAGAGAGATGATAAAACAAGATCTGCTGCTGGAGCACATTGATTTTAGCGGCAACCATTATGGTACCCAGCGCCAAGATCTGCGCAAAGCCGCCGCCGCCGGATTAGTGCCGCTCTTGCGAGTTGATCCGTTCGAGGCGCTCAGGGTCCAGCGGCGCAATCCCGATGCTTTGGTAATCTTTGTAAAGCCAGAGTCTCTGCAGATAATCAAAAAGCGGTTGATCGAGCGGGGCGCTGGCATCGATGATATTGATAAGCGATTGCGCTTGGCCAAGGAGGCACTATCCAAAGAAAATATCTTTGCTTATAGCGTGGTCAACCGCGATGGGCGGTTGGACGAGACCGTTAAGATCGTTCGACGCATTATCAAAAACTACCTCGGCATTTAGCCCCTCCCTCTTCATTCCTCCAACCACCCCCAGCCCCTCCTTATCCAAGGAGGGGAATACCCGCGACTCCTCCCCGCATCATCGCGAGATACAAATACTGCTCCTCCCCTTATCAAGGGGAGGTGGGGTGGGGTTGTGGAGATTTAGTTAGATGCTGCAGGATAACCTCAACTACACTATCGAGATTGGTGTAAATTTCTGTGTTGAGGAATCTCAATATGCGTATACCCAAAGACTGCAAAAACAGATCTCGCCCTGCATCATATTGTCGGCTAGCGTCAGTTACGAAATGAGACTCTCCATCGACTTCGATGACTAATCTATCCGATGGGCAGTAAAAATCCACAATGAATTTACCTATACCCTGCTGTCGACGAAATTTATACCCGCTGAGCTGACTATGTCGCAATCTTGACCATAATAGTTGTTCGGCCAAGGGCATGTTTCGCCTAAACAGTTGCCTCTGCCGTTTGTTGGTAGCTGGATTGAGAATTTTGTCTGTTGGATTTATCAAACCACCCCCAGCCCCTCCTTATCCAAGGAGGGGAGTAAATTATTAATCCAATTTGGATTCGGCGGTTTCCAAGGCCGAGATTATGGGGGTAAGGTCGCCGTCCAAGATCTTTTGGATATTATGCCAACTTTCGTTGATTCGGTGGTCGGTAATGCGATCTTGAGGAAAATTGTAGGTGCGGATCTTTTCGCTGCGTTCGCCGGTGCCAATCTGAGATCTGCGATTTTCCTTTCGTTCTTTATCTTGTTTCTCGTGTTGAGCATCTAAAATCCGCGTCCTTAATACTGCCATCGCCTTCTCTTTATTCTGGGTCTGCGAGCGTTCGGTTTGGCAAGTTGCTACTGTGCCAGTTGGGATATGAGTGATCCTAACTGCCGAATCGGTAGTATTTACCGACTGACCGCCCTTGCCGGAGGAATGAAACACATCGATCCGTAGATCTTCGGGGCGGATCTCGATGTCAACCTGTTCGGCCACTGGCATCACTGCCACGGTCGCAGTTGAAGTGTGGATGCGGCCCTTGGCCTCAGTTTCCGGCACTCGTTGGACCCGATGCACACCGCTTTCAAATCGTAATTTGGCAAATGCGCCGTCGCCCTCAATTTGAACCAATGCTTCTTTATATCCATCTCCGCTTTCAGTCGGGCTTAATGAAAGGGGGATAACCTTCCAATCCTGTTCGGTAGCATAACGGGTGTACATCCGAAGTAGATCGCCGGCAAAAATAGCTGCCTCATCACCGCCGGTACCGGCTCGAACTTCTAATATGACATCCTTGGCCAAGTCGGCGCTGTCTGGATTAAGGAGATATTCCAAATCTTTTTTATACTTAGTCTGATCGGCCTCGAGCGTTTTTAATTCTGCGCTGGCTAGCTCCGCCAATTCGCCAGTTTCGGTAGCGACTATATCTTTATTGTCAGTTATCTTTTTCTCGGTGCTTGCCAATTTATCGGCCAGGGTTAGTACTTTGTTTATCTGAGATTGGCGACGCGAGAGAGTTTTGATCTCTTCGGGTGTCAAAGATTGGATTCGAGAGAGTTGTTCTTCGATCCCGGTCAGCTCATCTTTTAATGCTTTGATACGGTTATCCATATTTAGAAAACAGGCATAATCAGCCACTCTTATTATATAGAAAGAAAACTCGCCCCGTTAGAAGTCCGGAGGGCCGTGTGGGATAATCCAATACCACCGCAAAGACGGGAATCGTTTCACCTACTCCCAACCGCTGTTTCATAATGTAAGCCCCATCAGCGACTTCTAACGGGGTTAATTACTTGCCCGCTTTGGCTTGCCCCTTAGGGGGCTTCTTGGTTGTCTGTTTGGCGGTGGTTTTGGCCACTCTGGCCTTAAACTTCTCTACCCGACCAGCCCTGTCTAACAGCTTCTGTTTTCCGGTATATAAAGGATGGCAGGCCGAGCAGACCTCGACCTTTAGATTTTCCGCCACCGACCCAACCTCCAGTACATTGCCGCAGGCGCACTGGATCTTGGCCTGGGGGTAGTAAGCTGGGTGAATATCCTTTTTCATTTGATTCTCTGATACCCTGATAAACTACCATCTTTGCTATTACCACGCAAGCCCCGATAGTGAAAACTGGCGCGGCTCCGCCGAAGTGATGAAATCACGCCAGTTTCTACTACGGGGCAAGCCCCACCCTTCTCGCCATCCTGAAAACACCTTACTGCCGTAGGCTCATATAGATAACTTATTCAGGATCCAGGCCCTCCCCATTTGTCATTGCGAGGGCGATAGCCCGTGGCAATCTATTCCCTAATTACTTTTGCCACCCCATTTACTTGCCTGCCCCGCGAATGCTGGGGTCCAGAATCTTACAATATTCCTTATTAATTTAATTGTTACTTTCCGCTTGAGGAAAGTAACCAAAGTCGCCCGCCAGTTCAGAGGAACTATCAATTGGCTAAATCCCTGGGCGTTCTCGGCGGTATAACCGCCTCCACCCAACCAGGATTTAGCTCAATTGAGGACGTTCCTCCTCCGATGGCGGAAATAACAAGAGCAACTGGCTCCATTGGTCCTAAAATAAAGCACCCCTCCTCCAATGGCGGAAATAACAAGGCGCAATCGCCTCAATGGGTCCAGAGACACATAGGCTCTGAAAGGGGAAAGGGACTGTTCTTGACAAAGGGGGAATTTTATAGTACAATAAGAAAACAAGTCGAGACCCCAAAATAGAGGGTTAAGCCAAAATAAAAACCAAAACCATGCTTGAGGAGTTGTATAACATAGTTGTTCCCAGGGTGTACTGGTGGAGAAGCCGGGCTTTCCGTATAGGCCTGGCTATTTTCGTGGGCTTGGCCGTGATCGCCGTAGTGTTATTCAACCGGCAGATCGGCGATCTATTGCGTTCGTTCGGCATTAAGGCTGCCAACGAAAAAACTATTACCTTAACCGCTGAAACCCCGGTAACGGGTGAGTTTTCATTCTTGGAGGATAGGGAAGGCTACTATACCACCCCGTTTACTGACTCGTTTAAGATCGAGGGCGGAAAATTGATGTTGGATCCATTAGCCAGCGATACCGACCAATAATTATGAATAGTTTAGTCCATCAAATTAGTTCTGCCATTAAACACTCGCGCCCGCGAGTTGCTTCAGCGCGGTGGGCATTAGTTTTGGTATTAGCCGGTAGCGCTATGGGTTGGATGGTGTATCAAGGCGTCAGTCAGCAAGTTAACGCCCAAATCGCCCCAGCTGCTGCGCAGATCGTTTACCCAGTGGCTAACGAGCAGTTGTTATGGAAAAGTCGCTATACAATCCACTATACGGCCGTAGATCCCGGCTCTGTGATAGTGGAATTTTGGGTTAGAAATAAGCAGGGGACAGAGGCATTTGTAGGACTAGGCGTTCCATCGGGTGCCAGCCCATATAAATATACTTGGACTATTCCTGAAGCTACATCGGGGACGGGATTTCTGGAGAATGGTTCCAATATCGTTACCCTGATAGCTAAGGTAGGTGGGAATCCAGTTGATAGTCGTACGATTAATATTTGGAAAGGCAGCAGCACGCCGGTATATGGATCGGTTGGCCCTGTCGTAACTTTTGATTGGGCTAAACCGGTGGAGGACTCGCAAACTTTTGGCGATGATCAGAAAGCCTTAATACTAAAATGGACTGCCGGCGCATTTTTCCCGCGCAATGAATCGGGCAGCACATTCTACAATGGCAACAACTTACTTTTAGGCCTGGGATACTACTATCCCTCGGATCAGCCCTTAGACTTTAACTTGGTAAAAATATTTACTGAAAGCCCTAAAGATACCAATAACACACTGCTCGAGGGCAAAGAATATTTGTGGTCAAATATTCCGCCGGATTTCACCAACCAGCGGAAATTAGAGGTCCGATTCTATTCGTATTCCAATCAACGCGGCCTTCCCTTGCCGGGAGAAACATTCTTCGGTAGCCCCACCACTATGCAAGATGGCAAGTTTATGGACTGGGAAGCTCCCAAAGCGGACTTAATTCCTCCCGAAGTTCCAAAAGTTCAGCCAAAAGGAGTTTATCAACTTCAATGGCAACTTAATGATGCGGCTAACGCTCCTATCAGTGGGTTGCGATTAGATATTAGTCTGGATTATACTAATACGAATAATCAACTAGTTAAAATCTTGCCGCCTCAACTATTTGAGGGTGGGTTCAAAGGTTCTGATTTTGGAGATCCTTATGGCACACCCGGAATTTATAATGCAAAAATTCCTGCTGATGTCCAACGCGATTCTAATTTAGATTTTCACATATCAATTTATCGAATTGTTAATGGAGTACGGCAGGAATTTAGCTACAACACTGCCACTTTTCATGTGGCGGCCAGCCCCAATTCATTAAGTGTCGAGCTGATTACCCCAACACCAATTAAAACTGCGCCTGATTATGGCGTAGTTAAGCCGGTGGTGGTGGATGATCAACGGAGATTTGTGTTGAGTTGGAACAATAATTCCGCATTGGCCTCCAGTACGCGAGTGGATATTAAATATGTCATCGATGATAATCCCACGGTTGAGTATGATGTTACCCGTGTGGGTGCGCCGATTCTGCTATCGGCTGAACAATATCCTTGGATCAACCCGCTCGAGTTTTCAACTGACGGCCAAAAAAATGCCGCCCAGTATATTGGTAGAAGGGCTCACTTTAT
>Ga0155100_133_pt1 | contig 18734 bp, 19 predicted proteins | sample RifCSPhighO2_01_FD_106068 | JGI IMG/M metagenome (GOLD analysis project Ga0155100, IMG submission 106068) | candidate division Kazan bacterium RIFCSPHIGHO2_01_FULL_49_10
AGCACAGAATTTTGATCACTTACTGGGGTTGCCGGGTTTTAGCGATGACGCTCTCTCTACCCACTTTGCCCTATATCAGGGGTACATTACCAATACCAACAAGCTGTCCGACCTGCTGGCCGCCATGCGGAACGAGGGTAAAACCGCTACCCCCGAATATGCCGAGCTCAAAAGGCGGTTTGGCTGGGAGTTCAACGGGATGCGGCTGCATGAGCACTACTTTGGAGCTATGGCTAAAGCCGTTACCCCTCTCTCGTCTGAGACTCCCCTGTATCAACAAATCGTAAAGGATTTTGGCTCCTTCGAGGTCTGGCAACAGGATTTCGTCGCGACAGCTGCTATCCGGGGCATCGGCTGGGCTATCCTATACTACGACCCTCAGGCGAACCGGCTATTCAATGTTTGGGTAAACGAGCACGATCTGGGCCACCTGGGCAGCCTTCCCCTGTTGCTCAATCTGGATGTGTTCGAACATGCTTTTATGCTCGATTATGGCACCAAGCGGGTCGATTACATCGCTGCCTTTATGAAGGTGGTGGACTGGGGAACCGTAGCGAACCGGTTTGCCGGGGCACGGCTGTCTTAAATCTGCTGATTTAGCAGTCCCCCAGCCAACTTTTGCTTCTTGACAAGCAGTATTTTTTGTGATATAATGGAAAAACAGCTAAGGTGTGCCAGGAGGCCGCTTGGTTGGAAAATAAATATCAACATGAAATCCCCTAGTATATTTCGCCGATTGAAAAAGACCTTGCTTTACTCCGGTTATCGGGTTATCTTAACCGATAGGTTTGCCCGGAGGAAGGGCGGGATGGCCAGAGGCAGTAAAGGCTATATCTTACCGGATGATCTTGCGATCTTTATCAACAAGACGATTGGCGTTAATGATCGAGTGATCACTCTGGTGCATGAGTTGCTGCACGAGATCTATCCCGAGTGGCAAGAACAGCGGGTCGATCGGTCTTCCAAGCGTATCTTTAATCATTTAACCGTCCCGCAATTAGGCTTTCTCCAGTACTTTGTGATGTTGCCGGCCGAGATCAAAGCGATGCTGAAATCCAACCAACTCTCCCCTGCCTGTTGGTAGGTAAGCCCGCTCGTTAACCGCCTAGCAATTCGATGAGATACACCACTCTGCTACTGCCAGAGATTTTTTATATTCTTTTAGGTCTACCCCGTTAGAAATCCGACAGAGTTACATATTTTCTGTAATATTAATATAGCCGATGACGCTCCGCTTAGGTTTGCTAAATTTGGTAGCTATCCGGGCAATTTCTAACGGGGTATAGTTATAGGGTAAATGTCGGTTGATAATTTGTCCCCGTGGTTTCCCACTTCGTCCAGTCTCATTGGAAGTAGGAGATTAGCCTCTTCCAATATAGATTGGACTACGAGGGACGGGACGAGGTGGTTGGATAAGACAGTGCGGTTAAACAAGTCCTAAGCAATTTGAAACATGAGCGAGTCCCCGTGGTTCAATGGACAGAACATGAGCTTCCGGAGCTCAAGATGTAGGTTCGATTCCTACCGGGGATACCAGTTGAAATTTATTTCCACGGTGAATCTAACCTTGTGAAAGGGGTCGGGGAAACGGGAGTTTCCCCGCAGTGGAGGCAGAACGCTCCGATAATAAATCGGAGCGGGCGTCGGAACCGCAAGGTTCTGAAGAGTCCCGGTTAGTCCGGGACGACGGGTTTTATTCCTACCGGGGATACCAAGGTATTTTTATGGTGGTCGTAGCTCAACGGCAGAGCATCTGGTTGTGACCATAACCAATCGATTTGACTATGCTCATAGCTAACCTTAAAATTAAGATATGCCCAATGTGCAGTGTCAGATTTGTCATCGAGATTTCTATGCTAAGCCTCGACATCTGCGGATAGGCTGGGGAAAATGTTGTTCTATCAAATGTAGGGCTAAAGCGCAATTTAATGGTCAACAGCTAAGTTGCGAGTACTGTTCCAAAGATATCTATCGCACACCATCGGAGATCAAAAAGTCAGCGAGCGGAAAATCATTTTGCTCAAAAAAATGTCATTGCGCGTGGGAGAATATGCATAACCGCACCGCAAATCGCTCTCCTCATTGGACTGGCGGTGAGCATGTTTATAGGTTAATTATTAGACGGTCTCACAGAAAAGTTATTTGTCAAAGGTGTGGATTAACAGATGAGCGGGTGTTAGAAGTTCATCACAGAGACGGCAATCGTCGCAATAATGATTTGGATAATCTGGTTTGGTTATGTCGGAACTGTCATTGTTTAGTCCATATTGAAAATAAAAAACCCGTGGTGACCTTGGTGTAATGGCAACACAACAGTTTGTGGTACTGTTATCAGGGGTTCGAATCCCCTAGGTCACCCCACCACTTCAAATAGAACACATTTAATAAAATGTCTCCGTAGCTCAACGGATAGAGCAGCGCTCTTCTAAGGCGACGATGCGGGTTCGATTCCTGCCGGGGACGCCAAACAGAAATTATCTCAAATTTTGTGCGGGCTCATAGCTCAACGGTAGAGCAGTCCGTCAGCTGACGGATTGGTTGCAGTCCGCCGGTTGGCGGACGAATCCTTTCTAACAAATTTATAATTCAGTTGATTATTGTGTGCTTGGTTGGGGCTCATAGCTCAACGGTAGAGCAGCTGCCTCTTAAGCAGTTGGTTGAAGGTTCGAATCCTTCTGGGCCCACCACCAAAACGGCTTCGCCGTAATATCCAATGTCCAATATCCAAGCGGCGCTTCTATATTTTGGAAATTGATTATTGGAGATTGGAAATTAACTACGCAGTAGTTTCTTGGCCCCCATCGTCTAACGGTCAGGACGTCAGCTTTTCAAGCTGAAAACAGGAGTTCGATTCTCCTTGGGGGTACCAAAATATACCCTTCCAGAGCAGATATTCTGCTTGATTTTAATATCAACCCATGTTACCATTGGGCTGTTTTGTATTGTATCGGGGCTACCCGAAATTGACATCCAGGAGAAAGGAGATGAGTACTCAGCGTGTTGGCCCCGACATCTGGGGCAACTGGCCACAGTGGACTGCAGAAGGAGACGTCATCCATGGCCTGCGAACTATGCATCAAGCTGTTGACGCTCGTTTATGCGAGATTAGAGCCGACCTTAGGCATAACCGCATTGAGATATACAGCGAGGTCTGCAGCGACATTGATTCGTCCAGAGATGACCTACGGGCGTCTATGGAGCAGGCGGTAGCGATGCCCTTAGCAGAATTGGTGTCGGAGATTCGTCAGTTAGCGCAGCTACTTGGCTGTTCGTTAAGTCTGATTAACGCAAAGTTGGACGCAATTAACTGGTCGATGTCAAAACTAGTCGGGCTTAATGAACAGATTCTGGATGTACTGCGTAATCCATTGATCAATACAGCTCGTCAGCACACCAAACAGGGACTACTCTGGTTCTACCAGAATGAACTCGAGCTGTCAGAAGCGCAGTTGGTTAAGTCATTGGAATACGATAGCACCAACCATCTTGCTTATTTCCATCTAGGGCATATTTACATGAGCCAGTCCAAGTTCGACCAGGCGGTGCGCAATTTCGAGCTATCAACTAAATCGGCTCGCAAACCCGAGGACAAAGCGAACGGCTTGTCATGCTGGGCCAAAATTGTCAGCCCCCAAGATCCAAACCAGGCCACCCGGCTTATTGCGCAGGCTATTAAACTATGTCCAGGAGGGGCGATCTATTGGTTCGAAGCTGCCGTCTATGCATTAGCCGTAGGCTTGTCGATCGGAAATGTCGGGGATTACCTGTTTTACTGTTTGCGACGATTGTTCGAACTGGATCTTAATTACCTTGTGGTCGTTTTGGGCAGAACAGAGTTTATCCAGTGTTCCAATGGTGGGACTAAAATCGTTGAAGTCTATAAGTCAGCGAAACGGCAGCGACAACGACAACAGGAGGTCCATAAGCTAATTGCTCAGTATGAGAGCGTCAAGGAAGATTACAATAATAAGCCATCGGGCACCCTTAATGCCCCTGATCACATCATTGCCCAGTCTGTTTTGCTTCGCGCCGCCATTAATTCCGGTGATTACGAAACAATATTGACCATGGCGCCCTCTCTTATCGCCAGATTACGGTTATATTGCTGTCGCCGGTAAATAAGTTAGTCGTGCGATAATGCGGCTCTCTCAAGAGCCGCTTTTTTATACTGTATATTGACACCATAAACAGTTGTGGTAGATTTTGCGTTGTATCCCCTGCTACGCGGGAATACCTAAATTTATTTACTAAGTAAGCGCGGAGGTAGTTGATGTACGATGACGACGATAAGGATCAGGTGTTGGGTGGCCGCCGGCCCGGAGAGGCCTCTGGCCCGGAGGGAGATACCACTGACGATGCGGAGGAAGATGATGATCTGACGGGTGACGAGTTGACCCCCAAGAAACCTGCCAGTGATGATATCGACGATGAGGATTTAGGCGACGATTTGGATGATGATTTGGAGAAGCCAGTCGCCAAAGAGGATGACGACGACTTGCCAGTTGGTTTCCACGCGGTCGATGAGGAATAATTAAACTATTATCGAACGCCCCGCCCCTATGCTCGTCGGGGCGGGGCACTTTGTTTTAGCTGTTTAACCAGCAGCTTGGCGGGCAGATAGTATTGGTATAATCTAATAGCAGCTCGGCGCATTATTGCCGGTATTTCCAAAGGGGTATACTAAGGGGGCTTAAGAATTAAACTATGTATGATGTGATCGTGCTGGGGGCCGGGGCGGCTGGCTTGAGCGCCGCGCTCTACGCCACCCGCAGGGCTCTAAAAACCGTAGTATTAAATAAAGAGTTTGGCGGTCAGACCGCCACGACTTTGGCGATCGAGAACTATCCCGGCATCGAACGGATTGAAGGGCCGGAGTTAATGGTGCGGTTTAAAGCTCAGGCCGAAAAGTACGGCGCCAAAGTTTTAAACGACCCCGCTACTTCAATATTAAAATTAGAGGACACATTTACTGTTACGGGCCAGAGTGGCAAAACTTATGAAACTAAAACTATTATTTTAGCTTTCGGCAAAACACCGCGCCGGCTAAATGTCCCAGGTGAAGCGGAGTTTGCCAACAAAGGGGTGGTGTATTGCGCGACCTGCGATGCTCCCCTCTTCGCCGGCAAAGATGTAGCGGTGATCGGCGGAGGCAACTCTGGTGTCGATGCCGCTCTGCTCCTATCCAAGATTGCTCAACAGGTTTATTTGGTGCATCGTCGGGATGAATTTAAAGCCGAACAGATCTTGGTTGACCGCCTAAAACAATCCGCCAATGTTAAACTAATCCTAAATTCAGCCATTGATACTATTTATGGCAACGGATTGGTATCTGGCATTAAAATAAAAGACCTTACCACTGACCAAGTTAGCGACCTGGCTGTCCAAGGAGTGTTTGTGGAGATCGGCTATGAAGTAACAGCTGATTTTCTGCCAGATGGTATTAAATTAAATGAGGCAGGCGAGGTAATTATCGATGCGTTTAACTACACCTCGTGTCCGGGCATCTTCGCCGCCGGCGACTCTACCTCGGTGCCATATAAGCAAACGGTAATTTCGGCGGGTGAAGGCGCCAAAGCTGCCCTGTCGGCCTACAACTACATTCAGGGCGCCACGCCAGGCAGTGAGATCAGTGATCATAATTTAAATTGGTCGTAATGGAACAGCCAGCCTACCAGGTAGCTTTAAAAGAGGCGGCCCAGATCTTGGGCCGTTCGGATGTTGAGTTGGATAGGCTAATGACACCGGATCGAATTATCCAGGCGGATATTGCCATCCAGTTGGACAGCGGCGAGACGGCCATCTTCTCCGCTCTTCGAGTGCAGCACAACGCTGCGCGCGGCCCATACAAGGGGGGCATCCGGTTTCACCCCCAGGTGGATGTCGAAGAAGTAAAGACCCTATCTTCGTTGATGACTTGGAAGTGCGCGGTAGCCAACATTCCATTTGGTGGGGGCAAGGGTGGGGTAAAAGTTGACCCCAAGAAGCTGTCCCCTTTGGAGTTAGAACGATTAGCTCGCGGATATGTGCAGGCCTTTGTCAAACATATTGGGCCTAATCAAGATGTGCCGGCGCCGGATGTAAATACCAATGAGCAGACGATGGCTTGGATGATGGACGAATACAGCCGGATCAAAGGACACCAGATGCATGATTTTGTGACCGGCAAGCCAGTAGCGCTGTTTGGGTCGAAGGGCCGGGAAATGGCCACCTCATTAGGCGGCAAGTTTATCTTGGATCTGATGATTGATCACTTGCAGATAACTAAACGACCGATTCAGGTGGCGATTCAGGGCCTTGGCAATGTGGGCGGCGGTTTAGCCAAGCTGCTAAGTTTAGATCCGAGATATAAATTAGTAGCAGTCAGTGATTCACAAGGCGGCAGCTATTGCCCGACCGGCTTGGAAGTGTCCGAGGTGCTGGCCCACAAACAGACTAATGGATCATTGGCCGGGTTCCCCTACTCTCACGACATTACCAACGCTGAACTGTTAGAGCTGGATGTGGATGTATTAGTACCGGCCGCCTTGGAAGAGCAGATTACATCCAGTAATGCTGAACACATTAAAGCTAAATTGATCTTAGAGTTGGCCAACAATCCGATTTCGGCTTCGGGCGATGCAATTTTAAATAGTCGCGGCATCTCCGTGGTCCCCGACATCTTAGCCAATGCGGGCGGAGTCACGGTTAGTTATTTTGAATGGGTGCAGAATCGCGAGGGCTGGTATTGGGAGGAAGGCGAGGTAAATGGCCGGTTGCAGAAATTAATGTTGGAGGCGGGCCAGCAGATTATTAAAATTGCCGATGAGAAAAAAGTCAGTCTGCGGGTGGCTGCTTTTCTATTAAGCTTGGAACGGGTTGACCGGGCGATGCGACTTCGTGGTAAATTGGTAGGGCGTAATTAAACCAGCCATGACTCAGCCGAAGCAATACATTATCTACTCCACCCCCACCTGCGGCTACTGCCGGTTATTAAAAGATTGGTTGACCGAGCAGGGAGTGGCTTTCGAGAATGTGGATGTGGCCATGGATCCCAAGCGGGGGCAAGAGATGATTCAAAAAACCGGCCAGATGGGTGTGCCAGTTAGCCTGATTACTTTGGCGGATAATCGTGAAGAAATTATTTTAGGGTTCGACCAGCGCCGGATCGCTGCTCTCCTGGGCCTGCCCAGATAGTGAACACTGGCGCGGCTCCGCCGAATTGATGTAATCACGCCAGTTTCTACTCCTGGGCCTGCCCAGATAGTGAACACTGGCGCGGCTCCGCCGAATTGATGTAATCACGCCAGTTTCTACTACTGGGCCTGTAGCTGCCGTTCCACCTCTCTAATTACCGAATAGCCAAACCCACGGCGCGCTAAATAGGCGCGCAATTTTTCTGACGATTTTTGCGATGATCTTTTGATTAAACTTAGCGCCGAATCAACCTCAGCCTGCGGGCTGAGCTGAGAGATGGTGGATTGGATCAACGACCGTTCAATCCCCTTTTGCCGAAGTTCTGCTATCAGGTGTTGAGTGCTGCGGTGGCGGGTGAGCAATCTTTCGTTTACCCACACAGCGGCAAATTTGGCATCATCGACCAGCCCCTTGTTTGTAAGCCGCGCGATCGTTAATTTAATGGTATCGCTATCAAATCTTTTGGACAGCTTTTGGCGCAACTCACAGCTGCTCTGCGGTCGAAAGGAGAGTAGTTTAAGTGCTTTATCATAGCATTTGCCGTTGGTGTCCTCAGCTCGGAGCTTATCAATTAATCGCTGACTCAGCTCATCGCCTAACTTTAGATTCAACTGTCGCCAGGTAAAATGATCGATCCCGGTTAAGAATTTTCCATCGGCAAACAGGCTAACTCGATCAGCGTTGGTGGACTGGGCGACGATCTTGGTTAGCTTTGGCATAACAGATCTCAGACTATATAATGTAACTGCTTATTTTCACTTCTCGAAGCTAATTTTTAGACGATGTCAGATAAATACTACCTCACTACCTCCCTCCCCTATATTAACAGCCAACCGCATATTGGCTTTGCTTTGGAGATCATTCAGGCCGATGTGATAGCTCGGTGGCAGCGGCTTCAAGCCCAAGAGGTTTTTTTCTTGACTGGCGCCGATGAGCACGGCAGCAAGATTGCTAAAGTAGCTTTAGGTGCGGGCCAGACGCCCCAGACAGTAGCGGAGCGCAACTCAATGCTATTCTCCGAGCTTAAAGAAATTCTCAATCTCTCCACTACCGACTTTATTCGCACCAGCGATCGCGATCGGCATTGGCCCGGGGCACAGGCATTGTGGCGCCGGTTGGTTAAGAGCGGCGATATTTATAAAGACAGTTATCGCGGGTTGTATTGTGTGGGTTGTGAAGCATTTATTACGGAGAAAGAATTGGTCAACGGTTGCTGCCCCATCCACCTTAAAGAACCAGAGGTTGTAGAAGAAGAGAACTATTTCTTTCGGCTGTCTCAATATGCCGAGCCATTGATTGAGGCGATCAAGTCTAAGAAATTCAAAATTATCCCCGAAGGACGCGCCACTGAGATCATTAATGTAATGGAGGCGGGGCTAACGGATATTAGTTTCTCGCGGCCAGCCGATAAGTTGCCATGGGGCATTCCGGTACCGGACGACCCAGCTCATACCATGTATGTTTGGTGCGACGCTCTGTCCAACTATATTACTGGTATCGGGTTTGGTCGGGACGAGGCGCTCTTCCAAAAATGGTGGCCAGCCGATCTACAGGTAATTGGCAAGGATATTCTACGGTTTCATGCTGCCATCTGGCCGGCCATGCTGTTATCGGCTAAACTGCCCCTGCCGAAAGTGTTGTTTGTCCACGGGTTTATTACTTCGGGCGGGCACAAGATGAGCAAAAGCCTGGGCAATGTCATTAATCCTGCCGAAGTAGTGGATAAATACGGCGCCGATGCTCTACGCTATTATTTGCTCAAGGAGATCCCTACCATTGGTGATGGTGACTTCTCGTGGCGGAGATTTGCAGAGGTGTATAACAGCGAATTAGCCAATAATTTAGGCAATTTGATCTCGCGAGTGCTGCAGATGGCGCAGAAGTTCTCTGGTGGCCAGGTTCCGGCGACCGCTCCCGAGTTATCGATAGCGCCATCAACTATTGCTGCCGTCGCTCAGCAGGTTACAGAGTTTGATTTGGCTAAAGCCTTGCTCGCCATCGACCAGTATTTTACCGCGCTCAATGTCTTGGTTGATGAAAAAAAGCCGTGGGAGCTGGCCAAAACTGGAGATCAAGCCGCTATTGATACTGTGCTCTACCAATTGTTGGAGGGTATTCGGATTGGCGCCATCTTGCTCTCTCCGTTCTTGCCTGGCACGGCCGACAGCATCTTCGAGAGCTTGGGGTTGGAGAAACTTAGTTGGCGGCCGCTGGCATGGGAAGACGCCGTCCAATGGGGCCGGCTAACTCCCGGGCAAACTGTCGCTGCCCATTCCATCCTATTTCCTAAATTCAGTTAGCTATGATCTATCCCCTGTTGGCGGCGGCGATCGATGCGGTAGCTTTGGTAATAACTAAACGATCACTTGGCGTTTTTAAACAACTGACCAATCAAGCTTTCTCGTTTTGGCTCTTTATCTTTATCGTGGCGGTCGGCTTGATTACCTTGCCATGGACCGGCCACATCGACCCGCAGGCGTTCTCGCTCAACTACATTTTCCTCATTTTGATTATGGTGATATTAGCAGCCAACTACAATCTGCTCTACTACTACAGCCTTAAGCATGAACGAGTCTCACAGTTGGAGCCGTTGCTGTTGTTCAATCCGCTTCTGACTATAGTTATCGCCGGCTTGGTTTATCCGGATGAGCGGGCATGGCAGATCTATCTATCCACCATTTTAGCGGCCACCCTGTTAGTCTGGTCGCGGTGGCACGCGGGCAGTATTAAATGGGATAGAGCGATGTGGGCGATGGTGGGGTTTGCGGTGCTCTACGGTATTGAGGTAGCAATTATTCGCCAACTATTGAATGTGTACTCGCCCATCAGCCTTTATCTGGTTCGCTGTGCTACCACCGGATTGTTCCTATGGATATTGGGGCGCGGCCGTGTGCCGCTAATTAGTTGGCGCCAGGCCGGCTATCTGCTGGGGTTGGCCATCAGCGCAGTAGTGGCAACCGGCCTGGTATATTTCAGTTATCACGCAGCTGGTGTTGGGGCAACTGTGATGGTGATGATTATCTCACCAGTGTTAGTCTACGGCTTATCGGCTGTGGTGCTAAAAGAGAAGATCTCGTTTCGGGACATTGTCGCCAGCATCGGAGTAGTGCTGCTTATCTTATGGGCTACCTTATCGCGATGAACTTTATTGATAGCCACTGTCATTTAGATTTTCCCAAATTTCATGCCGATTTGGAGCAGACGGTCGAACGGGCCTTTGCGGCCGGAGCGGTCGCCTTGATCAACATCGGAGTGGACTTACCCACTTCTCAGTCCAGTGTTGCGCTAGCGAGTCGCTATCGCCCGATCTATGCGGCGGTGGGGATTCATCCTCACGACGCTCGCACCCTATCGAGCGAAACGGCAGAGAAACTCCGCCGATTGGGTCGAGATGCCAAAGTGGTGGCGATCGGTGAGATCGGCTTGGATTACTATCGCAATCTTTCCACCCAAACTGTTCAGCGGCAGGCGTTTATCGATCAGCTGGATTTGGCACGAGAATTAAATAAGCCGATCATTATCCACTGCCGTGATGCTTATAGCGATGCGCTAAATATTTTAGACGAACACTATCTGCCACAGTTGGGTGACCGGCTGCCAGGAGTGGTGCATTCTTTCTCGGCTGGAGTGCGCTATGCCCAGGAATTCCTCAAGCGGGGTTTTTACATTGGCATCAATGGCATGATCACTTACCCTGGTAGCACTCAATTAGCAGAAGCAGTTAAGATTATTCCGATGGATAGAATATTGATCGAAACTGACGCGCCATTCTTGGCCCCGCAAGCGCATCGGGGCAAGCGTAACGAACCGCTGTATGTATTGGAGGTGGCCCAAGAAATCGCCAAGATCAAGGACTTGTCTGTCGCAGAGGTTTGCCAGATCTCTACTGACAATGCCCGCCAACTCTTTAGATTACAATAAAACTATGGATCGTCGTTTTACACCGATAGTTTGGCTAAAGGACGCTGGCTATCGGGCGTATTTGGTCGGTAATCAAACCCGTCATAAACTATTGGGGATCGATTATGATCCCAAGGACATTGATATCGCTACCCCTGCCAAGCCCGATGCTACGGTCGCCGCTCTTAGGCGCCACGGTGTTGTCCCGGCCCAGGTCAATGAAACATTTGGAGTGGTGAGTTTTGCTTGGCAGGACAGCGTCTATGAAATCACTACCTTTCGGGAAGATATCTATGACGAACAGTTTGATCACATCAAGCGCGCGCCGAAGCAGATAATTTTTATCGACGATTTAGATCAGGATGCCCATCGGCGCGACTTTACCATCAATGCCATCTACTGGGATCCCGCTACCGGCAGGGTGATCGACCCGGTAGGCGGAAAAGCGGATCTCAATGCCAAACGGATTCGCTTAATCGGCAACGCCGATCTGCGGCTCAAAGAAGATCCCGTGCGGATCCTGCGGGCGATTCGGTTTAAACATGATTTAGGTTTTAAGTACGATCCTCTGACCGCCACTGCCCTTAAACGACAGGCCAAGCTGATCCATAAACTGCCAGCCGCTTTGTTAAAACGGGAGTTTCAAAAGATCCAGGCCCTTCCCCGTTACGCGGCGGCCAAAAAAGAGATGCAGCGATTAAAAATAGTGGGACGGTTTTAGACCCGGGCGGTTACTGTCTGGGCGGGAGCGATTGGTTCACCTGTCTCGTCGTTAACAATGATGCGGCGGGGTTCGATCCGGACTACTTTGTCGATGCCAATGATTACATCTGGCCGGGTGGCCAGTCCCAGCAAGCTCGGCTTAACATAGAATTTTTGCAGGCTCGAATCGGTGGTTTCAAACATAATATCCTCGATCTGCCCCAATGACCTCCCCGATTTAGTTTCTACCCGACCACCTATCAAACGGAATTTGGATCGGAGCAACTTGGGCATTCCGGCCACCTCTTCGGGTGCCACCACGGATAGTTGATTCTTAACCACTACCATCCGGGGGCCGTACTCAATAATATCGGTAGTAGTAACCACCATAGTCTTGCCAAATAGTCCGGCCACTCGCACCACCACCGCGCTTAAGCGGCGGTCATCAGGGTTGACCACCCAATTGACTACCTCGCCAATCGTTTGGCTTTTATCCAAGTCGACTAAGCGACTGCCAACTACCTCACTGATCGCTTTTAGCATTGGTGTACCCCCCTTCATTATATATACTTTTTGTATTGAACAAGCCGGGCGAGTATCATAGAATTAGACGCAAGCACCAATCTATGACTCGACCATATCTTATAATCACCGTTCTGCTGCTGCCGCTGCTGTTAAGCGGATGTGGCCCCCAGGTCGAACTGGGGGTGGCAGTTGATCGGATGATGGAAAAACTGAGCGAAGTTAAGCAGGTAGAGGCGGTGGGCCAGCTGAAGTTAGTCGGAGAATCCGAGACTGCGATATTCAACGGACTCAAAGAACTGGTCGCCGACTTTACGGCTAAAGCGGATTTCGCCAACTTGGATAAGTTAAGATTTTCGCTGACGCTTAATCTGTCTGGTCAAGCCCCGGAGGGCGCTACCAAGATTGGGGCAGAGATTCGCGGCCTGCCAGATTATACTTATTTTCGAGTTAAAGAAGCCAATGCCCCCAGTGGCTCTCCCCTGTCGATCACCTCAGATGCCCGCTGGTATAAAGTTAAGAATCCCGAAGTTAGCAGTGGCAATGTGCTGGGTGGGGGCAATCGATTGACCAATGAGGACGGCATTAAGATTCGCGAGCTGATTAGATCGGCTAAGCTGTTTACTGTGCAGACCGTGCTGAGTGATGAGGTGATCAAAGGAGTGCGCAGCTATCATCTGGCCGCTCTGATCGATCAGTCGGCTCTGTCTGATTTATTGGACGCCATTCAGTTGGTTACTGGCGAGCGAGTGGTGCTGGATCGGGCGAAGCTGATGAGATTAGCCTCCGATTATACTTATGATCTCTACATCAGCCGGCGCGACTACCACTTGGTTAAATTAATCGCTCACGGCAATCTATCAACCGCCGGCCAGTCCGAATCAGTGTTGGAGATATTGTTCTCCCGCTTCGATAGTCCGGTAGGCGTAGTTGCTCCCAGCGAGGTGAAAGAGTTTAATATTAATGACCTGCTTAAATCCCCATTGGGTCAACTTTAAGACAATAAAATAAAAACCAGCATTTGTTATTTTCTATTTGATATTAGTTATTTATCTGGGCCCATAGCTCAACGGTAGAGCAACAGCCTTTTAAGCTGGGGACGAAGGTTCGATTCCTTCTGGGCCCACCAAAAAGAAAAACACTCGAGACAAGCTCGAGAATTTTTCTTTTTGTGGTCCAAAATAAAATGAGAACCTTCAGAAGTTCGACCTGCCCGGCGTAGTCCGTCAGCTGATGGACGAAGCACGGGCTGATTTTAAATATTGAAATTTGCCTGAAGGAATCGGACCTTGGGAAGGATGCCTTCGAATATTGGTGGGTTATAATAGTTGAGCAAGTATAATAGCCATATGAAGAAATTTCATCTCATTCTGATATTCAGCCTGATCGCCAACCTGCCGCCACCAGTGAGCGGCGGGCTGACCGTTCAGGCCGTTGGTAGTAATCCGATCGATCAAATAACTATTCAGCAATTAGCATCCGATCCCCTGTTTGCCCAGCAGGCTAATCTGCAGCAAGTACGAATCCAGCAGGCTTGGGATATTACCACTGGAGTTAATACTGTCATCGCCGTTATCGATACTGGGGTGGCGCTCAACCACGACGATCTGGTGGGTAAGTTTTGGATTAACCCCGATGAAGTTCCCGACAATCACATCGACGATGACAAAAATGGCTATGTTGACGATGTCAACGGCTACAATTTCTATCAGAACAATAATGATTTAACCGATCAAAACGGCCACGGGACGGCGATTGCCGGCATTATGGCGGCGGGGGTCAATAACGGCAAGGGCATCGCTGGCATCAACTGGAATGCCAAGTTGATGGTGCTTAAGGCTCTGAACAGTTTGGGGGGCGGCGAGTATAACAATGTCGCCAATGCTGTTCGCTACGCTGCCGACAATGGCGCTCGAGTGATTAATATGAGCTTTGGCACCTATGTTGATAGCTTGGATCTGGAGCAGGCAATTAACTATGCGATTGACCAGGGAGTCATTATCGCAGCCGCCGGTGGCAACAACAGCAAAAATCAGCTGCTCTTTCCCGCGGCTTATGCGAATGTGGTGGCGGTGGGAGCGGTCGATTCTGCTGGCTATCGCGCTTCGTTTTCCAACTACGGCGCCAACTTGGATGTGGTAGCGCCGGGCGTCAATATTCCTTCGGCCAACTATATCGCCCACGATGCTTACACCAGCAATTCCGGCACTTCGTTCGCCACTGCTCATGTTACCGGCCTGATTTCTTTAATGCTGGCTCGCAATTCCAATCTCACGCCGGCTCAAGCGGAATCTATTTTAAAAAGTACCGCTACTCCTCGTGGCAGCGCGACCGAATACGGCAGCGGCATTATTGATATGCCCGCCGCCTTGCTATCGATCCAACCGGTCAGCGTAATTACTGGAACGATCACCGCTTCCCGTACTACTCTGCCAGCCGATCAAAGCACCTACTCGCAGGTCACTGTCACGGTTAAAGACGGTGGCCATTTGATTCCCAACCACTCCGTTAGAATGCGAATTGAAGGTGGCGAGATTCTGTTGGGTGGCACCTCAGCGACTGGCGAAATTGACCTGGGACCTACCAATCAGCAAGGCATAGTCACTACTTTAATCGGTTCCCGCTGGTCGGGCAGCCGTAAATTAGTTTTTTCCGATGCGACCGCGCTGCGTGATATCGGCAGTTTGAATTTAGTGTTTACGCCAATGGGGGTTCAACGATACTCGTCCGAGTGGGTGCGGCAGAGTCCCTATCCTACCCTTAATCTCAACGGTGAAACAACGCTGTGGGTAGAACTGCGCAATACCGGCAATATGCCGTGGTTTGGTTCGGGCAGTAACAGCCAGACGCCATTTCGGTTTGGCACATTTCGGCCGATGGACCGCCAGAGTATTTTTTACCATCCCACCTGGATCTCGCCCAACCGCGCCGCGACATTGGAACAGACTCAGGTTAATCCGGGCGAGATCGGCCGCTTTTCGTTTTTAATTAAAGCTACTCAACCCGGAGTTTATAAAGAATACTTTAATTCGGTTTTAGAATACAAAGCCTGGATGCGCGATCTGGGGATTTACTGGGCGATCACAGTTAACAGCGGCGGGATCGATCAGAACCCCGCTCACTATCGCGCCGAATTAGTCGATCAAACCACCAGCATTACTTTAAGCCCCGGCCAGCTCGCCTTTGTTAATGTAACATTTAAAAATTCTGGCATGGCTACTTGGAATCCGCAGCATAACGGCGGCTATGGCACGGTTAAGTTGGGTACCGCCAATCCCTTGGATCGAGTCAGCCGATTTGTGGTAGATAGCTGGGCGAGTCCTAATCGGGCGATTAGCACCGGGTTCGAGGTGACCCCGGGCGGAACGATGACACTGGGATTCAATCTTCGGGCTCCGACTGCCTCCGGCAGTTACACCGAATCATTTCGTTTAGTGTCCGAAAATTTAACTTGGTTCGGACCGATTATCACTTGGCAGATTAATGTCCGCTGATGTCGCAACCCCTGCTTGTCGCCGCTATTTTAGGCTTGGTTCAGGGATTGACGGAATTTATTCCGATCAGTTCTTCGGGCCACTTAGTGATCATCCGCGAGTTGATGGGCTGGGCTGATCAGGGAAACTTTTTTGATGCCGTACTGCATTTAGCTACTTTGGCGGCCATTTTGATTTATTTTTGGAGAGATTGGCTGGGGATGCTAAACGCGATATTCAAAAAATCCCCCGCTCGCGCCCATCAGGCGGATCGGCGATTGATTGGGTTGATTATCATTGCTACCATCCCCGCCCTGATTTTAGGATTATGGCTGGAGCCCTGGATTGGGGCTAATTTCCGAGGCATACTGCCGGTCGCTTTATTAATGGTAGTGATGAGCATTATCTTTTGGCTGGTTGATCATCGGTCGGTACTCAAACACGATCTAACCAAGCTAAATTTGGCGCGCGCTTTGGGAATCGGACTGGCGCAAGCTTTTGCCATGCTGCCAGGCGTTTCCCGTTCCGGTTCCACGATCGTTACTGGATTATATATGGAGCTTAAGCGCGAGGCCGCGGCTAAGTTCTCTTTTTTGATGGCTGCTCCCACCATTGCGCTGGCAGGCGGCTACTCGCTCTATCGATCGATCGGCGAAGGGGCGATTAATTCATCCGATTACCTATTTTGGATCGTGGCTTTTGGCGTATCATTGCTCTCCGGCTGGCTGGCCATTCGGTTTTTAATGAACTTTTTGAAGACCCACTCTCTGGATGTCTTTACCTACTATCTAATGATTGCGGGGCTGGCTCTGATCGGCTGGCATTTTTTGGGCTAACTCTCCTCCCCTCCTTGCGGGTATAATAAGCATATGAAAGAGGATGCTGGGGGGGTTAGGGTGGTGGATGCCAAACTGAGGCAGGAAGAAGCGGAGTTGGATACAACGCTGCGCCCTCGCAGTTTTACCGAATATGTTGGCCAGGAGGATATTAAGACCAGTCTGTTAATCGCCATTCAGGCTGCCCAAGGCCGCAGCGAAGCGCTGGATCACATTTTATTGTTTGGCCCTCCGGGTTTGGGCAAAACCACTTTGGCTCACATCATCGCCTACAGTATGGGTGGGGGATTAAGAGTTACTTCCGGTTCTGCCATCGAACGACCAGGCGATCTGGCAGCTATTTTAACTAACCTCAATCCCGGAGACATTTTATTTATCGACGAGATCCATCGACTGGGACGCACTGTCGAAGAAGTGCTGTACAGTGCGATGGAGGATTTTGCCTTAGACATCATCATCGGCAAGGGACCGTCGGCCCGTTCGATCCGCCTGGATCTGCCCAAGTTCACGCTGATCGGCGCTACCACCAGGGCGGGCGCTCTCTCTTCTCCCCTGCGCGATCGGTTCGGCTCTACTTATCGATTGGATTTTTATGAACCAGTTGATATTCAAAAGATTGTCGAGCGGTCAGCCCGCATTCTTAAAGTTGATCTCTCGGCGGATCAATCGATGATGATTGCCGCGGCCTCGCGCCGCACCCCGCGGACAGCCAATCGACTGTTAAAACGAGTTCGTGATTTTGCGCAGGTGCACAACGGTGGCATTATCTCTGCCGACATTATCCAACGCGCCTTAAGATTGATGAACATCGATGCCAATGGTTTGGATGGGGTCGATAAAAAAATTCTTAGCTGCATTGTCGAACGGTTTCACGGTGGACCGGTTGGTCTCTCGGCATTGGCGGCGGCCATCGCCGAAGAAAAGCAGACCATCGAAGAGGTCTACGAGCCTTATCTGTTGCAAGCGGGATTTATCAACCGGACCGCTCAAGGCCGGGTGGCAACCGAGGCCGCTTACCACCAGCTTAATTTAGTGCCGCCGCCCGTCCAGGCGCCGGCTGCCTTGTTTGATTAACGACTATGGGAATCGTTGTAGTTTGGATTATCTATTTTATTTTGCTGTTGCTGTCACTAATCTATGCCGGAGTGATCGTTTATCATATTCTCAAATACCGCTACGATGACTTGCCGCGGGAACAGGCTCAATACGCCGGCCGGGCTTTGTCAATCTATTTGGGGCTGGGCGGTCTCACCCTGCTCCTCTCAATCGTGGTTGCGCTATTTATGATTCTGTTTTAACTATGGACCCTCAATCTAATCAGCCAGTCAATAAAGAGTTCTTGGTCTATCGTCGCCACCCCGTCAACCTGCTGGGCCCGGCCGCCTTTACCATGCTGGTGGTTATGTTGATCACTATATTTGTGGCGATTATTACCACCACCGATCTGCTGCCTATGCCCGATTCCCTACCGTATGTCATTCTGTATGTCGGGGTTTTGGTGTTTTTATCGATCAGTTACTTCTTTATGTACTGGACATTCTGGTACCTGGATATCTGGGTGGTCGGTGAAGACAAATTGATCGATTCCCAGCTGGTAACCTTTTTTGTCCATCGCCGGTCCGAGTTGGCTCTGCGCCAGGTGCAGGATATTCGCTACACCATCCCGGGAACGCTGGCGACCGTCTTTCGATTTGGTGACATCTTGATTCAGTCGGCCTCTAAAGAAGGTTCGTTTAAATTGATGTCGATCAAAAATCCGGGTGATGCGGTAACCAAGATCGGCGCTTTGGTGGAGGCCGCCTCCAAAGTTAAGTTTCAATCCTCCGCTGCTGCTATGCCGATCGCGCCGTTGGGCGAGAAATTAGTCCAAGAAGGTCTGATCTCCCCCGCCGATCTGGCCAGCGCGCTGTCCGAACAGGCGGCGACCGGCAAACGGGTGGGCGACATCTTGGTGGAACGCGGCCTGATCAAAAAATCCGATTTAGTGACGGCCCTAAGCAGCCAGCACCGGATTCCCGAGATCGATATCTCGCGCTACGAGATCGATAAATCGGCGATCAAGCATATCAGCTATGAGATCGCTAAAAAATACACCGTTGTCCCCGTCTCTCATACCAATGATGGCGTC
>Ga0155100_120_pt5 | contig 17009 bp, 13 predicted proteins | sample RifCSPhighO2_01_FD_106068 | JGI IMG/M metagenome (GOLD analysis project Ga0155100, IMG submission 106068) | candidate division Kazan bacterium RIFCSPHIGHO2_01_FULL_49_10
AGTAATGAGCTCGGTGTTCACCCCCTAAGGGTCCGCGCTCATCTCGCGATTCGCTAATGAGTTGGTTGATGCTGTTGTATGTTCGATAAATCGTCCCGCCCAGCGGTGTTGACTCGCGTAATGTTCGGAAAGGTTTATGTTTGAATAGTTCGCGACAGTTATGACAGCGATGGGGCAAATCCCAGCCTTTCTTACTACATTGGATTCGAGTGTTGGTAGTGATTACAAATGATGCGCCACAGTGCGAGCATGAGGCGGTAGTTGATGGGTGAGATTGCTTACAGGAGGGGCAGAATTTTGGTGGATGGTCCCAGTCGCGGTTGGCTTTTATAGTGGCGCTACATCCTTCGCAAGATATCTCGTACCATTTAGCATTCTGCTTTTCTTTGCATGATTTACAGAAACGCGGAGGATTGCTCCAGTCGTGATTGAGCTTCATGGTTGTGCCGCAATCTTCGCAGCGGCTCTCGTACCATTTAGCAGCCTGTCTTTCTCTATCGGCAGCTTGATTTCCTTTGCAGGATTTGCACAGGCTTGGTGGATTACTCCAGTCTTCGTGCACATTGAATACCGTAAAGCATTGCCGACACGAAACTTCACGCCATTTTGATGGTGACATAGTCGAATCTCCTTGATGTAAATGAGCTTTGGCTGGGGTGAGCCAAGCTGATACTGTATATCAATAAGTTGCGGCGTAGTCAAGCAAATTAGAGAGGATACCCCCCAACTTGTCAGGGGGTAGTTTTAATTATTTGTCAGAGAGCGAGCGCACTCTTTATGGAGGGGTGTATGCCCCTTGACCTTTGAGATAATTTATGATATAATGATAAAACGATTATAACTCTGAGCTTAATCTGTTAAAAATAAAATAAATGGGGCTAACGCCGATTAAAGAAGTCGGAAGATTCCTTACTTGGTTCTTCGCCGTTGTGCCGGCGAAGATTTTTGCTCATACCAAATCATTACTACTGACTGCCGAGGATATTTTTCAGTTTGGCGCCAACTTGAGGTTGTGGTTGGCCATTGAACCGCTATTTGGCGATTACAACTGGCGCGGGCGGCTGATCGGTTTTATCTTCCGCGGGTTTCGGGTGCTAGCTACTCTAATAGTCTATCTGGTAATTTTATTGATCGGATTAGTGGCCGCGTTATTGTGGTGGATGCTGCCGTGGCTGATATTTACCATGATCAAATAATATGGAATCAACAGACAATAAAATTCAGCAGCCAAACTGGCCCAGCCATAGTTGGATCTGGTTTGTGCAAGCTGCTTTTGCTCTTTGGGGTCTGTCAACTTTGATTATGGTTGGATTGATTGGTGCTCGCATAATTATCCCGATGCTGTTCGGCGCCAATTTAGATTGGCTGCACTCCAGCTCGTTGGGGCTAACCATTATTGTTTTAATAATTTGGCTGTATTGGACATATCGATGGAAGGGATCGATCCCGGGCAAAATTAGTGGTCAACCACTGATGTCGTATATGGACATTGCGACGATGCGGATTATCTGGCGCGCGCTGCGCCTGATGCGTCAGCGTCAACAGACGGCTCTATCGGTAGGGGTTTTGTTCGCCGCGTTAGAACACACCCGGGGAGTCAGGGTAACTGCTGTGAGATTGGGCTGGTCGGGCGCTGGGATAACTGATTCGATCGAGGCGTCTACCGAAGATGCCGGAGCAGTGCTGGCCAAAGCTTTTGAGCTGGCAGCTCGGGATAATCATCAGATCGATTGGAGTTATCTGCTGCGAGCTATCGTCGGCACATCAACAGTTGTTAAATCATTGCTGGACAAATCTAAGACTACTCTGCCTGAAGCGTTAGCCGTGGTGGAGTGGAGCAAGAAGACGGTTGGCTATCGCTCCCCGCAGATCCGTCATGGGTTGCTGAACGATCTCCTGACCCCTCAACGGAACCTCAACAAAACTTGGACAGCGCGGCCCACTCCGGTGTTGGACCGCTTTAGCCAGAATCTAACCGACTTGGCGCGGGTGGGATTACTGACATCGGCCAGGGTGCGCGAGCGGGAGGTAGAGGAAGCAGTGCGGGCACTATCGCGGAGTGAACAAAACAGCGTGATTTTAGTGGGCGAGCCGGGCGTCGGTAAAACTTCTATCGTGGGCGATATTGCTTTGAGGATGATTAGAGGGGATATCCCAGCCTTGTCCAATCATAAATTAATAGCCTTAGATATCGGGGCCATGATTGGTTCTGGGATTGGCTTCCAACAGCTATTTGCGATGGCGGTTAATGAAGCGGCCGGTTCGGGTAACACCATTTTATTTATTGGTAATTTAGATCAATTAGGAAAAGCTAAATCGGGCGCTGGATTTGATGTCTCGGCAATTCTTTTGGGAGCGTTAGAAAAAAAGATGCAGCTGATTGGCACATCCGATCCCATTAACTATAAAAAATACATTGAGAATAATTCTAATCTTGTTCGTTTGTTCAGTAGGGTTAGCGTAGAAGAGTTAGCTAAAGATTTAGCCATTTTAGTATTAGAAGATTTAAGCCACAAGATTGAAGCGCGTCAGGGAGTTTTAATTACGCTGGCGGCGATTAAGGCGGCGGTGGAATTATCTGCCCAATACTTGCACGAACGAAGATTGCCCGATAAAGCCCTTGATTTATTAGATGAGGCGGCAGTTTATGTTTCTCGTAATCACCAAGCGTTAGTAGAGCGAAGTGCTATCGAACAAGTGATGAGCTCGCGGACTAATGTGCCAATGGGGGATATTACTGCATCAGAAAAAGATAAATTAACAGGGTTAGAAGATAAAATTCATGGTCGGTTGATTGGTCAGAGCGATGCGGTTACGGCTGTGGTTGAGGCCTTAAAGCGGGCTCGGTTAGGGATAACTGCCGCAGGAAGGCGCCCGATCGGCAACTTCTTATTCTTAGGGCCAACTGGTGTGGGTAAAACCGAGTTAGCCAAGAGTTTAGCCTGGGCTTATTTTGGCGATGAAACTAAAATTATTCGGTTGGATATGAATGAGTATCAAACCCGCGATTCAATTTATCGCATTTTGGGCGCGCCGGCTGTCAGCGGAGATATATCGCTATCCGGTGGTAGCTTTACCGAAGCGGTTAAAAAATCTCCGTTTGCGGTAGTGTTGTTAGACGAAATTGAAAAAGCTCACCCCGAAATTTTAGATGTATTCTTGCGGATGCTGGACGAAGGTAAACTAACCGATAATTTAGGTAACACTGTAGATTTTACTAATACGATTATTATTGCTACCAGCAATGCCCAAGCCCGCCTAATTACTGATGCGGTTCAGCAAGGGAAGCCGTACGCTGAGATGCAAGCGCAACTCGCCAAGCTGTTGGTCCAGGAAACATTTAAACCAGAATTTGTAAATCGATTTGATGGGGTGATCGTATTTAAGCCGTTAGCCTTGCCGGAGATCGAGCAGATCGCCCAGTTGAAGCTCTCCAAATTAACTGAACGCCTAAAAGCCGAAAAGGGGATTGAGTTGATTGTGACGGATGCGGCAATTAAAAAACTGGCTCAGTTAGGTTATGACCCAGCCTTTGGTGCTCGTCCATTAGAGCGGATTATCCGAGACAAAGTCGAGACTCAGATTGCAAATGCAGTGCTTAAATCTAATGATGTAAAACAAATCACTATTAACGAAGGAGATCTGTAATGAGCGAACGAGAGATAAATTTTGGGCAGGAGTTTGAACGGACACAGTCCGAGCGAGAGGTAAATCGGATGGATGTTTTGCATCCAACCGAGAATTTACCGGAATATGTTAAGTTTACCCGCGAACTGAGGGAAGACCTAAGGGGTTTTGTCGAGGCAGAGGGATGGCCGGAGTGCCCTGAAAATGTTGGGAGCGTAGAGGATCTTTTTGCTGTTGGACGAGCAGTAGTAACTGAGTATTGGAAGAAATCGGCAGGCAAAAAGTTGGCAAAAAAATATCAGGGTTGGGCCAAGCAAGTTGATGATGAGGATGAAGATGGGCGAGCTGCCAAGCAGTTATTGCAGCAGCCGGCCAAATTAGAAGAGGCGCTTCGCATCCAACAACTGGGAGCATTAGAAACTATTCGCGAAGAGCAGCCAGAGGCTTGGCGAACATTGGTGATGGTGTCGTCAGAGCGTCAGCTGGCGGTGCTGGCCTTAGTAAGACATTGGGTAAAAGAACAGCTATCTGATGAGCAGATAGAAAAAACCGGCTTCAATCGCGATGAGGTGGAGCTTTTCTTAGACTTCTCTGCCATTCTGGGGAAATATATCGATCACGCCTATGTTAAGCAGATCGAGATTGCTGATATTCCCGGTGGTCAGGATGTTACGCCGCTAGATCAGCAGCATAAATATAAAACCGGTGAGGATGAATTGGGTGGAGCCGAGTATCTGTATGACTATCGAGTGGTGCCAGAGGGACGCAAGAATTCGGTGATAACGACAAAAACTTATAGTGAGGTGTTCCCGTTTGAATGGCCCAAAATCGTTTCGCGAATCGAGATGTTAGCCAAGCGAACTAATGGTTTATTGGCACAAGGCCGATTGCCAGAAAGCTATCAGAAGCTACCAGAATATTTGCGGCATGTGGCTGAGTTATACGGATCAGATATTCATACTGCCGAGGGCTTGGATGACCTCTGGGAGGAGCTATATGACGAAGGAGCCCAGCTATCAGAACAGGGCTGTCCGTTGATGCTGATCGCTCAAGGTAACACTGGGTCCGGTGAGGCAGATAAGGTGGATGTGGAATTGAGATTCGGCTTGCAGACACCAGAAACCCGAGCAACTCAAGGGGCCTTCAGGAAATTTGGGCAGATTGCCCGCCAACTAAATAAACAATATGCCGATAGTCTGGATGAACTGCCGTCTACTCAAAAGATAGTGCTGAATATGCAACCATTGGCGTTTGGTCCCAATCTTTACTGGATGACTCGAGGCGAGACCAGCGAGACCAAGGTGGCTATTCATACTAATCCAGTGGTTGATATGGCGATAATGAAAGAGCTGCCGTTGTTAGAAAAATTAAAACTTATCAGCTCTGCAGATGCTGAGAGCTATAAGCTAGCTGCTTTAACCGAAACGGTGTTGCACGAATTTGGCCATACGGTTATGCCGACCGAGGATGAACAGATCGAAAAACGGATTGGCAGTTACGATGCTATTGATGAGTTAAAAGCTGATACGGTGGGGATGCTGTTGTTCGCACGAGGGATGGAGCAGTACTCGACTCTAAGCAAAATAGCCGAACGCCAGTTGATTGCTAAGCTGGGTACGATTGCTACCTATCTAACCGGTAAGTCGAGCAAGGCAAATAGCGATGGTGAGCCATACTATCTGGCCGGAGCAGCTCAATTAGTTGCTCTATTGGATAGTGGTGCATTACGAGAAGTGGACGGCAGATATGTAATTACTGATGCCACAGTTGGAATTAAGGCGTTGGCAGAATTGGGTAACGATGTGTTACAGAGATTCTATATCGACAAAACATCCGCCCCAGAGGCAGTTGAGGGATACTTTAAGGGTCTGCGGAGCCTAAAACAAGACCCACGCATTAGGCGGTTTGTGGATAAGCTGCAGAGCTAACATTAAGGGTACAGCCCCAGTACTACTCGCTGCGCTCGAGTACGGGGCACTTACCACTTTTTATCTTAATATTGTTCATGGCGGCGCCATGAACCCGAACGAATGTGAGTGGTTCGTGGTGGACCCGGGCGGACTTCCGCCGGCGTTCAATCTCATTTAGAATAGGTCATTAGCCTCTCTGAATATAGATATCACTTTGGCGGACCTTGCTTCTCGTCCTCTTGTTGATCATAACAAAACAGAGCCAGATGGCTCAGTTTCGTTATGGTGGACCCGGGCGGACTCGAACCGCCTACCTCCGCATTGCAAATGCGATGTTCTACCAGATGAACTACGGGCCCAAGCAAATATAAAATATCAAATACAAAATAAAAAATTCCGCTCATTTTTAATTGATTTGGGGAACCCAAATCAGAAAGGTAGGGGAATCCAGCCAAAGCCGAATAAGAAGCCCAAGATAATGGCGGCTAATCCAAACAAGAGGTGGGCGGTATAGGTACCACCTCCGCCTAAGTATTTTTCAGCCCAGCCAATTTTAAGGCCAATCATTTCGGTTATCTTGCGGTGGTAGATAACATACAATGTCCCACCGAAAGCCCCTAAGATAAAGAAAAAGAACCTCATATGGATATTCTATCAAAAAGAAGCTCTCGAATTGCCAAAACCCCTGATAATTGGTATTTTACGAGGTGTATCCCTATTGAGGTTACACCGCTAACTTGGGTGCGTAGTTCAGTGGTAGAACGCTGTCCTGATAAGACAGAAGTCGAAGGTTCGACTCCTTCCGCACCCACCAGCGGTTTTTTAATGCGGAAGAGGCGAACCTTTGGAAAGGGGTCGGGAAAACGAGAGTTTTCCCGTGGTGGAAGAATCGAAACCGCGAGGTGTCGAGGAGGCGTGAGGCAGCCCGAACGCCGACAGGTTCTAGTCTGCCGGATGGCAGACGGACTCCTTCCGCACCCACCAGCGGTTTTTAAAACAAACAGGATGGTTTACCGGTCATTGTTTCTGTGCTACTCTGTGGGTGTTTTTAGATCCTTGACATCACAGGGGGTGATGAGCTTTGAGAAACTTCGTTTTATTGTGTGTCGTAATGTTGTTGGGATGCCAGGGTAGCGCCCCCGGTATCAAAAGCATTCAAGATGAAGCATTAACCAGTAATTTGTATGATGCGTTGATATCTCAGTTCTGGGAGGAAAGGGTGCGGTTAACATCAAAACCGCCTACGGGGAATGACAATGCGGTGTTTGATCTCGAGGCCGAGCTTGTCGAATCACCTACCGGGGATGTAGTAGTAGACGATTTACGGCATGTTCGCAACTCCGCTGCGCCCAGTACTGATGGCGCTGGGGTGCCGCCAGTAAGTTATAGCCTAGTCTGGTCTTACAGGAATACTGGGGACTATGACTGGGATGGAGAGGTGGCTATTGCTGATATCGCACAGATTGTCAGATTCTTTGGCTATGTGGCGCCAGATGACGGTCCAGCATCTTACAAGTTAAAAGCGGACGGGAATCATAACGGCGAAGTCGGGGTGTCTGACATTACCCCAATTGCTTACAACTATCTGTCGGCGGTTGAGGGGTATGTTATCCAGGGAGCGACGCGGGACGGTGAGTTTGTTGATATCGCTCAGGTCACCGACACGACTCTTGGGGTAAAGGTATTTCACAGCTGGTGTAAAACCATAGAATGGAATGCTGGCAGTGAGCAGGGGTACGACTTATTCCGAGTCATCCCAGTAGCAGGTAGCCAAAGAGGATCGCCCTCCAATGTGGCTGGGGCGGTATGGATTCAGCCGCACATCATCTCTGTTCTTATAGGAGAAGGAGAAATTCCGGTTAGAGTGACGGTTGTAAACCAATGGGGCGAAGACAGTATGCTGGTTCATATTATTGGATAATCGAATTGCCCTTTAAAGCGCCCGCTATAAGTGGGCGCTTTTTTAAAATACTAATTACAATACGATTTTTATTGGGATGATCGCATTTCGAGCCACATCGTATCTTATAATAACAATATGGCCACCATCAAAACCAAGGGGATAATCATCAGGCGGATTAACTTGGGGGAAGCAGATCGGATTCTGACGATTTTGACTGAGGATAGAGGAAAAATCCGAGTGTTAGCTAAAGGGGTGCGTAAACCAAAAGCTAAGCTAAGCGGTTTTTTAGAATTGTTTCGTTATAACGAATATCTATTAGCCGAAGGCCGTAATTTGGATTTAGTGACGGGTGCCTACACGATAGATAACTTAGTCGGTGTTGGTCAGAGCCTAAGGAGTGTGGCTACCGCTTATTACATTGCCGAAACGGTGGATAAGCTGATTGAAGAAACGCAAGAGGTTAGTAAGGCGTTTGAAATAGTTTATCGATCACTTAAGGCGATCAGCCAAAGCGGGGATTTAGATGCGATTAAAAGTTGGTTTGAAATTAACTTATTAGCCAATTTAGGATTTCGGCCGGAATTAAATCATTGCGTAGAATGTCGAGCCGCAATTAATGAAGGGTGGTTTAGTTTCGAATTAGGCGGGATTTTAGACAGGGTGCATCGTAGCGCCGACCCAGCGGCTCTGCCAGTTGATGCCACTGAGTTGTCGGAGCTGCGGGCAATCGGAGGGAATATCCCTAAACAGGTATCGTCTAAGGTTGCCCAGATCGGGGCAGGATTTATGGAGCAGATCATTGATCGCAATCTTAAGTCCAAAGAGTTCTTGGCCGATGTAACCTCCGGTTTTCGGGAATAATTGTTGGCCGTGCCAACCATACCTGTTGTCATTCCCGACTTGATCGGGAATCCAGGCCCCTTCTGTCATCCTGATTCTGCTGGACAGCAGAAGAAGGATCTATTTTCTTATATCTTTTTGCCACCATTTTGCTTGCCCAAAATGGTGGCGCCAAAAGGGCACCCAATCGCCAATTACTATCCGAATAGCAAAACTGCCTTACTTGGCGCTATTGGCTGAACTCGGTCATCTGCCCCAAGCAGCTGACCTCAAACAACAGCCGCGCCAAACAGCAGTTTTACTGCCGGATGACGCAATTTGCTCAATGGGAAAGTGGCTCGGTCTCTAATGGCGGGGAGAAGAAAACATTGACTGGGAGCTGGTTTTGTGCTAATCTCGGGATGTCAGGTGGAGCGGTCGTAATCTGGATTTCTAGCACCGCCATATCAACCACCAGCACCTTGAGAGGATTATCTCTCGCAGTGCAAAAAGGACAAGTGAGATGAGCCAAGAGCTCGAAATGACCACTGGTCAGGCTCACGAGTTGACTTTGGGATTCCGCCGGAATGGCTGGACCAACGCTGACATTAAGCAGATGTGCGAGGGTGACTTACTCACCCGAATACTCCCAGTCGTCAGGGGCCAAGCCAGAATCGAGATGGTAAAGCATCTCATTAACTGTGTGGCCGATCCGATCATCCCCCAGGGATATGGTTGGACGGTAGAGTACCATGATGCCAGTCTTGGCCTACTCGAATTAGATCCGTCCAAAATCGAGCTGTACCTGAGTAAACAGCAACAGGTCAACAGCTACATCGAAGGGAACAAACTTCTCAGGAAGCTACGGGGGTTGGAGAGCAAATCTGTCCTGAACGCCAATGTTCTGGATGATTGGTTGGCGGATAATAGTCGCATCCCTGAAATCATTCGCATCGTCTACCAGATACAGGGGAAGTTGGTATTCTTCTGGGGGACCATTTATCGCGACTCGGACGGCTACCTGTATGTTCGTTACCTCCGCTGGTTCGTCGGTAGGTGGCACTGGTACTACCGCTGGCTCGGCTATGGCTGGTTCTCGAGCGACCCGGCGGCTGTTCTCGAAAGTGATTAGCCCTTTGGACCTTGGACTCTTGGATCTTCGGATTCTTTGCCCTTGGTCCTGCCGCATGGTAACATGCGGCTTTTTTGTTAAAATGAACTTGGAACTAGGCGAATATGCCAGAGATTAAGGTTTCTGGCTGCCGAACCCAGTATCCATACAATCAGAGTATTCCCGACTAAGGTCGGCAATAGTGTGTTGTATGTCTAACTTGCAAAAAATGAAGATACTTGGTGCGAGATATTCAGGCATTACAGATGCCGAATAAAATACAACCTTAAGAATCTGTCGGCTGACGGACGCGGCAATCTATTCCCTCCGTCATTCTGGCTTGCCGCGCCCCGTAGTGAGCTTTGCTCTACTACTGGGGTCCAGAATCTTACAATTATCTTTTTGCTACCACTTTGCTCGTCCAAAGTGGTAGCACCGAAAGGACGGCCAATCACAAATTGCTATCCGAATAGCAAAACTGCCTTACTTGGCTTTTATTGATCGAACTCGTCCGTCAGCTGACGGACTCAAACAAGTGCCTCCGCGACGGCGATTTTCCAAATGGCTCACGCTCGACTCTGGAGGGCGGGAAGGGCTCGGGCTCCAATGGCAGGGGAATCACTTCTCCCCTTAAGGTAAGGGGAGGTAGGTCTGCCCCGTGAGCCCTGCGAATGTGGGGCGACTGCTGGGGGTGGGGTTGTATAGGATGAGACTCTGCTCTGGGAGCGGAAAAGTCGTTGACAAACGACCTAAAGAGTAGTACGTTAGGGGCGCATTTTGACATTGCCAACTAAGATACCGCAACCCAAGCAATCGGGGCGGATTACAGGTGTTGGCTCCGGGTTAGTAGCTCGGGAAGGAGTTTTATTATGGCAAGCGTTAGTAGCGCTTTAACCATTCTGTTGGAATGGTTATTGATTGGTTTTGCTGACATTGTGAAGCTGATTCGCGACGGCAAGAGGACCACTGAACAACTCGAGCCGTTGAAAACTGCTGTTCAGGCCGTGATTAATGGCAAAGAGTTTCAAGTGGTCTTTCCAGAAGTCTCTTCGTCGCCAGCTCTCGATGATGCGGCTGCCCAACTCGTTGCTTGGCAAAAATTATACCAAGATCAGTTCGGTCTAACCTGCGACTTCTCGTCGTTAGTAATTCCCAAGCGTCGCAAGGGTTTTGGTCGGCTCATTGTGGTGGCTCAAGGCATCACCAATGAGCAAGTTTTCCAGCAGTGTAAGAAGCATTTCCCCTGTTGGAAGTATACTGACCGCGATCTCGACGTGGCAGTCCCCACTAACGACCGCACTCCCAAGAATGGCGCCTACGCCATCTGGGTACGAGACACGGTCGAGGCGGATGTTGTACACAAAAATCGCTCTGCGAATTATCTCAAGAAGCAGAGGATTTCTGGCATTACCCTGCTCGAACGACTCTTGCTCGAGCTCAAGTACTTTCTGGAAACGGGCAAACATTTGGATATCCAGAATTGGACTTTGTGCTCGGGTTCGCGTCGCGATGGCGGCGGTGTGCCGCGTGTCCGCTGGCGCGGCGGCGGGCTGAGGGTTGCCTGGTGCGGTCCTGACGGTGCTGATGACAGCCTGCGTACTCGTGAGGTAGTTTCCTAACCCTTGTTCCTTTTTTATCGTTCACTTTTCTTCTGACCGGTCTGATGATGTAAATCATCGGGCCGGTTATTTTTTATCCAAAGTGCCATTGCGATATGATGAATACGGCTAATACAATCGGGCCTAAGGGTTATCGATTTGCCATGTATCTTGGAAACTACTTGCCTGATTTTAGAGAAGGTTTGGTATGGTTGACGAATATCGGGACCAATGCTTCGTGAAAAATTCCGCTTGGGAGGCTCTACTGGTGATTTTTTAATTTAAATCATTGGCATAACGGATGAAAGAGGGCAAATTATCGGGTTCGCGTAACGATGACGGCAATGTGCCGAATGTCAACTGGAACGACGGCAAGCTGAAGGTTAACTGGTACAATCCTGACAATGCTAATGACAACCTGCGTACTCGTGAGGTAGTTTCTACCAGAATAATCCCCGAATTGCTCGGGGATTATTGGTTATTTGTTCTGATGGAGATATATTTTATCCAACCATTTAGCATTTTAGAGATGGTTTGTAGTTCTCCTTCAAATCGGAGATATTGTTTGTCGGTAAATATGCTAATTTCGTGAGCAGTGCGGATTAACAATTTTAATATTTCAATTTGAATCCGAGCGGTTTCTAATATACTGGACTTGTTGGTTTTATTGGTTAATGCTGCTCGCATCAATAGAGTTATTAACTCCAAACAGCCCGTCTCGATGGTGTGGTACAGGCCAAATCTGTCTCGTTTCGGGATTTTAGGACCCAGTAGATAAACTAATTTATAAAACTCACCAACTTTATGTACCAGAGGAGCAGAACCGGTCGGGGGGGGGCTTAGTAGGAAAATTATTTTCCATAACGGTGTTTTTGATGAGATTATTTCGTTAGAGAATTTATTTTTAGCTTGGAGAGAGTTTCGGAAGGGAAAGCGAAGCAAGTTTGATGTCCAAGCATTCGAACTTCATCTTGAAGATAACATATTTGCTCTGCATGAGGAGCTGGCAGATGGCACCTATCGCCATGGCGGGTACCAGCAGTTTCGCATCTCCGACCCTAAACTTCGCTTAATTAGTAAAGCCAGTGTGCGAGATAGGTTGCTTCATCACGCTATCTATCGGATTCTGTATCCAGTTTTTGATGGGACTTTCATCTCTGATAGTTATTCTTGTCGGAAAAGTAAGGGAACGCATAAGGGATTTTTTCGGTTAGTAGAGATGGCTCGCCATGTGAGCAGAAACTATACCGGCCCATGTTGGGCGTTGAAGTTAGATATTCGTAAGTTTTTCGACAGTGTCGACCATCAGGTGCTGATGGAATTGTTGCGAGAACGGATTGCGGATGAGCGATTACTGGGATTACTGGAGGATATTATTTTTAGTTTTTCTGCCTGGATTCCGGGTCAAGCCCGGAATGACGAGGGAGGGAGTAGGCATGGCGAAAGAGAGGGTAGGTATGACAGAGGGGATATAGGGATGCCGCTGGGGAATCTAACCTCCCAGTTATTTGCCAATATCTATCTCGACCCATTGGATAAGTTTGTGAAGCATCATCTTGGAGTGCAACACCATCTGCGCTATGCGGATGATTTTATTTTTTTGGCCGATAACCCAGACGAACTAATGGGCTACTTTGTGGAAGTAAATCAGTTTCTGAAAGCCAAACTAAAACTTAATCTCCATCCAGATAAGATCTCTCTCCGAAAACTGGTCTGGGGAATTGATTATGTTGGTTATGTAGCACTACCGCACTATAATCTGCCGAGGAGAAAAACAGTCAATCGGATTTTGCGGCAGATTGCCAAATTAATGGAATCTAATAACGAGGATGTATTGGCTAAAGCTCTACCCTCGTATCTGGGGCATCTATCGCATGTGAGGGCCTATCGTGTAAGTCGGGGGTTGAGAGATGTTTACCTTCTGGCTCGTCTATTATGAAATGCTTTGTGAACCCCGATACCAAACAAACCGGAAATTACTACCGTAATTTCAGCGGTATGTTGGTACGGGGCAGGCCTCTCTGTGACATTGTTTACTTTCGACCTCGTTTATTATGGAAGGTACGGTGTATTTCTTTCAAGTGGGGGTTGGTGAGATGGGTGTAGATTTGGGTAGTGGTGATAGAAGAGTGGCCGAGCATGGTTTGAACGGAGCGGATATCAGCTCCGTTAATTAGCAGATCGGTAGCGAACGAGTTATGTGATATAAATCCATCAGTAATCAGATTGTGATTTACATCTATGCCAAAATCAAAAACTTGTTCTTCTGTGTCTATCGTGCCAATGGATTTGACCTTGAGCCAAATCAAGTTCTTATTGCCCACGACGGATTTCATTTTTCTTAGAGCATCATTGAATATACCGTGCTGGTTAAATTGCTCAAATATCTTAACAATTTTTTTAGCAATATTTCTAGTGGGAGTTAGCCGAGTGTAACGGTTTAGATGTTTAATTCCATAATGAATATCCGCGTAATGATGATAGCCACGAAGTCTTGATCGTTTAGCCGTCAATAACATGTCGGATATAAATGGCTGAATTGGCAGTTTATCATATTCCATCTTGGTAGCTGGCCCCGGACTGATAATATCTTTTTTTAGTGTTGGGATCATGTTTTTGAATTTGGCCTGGCTGTCACGATCAAGCACATGCAGAGAATAAATGGTGTTTGGAATAATGTTCCCTTGTGGTAATTTAACCTGCCGCATCCTTTTATTAATGTGGCTACCTATGCTCAACCGGAGGAGCAACATTTGGACGTCTTTAAGTAACTCCTTGCTGGAGGAAAAGAGACGGATTGTTCCACTATTGCCCTCGGCATCATACAGTCCGGCAATAAATTGGCGGATTTCCTGATCAGTAGCTTGCATAATGGATAGCGGCGCTCGCTTATTTTTGGATATTTCTTTCGGCAGATATTTCCTTAGGAATCTTAAGAATGCCATCGAGTACATAATGAGTTCGTGAGAGTTAGGGTTGCGTTCACGAACGAACGGATTTTTGTTAAAATATTTCTCAATTATTCGCTGATAAAATATTAGAAACTTTGGGTTCTTGTCATAAATTTTGACGCCATGAAACCCCTCGCTAATTATGCCGTCTCCTAAAATATAGCCAATCAGTCTCCATAGCTCGGGGATCAGAACATTCTTACCTGTCTGTTTCACCCGGGGCACTCCAGCCAGATAGGTTCCTATCTGTATTTTGGCTGCTGGTATTTCTGTGATTCCTGGTGATGTTACGGTAAACAATCTATGTTCGGGGGTACATAGTAACTCATGGCCATCTGCCCAAATCTGCAGTAGTTGATTGGTGGGATGACTAAATTTTTGCACCACCCGTTTATTCTCAATTTTGAAGTTCGAGAAATTCATGCTCTTGACACGAGTATTGCGGTTGGTAAATAGGGTAGCCGAGGAACATACCTCTTGGTTTAAAAAAATACGAGTGTATCTGTGTAGACAGTGGCGGAGTATGTGGGGGGTTACTTTTTTAACGATGCCCGCTGCTTTGGCATATTTCTCAACAATGCGTTGGATACTGCGCGGAGTTAGTGGGGTGTGTTTGCTGGGTCCTTTTTGGGCCACGAATGCCGCTTCGGCATTATCAGTGCGTTTAGTAAAATATTTATCCAGCAGATTTTTGGCGTCGGCCGATAAAAATACTACGCGAGGTTTATCACCTTTTCCTCGAACCATAAATTCACCTCGTTTTAAATCGATATCTTTTCGCTTGAGATTGGTTAGTTCGGACACGCGTAGTCCAGTCGAGAATAGAGTAATCAAAATAGTTAGATCGCGTAGATTCTCGACCTTGTCGCTGGTAGGCACAGCGGAGAATATTTGCTCTAATTCTTCTGGTGCCAAAAAATCGATATGTCGTTCCGAAGTTTTTCCAAGTTCGATTTTTTCTGCAGCCAAAGTTTTGATATCTTGCTTGGCCAAGAATTTAAGAAAGGCTCTTAGGGCGATGATGTGATAGTTTTGGGTGACGGGTTTGAGCGGGTTGCCAGTTTCATCGGCAAATCGATTAAGCCACAATCGATATTTTCGAACGAGAGGCAGAGTGATTTGAGCAGGGGAGATGTCTTTGCTTAACTCGTGGTCAGCAAAGTTGGCAAACCTACTTAGGTAGTGGGCGTAGTTGCTGCGAGTTTTAACGCTTCGATGTTTCTCGATTTCGGTGTAGTCGAGAAAGTCGTCGATCAGATTTTCTAACTTGCTCATTCGACCTTCTCCATTATTCATTTGTCAGTATCTATTACATTGTACGACATAACCGTATTCGTCATTCTGGCTTGCCACGCCCCGTAGTGAGCTCTGCTCTACTACTGGGGTCCAGAATCTTACAATATTATTCTTTTTCGCTACCATTTTGCTCGTCCAACCCCTTTCTGTTACTTTCCGCTTGAGGAAAGTAACCAAAGTCGCCCGCCAGTCGTTCTCGCTATTCGCCTCAACCAATCACCTTACCGCTTTTGCCCTAACAGACAACGGGCTAAAGCGACAGTGATTGGTTGGGCTCAGAACGCTCGAGCTCCAATGGCGGAAGAAAGACAAACGCAATTTGCTCAGTGGGTTTTTAGAACGATTCCTTCTTATCTTGGAAGATAATTTAATGGATTCAGGGGAGTGTCGTTTTGGCGGATCTCGAAGTGTAAATGAGGGCCGGTTGAACGGCCAGTCGAGCCCATAATGCCGATCAATTGGCCTTGTTGGACATACTGGCCGGGAGTAACTCTGAACTCGCTCAAATGGCCGTAGTAGGTGCTCCAACCGTCGCCGTGATTAATAATGATCAAGTTACCGTATCCGCCGCGGGTGCGTTGAGTTTGGACCACGCCCGGAGCTGAGGCATAAATGCCCCAGCCGTTCAGACGGTTAAGGTCGATCGCGCGGTGATATGATTTATGACCCTGAGAGATGTAGTGGGTAGCGGTTTCGGTTGGCCAGACGAAACGACCCGAGTATGGGGTAGGGTTGTAGTTAGGGACATTGATGTTGCTGTTGCTGCCAGTGGGCGCGGTGGCCGCCTTGGATACAATGGCGCCCGGAATTAACAACTCTTGGCCGGCGAAGATAGGATCATTAGCGATTAGGCCGTTATATTTGATAATATCATCAACTTTAACATGATAACGATTAGCGATACTGCTAAGGGTGTCGTTGCGTTTAACGGTAGTGTACAGACCATCGATGGGAGGGATCTTTAACTCCTGTCCCACCTTGAGCGAATTACTGGATAATCCATTGGCGTATTTGATAGTTAAAGCGGTGATGCCAAAATCATTAGCCAGGCTTCCGACCGATTCGCCTTCACGCACGATATATTTAATTGTTTCGGTGCGGTTGCTTCGGCTGATGATGGTTTCGGTTGGGACAGTTTTGAACAGATATTCACCAGTGGTGTCAACGCTGGTGGTGTACTCTTCATTGCTATAGAGGGGATTGCCCAGTTCGGCCAAAGTAGCCGCCGAAGCGATCTCGGCGATAGTCCGATAGCGAGTGCCAGTATCGGCTGGACCGCCGGTTCCGGCCGGAGCGCTGAGGCGAATGCTGCTCAGCAGAACGATGACCGACAAGGTGATGAGACCCCAGTGCTTGCCGTACTCACCAAATGACCGGGCGGTTTTGTGCAGATCCACCCGCTTGGCAATCGAACGACTGGTTAGTTTAATGCTTCTTAAGCCTCGACCCCGCCCGGCCATTTTTTTGATCGCGGCTAAAACCCCCTTTTTGGCGATGGTCCGCCGGGGCGGATCATTCTGAGGGGGGACTTGGGGCCTAATTTTGGGTGAGGTACTAATAGTGATCCTCGATACTTAAGGATAAGGATATGTGTTTTATCCCTACCAAAAAGGTTTCCGCATATTTTGGAAACCGCCCATATACTACCTCTAATACAGGTTTTTGTCAACCCCGTAATGAAAGTTGGGTAGCTGCGCTAAAAAGGCGCCCGGTGGCGCCATACCCAACTTCTACTACCGGGTCAACCCAGTAGAGAATTTTGGAGCTGGCTTCGCCAGCAATAGCGCTGCTACT
>Ga0155100_103_pt1 | contig 12582 bp, 8 predicted proteins | sample RifCSPhighO2_01_FD_106068 | JGI IMG/M metagenome (GOLD analysis project Ga0155100, IMG submission 106068) | candidate division Kazan bacterium RIFCSPHIGHO2_01_FULL_49_10
ATTTGGCGCCCGACTGGCTGGGAGCGTTTTTCTTAATGCCATCGGCCACCTGTTTGAATCTGAGGGTGCGCTTATTCAATAAATAGACTCCCCCACTACTGCGCTCCCAAATCAATACCCGATCGCCAAAATCGTGATAGGTGGTAAAGTGGTCGGAGCCGCCAAATAGAGCAGGAGTTAGTTTGCCAGTATCAGACAGCTGCCGAGTCTTAATATTATATTTAAACAGCTTAGATTTATTATTAGGATCGTTTAAATCATTAGTCGAAGTGATGGAAGTGGCCGAGCCGGAGCTTCTCGCCGCCCCAGCGATCAATAACTCTGTGTCGGATAGCTTTACTACCAACGGCATATAGCCGGGATTAATATCTAAAGGATAATTACGAGTGCCATCTGGGGAGATGGCCTTAATATTAAAACCGCCAACTTGCCAAACATCCTGTCCAATGACGATGTTGTTATATCGGCCAAACACGGTGCTGTCGTTGGCGCTAACCTGTCCCTCAGCCGTACCGGTTATGTCGCCATCGGTCCCAGTCTTCAGATCGACCATGCTCAGCTGGGAAAATTCGCGAGTGGTTGGATTAAAAAGGAAGCTGTGGGCGCCATCTATCACCAACGCCTGCTTATCCGGCATTACCGCCATATAAAAATCATCTAATTGAGCGAGGGAAGCTGCCCGCGGACCACCACTCTGAGAGTAGGCGTAACTGGCCTGGACACTGGGAGCATCAGTTAAGAACTCTAAGTTAGCCGCCCGAATGCTATAGTCATTGGGGGCCAGCCACAAACTGCCGCTTATCACTATGCCGCCGATCCAGCTAAATACCAGCCAGCGCGGTAGATTGATTGATGATGAGTTAACAGTAGACATAGTGTTTTTATTCGGTGGCTATTTCTTCCCAACCCGATAGATCAGTAACCGCATGACGCAATTGGAACGAAGTGCTTTTGGAGTTTGGATTATAGATTAGATACTCTCTATTATCCTCCGTCCAAGAACTAAAAAATAAGATTTGATGATTACTAAGCTCTATTGGGAATTGAATATTTTGTAGGTAGGATGTTTCGCCCATAAAGTGATTAGCTGGTTTTAAATCTGCTGAATCTTCTATGTTGGCTACTGATAGTTGTTCTAAAGTATCAATTGCAAATAAGCCAAAACTCCACGGTAGATTTTGATAAGACAAGGAGGCCACTAATAATACACCGGAAGCGACCGGCCATAACCGAAAACGCTTATTCTTAGGCAACAGCTCCGAGAGTAAACTATGATCGTCGACCGCCCCCGGCACTTGATTAGCGTATTGAGTGAGTGGCCAATCCTCTATCCCCCGCTGATATAGCTGATTGGTTTTTATATTATATAAATAAAGCGTGGATGGGTTACTGCCATACGGAAGCTCCACTCTATCGGCATTCGGATGCTCTTCCCAAGCTAACACCCATCGACTATCTAACTGCCAGAAAGACATCGCCTTAGGCACCCCTAACCGCGCAGGGTGAGACTGCTCGACCTTAAGAGTTTTGGGGTTAAATAGCTTGAGCGCTCGACCGTGATAATCGTAAACCAAACTCCGACCATCTTTAAGCAGTAGCACCTCCGATTCTTGCTCTAATGCAGGGAGATTGGTTTCTAATTGATATAGGCTGAGATTATTTTTTTTATAGTCATAAATATAAGTATGGGTGAGCTGACCACTGCCTTTATATTCAACGGTAGAAATTAAGAGGCCTCGATTCGGCAAATCTAATATCATTGGGGAGGATGCAGACAGTCCCGTGGTATACGAGTTAGGACCGGGGGATAAGCTGGTTGTTAGCTCTCCAATTATCCGATTCATTCCTGCAATCGGCGGATTGGCAATCTTAGCTTCGCCGGCCTCTCCGGTTTTAAGGTCGTAGACCATCGCCAAATAGGTGGTAGCAGAAAAATCTATGCCATATTTCCATTCATAGGCTGGCAAAGATTTCCCCTCCAAACACCAACCAGTCGGTACCGCATGGCCTAAGACAAATAATTTATCATTGGGCAGTAACCGCGCCTGTGCCAATAGCGGGTTAACAATTTTTACTTGGTCGTAGTTGGAAGCAAACTGTTGAGTGGTTGGGTCGAATGTATAAAGTTTTGGAACAACACAACCATTGGCTAAATCCCCGTTGGGCTCCAATATATTAAAATTTTCACGCCAATCTAAATCGTAGGCATCTTGATAGAATAAGATCTTGCCATCGCTCATCGTCATCGTCTGCGGGAACATTCGATTAAGCGAACTACCTAAAATATATTTAGCTTCCTGAGCGCTGCCTAATTGTTTGAACGAACCGTAGTAGGCTTCGGCTGGGCCTTCACCCAATCCAAATGTGCCGGTTCGAGAGAACCATAATAGTAGGAGTATTAGAACTATCCCACCGACCATCCAAAGACTGATTTTCTTCCAATTAAAACGGCCATCAGGGTCAGAGCCGATGGTAACCGGATTAGATGGGTTTGAGCCGGTGTTTGGCAGCTGCACGAGATTTATTTTTGACTTTTATAGGACAGTTCTGCTGACACAATCTAAGTTGATTATAACATAAAAAATTGTATTTGGCAATAGCTTACGGCTGAGCGGTGGGCCACTTTGTCTGATTGGGATTGACAAAATGGCTAATTCGTAGTATAATGAAAAAACGATGATGGGCTGCCGATGTGAAGCATCAATCGAAAAAATGCAAAATAAAAATCACCTTATGAACCGCCTGACTCGGCCACTTACCTATATAGTGGCGCTGTCTTTGTTGTTATCTACCCTGCCGGTTAAGGTATGGGCACAGACGGATGCTACCAGCGCTGATGAGAGCCCTGGGTCAACCGAGACCACCGCTATCCCCTGGCTGATCAATCTCACTACCGATAAGCGCATCCTGGAGACACCGTTTAATAAAGCAGAACCGGAGAAATCTACTGCCACCGTGATCGCCACAGTGACCGATAGAAATACCGGCAACCCGGTGACTGAGGTCAAGGTGTTCTTCAGCTCGGGCAATGTCTACTTCCCTGATACTACCGGGCAGGTGAATGAAAAGACCGCTTGGCAGACCACCGATCAAAACGGCGAAGCCCGGACCACTTACGCTACCACTGATTCCTCTTTCGAAGATATTATCGACCTCTACGCCACCACCTTTGTTGATCAAGAGAATTTGGGTATACCAGTATATAGCCATCCGTTTCAGATAGTTAACAACAATCCGGAAATTATCACTAACTCGGCGGTCGAAAATATAGTGGCCGCCGAGGAACAGTTAACCAATCTAACCCCCAGTACCGGCGGCGAAGAACCCCGGGATATCAATGATCTGATGAACGAAGTGGCTGGCCAAGATGGCTTGAAGGTGGAAATGGATGCCAAGTTGGGAGCCAGCGATAACTCTAATGGCGAAAAGGCGGTAGCGATTCAAGTAGATTTAAGAGCAGCCGCCTCTCAGACCTTGGCAGAAGGATCAACTCAATCCCCCAACTTAGGCCTACTGCGCCTGGAGTTCAGCGGGGCCGCCTCGGACCAATCAGAAACAGCCGCCAGTTTCCAAAAAACCCAGGACACCGTTTTCTTGTCTTTTAATCGTAAATCAGACACGCCGGATACCGGCGCCGGCGGGAATAAAGTTCTCACTTGGGGCGCTGACCGTAGCGCTAAGAATATTCTGCAGCTTAATGACCGAGCTTGGGGCGAACGAGATCTCAACATTACCGTCAAACTGATCAGCCGTCTGCCAATCAATAAAGAGTTGGTGGAAAAATCCGCCATCGCGGTGGAAAAGCCGGAGAGCGGATCGGCACTTCCAGATTATGTGTTGGCTCAACAGACCCTGGTCTTCCATCAAAGCAATCCGGATCAGCCCCAAATCGCAATGGAGATACAAGCCAACCCAGACAAGATTACTGATATTAGTAAAAAAGAAAGAGCGGAAAAAGAGAAAGCTGATGCAATAGCTAACAAGAAAAAATATGACCCCAGCAAGATTGGGATTAACAATGGCGCTATGGATGTTGAATTGGTTGATCGCAGTGGCGGTAAGAGTAATAAAATAGCTATCACTGGCCGAGTATTGGTTAATAATGAAGCGAGTCAAGGTACTATCATTGCGACGGTGACCAGTAGCGATAAAATCGTCGGGACTTTAGAGGGGGTCCGTAGCGCCAGAGATGGTGTTCTGGGCGGGACTGCCACTGACCCAATCTTGAAAGGCCAGTTTACATTTTGGTATGTCCCAAAGTTGGATAGTAAATCGCGCGAGATTACCATCAATATTGAGGCAAAGGCGGCCGCCTTGCTCAACAACAAAGAGTACGATGATATTCCACCAGCCAATGTCTCGATTATTATCCATCAAGGTCCCAACTCAACCAGCGAGGACGAAGAGAGCCAGCGAGTGCTAATCGATCAGGTGACTGATGGATATCGAACAGTTAGCGTCTATGGCGATCGGACTCAAGCCGCATTTGGCGCAATTACGCCGTATCGCACCCACACCAGTAAGGGAACGGGGATGTCGCTCGCCGGTGGTGGATTGTTCTCAATGCCGACTTTAATTGAGTACAATACAGGTGGCGCGATGTCATCGAGCGGCACCCGCATCTCCGATCTCTACGATGTAGAGGCCAAAGAAACTTGTGACGCCCTAAAAGATGCTGATGAAAGAGGTCTGCTTGGCGCTGAAAGTGGAACAGCCGACTGTAATAATTTAAGGTTACCGTACGACCGCACTATTTCCAAAGAATACTATGTGCCATTATTGGTTGAAGTAACTGAAGGTGAAGCCGGTAGTCCTGCTCAAACTGGCGCTATCCGAGGCAGAGTTAATTTAACTAACGAAAATGTTAAAGGCGGCACTCATTTATTGGCGGCCGAAGGCACAAATGAAGAGTACTTCTTCGGCGGTGGCTACCGTGACGAAGGTGGGATTAAATTAGCCGACCTTACTGCCCAGTTAGGTACCGCGGGCTATACTAATTTCTATTACGCTCCCGGCTCACCAGAAAATTGGGACAAAGTTAGAAAATTAGAGCCAAACGAAAATGGCGCGGTTGATACCGGCCACATTACCTTAAGCCACACCTACATCAACCCAAAAACTGGCAGGAAATCTGATCTGTTTCTTAATGTAGATATCGATGTATTAAAAGATGCTGAATCCGTGACCGATGTTGAAAAAAGGGAGATTAAACTCACCCCTCTCACCCCTCTTGCTTGGGATAGGGCCGCAGCAGAAAATTTTGGCGGTTTAAGTTATACCGAATTAGTTGATCGCCTAAAAGAAGGCAACCTATCTTCGGCTGAGAAAAAAATTATCGAAGAACAAGTGGCATGGGTAATCCAAGTCCAAGTTGTGATACCGGAAAAAGATGCTAATCAAGAAATGCCAAAATTAGTGGCACTTAAAAGTTATCCCGAGGGGCAATGGCTTAAGATCCCCGGCATAAATAATCAATCCGATATTTACAAGCTATTAGAGGGCATCAGCTCGATGGAGGATAAAAATATCGAACTAATTAATCCACCAACGGATGATAACGATGACGGTTGGTTGTTTAAGCCTCTGCCAGATGGTTCTTTCGAGCCTCAACCACTAAACGCTACTCTGCCAGGAGAGATCGATCAGATTAAAGATCCTGCCGGTTGGTTTAGTCTTGAGTTAACCGCAAAAGGTGAGGGAGCAGCGGCTTTTATCCCAGCCGTTTCTCCTCGGCACACTCCAACCACTATAAATGCTTGGGCCAACAGAGGCTCGGACGCTGTCCGTGGCGCAATTATTGGTAAGACTGTATTGAGCGAGAGGGGCGCGATTCAAAAAGGAGATACGGCTAGACCAGCCACGCCTAAACCAATCAACAACGAGATCACTGATTCTAACTTAGGAATCAAGGTGAGTTTATCGACCGAAAAAGACTTAGTTAAGCCAAAGGATAAGGTGGTAATTGACTATACCATTAAGATACCAGGGGGGGTCGGGGTGCCGGGCGGAGCTTCGCAATTTTGGCAGGATGCACGCGCCTTATATGAGCAAAACGCATTATTTCGCGCGGCCTTAGTTGTGTCGCCCGGAGGTTTGATATTCCGAGCCCTTATCCTGGGACAAACTCAGAAGATTAAGCTATTCCATGTTCTAATGATGAGGTTGGTTGGCGATGGTGTGGCGTTTACTCAAAAGGGTGATATTAAGCGGAAGGAAGACATGGAAACAATTGGCCCTCTGGGAATGATAAAAGATTCAGAGTACTCCTCCGTCTATTATGTTGCTAACCAGACAGGTCAGCTTACTGATAAATCATTTGATACTATGGACCCCGATCTGGTTTATAGAGGGAAGATCTACTTAACTAAAGGTAATTCAGCTATAGACACGATTGGGGTTAAAACCAGCTTTGCTCGAATGGCTTCGATCAAAGACACTAATAAAGACATACTGGTTTGGGACCTTAGCTGGGGAAACTTATTAGCATTCTTTGCTCGCGGTTTATTCGGCAAAGAAGTGATATTAGGTTTAGATATCAAAATTGGCTTGGAGGGCGTGGCAACTAACCCAGTGCAAAATAGCCCCAGCGAAGAGACTAAGGAAGTCGATCAGCCCAGCCTCCCGACCGATGGATACACTGCTGAACTAATCATCCCCGAAAATGCTGTGGCTATAAATCGAAAAGGTATCGCAACGGTTAAATTAACCCGGAAAGGACAAACGACCGAGAGTGATCCTGATAGTGTAATTCAGGTAGATTTTGAAATAACCGAGGGGCCAGCTATATTTGATAATGGCAAGAAGACCCATACCGGTAGTGCCCCCATCGGAGAATCTGTTTCGGTAGAAACCAAGTTTAAAACCGAGAGTGATAAAATATCCAGCGGAGCAACCGCCACGATTAAAGCCAGCTATCGGATTGAACCGGAGGGACAAGTTAAAACTCCGGCGGCCGAAATAGGCTCTAAGATAATTTTATTTGGCGCGGCTGAACAGGGCGAAGCCCCTGAGGATAACGGCAACAATTCGTCATCGGGTGGCGAAAGCGGCGGCTGGGGTTTTGATCCCAACAAACCGTTGCTGCCCAACAACACCCGGCAATCGTTAGATAACCTAAATACAACTCTGCAGAATAGCCAATATCTAAGTGATAGCAATAAGAACACGATCAGAAGCTATATTACCGAGCTTAAGAATAATCCAGATAACTGGCAGACAATCGTCGAGGATTTAAGAATGGAGATCTATCGTGGCACTAAGAGCCAAAGAAATAACTCGGAAGTTAAGAAACTTTGGACGGCTTTGGGCGATACCACTTTGGATTTGATGAATCAAGAATATCGTAACGATCCTAAAAAGAGTGAGGCGGATAGACGCGAGTTGGATCAGGCCATCCAGCGCGCCAAACAAGGCGACTACGATCCGCTGATTATAATGAGCCGGAGCGGCAAGTTTGGCTCGTTGTACCCGGGCTACCCTCAAGCCAAAAACGCCTATACCGATGCTGGAGTGGATATGCTAAACCCCACCCGCGACTATTCTTCCAATGATCAGGCTTTGATGATTGGTAATAGCAGACTGGCTCAGAGCTTAAGCGGCGTTACTAACCAAGTGGCCGCATTTATTGACGAGCTATTTGGTAATGTTTCGGGCGCGCAGGCCGATACGGGCGCCGCTGCGCCTGCTCCGAGAATTAATTTTTGGCAGACAATTTGGGGTAAAATTGTATCGTGGTTCAATAAATAAATTATTATGGACGAACAGAACAAAAACAATTTAGAGAATGCTGGAATTACTCCACCGGATCCGACTAACGAGTTAATGGCCAGAACACCTGAGCCAGTTCTGCCGACCCCAGCTCCTGTTAGCACAGAAAAGGTGCTGGAAGATAAATTGGCAGAAATTGATAAACAAACGACTACCAATACACCCATTGCCCTAAAGCCGGAGGCGAAGAAGAAAAAGCGGTGGATATTTTGGCTGGTTTTAATCCTGCTGTTAGCGGCGGGGGCTGCTATTTGGTATTTCTTATTTTGGCTGCCCCAACAGACATTTCAGCCCAATGTAGTCACCGATCAGCGCAGTTCAACTTTTATATATCGCTCATCCACTTTTCCTACTGCCAATTTAACTATCAAGGGTGGGGTGGCCACCCTAACAACTCGGGTGCTAAATCCCCTGCCTAACGCTCCCTACCAGTTAGTATTAGCCCGGATGGATAATCGAGGAACTATTCCTCAGCTGCCATCGGCTGATAACCAAGCCGTCATAGCACTCGGTAATTTTGATATCAATGCCGAAGGCAAAGTGGTGGCAGCTGACAGTGGCACCAATACCTTCGCCCTATCCGGAGATGTTGCCGAGTATAACTCTGCTTTAGTGATGATCGATGGCGGTGGACAGATTGGGTCAACGGTGCTGCTCGGCCGATTAAACCAAAACGAACAGGATACTCAAACCTTCACCGCAAAATTAAATTTCCCGGTTGATTTATCTGTTCTGCTTGGTGCCCTACAGATTAAAACTGTCCAAGGCCAAAGCAACCCGTCGTTGCAGATAACTTTCCTCGAATTACCGGATATTGCCAACTTAGGCTACATCTACGAGGCCCACTTGGTTAAATTTGAAGGGCCGTATGTTAAGAAAGATGAGACACTCGGTCGTTTTTCTGGTAATAAATTGGGAGTAGATATTAACCTATCGCCCGACTTATCGTTAGATAACTTTACTAATTTGATTATCAGCTTAGAACCAACTTGGGATACAGATAAAGAGATATCGCAGATTAAGCCGTTTATTGCCGAGCTGTAAACCAACCACCCCCATCATCCTGTCCGCCAGCCCCAAAGGGGAGCCTTGGGCTCTGGCGGACGGCGGTCGGATCAGACTGGATCCGGGATCTTTGCATAGCTAAGATTTATCTTTTCTGGCAGCCAAAAATTAGCTTGACACCACCGGTAAAAGGGTTAGGCTAAAGCTGACATTCTCAAGGTATCCAATACAAAAAAGGAGGTGAGATACCATGAGAATAGTGTTCTTTACTATTTTGTTGATTACTTTGTGCATCTGCCTTAGTGGGTGCCCCAAACCAGTCGCCGATGGCGGAAGCGGAACTGCAAGTAGGGGCGACCCGACAATAGTCAATTCCGTCAAACCAAGCATCGCAACATCAATCAGTTCAACCAAGATTCAATTTAAAAACGAGCTGGGAAGTATGGTCGGCCAGGCAGACTGGTCTGTCTCAGAAAACGAACTCAGGGTTCAAGGTAATGCGGTCCGGTTGTATCGGATCAAAGACTTTCAAGGAAGCGATGACGGGACTATTACCATTACCCTTGGAGAAAAATTGACTGGCCAAACGGTCGGCAAAATCACTACTTACAGTACCACCGATGTTGCCGCCAATCTGGCTAAATTTTACAACACCGACTTTAGTGGAGGCGAAAAAGAGATTGACATGACCGAAAAGATGTTGGTGTTGGTGGAGGCAGACACAAAAAGTATTTGGATCATTAACATCCTCATGTCTTGATACTAATCAAGCCAAACTCGACAAAACATCTACATATAGACCGGTAACCATCCCGGTCTTTTTTTAATCCGCTCTGGCAGCCAAAAATTAGCTTGACACCACCGGTAAAAGGGTTAGGCTGAAGCTGACATTCTCAAGGTATCCAATACAAAAAAGGAGGTGAAATACCATGAGATTGTTCATTGCCATCACGATCGTAGCGTTGGGTATGCTGCTCACCAGCTGCCCTAAGTCGTCGTCAAACAAGTTGCCCGCCTCCGCGCCCAAGCTGATAGTCAACAGCCAGCCATTGTCCCCCGTCGCCTGGGATACGCCAGGCAAGTCGGTGCGGATTCAGAATCCGTGGGCCGCAGAAGATGTGGAAACGCTTCAGAATCTGGCCAGAATTCCGGTATATGTCTGGGAACAGGGCAATAAACTGAAAGTTCAGTACGACCAGACCTGGGATCTTGCCCGCCACGGTCTTTACGCGCTGTCTAACATCACTCCAGAGCAGCTGGCCGAGGGAAAAAGATTGATGGGAGAGTACAAAAAAGATCCAGACAAGTTTTCCGGCGACGGGTCGGCCCAACTACCCAACTCGAATGCGTCAGACGCTGGTAACTGGGTTGTCCTCAGCGCCTTGGAGCAATTACCCCCGCAGACCAAAGACGCTACCACGCTAACTTACAATTGGGATGAAGTGGACAGCAAAGTTGGTGGCGGATTCAGTTTTGGGATTTGTGCCATAGTAACACCATATGATAAGGGGGTCTACTTAATCTGCCCCTTTGCATCGGGACCAAGTGAGTCAGAACAGGAGGAGGCCCAACGGAAGATTAAAGAAGAACGGCGGAGGTTAGGCTACGACGATTGACAGTCGCTACAGCAGGCACCCAACAATCAATATAAGACCGGTAACCACTCCGGTCTTTTTTATGCTCAAGATTAGAACGGGAAATAGCGCTTGGCTTAATCCTCCGCGCAGATTTCGGAGGCTTGTTTCAGCCATGAATGAGCAACATCTTTAAATAGGATCAACCCCTCGCGGCAGGCCGGGTTTTGACCTAAAGCATTCTTCAAGATCTCGTCGCTAGCCTGATAGCACTGCTTAACCCTGGCCCACTCTGACTTCATATACGCCCGAACACCCTCCCCGCCTAAGGCAGATGGGTCTAAGTTATACCGGTCGGCGTCTTCTCGAGAAATATTAATATAACCCTGTCTAATGTCTTCATCTAAATCGGACAGGTTGTCTGCCAACTTAATGGCAAACCCATACGATGACGCCACTAACTCCCTCGAATTTTCATCCAACTGAGGGGTTAACAAATACAAAAATTGCAAACCCACCGATCTGCCAATTTGGAGGTTCAGATCGTCTAAAGCAGCAGCACCCAGGGTCTTCCCCATACGACGGAGGTTTTGAATCTCAATGTCCCAATAATTGATGACCTCGGCAAAAACTTTTTCCGCCTGGCCAAAACCATCCTGATTCAGTTTGGATAACACTCTTCCTAAATCGAACACGCCCTCCTCCCATCCCTCAAGTAGCGCCGGGTCTGCTTCGCCAAAGCTGCGACTCAAAATTGCCTTGGCATCGTCTAAGCGTCTGATGTTGCCGTCCCGGTCGATCTCGTCATCTACAATCGCCGGCACATAGTTAACCAGCAAAAATGCTTCTCGCACATCGCCCGTTAAATAATGGGAGATTCGATCATAAGTTGCCGTTCTGCCATATCTATCCATCTCCAACACCCGTTCTGCCGAGACACTTTGACGCAGCTCCTGATCCAACTCAAAGACTGCTCCGGTAATGGGCTCGCCCGGCACATCCGACAAGTTCTCCTGATTTGGCCTGAATCCTTCTGTCATAGGAATGGCTTTATTGGTTATGGACTTAGGGATGATTGCTGCCCGCCATCGTCTCACGGCTGGAACTGGCTGTCAAATAAAAAAGAAGTCCCACAAAGGAGATTTAGAACTTACGGTTTTGATCTTTCAAATCCTCTCGAAGTAATTGTTTAAGCATTGTTTTGCCCTTGTTGGTTTTGAGATATCTTTCTCGGCGAAGAGCATCAAACTTATTAGAGAAAGCCTCGTAGAATATCAAATCGAGCGGTTTTCGCAACTGAGTAGAAATGTTTTTTCCAGCGTTATGATCGAGCACTCGCTGTTTGAGGTTCTCACTGAATCCAATGTATAGATTGTGGTCGATTTTGCTTCGAAGTACATAAACATAATACATATGTATATTATAAAGCCCCAGAACCAGTCATTCTATTCCGGTTCGGGGCACTCCCACTTTTGTATTCCTATCGTTCGTGGCGCCGCCACGAACCCGAACGAATGTGAGTGGTTCGTGGTGGTGCATTCTGGATGAAGTGGGAACTTATATAAGGGAGTTTGGGTATGAAAATAACCCTGTTCCGACTGCTTTCGCAATCGCCAGTCAGGGTTGAACTGGGAGCAGACAGATATGCTCAGGTCGTTTTACTGACGCAATATAGCTTGGAACTTCAATACCGTGTTCGGTTCAAAGAACCAGTCGTACCTCGCATCAGTTTTGGTGTAATCAAGACTCCGGCGTTTCCTACTAAACTCCCGCCAGACAGCTTCGGGTATCAGCGATGCGTAGATGAGGTCCTCAATCAGAACCCCGCTTGTGGTAAGCCGTAGTCCGCCTTTCTTCTCTAGCAAGCCGAGCCCTATGAGGGCTTCAATCTGCCCAACTAAGTGGTGGGGCATCTCGGTGATTGCCCCACCCGTCTTGAGTCTTGCAATAGTGGCCCAACTCTCGACACCCTCTCTGCTACCATCAACGCACCTTGCAACTGGAAATTGTCCCTGATCGATGAAGTCAAAGTAGCCTGCCAGAGTGAATGGTGCCCACCAGAGTTTACTCTCGCTGACGCCGTCAACGACGTATGAGTAGCATCCCGAGCCAAGGCTCAAAACTGCTGTTCTTTCTGCCCATTTCCGAACTTGATACAGTGCCGGTGAAGGTCGGCTGGAGAAGTAATCACCGCCGAGGTAATGATACCCTCGTTCTCCCGCAAGTTCATGGAGTA
>Ga0155100_104_pt2 | contig 11949 bp, 13 predicted proteins | sample RifCSPhighO2_01_FD_106068 | JGI IMG/M metagenome (GOLD analysis project Ga0155100, IMG submission 106068) | candidate division Kazan bacterium RIFCSPHIGHO2_01_FULL_49_10
CCAGTCGTCGGGGCTATTCAATGGCTAAATCTTCTGGGCGTTCTCGGAGGTATAACCTCCTTCACCCCCTAAAAGATTTAGCTCATTTCAGTACACCCCTCCTCCGATGGCGGGAAAATAAAGCGCAATTTGCTCCATGGGATAGGGCTCTCCGAACCCGATGGCGGTATCGGTGTATTTTGTTGACTGGGAGCTATTTTTAAAGTATAAGAGAGGTGCCTATCCAATCGGATAGAGTATTTTTACAAGGAGGCGATAATTGTGGCTGACTTAGTTAGTAGAATGTTGCAATGTGTCGATCTTGGTAAAGAGTATCTATTATCAAAGATTGACAATGGGCTTTGTTTGGAATTTCACCAACTGCGACATGGCCCAAGTTGGGCATGGGTAACTGCTTGCGTTGGTTCAGCGCTGTCTGAATTTGGTTTTGTCCCTCGCGATATAGTCGAAGCGGTTCTTTCCCTCCGGTGTAGTAATGGAGGCTGGTCATATAATCAGAACGTCCCCGCAGACGCAGATACAACCCTACGAGTTATGCAGCTATTATCTAAGATAGGGTTTACTAACCATGCTGTTATTGCGGATGCTGAGAAATTTGTGCTTCACCACCAACTTTCAGATGGTGGGTTTACTACATACCTACCAGAAACGGTAAGAGAAATGGGGTATTCCAGTTGTGCTGGGTGGTGCTCATCACACTCTTGTGTAACTTCTCTGGCTATTAACCAAATCAAGGACGTTACCTCAGTGCGGAGAGCCAAAAACTATCTATTACAGAATGGGCCCAACGCATATTGGTGGCGCACCCCTTATTATGTTCGTTACGAACTGGGGTGCCCTAACGGTGATGTTGAGACTAAGGATCCAGTAGAGACTTCTCTTATCCTACTTTTAAGCTCTAAGTTGGGAATTTACAACCCCAAACTAATAGAGGTATTAATTTCCATGCAACACAGAGATGGCAGTATGCCAGCGAGTTTCCAGTTTCGAATTCCGCGTCCCCATCAAACGATCAGAGATATTTGTGGTGATGAGGAGGTAGTTTCGGATGGGCAGGGTATTTTCTCAACCTGTGCCACTATTGTTGCAATCGAGCGTCAAAAGCATTTCGCTTAGGTCGGAGTGCTTTTTTATTGCCCAAAATATTTTTTAGTAGTCCAACACCCTTTCCCTCTTGGATAGTGGGAAGGTCGGGATTGTTGGTATGATACGAGATGGTGGAGAGGAAGATCATCGAAACCAACTTAAAACTGCTAATTGGCCAAGAGATGGCCAAGGAGCTGGTTATAAAATCATTAGAGAAAGGAGTGTGTTCGACCTATCTGTTAGTGGGCCCGCCGCGGGTGGGCAAGGGTTTGCTAGCCCGGATCATCGCGGCCAGCTGGCACAATTCTTTAGATTTTAGTAAGCCAAATTTAGATACCATTATCTTTGATGAAGTACTATCCCTCAACAGTGGAGAGAACGAATATAATAAATGGAAAAAAACAGTAGATGACACCGTGCATCTGATTAACCTCTCTCCGAATTATGATTACCGAGTGTTGATAGTTGATGATATTGATCGCCTGAGTATTCATGCGGCTAACGCTTTACTCAAAACCCTGGAAGAACCGCCACGGCACGCCAAAATAATTATCACTGCCCAAAACATTAATGCGGTGTTGCCGACTGTTCGTTCGCGGGCGCAGACCATCCGGCTGAATAGCTTGTCGGATGCCGAGATCAAAAACCATTTAAAAGCCCAGAAAGTGAAACGCGTCGAGGAGATTGCTTTGCTTGCCAACGGAGCTTGGGGGGTTGCCAACGAACTATCCCGAGACGAAGAGGGGTTAGAGCGAGGCTTGGCACAGATCGATGCATTTGAAATCCTGATGAGTGGGAATGTGGTCCGCGGGATGGCGATCGCCAATATTAAAGAGCGGGAAGTAGCTCAGAATTTGGTGGCAACCTGGACTAATCTGACTCGCAGGCTGCTGTTAGCCGATCTAAAATCTGAGCCGGCGGGTTGGGCCGGTAAGCTAAACCGATTGCCCGGTCATCAGGGATTGGCCGCCTTTTTGGCGCGGTTGCAGGAGGCGGGGGAGGCGCTTAACAGCGGAGCCAATGTTCGGATAGTGATCGAGGCTTTGGTACTGGGCGCCAATAAAAGCTTATAATTCTCTCCCCAACGGGATATAATCAGTTTACGAAGCCTATAACATGATAACTATGTTAGAGCTGATAATTTTTGCGGCCACGGTAATCTTGCTGATTATCATCCTCCGGAAACTTCCCTTAGAGAAAGAAGTGGTCAAGAAGCTGGCTAAAGAGGCCCGCGAGTTGGATCACGAAGAAGATGAAGACCGGGAGAGTGAGGACGATGAAAACAATAATCTGCTGGAGCGGGCCGATCGATTAGCCCAGGAGGGTCAGTACCCTAAGGCGGAGAAGCTATATCTAAAGCTGATTACCCAAGACCCGCAGGCGGCCGGCCTGTACAATAAGTTAGCTTTGGTCTATTTGGGTAATAAGGAGTATAAGGATGCGGCTAAGGCCTTAGAACAGGCGCTGCAGATTGAGCCGGATAACGATACTTTCTACAATAATTTTGGGCTGTTGTTCTATCAACAGGGGATGTACGATGAGGCGGTCGAGGGCTACGAAAAATCCATCGCCATCAACAATAAAGTTGCTTCGCGGTTTATGAATCTGGGATTAGCCTACTTTATGTCCAAAAAATATCGTAAGGCGGCCGATGCCTACGAAAAAGCCCTGATCTTAGAGCCGCATAACGAAGAGTACAAAAAGCTCTTGGCAGAAGCAGAAGAGAAGTTAAAATAACTTAGTACCTAAAAATCCATTGCGCCGAGGTACCCAAGTGGTCAACGGGAGCAGACTGTAAATCTGTTGGCTTTATGCCTTCCTAGGTTCGAATCCTAGCCTCGGCACCAGCCCGCGTAGCTCAGTTGGTAGAGCAACCCCATGGTAAGGGGTAGGTCAGCAGTTCGAATCTGCTCGCGGGCTCCAGTCTTCGCTACCTAACGGTAGCTACGCCTGGCTTCGCCAGGCTTGACTAAAAAGCGAAGACTGCCCTGCACAGTCCGTCAGGATGTAGCCTGGGCAACCTATTAGATTTGAGAATTTCCAATTAGGGCCGGAGTAGCTCAACGGAATTGAAAATTATTTAAATGTGCAGCATCCCGCTCCAGATCCGGCGCCGGGGTAGCTCAGTGGTAGAGCGACTGTTTTGTAAACAGTAAGTCGCAGGTTCAAGTCCTGTCCCCGGCTCCACATCTGATTTATTATCTGGGGCGGGATGACGGTTGGGGGTTCGATTCCTCTCTCCGGCTCCAGAATGTTTTTCGGCCGACCAACGGTCGGACGGAAAACATTTGATAGTTAGATTGATAAAATTTTATGCCAGCAACCAAGATCAGCTTAGACAATGCTAAAACGGAGAAGCTGTTTTACTTTGTGGCCACGGTAGTGGTCTATCGTGAGTCAGACGGTCGCTGTTTGATCATCAAGCGCGATGAACGCGAGAAAGTTCATCCGGGTAAGTGGGGGATTCCCGGCGGGAAATTAGAGTGGAATGATTTAGATATTGAACACCCGACTCGGATTAATAATGGAGTGCTCGATTACGTCGGGGCGCTCGAAGACCTGCTCAAACGCGAAGCTAAAGAGGAAGCCAATGTAGAGATCGGCGGAGATTTTGCTTATATCACCAGTGTGGCTTTTGTTCGGCCGGACGAAACACCAGTGATGATGGTGGAGATGGCGGCCAAGTATCTTGGCGGCGAGGTAGTGTTGGAACGCGGCGGGTTTACCGATTACGCCTGGGTGAACGCCGAAGAGATACAGGCCTATGATTGTATTGGTGATATTAAGGGAGAGGTGGCGAAGGCCATCAGCATTCTCAACCGAGTAGCGGTCATTTCATAGTATAATTGCTAAGCCATATAAATAAATTTTGAGGAGGGTCGTGAGCAACAAAATATTAAGTGTACTAGTTGGCTTGGCGCTTTTGTTGAGTGCCAATCCGGTGGTAGCAATGGCCGAACGCAATCCGGCTGATCTAAATACTCCGGGGACACAGCGAACATTGACTTTACCGACAGCAGCAGTTGATCACTCGTCGGTGATCAGTTTGGGTTCCGCGGTGGATCCCCAGACCGGGAAGATGGTGGAAGGCTATGCTATAGTCCATTACGCCAAGGGCGGCAATGGTGGCGGGGGAAAACCAGGTGGCGCTCTTTATGCGTTTTTAGCCAGAGGCGCCAAATGGAAATCCGTGGAGCCGTGGTTGATGAATCCGGCTAACGCCAGCAATTTGAATGGCACTACGCTGTTCAACAATACAGCAGCTGACATCAGCAAATGGGAAGATGCTACTGATGGGATTTTGGGCAACGGAATTTCGGGCAATATTCTGGGTGATGGTACGGAAACATCAGCACAGCTATCGGCGGATACCGTAAGTCCCGATGAATTGAATGAGGTGTATTTTGCCGATGTATCGGAATCCGGAGCCATCGCCATCACTATCGTTTGGGGTATCTTTGGGGGGCCACCCCAAGGCCGCGAGCTGGTTGAGTGGGATCAGGTTTACGACGATGTTGACTACGACTGGTCAGCTTCTGGGGAAGCGGGCAAGATGGATTTTGAGAATATCGCTACCCACGAGTTGGGGCACAGCATCGGCTTAGCCGATCTATATAATCTGGAGGCACTCGAGCAGACTATGTACGGCTATGCTGACTACGGCGAGACTAATAAACAAACCCTGGAGTCCGGGGATATCGCTGGGACCAACGCCCTATATTAAGGTCAACCCGAAGCTCTTAAAGAAAAACCGACTGGGGGAGTCGGTTTTTCGCTTGACCCAATAGAAGATTTTGGAGTAGCAGGGCTATCACTGGCGAAGCCAGCTCCAAAATTCTCTACTGGGTTGACAGGAGTAAGGGGGAGCTTTATAGTATCGAAGTATTGTTCAACAGATAGAAATGGCTAAGAAAGTTATCGCAATAGTTAAGCTTCAGGTTGAGGCAGGGAAAGCTAATCCGGCCCCGCCGGTTGGTACCGCCTTAGGCCCCCATGGCATTCAGATCATGGAGTTTTGCAAAGAGTTCAACGAAAAGACTACTAGCATGATGGGGATGAAGGTGCCGGCCGTGGTGACGATCTTCGATGATCGGAGCTTTAAGTTTATCCTCAAGCAACCGCCCGCTGCCGCCCTGATTATGAAGGCAGCCGGGTTGGAAAAAGGCTCAGGCGAGCCGCATAAGACCAAGGTGGGTGAATTAACCAAGGCGCAGGTGCGAGAGATCGCTGAGCGCAAGATGCCCGATTTAAATACCGAAGATGTTGAAGCCGCAATGAAGATCATCGAGGGCACAGCGCGGAATATGGGGGTAGAAGTTGGTAACGGGAACGGTAATTAAAATTATTTTGGATCCCCGAATATCGCGCTAGGCGCTAGTCGGGGACGACCTTAAAAGGTCGACTAATATATCCGTAATTGTGGGAGCCTAACGGCGTTAGTCCCCAGTACCAGACAAACCGGAAATTGCTAAGCCGCAATTTCAGCGGAATGTCGGTACGGGGCAAGACCACGAGGAGGCAAGATGGCAGAGAAAAAGCAGAGCGCTCAGCGCGCCAAAAGTTCCACCAAGGAACGCAAAGTTGCTCCGGTGGAGAAGAGGGGGAGGGGTAAAAAGTATTTAGAGGCGATCAAGTTAGTTGATCGCGCTAAGTTATACCCCATTGGAGAGGCGATCGACCTGTTGGTTGCAACCTCGCCGGTTAAATTCGATGCAACGGCAGAGGCTCACATTCAGACCGGCTTAGACCCCAAACAAGCCGAGCAGAATATTAGAGGAACAGTGGCGATGCCGGCCGGATTAGGCAAGAACACTACCATTTTGGTATTTGCCGAAGGAGCTGCAGCCACTGAGGCCAAAAAAGCTGGTGCCAATTTTGTCGGCAGCGAAGATCTGATCGAAAAGATCAAAAACGGTTGGCTGGGCTTTGATGTGGCGATCGCCGAACCTTCGATGATGGTTAAGATCGGTAAGATCGGTAAGATCTTGGGAACTAAGGGGCTAATGCCTAACCCCAAGACCGGCACCGTAACCAAAGAGGTGGCGAAAGTAGTGGAAGAATTCAAAAAGGGCAAGGTCGAATTTCGACTAGATAAAGATGCCATTATCCACATGGGGTTTGGCAAGATCTCGCTCAAGCAGGATGGTCTAATGAGCAACTTTACGGCTTTGTTCAAGGCTTTATCCCACGCTCGTCCCGCTTCCGCCAAAGGCACTTATCTACAAAAGGTGGTGTTGGCTTCTACAATGGGGCCTGGAATTAGGGTTGATTTAAGCTCGTTAGCTTAACAATTTAATTATCTTTTTCGCTACCATTTTGCTTAGTCTTTAATGGTAGCACCAAAAGGACGCCCAATCGCTAATTGCTATCCGGCTACCAAAATTGTCTTACTTGGCGCTATTGGCTGAACTCGACCGTCAGCTGACGGACTCAAACAGCAGCCGCGCCAAACGACAATTTAGCTGCCGGATGACGCAATTAGTTCAATGGGGATAAAAACAATAGCATGAGAGTACAGATTAAGAGGATTGATGAGAGTTTACCTCTGCCGGTATATAAAACTGCTGGTTCGGTTGGTTTTGATTTGGTTACTAGAGAGGCAACGGTAATTGGGCCCGGAGCGATCGCTCGTATCCCCAGCAATATAGTTGTTCAAACCCCGCCAGGGTATATGTTGCTGCTAACTATGAGAAGCAGTACTCCGGTTAAAAAACCTGGCTTAATCAAACCGCACGCTATTGGCGTGGTAGATCAAGACTACTGCGGACCGGAGGACGAGATCAAATTTCAAGTCCAAAATGTTAGCAGTGTGCCGATCACGGTCGAACGGGGCGAGCAGATCGGCCAGGGCATCTTTGTAAAGGTAGACCAGGCTGAGTTTGTAGAATTAACCGAGGTCGTGGGCGCCAGCCGTGGCGGCTTTGGGAGCACGGACAATCAATAATTTAGCAATTCAACAATTCAGCAATAATCAATTGAGGGATGAAGAATAACAGATTTATTGTTTTTGAAGGGATCGACGGTTCTGGTCATACCACCCAAGCCAAGTTGTTGGCGGATTATTTAGCCGAGCATAATGCTTCGGTTTGGTTGACTAACGAGCCGACCTTATTTACTGAAGCGGGCAGAAACATTAAAGCGACATTACGCGGTGAACTCCCGATGCCAAGCGATCCGTTGGAGTTTCAAAAGTTGTATGTGGAGGATCGGAGAATCCATGTGGAGGAGATCAAACAACATCTGGCGGGTAGCGAATGGGTAATATGCGATCGGTATGTGCCCAGTACGGTGGCGTACGGATCTGGTAGTGGAGCCGATTATCAGACCCTCTTAGAGCTAAATCAGCAGTTTCCCGTGCCAGATACTACTTTTTTCTTGGATGTTAATCCAACAGTAGCGGTGGAGCGGGTAAAGGGCAGGGGAGAGGCCAGAGAATTCTTTGAATACGAAGAAAAGCTCTCGTCGATTCGGCAGAACTATCTGCGGTTGATGGAAAACTATCCCCACATGAAGTTAATCAATGGTGAACAGGGGATAGCCGATATTGCCGCCCAAGCCCGGGCTATCTTAGGAATTTAATTTGAATAAAAATCACCCCGCCATTTTAACCTTGTGTGAGTAGTTAGTCTCACAGTTGGGCTGAAAAATGGCGGGGTGGCTTTGGGGTTGCCAAAGTTTATGAAGGAAGCTGGGCTTCCTTGCGGCGTTGGCGAGCTTCCGATTCGCCGCGGGCAGAGGTGTAGTCATTGTAATCAACAAACTTCATCTCGGCGGCGAACTCCGGGTAACGCGCCATCAGCTGGCGATGCATCTCTTGGCACACTCGGCGATAGCTGGGGTGGCCTTGCGGACCAGTGCGCAGTTCGATCAAATGCATCGCTTCGCGGAGATTCATCCCCATCGTCCAGCGCAGATTAAAGCCGAACAGCACGGCGTACTGGGCAAATTCGGGGCCTAGTTCTCCCCGGATAGCTTCGTACAGCTCGTGAGAGAGCTGTACGGCTCGCTTTGCTGCTGCTGCTTCGCCGATATCGTGAAAAGCCTGAGGGATCTCCACAAAATCTAAGCGGGTAGAGAGCAGTTGGCGCTCTTGGGTCAGCATCCGGTGCCGATGCAGGTCGCGATAGATGCCGAAGTCGGCCTGGAACTCGTAGGTTAGGGGATAACCTGCCTCCAGCGCTCGGCCGGGCCGCTCGCGCCGATTCTCCCGTTGTCCATGGTAAGTACGGATAAGTTGCCGGCGCTGTTCGGGGGTTAATCCCTGAGCTAGTTCGCGCAGCTGCTCGGATGTAAGCTCGCAGTAACGAAAGAGCATCTGGGCCAGCGTGTGGGTAGGGAGATCAATGTCCGGTAGTAGCTGCACCTTATGCCCCGGCATCTCCGGGTCTTGGCTACACAGTTCGGTAGCCAGCCGGAACATGTTGGTGCGGATGTCGATAAAGTACTTGCTCTCCGCTGCCCGCTCGACATAGCGGGGGATAACCTTGTTCAGTTCAGCGTGGGCTTCGGCAGCGATCCGGCGCATCTCGGGTAGCGCATGGCTGTAGAGGTGCGTCATCATATACTGATGCGCCCGACCCAGTCCGAACAACCCGACATTGGTGAGGGTAGCCGCCGGCAACAGAATGCGGGCGGTATCACAAGCGCGGGTGTGCATATCCATCTTGTAGGTGCGCTTGAAATCCTTGATCTCCCCCTCGTCGGTTAACTCTCCCAGACGCTGCTTGGGCCGATCGCTTCTGATCTGGTACTCGACCTCTTCAATGGGGAACCGCTCGCGGAAGTAAACTTCCATTTTGGCCGAGAGATCGGCATAGATGGAAAAGATCTCGTCCATCGAGGCGATATACTGTGCCCCCACGCGGGAATTGAGAATCGTTTCATCGCGCAGATACCGCCAGCGACCGTGGATGTCCTTTTGGTCGTAGGTAACATAACGCGATGATTGTTCAATCGGAGATAAACCGATTCGGCGATCTTCGATCTCCTTGGTAGCGAGATTGGAGATATTCTCCAGCGAAAGGTGGGCGCCCTCCAACTCGCCGACCGAATCGTCGCCAAAGGCGACTAATACGCGGCGGATCAGATCGTCCGCTTTGCTCGCTTTGGGCTGGCCGGCCTCATCCACAAACTCCTTTAGGAGCGTGCGGCTAAAGCCCCCACTCGCCCGCGAATAGCGAGCGTAAATGGCCCCGGTAAGACCGGAGAGCTTTTCATCGTAGACCACAAACACTTCGCCGTTGGGGTTACTCACAAAGCCGCTTAAGATCTGCAGCTCTTCAGGAGTGAATTCCTCTTCGGCAAAACGCCTTGTCAATGTACTCATTACTCTACCTCCTGAAGATTAATTTAGTAGTAACTTCACCCCCAACTATAGCACATTAGCGGTCGGGGTTGACCCAGTAGTAGAAATTGGATTGGCGCCCCGATGGCCATCGGGGCGCCTTTTGGCACAGCTATCCAATTTTCACTACTGAGTTGACACCCCTTGGGGGCTATAGTAAGCTTCCCTTGTTACACCTTTGAAGACCGTAGGTAACAACCCGTCGTCGTTCTCCAGAACTATGCCGGGCTAGCGTAAATCCTACCGAGAAGGAAACTAACAGCAGATCAGCAGGTTAGCTGGTAGGCAGGTTAGCTTTCGTCTCGGAGGAGACGAATTTTTTTATTGACCTGCTAATATACTCACTCGCTAATTTACTAAAAAATGCCAAAAACCAGAGCACAAAAAGGGGTTGAACTAACCAAGCTCTCCCAGAACCTTATGGAAAGCAAAGCGGCCATCGCCGCTGAGTTTAGCGGGCTATTAATGTCCGATCTGACCGGTTTTCGCCAAAAAGCGCGCAAGCAAGGGATCAAGCTGCAGATCGTAAAGAACACCCTGCTATCCAAGGCGGCCACTGACGCGGGGATTAAAGATTGGGATGTTCGCAAGGTTAGTCGCCAGTTAGCGGTCGCTACCGGCGGACAGGACGAAGTTGCCGTGGCTAAGTTAGTTTATGATTTTGCTTTAGCCAGCAACGATAAGGTCAAAGTTTTCTCCGGAGTGATCGATAAGCAGGTTGTATCGTTAGCCACCATTTTACAGTTGGCTCAGTTGCCCAGTCGGGATGAATTACTGGCCAAGGTGGTGGGGAGCATGGCGGCTCCCATTAGTGGATTCGTCCGGGTGTTGAACGGTCCATTGCAGGGATTCTACAACGCCGTTAAGGCATTACAGTTAAAATAATTTATTAAGAAATTAATTTAATAAGGAGTAGATATGGCAGACGAAGAGATGAAGACAGAAGTTGCTGCTGAGAAGAAAGCGGCTTCCGGCCCGGAGACTCCAGCCCGGAGGGACGAGAGTAAGCTATCCGGCAACGCCAAGAAAGTTGTCGACCTGGTTGGTGAGATGTCCGTGTTAGAGTTAGCCGAACTGGTTAAAGTAATGGAAGACAAGTTTGGCGTCAGCGCCGCCGCTCCGGTAGCCATGATAGCTGCGGGTGGTGCCGCTGTCGCTGGTCCGGCCGCAGAAGAGAAAACCGAGTTTAACATCAATGTTACCTCGGCCGGCTCTAATAAGATTGGGGTGATCAAGGCCATCCGCGAGGTTACCACCTTGGGCCTGAAAGAAGCCAAGGATATGACTGATGCTTTGCCGAAAGTGATCAAGGAGGGCGTCAAGAAAGCGGAAGCCGAAGAGATCAAGAAGAAGCTCGAAGAGGCTGGTGCTACTGTCGAACTTCAATAACTGTCATCCTGAACTAGTTTCAGGATCTGTTATCTCACATCAGGAATAAGCAGGAGCCCTGCTGGCAACGGCAGGGTTTTTGTTTTCTTCCATGCTCGTCATCCCCGTGAAGACAGGGACCCAGACAATCAACATTGTCATCCCGGACTTGATCCGGGATCCAGGCCTCTCCTCATCCGTCATCGCGAGGGTGATAGCCCGTGGCAATCTTGATATGCCGATTCTTAACTTATTCGCCACCCCATCCGTCGGCTGACGGACGGGGTGGCGCCCCAAATGACCCCCCAATCGCCAATTGCTACCCAAACAGCAAAACCTGCCTTACTTGGCTTATATTGGCTGAACTCCCCATCCCCAGTTCCAGAAACTGGAGATGGGTCAAACAACGCCTTCGCTGCGATAATTTTCCTATCAGCTTACACAATTGGCTCAATGGGTTCCAGAAAAATGAGCTCAGGCCTCGATGGCGGAGGACACTATAATCGCGTATCGTTTGATTATGAGTATCGCATTCGAAATTAAATCTCAGGATGGGGCGGCGCGGGCGGGGGTGCTGAAGACCGCGCGCGGTGATATCGAAACGCCATGCGTAACTTTAAACTACACTAAGGCGTTAGAGGACTGGGGATTTGGGCCTTCGGATGTTACCGATGCTAAAGATGTAATCTTGTTGCGGAATGCTTTTTGGCTGAAACGGCGGGGGGCAAAGGATATCCGTGAGGGGATAGGTTGGCCGGGAATAACGATGGCAGATTCGGGTGGTTTTCAGATGGTTAGTTTAGGCCAGCATCTTAGACAAAATTTTAATGGTGTTGGTTTCAATTTAGATGGCAAATCAACCTTTATCTCCCCGCACGAAGTAGTGGAGTGGGGGAGAGGCGCCGGTGTAGATCTAATTATGCCGCTGGATAACACCGTTTATACTATGGACAAAAATTGGTGGAAGTTTATCCGCTCGGCCATTATCACGGCGGTTTGGCACCAAAGATCCCGCGGCATCGCCGATGAGAAACTTTACTACATTGTTCAGGGCGGACTGAACAAATTGGCGCGGCTGATTAGTTTGTGGGATGCGCGCCGACAATTGAATAATGGAATCTCGGCCGTGGCAATCGGCGGGTTGGCCTGGG
>Ga0155100_107_pt1 | contig 10072 bp, 7 predicted proteins | sample RifCSPhighO2_01_FD_106068 | JGI IMG/M metagenome (GOLD analysis project Ga0155100, IMG submission 106068) | candidate division Kazan bacterium RIFCSPHIGHO2_01_FULL_49_10
AAGCAGGCCAATAGTACCGGGCCAACGCCCTTTCGTTTAACCCAAGCCTTAAGTTGGTCTATCGCTCGCTTTTGGATCTGGCGAATGCGTTGTTGGGTAAAGCCAAATATAGCCCCGATCTTTGCTAAAGTAGTTTCCGATCCTTCGGGATTATCCAAGCCGTATCTCATTTCTAATATGTATATGTCTTTATCGGATAGACCGCTTTTTTTCATCATATGTTTTAGCTCGCTCCGGGCAGCTCTGTACTCCTCCACCAACACCGGATCAGGAGGATACGAATCGCTCATCATCTCTATAAATTCTGTTTCTTTCTCCAACCCTCCACCCAATGAGTTAGGATTGTCACCGTGTTGAACCCCCGTGTTTAATGAGGCAGTTCTCATTCCATAAGCCAATAGCTGTTCTAATTTATCAACCGGAGTTTCGAGCCTTTCGGCCATTTCGGCGATAGTCAACTCCTGGCCCTTAGAACCCCCTAACTGTCCCATTTTCTTGCGCAGAGCGGCCAACTCCAGATGTATATGGGCTGGCCGGCGCACAGTATCCCCCTGAGTTTCTATTGCCCGATTAATCAACTGGCAGATCCACCAATGAGCGTAGGTGTTAACCCTAAGCGGCCTATCTTCTCCAATTATCTCCTGAGTTGTTTTGTCCCGCTTGCGATATTCGGGATCATATTTGTCTATCGCTCGGATTAGCCCTTTATTGCCCTCCTGAATAAGATCTAAAAACGACAATCCACGGTTGGTGTATTTTGGATTTTTAGCGACATACACCACTAATCTTAGGTTATGATTGATGAGTTTCTCCCGAGCAGACATATCACCCTCTTTACGATACCGATTAGCTAATTCCACCTCTTCCTCGGTAGTCAATCGGGGATACTTGCTTATGTATATGAGATAGGATTTAATTCCACTGAATAGTTGATTGTCTTCGGCGGCCAACCGTTCCGAATCCCCTATTGGTTCATCTTCTCCCCAATCTACTATGTCAAGTATATCGGAATCAGGGTTATTATAGGCTTCCTCAACCTCGATTTTAACTCTCTCAATTTCCGATACATCCAATATGGTAACTCCCGGCATTACGACTTCGGGCAGTTCCCTCAACCTGCGCCATCTACTCGATTTTTGGGGAGTTTCGCTTGGGTTATCGGACATAGCCGATTCTATGACTTGTGATTCTTTAACCATCTAAAGGTAAGTTAACAGAACTATGGCCCGTCTATATCTGACGAACTTCCTAATATAGCACAAAATCAGGCCTCCAACAGGGTAACGCGGATAGTTAGGCTATTGGCGCTTATTGCGGTCCGCGAGGCTCAAAAGATAGATAAACAGTCCTAAACACACTAAAAAGATGCCTAAACCGATTTTGGAGATTGTCGGTACAGCCGTAGTAGAAATTGCCGGATTTTGAGCTATGTAGTATATAAATGTAATGCATTTTGTTGGCTGTCCTTTGCTGTAGCTATGGAGCAACGGATGGCCAGGGCGGAAGGATTTACCCTGCTGTATATATTTTATAAGTCGGGTATAAACTTCGAACCCTATCATTCACATCATACAAGAAAATCCCGAACAGTAAGTTCGGTATTTTCTTGTGGCTGGGGCGGAAGGATTCGAACCTACGATCACGGGACTCCCGCACCAAAATTTATTGTTTTTTCACGCTGGCTGGGGCGCTAGGATTCGAACCTAGGATCATGGGACCAGAACCCATTGCCTTGCCGCTTGGCTACGCCCCACTAATAGGGCGTGAAAAAATAGATTATCAATAAATTTGGTACGGGACAGGCGCCACCCAGATGCCTTGTTTACCCCGTAGTGAGCTTCGCTCTACTACTGGGGCCGCTTGGCTACGCCCCATCACAAGTCGACCCTATTATCACCTATGGGGTGGCGATGTTCAAGCTCTAAGACCGCTTAATAGATAGAGATCAAGATCGCGGCTAATAATCCGAGCCAGGTCAGTGTCAGCGCTACTAAGCTGATAGCGCCATACCACCGGCCCTTAAGCACCAGGGCGAGCGGATATCCTAATACAGCCCCGCCGCTCATCACGGCAGTAATAATAAACACCGATGGCAGCACTACCATACTAGCCACGGAGGGTTGATTGTTGCCGACATTCATCCATTTTTCGGCATTGGTGATAAATAAGGACCACAGCCATAACACTAATCCAGCTCCGACGGCCTGAACGATACTTAAGACCAAGATCGAATACACTTTTTTCTTCATCTATTTATTTACCCATTATCTCTTTATAGAGCTTACTGGTGGTCTGGGCCATCCGATTAACTGAGAAGTTGCGCACAGTCTCCCGACCTCCAGCAATCAGCTTGTTCTGGAGTTTTTTATCGTTTAGTAACTTCATGATTGCCGCGGAGAGCTGTTTGGGATTACCGGGGTCAACTAATAACCCGTTTTTATTAGTAGTTACTACCTCCGGGATACCGCCGACCTTGGTGGCGATTACCGGCACACCGGCTCGCATCGCCTCGAGAATGGAGATGCCAAAGGCCTCGGACTTAGACGGCAACACAAAAACGGTAAATAATTGAAGGATACCGCTAACCCCCGATAGAGAACCAGTAAACACCACCTGCTTATCGATCTTTAGCTTTTTAGCTAACCACTCTAATTTGCGCCGCAGAGGTCCGCCGCCAACCAAAACTAAACGAGCTTTGGGTATTTTTTTTAACACTCGTTCCATCGCCTTAATCAAAGTAGCGGTATCTTTCTGGATATTCAGACTACCGACTGTACCAATAATGATGTCTTGCTTGCGCAAGCCATACTGATTAATAATATCCAAAGTCGGCTTATCGATATGTTTGGGTTCGAACGACTCGATGCCATTGTAGATCACCTGCACTTTATGGGGCCGGGTGATCTTATTGTTGATCAAAAAATTAGCTACGGCTTTCGACACCGCGATATTCATATGGGTGGTCGAATCCAGCATCTTCATCGCTCGAATGTGCGCCCAGTCCAGCACTGGGTTTGCCAGATGAAATTGCGGCGTTCGAGCATGTTCAGTGTAAACAGTCTTAATAGGTAATCCTCTCACCGCTAATCGGGCCAACAGCCCAGCACGCTGCCCGTGGGCATGCATAATGTGCGGATCATACTTACGGAGCAGTTTCTGGATCGCCCTGACCGCATCAGTATCTGAACGAGCCCGCATCGGCACCATAAAAGTAGACACTTTCTTTCTTTTTAATGCATCAGCTAACGGTCCTTGCGGGAGAATAACCGACAAGGCAAAATCTTTGTCCGATAGATTATCCACTAATGAGAGCAGGTGGCGAGGCGCCCCGGTTAAGGAGCTATCGGCAATCACATAGAAGATGCTGATTTTCTTACTGTTCATACGCGTAGTAAATTATTTCCGCTCATCTCGTTATTCCCATCTTTTTTTCCTTTGTCATTCCGGACTTGGTCCGGAATCCAGGCCTGGATCCTGAATAAGTTATTTATAGTAGGCCTACGGCAGTAAAGTGTTTTCAGGATGACAAGGGGGTTATTTATTGTCTTAGTGTCAGTAAAATGTTTTTATGATGACTGGTGGGGACAAGATTAATCAAGTTTCTTTAATGCTACTTCTAATCGTTTGATAGATTCCTTTTTACCTAATGCGCTTAACAGCTCAACTGGACTGGGGCTGCCGGATAGGCCAGAGAGCGCTACCCGCACTGGCCAGAAGATATCGCCCGGCATCAAACCTTCGGCTGTGGCGGTGATGTCTAATATTTGTTGGAGCTTCTTTTCCGTCCAAGATGGTTCACTGATAACGGTGAGAACCTTGATGGCAATAGAAAGTCCGGTAATGGTTTGGGCTGGACTGGATTTTTTGAATACTAACAGATTTTTATCGTAATCCAGGTCTTTATAAAAATAACTCATCAGCTCTGGCAGTCGCGCTAAATATTCGGCCCTGTCTTTAAGCAGAGCCAAAACTTTTTTGTGATACGCTTCTGTGCCTTTAAATGGAATATACGGTTTGGCCAATTTATAGTAAGCGCCGATACTTAGTTCCGATAGATAATGATGGCTAACATGATTAAGATATTTTAAATCGAATACGGCACCAGCTTTTTGGACTCGCGATAATTCAAATACATTAACCAATTCTTTTAACGAGAAAAATTCTCTGCCCTTCGGATCGGACCAACCTAATTGAACTAAAAAGTTAATTAATGCTTCGGGCAGATAACCTTTACTGATGTAATCAGCGAAGTTAACATCACCCGTCCGCTTACTCATCTTGCTTCTATCCGCATTAAGAATCAGAGGGATATGGGCATATTCTGGAATAGGAGCATTCAGAGCCTGAAATAATAAGATGTGCTTGGGGGTGTTAGAGAGGTGGTCTTCACCCCGAATTATGTGAGTAATCTTCATATCCCAATCGTCAATCACATTCACAAAATGAAAGACAAATCCCCCATCACTTTTTTGAATTACAAAGTCTTCGACTTCTTTAGCATCAAACTCGACCGAGCCTCTGATAATATCCTTAACTACAATCTTGCCAGTGGTGGGGGTTCTAAAGTAAATCGCGCCATCTTTTTTGTAAGCTAAGTCTTTTTTAAGTAGCTGTTGGAGATATTTTTTGTATAAAGTGGTGCGTTTGGATTGATAGTATTCTTCGTCCCATTTTAAGCCCAACCATTGCAAATTAGTTTTAATATCTTTTTCGAAAATCTTTTGGCTCCGCTCTTTATCAGTATCTTCGATACGCAAAATTAGTTTGCCGGAATGACGCTTGGCAAACAGATAATTAAACAGCGCAGTGTGCGCGCCACCGATGTGCAGAGCGCCAGTTGGACTCGGCGCAAAACGTACCCGCACTTGCCTCCTCATATCTTAATTGTACCAAAACGACGCCCTAAAGGCGCCACTGTTGAGCCACTTCCCCCGATGGTTAAAGGGTATAGATATAGTCAGACAAGGGGAAATTCTTGACCAGATAGCCATTAGTCCAATCCGCGGAACTGGTTTCGATTATCCCGTCATCATCAAAGGTGGATAAATGGGGTAAAAATGAGTAATCCGACCAAACAAATTCCAAATCGGTGTTGTCTTGAACGCCCTCCCCCTTTTGTAAAGTAATCACCTGCTGAACACCACCAAAGTCGGCATCTGCATCGGATAAATAATTAGCCTCAATGGTAGGAATAGTGGTGTCACCCAATAATGTGGTGCCGAAAAAATCCATAACGGCAAACCCTGTGCCACATTCAGCCCGCAAGGTGTAGGCTCTCGTTACGCCAGCGCTAATCACCTGTTCTCCTCCATTCGCCGGAGTGTTGTTAAAAGCAACCTGAACCCAATACCAACTATTATTTTCTAAATCATTGATTCCTTTGGTTTTAACATTTAGCGGGGAATTTAAATAAGTCACGCCATCATCGTTGGAGATCTGGGTAATCTGAGCAGAATTAGTGATATCGGTGCCATCCCGCAGGAAGGTAAATCCTCCTAGATCAGCCGAAGAAGGATTGGTAGTGCTGCTGTCACTAATAAAGATCCGAAAGGTAAATTTTTTAATAGCCACATCCCCTGCCGTATCGGCAGTGACTTTAAACTTATACAGATCAACGGTAGCGCCCGGCTGGATAATGCCGGGACCACCTGGATTATTGTTGGTTACGGTTACTCTAGTGTTGTACAAGACCATGGCGTGACCGAATTGATCCAGCACATCACTGCCATCTAATTCGGTGCCGGAAATTTCTCCGACAGAACTGAAGTAGGCGGTGTCGTTGCCAGTGGTATCCAACCCCACAGTGAGGGTATCGCGAAAAGTGCCGCCCCATTCTTCCCCCACTTTCTTAGCTTTACCCAATACGGTTACCACCGCAGAACTATCTTCCGGTACATACATATCTAAGTTGTCGAAGGTAGTGCGCGCAGAGCCAACTGACGCCTCGCGGCTGGCGGTACCGGTTTTAGTAGGGAAGATGATCTTTAAATTATCCATCGAAGTGTACCCAGCGCTGCCAGATAAAGTAACCTCGTCCATGGTGAAGGTTAATTTAGTGACCAACTGGGATTCATCAAAGGCCAAGAATTTGAATTTAGCCAAAGCAGTGTGACTGGAAATGCCACCGATCACAATGGCTGATGCTGGGGAATCACCATCAACCGAACTGACCAAACTACCCGAAGCAACTACTGTCATGGTTTGACCCGTACCTCGATAAGTAGCCAACACTTCGCTAGCAGTATCATTGCCGATGGCAGAAATTTGGCTAACTCTAATGGTGTGGGTATCACCGGCCGGGGTAGAAACACCTAGGTCAGATCTAAAAGCGATCCGAACCGATGTGTCAACAATCAACGGGGTAGCGAGCATAAAAATATGGGTTTCAATTAGAACGCCAGTATCCTGACATTGTTCGGTATTAGAAACTTTTGTTTCATAACTACCATTACCATCTAAATCTGCCCACAGCTCAGCATTATCTAAAGCGTTAAAATCATCTCGGGCATCACCCAGCGTATCTTCGATAGTAATATTGGTAACCCTAATGTCCTCCCATTCAGCCGTTTCGTTAAGAATTTCGGTGTATGTCCAATCAAAATCCGTCCTGCCCACCACTATATTTCGAGAGATGGGAGTATCGAGAGTGGTAACTAAGGCCGTGGGTTGGTATTGCGGGGGCGCTTCGGTTAAAATTGCCTCAAAAATCAGTTCATCAGGAACCGGTTGAAAAAAGAATAGTAATGGCAGCCACCAGCGATCTGTAAGATAAGGGTATTGGTATAGGCCCTGGAAAGCGGTTGGCCACAAGACCGCCCGAAGATGAAAATCATCCGGATACATACCGGACGGGTTATCAATGTATGTCAAATAAACATGGAGCTTTCTCCAACTATTTTCGGACAGGCTAACCGGCATATTGGAAAAATCAAACCGCAACCCTTTCAAACCAGTCGCATCAATGGTTTTAAGAATTACGCCAGTATTATCAGAGACTTTGGCGCTATCCACGATAGGGGCAGTCAATTGTATACCCAGTCCGGTCAGCAATGTGGTGCCCGGCTGCGAAGCCTTCGCTTCAATCACTATCGGCGTATCTTGTTCACCCCAGTAGGCCTCGTGTAAGCCGATTGATGTCTCGGCAATTCTAACCTCGGCTATCGGTGCCGAGTGTACCACATTAGGATTAGGTGGCGCTGCTAAGGCCAAGCCCGTCACAACTAACTGGCCAATCCCGGTGGTAATTAATAGAGTGGTACCGATTAAGCTAAATAGGTAGTTTCTAAACACTGTTTTGCCCTAAAAATACACTTATTAACAGATATGGCCTGACTGGTCGCATTCTACTCTTTTCTGCCAAAAAGTCAAGATAAATCTGCTCCCCAGTCAGTCTTTTATATATTCAGCCTTATTGGGATGATGTGGGACAGAGATTGCCCCACGGGCTATCACCCCCACAATAACTATACGCTGAGTTACAGCGACCGCTTTATCTCAGCGTAAGAGATAGAATAACACCTCCCTGCCTCCTCTCACCCTAAGGGGATGGGTTGTCCATGATGACAAGAGTGCGGGGATAATAAGTAGGCCGGTTCACCCCCCCCCTCTTCCTCTTGGCACGAGGAGGAGGGGTTAGGTTACTACGAGTTATCACCCCTCGTAATGACTAAAGGGTCTATCGGCGGGCGAGCTTGTATTCGAGGACGGTGCGCATAAATTCGAGCGTGGCGGTTTTGATTCGTTCTTTTCGCCAAGGCTGGGTGAGATAGCGCCAAACCCACTCTAAACCTCGTTTCTGTAAGAAGTAAGGGGCTCTGACGGCCTTAGAGTTTTTGGTGGGGTCGTTAATAGCAGTAGCGCCCACAATAAAGTCAAACGCACCCCCGATGCCCATCAACACCCCTCGATCTAACTCCCGAGTGTATTGGCGCATCCAACGGAGCTGCTCAGTGGCCGGAAAGGCTAAGAAGATGAAGTGCGGTTTAACCTGTTTAATCCGATGTATCACTTCTTCTTCTGGCTCATAGGGTGGCCCGGCCATCACCTCGGCGATCTGCAGTCTGGGATACAGCAGCTGCAGTTTGCGTGACACTTCGTAGGCCACTCCCGGAGCCGCTCCCAGCAGAAAGATGCTTAGCCCCTTAACAGAAGCTAACTTACTGATCTCCCACAGCATATCTACGCCAGTCACCCGTTCAGGAATCACGCTGGTTAGCCACTTAGGATAGATCACTACACCGGCGCCCACGATCAGTAATTGAGCCCAGGCCTGAATCCGAGCCCACCAAGCTATTCGGCTCAAGGGAATAGACAAGAATTTAGCTGCCCATAAAATTCCCACCCCATCGGCTAAAGCCAGGTCAGCGTTATTAACCACTTCACGGAAGTGGCCATCCTTAAGCGCCTGCATTACGAACTCGGGATTGGGCGTAACGATATAATGCGCCTGGCGATCGCGCGCCAATTCTTCAACTTTATTAAGCGCCTGCGGCATAGTTAGCGCATCAATCTGAACTCCTAAAATGTCTACTCGTTTCCTGTTCATAGATTTATTATAGGATTCTGAGCAACCCTACCCTACCTCCCCTTGGCAAGGGGAGGAGAGGAGGGGTTAGATTGCCATGGGCTAACGCCCTCGCAATGACCTATTTTGTAATTTTTAATTCTTAATTTTTAATTGCTGATTAACTATTGTCATTATATCTTGCTTAAATTTCTCGCGGCTAAATTTCTGAGCGTGCTGACTGATCTCTCGCCAATCAAATTTCTTTTCCATCGTAATGAATCTGCGAATTGCTATAGTTAATGATTCTGTTGTAGGCTCGTCAAAAAATAACCCGGTAACTCCATCCATCACGCTTTCCCGGGCTCCGCCAACACCATAGGCAATCACTGGCTTGCCGGCAGCCTGGGCCTCAACTGGCACGATGCCAAAATCTTCTTCGCCGGGGAAGAGAAGAGCCCGCGCATTCCTGAGATACTCCAACTTGCTTTGATCGCTCTGCCAACCTAAAAATTCTATAGTGGGGCCGGCTAATCGTTCCAGGTTTTTGCGCGCCTCTCCCTCGCCGATAATCACCAGGGGCAGCTTAAGGGCGTTACAAGCTAAAATGGCCCGGTCGATCCGTTTATAGCCAGACAGGCGTGATAACACTAAGAAATATCCAGCATTGCTCTTCTTGGGAATAATCTTATGGGTATCAACCGGTGGATAAACCACCTGCGCATCGCGCCGATAGTATTTATGGATCCGCTTTTTAACATGAGTGGAGTTGGCCAAATAGATGGATGGCCGACCGGCCGATAATTTGTCCCAGATCCGTAAGTTGTGCAGTAGCTTTTTAATAATTGTTTTAGCCCAGCCCGGCAAGCGCTGTTCATCGACATAGGTATGATAGGCGTCCCATAGATAACGAGTGGGTGAATGACAGTAGGAAATATGAATTGTCTCGGGCTCGGTAATAATTCCGCCAGCAAAAGAGTTGTTACTGGAGATCACCAAATCATATCCACTAAAATTAAAATTTTCGACCGCTCCCGCCATCCACGGCAGCAGGAATCTGACCGGGATCCGAAAGGTTTTAAACCAAAACTGCAGCGGCGACACGATAATTTTTTTATTGGCAAATAATCGGTCCAACTTGTGATGATACAACAGGGTATAGATCGGAGCATCGGGAAACATCTCCGCCAAAGTCAGCGTCACCTTTTCGGCACCGCCAAAGTTTACTAAAAAATCATGAACGAGAGCTAATTTTATCCCGTTAGAGATAGACAACCTAGCGTTACTATTTGAACTCTGAGATTTATGCATGCTGATCTATCTACTTGCGAAATTCCCCCGCCAATCAGTTGTCGTTAGGTGATCTCTAACGGGATTTAGAGGTTTTGCCATAGCGCCATTAGTTTCTCGGCCGATCTCTCCCAGTTAAATTCCCGTAATCTTACCTTGCCCTTCTCGATAAGAGATTGACGCAGGTCATTATCCCGCAGCAGCTTTAGCATTCCGCCTGACAACGCATCAACATCGTCTGGATCGACCAATAGCGCGGCTCCGTCCGCCACCTCCGCC
>Ga0155100_110_pt1 | contig 9555 bp, 4 predicted proteins | sample RifCSPhighO2_01_FD_106068 | JGI IMG/M metagenome (GOLD analysis project Ga0155100, IMG submission 106068) | candidate division Kazan bacterium RIFCSPHIGHO2_01_FULL_49_10
TGGTGTCGTTGCCATAAACCAACGAAGAAGACGAATAGACAAATCTCTTTACCCGGTGATTTTTTGATGCCTCCAGCAGAGCGACCGTGCCGATAATATTAACCTCGCTGGTGTGGCGAGGGTGTTCGATCGTATCAAAAACCCGGGGGAGGGCGGCGAAATGAAAGACATATTCCGGCTTATGTTTAGTAAAGATTTTCTCGATCAACTTCTCGTCCAATATAGAACCTTTGTAGAAGGTTATCGCGGGGTCTAGCGCATCTTTTCGACCGGTCGAGAGGTCGTCGATCCCAATAATTTTGGCTTTCGGGAAGCGCTGACTAAACTGCTTCACAAAATTGCTCCCGATAAATCCGGCGCAACCAGTTACTAAGATCGTTTTTGGGCTAACCATAAGATTTCTTGCTGGAGCCGGAGGCGGGATTCGAACCCGCGACTTGCTGTTTACGAACCCCACACTTTTTGGAGTCGCCTCCGAGATTCGAACTTGGGACCTCTACTTTACGAACCCCGCACTCTCTGGAGCCGGAGGAGGGAGTCGAACCCTCGGCCGCTACTTTACGAAAGTATCGCTCTACCACTGAGCTACTCCGGCAAATAGAGAAAGTGTGGGGCTACCAATCCCAAAGGGATCCCTTCGGGGCTGAGTTACCCCGGCGATATATTCTTGTACTCTACCAGACTCTCCCTTAGAATTAATTTTAAAGCTTTTTTACCAGGACTGGTCTTAAAATACCTTTCCCGTCTTAGGGTATCCTTCTTGGAAAGAAAATATTCACAGAATATCAGGTGAAGAGGTCTTCGGTCCGCCGTACTCTTAGCCGAGCCACGAAAGTGATAGGTCAACCTCGTTTTTAAATCGGATGTAAAACCACTATAGAACTTACCGTCTTTGAGGCTGTAAAGAACATAAACGCAATATTGCAACTTCTTCATGTTTCTGGTTCTAAAAGAATCATGTTGGCCCGTGAAGTAGAGCAAGCTCACTTCAGGGCCATGAAGTGTCCAATTTATTGGACTACTTCATGGTCGGGGTGCCGGGATTCGAACCCGGGATCTCACGCCCCCTAGACGTGCGCCTTAAACCAGCTAGGCCACACCCCGATATTGTTAATATACTACTTAATCATAACTGGGGACAAAAGACACGCCAATCATTCTAATTCTCATCTCGCACTGCTCGTCATTCTGGCTTGTTTTTCTTTTGTCATTCCGGACTTGATCCGGAATCCAGGCCTGGATCCTGAATCCGAACTTGGCCTTTGGCCAGTCGGTTCAGGATGACAGCAGATGGTAAACGCCAGCAATTATACGATCCTGGACGGAGCCAGTCCGCCAGAGCCCAAGGCTCCCCTTTGGGGCTGGCGGAGACGATGCGAGGTAGACATCGTTAATTTAAAGAGCTCCATTACTTTGCTAAACATTTCTGATCCTGGTTGTCCAGGGGGGTTACCGCATCTGAAGCTTTACGCCGCAGAAATATAGGAATCCCTATCAAAAATGTGTTGGGTCAAAACTGCTAGCAAAGATAATGGAGCTACTTATATTTTACCATGAGACCCGATCTGTCAACCAAAGGATTTCTATCAGGCAAATGGGCTACTGGAGCCAACAATTAGATTGATCAGAAATATAATGGGGTCCAGGATTCTAAAAATTATACTCACATTTAGCAGCCGTTCAGCAAAAATGATGGCCAGCAAGATCATCGGGCCAGAGCGTTCGAACATCATCCAGTCCACTCGGCCAAAGAATAATCGGTCAACGATCAAATGGAGGATCTTGGAGCCATCCAGTGGCGGGATGGGAAATAGATTAAATGCCGCTAATAATACATTAATGGCAACGATAGTGGAGAGAAAGGTGAATAGCTGTCCAGTCGGATGAACGCCGCTGGACCAAAACATAATTCGATCAGGCAAAGCGAATAAGGTGGCTATGATTATATTACTGACTGGCCCGGCCAGAGCCACCATCGTCTCGCCCCAGACCCCTCGTCGGACAAAATGAGGATTGTAAGGCACCGGCCTCCCCCAGCCAAGACCCACCACAAACAAGGTGATAGTGCCTAATGGATCGAGGTGGGATAGGGGGTTGAGAGTTAGACGGCCAGACAGCTTGGCGGTAGAATCACCCAATCTCGTAGCAGCCCAGGCATGAGCAAACTCATGGACGGTTATGCCCACCACAATGGCCACGACAAAGAATATAAAACGGTCGAGATGGGAAAAAAGGTCGGCAATAAACATATTTGCGTATAGGTTACTAATCTGATAATATCTGATATGTTAGCCTAAGGGAAGCTTACTGGTCCCGCCTGCCCTGTGCGAACGAAGTGAGTCATTCGGGGTTAGAAATCACTTATCGGGACTACCAAGGGGTAATCGGGGTTGGAATATAAACGCTAAGTAGATTTTTAACGGGATGAGTAGAATCTGTGATATTTGCGGCAAAGGTCGACAGGTGGGCAATAATGTCAGCCACTCCAAGCGACGCACTAAACGGACCTGGCAACCCAATCTCAGGAAAACCAAACTGGCCAGTGGCCGCGAGGCGCTGATCTGTTCGCGCTGTCTAAAGACCTTAACTAAATCAGCCAAGGGCTAAGGGTGAGAACGCGATCCCGCCCTATGACGACCTGCGGGATTAGTACAGTGGCAGTATGCATCCTTCCCAAGGATGAGACGCCGGTCCGATTCCGGTATCCCGCTCCAACATTCATAACATAGGGCGGATGGAAACGCCCCGATGGACAGTGGCGTTATATGGACAACCACTACACTCTTTATACCGATGGGGGAGCCAGGGGCAATCCCGGACCGGCCGCGACTGGCGCGGTAGTTTTAGACGGCCAAGGTAAAGAGCAAGGTCACTTTTCGACCTATTTAGGGATAGCTACTAATAATCAGGCAGAATATCAGGCGCTAATTCTTGGCTTAGGTCGTCTGCAAAAACTAATTAACGATGAACATAAACTTGGTGACATATCGGTAACCGTATTAATGGACAGCGAATTAATAGTTTGCCAACTCAAAGGCGAATATCGGGTAAAAAATACAGAACTTAAACCGCTGTTTGCAAAAGTCGAGGAACTGTCTAAAAAATTCGGGCGCGTAACTTTTAAACACATCCCCCGCGAACAGAACACGAGGGCCGACGCGTTAGTTAATAAAACCTTGGATCGCGAAGCCAAGTGACGACTACTCCCAGTCGTCTCCGCCGGTTGGCGGACCCGACTTGATCGGGGATCCAGCCTGCCCGCGGATGCGGATGCGGCCAGGGAAAAGAAAAATAATTTTGCTTTATGCCTGGATCCCGGATCCTGATTTGCCTTAGGCAATCCGGTCCGGGATGACAGTGGGGTGTGTGCCAAGTAAAGACCTCGCTTACTTGTTGTCATTCCGAGATTGTCGAGGAATCTAGGCCGTGAGGCCGCTTCGCCCCAACGGGGCCCCTTTGGGGCTAAATCCTTCGACTATGCTAACGCTTCGCTCAGGATGACGCCCCTTTCGTCATTCCTGCCCGCCAGTTGCTCGGGTAAACTCCGGCAGGAATCTATACATAAACAAAAAGCATTTATTTTTCTGTCTGGATCCCGGATCCTGACTTGTCTTCAGCAATCCGGTCCGGGATGACAATAAGGGATTTTTACCTCCAATACCTTGGATCGATTTATTTAAAATGGATGGTGAAGTCGCGCTCTAAGCTTAAGTACTTCCCGCTGTTTTTTTGTTCTGGATCGGCCGCATATACGGTATAGGTAATGTCGCCCGCTACTCGCGATCTAACGCTAAACTCTACCTTTCCTAACGCGTCGGTCTGATAGAAGGACCGGCCGGACTCGGGACTGTACCAGCCGAAATTAGATAAGTCTTGAGTTATCAGCTCTTCGGTCTTGATGTTCAGGCCGACCCACACATCGGCAGCGGGGGCGTTGTTGCCTTTTTGAGTTATGGTGACAGTTACTTGGCTGCTGTCTATTCCATCGGCCGCCACCTCGGTTTTATCTATTTGCAGATCGCCGGCTTGCAGGGTGGTATCAGCCAGTGAGCGGTTGCTGATAAAACCCCAAATCGTCAGCCCCAGTAAAACTACTAAGGCGACGGCTGTGCCCACAAACAGCGGGCGACTACTTAAATCAATTTGTGTTTTGGATTTTTCCATCCCGCTTAAACATCTACTTAGCGTATATATTCGATTATATATCTACTTTGGTTGTCCCGATCAGTAATTTCTAACCCCGAATGACTCACTTCGTTCGCATGGGGCAGGCGGGACCAGTACTTCTATTATAGCTGACTTTATTTGGCAGGTTGACCCCGTTAGAAGTCGCAGATGAGATTTTGCTAATGGGTAGCAGAAAAAGTGAGACGATAGGCGCACAACGAATCTTTCCAATTATTTCCAGGGCTTCTCCGGACTTCTAACGGGGTTGAGCCTCCTCATAAAAATGAGTCTTTTCGTAGTGCTCCACCGCGGCCAGGGCTACCGCCGATAGCAGGGTGAGAGTCATAAACAGCAGCTGGATTCCGTTCGGGCCGGTTGAGGGCAGTTCTCCCGGACCGCCATAGTTGACCACATCCATTACCGTCACCGAAGCCATCGCCGCTTGGATCTCGCCATTGTAGAGCGTGGCCACCAGCACTGTGTCGGCATAGACACCCGGGAGCTGGCCGGCGGTGAAGGTGCTCGAGTGATTATCTTTGCGTAAACCTTTTTTGAGAATAGTGCCGCCGCCTCCGATCACATACCAACTGAATTTTAATTCTTTGATCTCGGCTCCCTCGGTGTCATAGCCAACTGCCTTAAAGGTGCGGGCGCCATTAGGGAGAACGGTAGTCTCGGTGGGATTGATCTCCAGGCGATCTAACACCCGGTTAGTTTCATCTTTAACCTCTTCCAACTCCTCGATGATCTCCTCTTCCAATTCCTGATCGTCAATCGGCACAATCACCATCGTCTGCGATTGGCTCGCAGCTGGACCGTCGCCCTCCACTGCTATCTTCATCTCTTTGTCGTTTACGGTTAAAGAGTAGGTGCCCGGCTCGGTGTCCATATAATAGAAGATTACTCGCTTAGCCTTCTCGGTGGCGGTTAATAGATAGTAGATCTTAGTCTCATCTTCGCCCTGCCAGGCGGCATACTGGCTGATCGTCCGTTTAAACTGATCATAGAATTCGCCTGCCCCCGAAGTTGTTTCAAGCAGGAACTGCCGGCCGCTCTTAATATCGATCTGTTCCCCTTGGCGGTTGCGAATTTCAAACTGAATCGGCGCGCTGATCTCTCCGGCCGGAACGGTCTGATGGCTGGTCTGGAAATAGATCTGATCGGATAGGCCGTTGTCATCGGCGGTAACAATAAAGAAGCGCTGTTCCGAATAGATTAGATAGCCCGCCCGGGAATATGGTACCGATGGCAGGATAAACGGCAAAGTTCCGTCGGTGCCAAAATCGGTGGGTGCAGAATCGGTATAGTAAAAATCAATTGTATCGCTGCCCTGAGGCATCAGCACGCTGATCACGCTGCCATCGAATTTTCCGTCGGGATCAGTATCAAACGCTCCGGTCGGACTGGCAGAATATAGTTTGATCGATAATCCGGTCGGATTTTCCACTTGATACGCGGCGTATTGTTTTTCCCCACCGGATTGGGAGTCGCCAAAGTTGATCCAATCACCCAATTTAACGGTGATCTTGGCGCTAACCGTCCCAAACTTTAACGACAGTACGCTTTTATCGATAAAGTACAGCGCTGGGCGAGCGGCGGTAAAGCCCCAAGTATTGTTCGGCACATCGCCGTTTTTCGACAGATGCAGATCATTAGTGCCAATAGCATCTAACACTCGGACGGTGTAGTAGTGGCCGGTCTGCCATGGCTTATTCGGTTGAATGGTTACCTTGGCATCTTTAAGCCCCTCTTGGTTGGCGCTCCAGGTAGTTTCCCAATCGCTGCTCTTGGAGCTGTCATAGATCACACTCGATTCATTGCTAACGGTGTAGCTTAAGGTTGCCGGTTTGATCGAATCGCTGAAGGTAATAACGATCGGAGAGAATAACTTAACGCTCTTAGCCCCGCCCTTCGGTTGAGTGGGGGAGAGAATATAAGGTGGAGTAGTCGGCGGGCTTCCGACTATAGTGATCTCTTTCACCAAGGCGTAGTCGCCGGAGCCGTCGCGAATGTATCCAATATTGGTCAGTTTGCCGATGTTGGCCGGTGGTTGCTCATCCACTGTTACCCGGAAGGTAAAGATATGGCTTCCGCCTGCCGGCACCATGCCGGTCCAGCCATCAATTCCCACCTGGCTGGATAACGAATTGGTGCCGGGATCGTACACTAACCCGCCGGTTGGTGTGCCGGTGATGCCAGTATAATTCGGCACTCGGTCGGTCACCGTCACCCCCAGAGCGTCCATATTTCCGCTGTTCTCAATATAGATAGTGTAGATCAGCGTATCGCCCACCTTGGCCGAGCCGGGAGTGCGATTAGGATTAGTATTCTCCGCTTCTTTATAAGAATCACTCCAGTTGGAACCCGACCTTACTATCACCGTGGCGGTTTTGTAATGAGTCGGGTTAACCCCGTCGTTTATCTCAGCCGTATTAGTAATGGTGGTGTTATCCGGCAGCGGTTGATCGATTCTCACCATAAAACTAACCTCAATCGGTTGGTTGATCACCACTTTACCATTACCGATTACTCGGCCGTTGTTGTCGATGCCGTCGTTGGATTCTTCGTAGGCCACCGTAAATTCGCTTTGCGGCCGGGGAGGAGGCGCCATCTGGATCCAGAAACCGCCCCAATCGTCCCAGATCCGGCGCTGCAGCGAGCCGCCCACATATTTAGTATGAGCGGGAATGTTATCGACCAAGGTAGTGGGATCGGCGATCAGCTCGTCTGTGTTACTGATCGTAATAGTATAGAGCAGATAGTCGCCCGGTTCAGCGTCTTCTTTCAACAACGACGGGGTATCCGCATCATAGATCGCTACGCTCTTGTTGGAGTTGCTTAAGTTGGGCTTCTGTGGCACATCGGTGGTAAAGTGCCAGGGGTTGTAAGCGCCGGTCTCACTGGGGTTGATCTGGGAGAGCGGAGAACCGTTCTCATCCTTGGCAATGAATGGATTGATGTAGGCCGTATAGTTGGTGGAGCCTTCAAACGGAGTGCTGTGATAGATGATTATCCGCTGGCTCTGCCCGCCAAAACCTAAATAAGGCCAGACAAATCTCCAACCCAGATCGACTGCCACACCTTGACTGTTAAGCAACGAGAAAGCCGATTCGACCGAAGCCCGATCCATATCTCGGCTGAACTTGACCGAGATACTACTCAAAGTCCCAACTTTAATCGCGCCTTCGGCGGGGGAAGTAGTTTCGATATACGGAAAATCGGTGGTAACGGTAGTGGATGCGTCATACTGCCAGTCTTCCGATTTTGGCAGTATCTCTATAAAGTTGTCTGGACTCGCGTAGTCGGTGGCTACAGAATAGAAATAGTAAGTTCCGTCGCCATCGGCGCCGTTAGTGTCAAAATACCAAGCCCAGTATCCTGGCATCGGGGTCTCAGCAACCCCTTGTCCCCACAACTCATAGTTGCCGCCCTTGCTCTTGCTCCAAAATAATGAAACCGAGCGAACCTTTACATTGTCGGTGGCCTGCGCCACGATAGTAAAGTTGGATTTATAAATATGCTCCGGCATCGGAGTTAACTGGCCGTTGTCTTCCAATATCCAACCCACCTTTGAGTGAGGCGGCTCCTTGTCTAATTTGGTAATATCCGGCGGGGGCCCGCCGCCACCAGCAGGTTCGTTGACATAGGTAATGGTCAGGGTGTCTAAGATAACCGAATCGTACCCGGCGCTGTTGGTGGTGGTCTGTGGGAGACCTAATTGGGCCTGAAAATAAAAGGTGCCGGAAGTTAGGTCTAAGTCAGTTAGAAACCGGCTCCATCTCGCCGAAGTAATATCCGACAGCTGATTGGATTCACTTTGGGCACTGGAGGCCGACCACTGGCTGCCGTCCCAGTAATACCACGGCCCCGATTTGGTGGTGACGCTAAACCGATATTTAATATCAGTTCCTTCGCTGGTGGTGGGATACTCATCAGCCACCGCGCTAATGCTGGTAAATGCCGTGCCGGTATTATTAGTCACGGCGTATAAAGTGCCGTTTCCAGTAACAGCGGTTGTAATATAACCGCCGGAGCAGGCATCGCCCTGGCCACCCGAGTCGGCGATGCCCATTAAATAAGCATCGTTGCTCATCCGAATAAATCCTTCCGCGGCCAAGGTACTGCCGACTGCTCCCGCAGTCTGCGTAGAAAAATCCGTGCCGCCATCTAACGACCGCCAGATTACGGTGACTTTAATTACGACAATGCCGCCATTGGCATCAACATAAATTATTTTAGCGTTGGCCGCGCCGGCCACTGCGATCTCGCTCCAAGTGGCTCCATCATCGGTGGATTTTAGAATGTAGTTGCCGTTAGTGGTGGCAAAGATGTCGCCGGTTACCGGGTCGGTTGCTATGGCAATTACCGCTGTTACTGATGAATCGCCGGAAACCGTCGAAGCGATGGTCCAACTTAATCCATCATCAGAATAAGCAACCGATACTTTGCCCGAGGCGGGGGAGTTGTTTAACCCAGCCAATATTCGGGTGCCCGCGTCGCTTAGGGCAAAGTCATTAATGCCGGTCACGCCCAAGATAATGGCGGGGGTCCAGGGTCCGTCTCCACCGTTGGATGCATCGGAGTAAATAAAACCATCGCCGGCTTTTACGCCCGTGGTGCCGGCAAACACCGTATCGCCAAATGTTTGAACTGCGGTAACCTTGGTGGTGTCGGCGATAGTACTGGCCGCTGTCCAAGTGTCGCCAGCATCGGTGGTGTACCAAGTAGCACCCAGCCCAGCGCCGGAGTTCAGCCCCCCGGCTAATATTCGGCCAGAGTAGGTGCCGGAAGTGAATTTGGTTAGTTTAAAGTGGAGGTTGTTGCTGTCGGGAGGAGAACCGCCCGGTACTGACCAAGTGTCGCCATAGTCGGTCGAGTAGGGGAAGCTATCTTCGGTAGCCACGGCAGCCAATACCCGGCCGGCAGTAGCAGTCTCCACGACATCCGTTACCGCGTCATACAGGTTATCCATATTGTCGGTAGAGGTCCCAAAGCTTAGATCAATACTGGCGTAACCATCCATAATAGTGATGTCGTCACCTACGGTGTAGTTGGAAGATGTGGTAAAATCCCAGCTGTTGGTAGCGGCCAGAGCGCGACCCGTTGGCCAGCTAAATAAACCGCCCGGAACGATGGTCTGAATGACCAGCGCGATGGTGGCGGTTAGACTAACCAATCTCTTAATTTGGTGAGGAGTCAGCTTGGGCATTGGGTTTGGTTTTTATTTTTGTTTACCCCTTTGGGGTTTGCTTCCCTCTGGGCCTTACCCCTTTCCGGGGATTTTTGACCTACCGGGCCGCTGTTAGGCCGCAGTCAACCTGTTTTTTTATTATACTACCAAAACCCCATTTTGTCAACCCCGTTAGAGATTGACCAGATATCTGGACA
>Ga0155100_136_pt2 | contig 9286 bp, 8 predicted proteins | sample RifCSPhighO2_01_FD_106068 | JGI IMG/M metagenome (GOLD analysis project Ga0155100, IMG submission 106068) | candidate division Kazan bacterium RIFCSPHIGHO2_01_FULL_49_10
TGCTGAACAGCCCGGCGTAGCGAAAACCCAGCGCGACGATACAGGCGCCGGTTAGGGTAGCCAGATCAACCACATAACGCGGATCGAAGTTTTTAATGGCGTAGCTTAGCGCATCGGCCAGGATCAGTCGGCCTTCGGCATCGGTGTTTTTGATCTCTACGGTTTTGCCGGAATAAGAGCGAATGATATCAGCTGGCTTGTAAGCATCGCCCGAAACCAAATTTTCGGTGGCGGGGATGATGGCGATCACTTTCTTTTTGCTGCCTAACTCGGCCAATGCTTTAATGGTAGCTAACACCGTGGCGGCACCAGCCATATCGGTGTGCATCACTTCCAAAAAACCATCTGAAGGTTTTAAATTGTAACCACCGGAATCAAAGGTAACTCCTTTGCCCACCAGGATTACTGGCTTGTCTTTTTTGTCATGATTAAGCTGCAGCACAATCAGCCGGGGCTCGTAAGCGCTCCCGCGGTTAACTGCCAATAATAAATTTAAATCCTGCTCTTGCAGCTCCTTTTTAGTGAGCGCTTCAAAAGTGACATTGTTGTAAGTGTGGGCTAGTTTAGCGGCTTCGTTGGCTAAATCTTCCGGTCGCAGATCGGCCGAGGGCGCCATCACCAAATCGCGGGCGTAATGAACGGCTGCTACGATCTTGGTTAATTCTTGCAGTTCTTTTTTAAAGGAGGCATCAGTTTCACCAATAACGGTTAACGAATTAAGCAGTTTCTTCTTGCTTTTTTCGGCCTCTTCACCTGTTTTGTAGCGTAGGTCCATATAGTTGCGCAGCAGCAAACCTTCGATCAAAGATAAGGCGAGAGCGGGTTTTAAGTTTTTGTCCAAGATCAAGCCAACCGATTTATCACCAATGCTGCCCAAACTGGACCAGATTTTTCCGCCACAGGTTTTGGACAACTCGGGGTTTAATTTAGCCCTCTCCCCCAACCCGACATAGATCAGTTTCTGGCCCGCTGCTACATCCGAATAGATTTCGCCTAAATTAGCTTCGAACTCTCCCTGATCAATAATCTCCGCCAACCGACTGGTTGATTTATTGGCCTTGGCAAATACCGGCACAAGCAGAATATTCTGGCTATCAGCCCCAGTTTTAACTATCTTTACCTCCATCCGTCCTCCTAAAATTACCCTATATCATATCACTAACCGGGAATGGTTGACCCAGTAGAGAATTTTGGGGTGCTTTAGCTCTTTAATATGCCGGCGGCCTTCGATGTAAATACAGGCATCATTGCTCTTCACGGGGTTGACTTTTTGGGTTTCCGCTAAAGCGGTCAGGCATATTCTCCAAAATCTTCTACTGGGTTGACAGGTTAACGGGGGCAGGCAGTAGAATAGGTTATGGCAAGGGAAGTCGTGCTGCAACCATTGGCGTATTCGTTAAGTGAGTTTACGCTCGATACCGCTTATACTGCTCGGGAACTGTCTAAATCCCAAGCCGATTTAAGTGTGGCGGTGGCGCGCGGGTTTAAGATTAATATTCCGTTCTTGAGCGCGGCGATGCAGGCGGTCACCGGTCCAGAATTAGCTGCCGAGTTGGCGCGTTGCGGCGGCTTGGGTGTGATCTATTGCTCTCAACCAATTTTAAGTGAGGCAGAGATGGTGCGACGGGTAAAAGCGGCGCCTCCCAATGCCGATAACTATAGCTATCCGTTTAAAACTCTGTTGGATGCCCAGGGTCGATTGGTGGTAGGAGCGGCTATCAATACCAAAGATTACGCCGAGCGGGTGCCAGCGCTGGCAGAAGCCGGGGTAGACATTTTGTTTGTTGATTCATCGCATGGTAATACCGACTATCAAAAAGAAACGATTCAGTTTGTTAAACAAAATTATCCTTTAGTCCCGATCGTTGGCGGCAATATTATTAATTCCGATGGAGTAAATAATTTGATCGGCTGGGGCGCTGATGGCGTTAAGGTGGGGATGGGTATTGGCAGCATCTGCATCACCACCGATGTCAAAGCGACCGGCAAGGGACAGGCATCAGCCGTGATGGAGTGCTCGGCTACCAGAGACAAATTGCCGGAATGGGCGCCAGTGATCGCTGATGGTGGCATTGGCACGGCCCGCGAGATGTGTATTGCGTTGGCGATTGGGGCTGACGCCATTATGTTAGGTAAGTATTTTGCCCGATTGGAAGAAGCGCCCGGCAATAAGATCTCGCGCGATGATTTCTTGCGGATGTATCCCGCCACTAATGGCAAATTGGACCCGAGTATCGAATATCTCAAAGAATACTGGGGCGAGGGCAGCTTAAGAGCTCGCATCCATCAAGAGGCGCAGTATCGCTATGGTCAGAATGAATTCGCCGAAGGAGTAGACGGCTACACCGAATATGCTGGGCCGTTAAAAGAAAATCTTAGTCGAACGCTGGCTAAAATCATTAAATCGATGCACGATGCTGGTGCCAATTCTATCTCCGAGCTGCACGAAAAAGCGATCGTGAGATTAGCTTCGGCCCGATCGATGAACGAAGTAGGAGTACATGATCTGATCTCTTATAAAAAAGTTAGTCTGTCGTAATTCTGTTGTCGCGCTGAATTTTTGCCCCGTCGCTTTGTCCTCCTGAACTTGCCTCCAAGTCTGAGAGCTCCAGCCCGGAGAGTTTAAGGATCTTAGCCTAATATTTTTCTGCCTGGATCCCTGATCCGGACTGGGTTTATAGAAACCAACCGGTCCGGAATGACAATGCGCGCAGTTAGGCATTTCCGGGGCGGCAGTGATCTGAATAAAAAAGAGGCCCAATTGTGGGCCTCGGTTAGTTTTACGGTTGCGGAGGTATTTTAGAGGGGATTCATTAACACATCCCACTGGGTGCGCGGGTCGAGCGCGACCGAGCCCTCTTTACATAGAGGACATTCTGCTGGTGACCATTCGGATGGTTGTTTGTGCAAGTAGGATATTAATTTAAACTCTCTCTGGTCGATTACCAGCCAATCACCCGCAGTCCGGTTAAAAATGCAACCGATGATTGGTAACACTTCCACCTTAATGCCTACTCCTTTGGCATATCGGTAAATGGCGCGTACGGTTTGGGCGGCCGTGATGCCAGTAGTTACCACATTCTCCAGCACTAATATCTTGCTATCGTTGGTTAACTTGGTATAGTGCTCGAGCCACTCTTGGTCTTCCTCGGGTGTCCCTTCGCGCAGTTTCTTGGTCGCCGATGTCCGTATCTTATCGCGGTTAGGGTAATGACTATCCTGAATCCTTAGGGTGAACTGATTAACCAGCGAGACGGTTTCTCGTTCTGGCCCTACAACTTTATCGATTGCGACCTGTGCACTCATCGCTTCGGCGATCTTGTCGAACAACTCATACGCAATCGTCCGCATTAAATTAGGATTGTCGATTGGGGCGCGGAAGTAGTATTCGGAATGTAAACCAGATACGGGCAGCCTTACATGCGGGTAGGTTGGGCTGACAGCGGTGGGGCGTTCCCACAGACACTCATCCTGCACTAATAAGGGTTGGTAATCTTTCGGAGCAGCTTTTCCCATAACCTTACACCTCCTTAGCTCAAGTTGAGCAGGTTTTAGTTATGTCAAATTGCTTGTTTATGCCAAACAAGTTATCATAGCATAGTTAGAATAAGAGTTTTAACCGTTGGTTTCGGCCAGTAGGTGGTAGTAACTTTCTTTTAATAGCTGGGCATCAGTGAGGGCGTTGTGTTGATCTTTGGTTTTGCGGTGGAGATATTTTCTGGGATCGATACCGCTAAAGAATATTAGAGTAGCTAAATCTAACGGAAACCATTGATTATAAGTGGGTAGAACTTCTGGTAGGCCAAAGGTGCGCCAATAAAACACTACGTCAAAATGATTGATGTAACTAATAATGTAAGGATGATCGGTGCCGATAAAAGCTTCGATCTGCTGTTTGGCATCCGCCCTACTAATAAAATTACCACTTAGACGCGGGATAATATTTTCTTTTACCCAATCGTCTAATGTATTGGGGTCGTGTTCTATCTCTAAATACAGTTCTTCTCCAGTTGGTTTAACAAAAGCAATCGAGATAATTTCTCCCGTAGAAGGATCGATAGTTGAAAACTCCGCATCCATAAAGATTAAGTTGTCGCTAAAAGGTTTGATCATATCGGGTTGTTAGCTACTACTGATGGGCGCCCTCAAATCCTATCTTGAACGGCCGTTCAAGATAGGGGTGGGGTTATATCTTGTTGGAGCTTTTAATTATCTCCCAGCGGAGCGGGGCGCCAATTAGAGGATAGTGGTCACGGACTTTTTTCTCTAAATACCGCAGATAAGAAAAGTGGATTTCTTCTGGGTAGTTGACTTTAAGCGTAATGGTAGGCGGATTAACCTGCTTGATGCTCGAAAAATAGATCTTGGGAATCTTGCGGGGACCCGTGGGCAGTTTGGCTTGAACCGCGCTGCTGATAATTTGATTAAGATGCTTATTGGGAATTTTAGCGTTCAGCGACTGCCATACAGTTTTAATGGTGGCAATTATTTTATCGGCGCGCTGGCCGGTTAGCGCCGATACATAAACTCGTGGCGCCCACGGTATAAAAGGAAACTTCTGGGATAGATACCGCTCGTATCCAGCCATCAATTTATCATCTTTTTCTACCGCGTCCCATTTATTGATTACCAGGATCAGCCCTTTATCTTCAGACAGGATCATCTGGACTACTTTCATATCCTGGGCGATCACTCCCTCGTCGGCTTCCATTAACAGCAGAGCGATATCAACATTCTGCAGAGAACGAAGGGCGCGCAGCGAGCTGAAGTATTCGATCCCCCGACCAATCTTTCCCGGACGGCGCAGACCAGCCGTATCGGTAAACTCGATTTCTATTTCATCGCTATTGACCCGACCGACAATAGCATCACGAGTGGTACCGGGTTGGTTGCTGACAATCGCCCGCTTGCTTCCGATCAACTGATTAAATAAAGTTGATTTGCCGACATTTGGTCGGCCCAAGATAGATACTCGGACCACTGGTTTGGCGTCTTTGCCTAATTTGGAAGCTTTGCCAGTCTTGCGGATCTTTTTTAACTTTTTAACCAGTTCGTCCAGAATATCACCAATGCCTCGGCCTTGAATAGCGGAGATTAATTGAGGATCACCCAGACCCAGCTGATGAAATTCGTAGACTAATTGATCGTATTTAGTTCCCTCGGCTTTATTAATCACTAATATCACTGGTTTGCTTAACCGGCGAATCAGCGCGGCAGCGGCTTTATCGTCCGGTTGGAGACCGGTCTTGGCATCGGCCAGGAACAGGATCAGATCGGCCGAATCGATGGCCAGCTGAGTTTGGGCGAGAATGTCTTTCTCTAAATCGCTCCGTACCTCCGATTCAATGCCAGCGGTATCAGCGATGGCGAATGATGTCTTGCCCCAGGTGACGCTGCCAAATAGAACATCCCGGGTGGTCCCCGGGATATCAGATAAAATCGCCTGTCGCGATCCGACTAAGCGATTGAACAGGGTGGACTTGCCAACATTGGGCCGACCCACGATGGCGACCAGATATTTGCCAGTTTTTTCCATATCTCTATTATAGGGGTTCGATCCAGGTATAGCCCTTTAAGGCCCAGTCTAATAGTTTTTTGGCTTCAGTAAACCGATCGGGACTGTTAAGCAGAACGGCGATCACGGTTTGGCCAGCGCTGCCTTTAGCAGCGGCCACCACCGAGGCGCCCGATTCGATGGTAGTGCCGGTTTTGACGCCGATCACATTAAGATATTTGCCCACCAGTTTATTGGTGTTTTCCAAACTGTGTTTGAATTTGCCAGTAACATCCGTGACGGTAGTTTTTTGGATGCTGACGATCGAGCGAAAAATCTCATTCTGCAGGGCGTGAGCAGTAAGAATGGCGACCTCCCGAGCGGTGGAGAAATGAGCATCGTCATCAGCGCCGTAGGTGTTGGTAAAGTGGGTGTTGGTTAGTCCCAATTCATCGGCTTGCCGATCCATCGCGTCCACAAACCGATCCACATTGCCAAAAGTGCCCTCAGCGATGGCGTAAGCCGCATCGTTGGCGGAATGTATGAGCATTCCTTTCATTAAATTTCTGATTGTCATAGTTTCATTCTCCAGCAGATGCATCTGCGATCCCCCCACTTTCGCGGCGGCGCTGGAAACGGTGATGGTCTCTTCCGGGTTGGATTTATACCGCAGGACAACTATGGCTGTCATAATCTTAGTAATACTGGCGATGGCCAACCGTTCGTCCGGATTTTTAGAGAACAGCTCTTTACCGGTATCGGCATCCATTACCAGCGCCGAGGTAGCTCCCACTTCAGGGTCTTTGTATAGGGGGTTGCGGACTGGCTCTGGCTTAAGGGTGGCCGATAGGGCCTGAAATGGGTTGTTGGCAGAATCGGTGATCGAACTGATCAAACCGTCCTTAATATTATTTAAGGATCCGGTAAAAAAATTGATGATAATTAAAAATATCGCTACAGTTTTCATATTTTTTTGGTCATTCTGAAGCGTCAGCTGAAGAATATAGGTCCGACCCGTCGGACCGCTTACGCTAGATCCTTCGCTAACGCTTAGGATGACAACATCTTTTGTTATTTTTTATTAATTGAAATGCCGAGCTCTTTTAGCTGTTCGGGGTTAGCCGGGCGAGGAGCATTCATCATGGGATCCCGAGCCTTATCGGTTTTTGGAAAAGCAATCACCTCTCTGATGTTAGGCTCGTCTTGAAGGATCATTATTAATCGGTCTAATCCCCAGGCAATGCCGCCATGCGGTGGTGCGCCGTACGAAAATGCTTCTAATATGTGGCCAAAATCGGCTTCGACCTGCTGGTCGGAGTAGCCCATAATACTGAGAGCCGCTCGAAGGGCTTTAGGCTCGTGATTGCGAATACTCCCGCCGCCGATCTCCGAACCATTTAGCACAATATCGTATTGAGCAGCGAGAATCTTATCGATATTTTTTTTGGCCAATAAGTTGGGCAGGCTGGCGAGCATCGGAGCGGAGAATGGATTATGAGTGAATGTCCAGTTGGTGGACTTATCTTTTTCGAAGAAAGGAAAATCAATTATCCAGCAGAAAGATAGCAAGTCGGGGTCTGTTTTGTCTTCTCGGAGGTCAGGCCGGTCAGTTTTAAAGTTCTTTTGCGCTTCGGCATAAGTCATCCGCGGGAAAGGTACAGTTTGAATCCGTTTCTTGGGGTAAAGCGTTTTAATCAGTTCGATGAGGAGTTTTTCATTAAGCTCTATAACTTCTTCACGGGTGACAAATGACATCTCTAAATCGAGCTGAGTAAACTCGGGCTGGCGATCTCCCCTACTATCTTCATCACGGAGACATTTAGCGATCTGGTAGTATCGTTCTATCCCGGCGGTCATTAGCAGCTGTTTATATTGCTGGGGCGCTTGAGGCAGTGCGTAAAAGCTGCCCAAATGTTTGCGGCTGGGGACCAAGAAGTCACGAGCTCCTTCGGGGGTGGGGGCAGATAGCAATGGAGTCTCGACCTCAATAAATTCTTCTTGGTCTAAAAAGCTGCGGATATGCGCAATCAGTTTATGCCGTGCTTTTAAATTGTTCTTTAATCTTTCGTGGCGAATATCTAAATACCGATATTTTAATCGTAGCTCTTCATCGGTGGCTTTTTCTTTATCGATCTCAAATGGAGGTGTTTGGGCGGTATTAATTATCTGAAGGCCGTCGGCTTTTATCTCGATGTTGCCGGTGGTTAACTTAGGGTTGCGATATTTGTCTCCGCGCTCTACAACCTGGCCAGTCACCGCCACCACATATTCTGGCCCTAATTCTTTAGTGAGATGGGCCTTAGTATCATCAAAGACTGTCTGAATAACTCCAGACACATCTCGCAGGTCCATAAACACGATCCCGCCCATGTTGCGGATGCTGTGCACCCATCCTTTTAGCAAGATGTTTTTACCGACCTGTTTTACCGCGCGTAGGGCCAAACTCCTCTTCATTTTTGGGATTTTACCTCCATATCATACCATAAACTATCAGTTACTTTTCCGAGAAAAGTAACCAAAATCTTCCGCCAGTCGCCCTCGCTCCTCATCAGATAAAATATAGCTTTCCGCCTCTCGCTGAACTCCCCATCCCCAGTTTCTGGAACTGGGGGATGGGTCAGACAACAGCTTCGGCAGCGCTAATTTTATCGATTCGGGACACTCGGGCTCCAATGGCGGAAATTAGGCAAATTATTTGCCGATCATCAATTTGGCCAGTGAGTTAAACACATTCTGCAAAATAGGAACGATCCCTGGGAATAGTACGATCACCAGCACAAACCACAGCCAGTTCTTTTTGATCAGATTCCAGAGAAAGGCGGCCAACGCCAAAATGATGATGATCGAGATTACCCATTGATACTTTTCGGGGAAGATCCCCACAAACTGGTTATAAATATTAAAGATCCTCTCAAAAAAACCGGTAGTGGCTTCTTCGGTGACTTTGTTGACGATGGTGTTGGCAATAGTGTTATTCATATCACTAATAATATTTTATCACAATATTCTTTTTGCCACCCCATCCGTCGGCTGACGGACGGGGTGGCACCCCAAAAGACACCCCAATCACCGATTGCTACCCAAACAGCAAAAACTGCCTTACTTAGCGCTATTGGCTGAACTCGGTCATCTGTCCATACAGCTGACCTCAAACAACAGCCGCGCCGTAGTGGCAGTTTTGCTATTGGCTAACGCAATTGGTTCAATGGGTCGTCACAAAACAAAAATAACGTCCCTCCTCTCCTCCCCTTGGCAAGGGGAGGAGAGGGTGGGGTTATTTTGCCATAGCTGCCTTAAACTGTTCCACCATATCAACTGGGGTGGGATCGATGCCGAGCTCCAAGGCCAGAAAATAAGATACCCAATCCATTAGCATTAAACTGCTCAGGACCTTTTCCAGATAATTATTTCCGATCATATTAATGATTTGGCTATTTATCCCCCGCCCTCGTAAGACGGTGGATAGCACCTCCATTCGGTGATTAATGCTTGGGTGATCGCTGGCATCTTTTAACATTAGGGCAAAATAACGGCCTCCCTGCGGATTGGTAAAACCGAGCATCTCGTTATGGTTCATCTCTGGGATAATATTCCAGAAGCAGGGCACCTTGCTGTTTTCGTTGATCTTGATCTTAGCGATCCGGGCCACTGGCCAGTAGTTGTCCGAGGCATAAATAAGCGGAGTGAGGCCAACTAACTGGTGAGCAATCTGCTGGCCGGTTTCTGCCAACCGTATCTGCCGCAACGCCGTGGCAGCGGTAATTAGCGCGGTGGCAGCTGATTCCGGCAAAA
>Ga0155100_101_pt3 | contig 9218 bp, 10 predicted proteins | sample RifCSPhighO2_01_FD_106068 | JGI IMG/M metagenome (GOLD analysis project Ga0155100, IMG submission 106068) | candidate division Kazan bacterium RIFCSPHIGHO2_01_FULL_49_10
TCGGTGTCGGACTCGTTGCCGGACTCGTTGTCGGATTCTATTTCGGACTCTGTTTCGGGCTCGTTGCCGGACTCGTTGCCGGACTTGTTGTCGGACTCGTAGGGCTAATCGTGAGCCCTCAATCACTGTTGAGAAGTTTTGGGAAATGGCTGGCTGGCGACTGACATTAGCATTTTGGGGCGGGAATTTATTCCCGCCCTTTTTTCGTGTCAAAAGGGGATGGGAACAATCTGGCCTTGCTCCGATGGCGAGGTAGGACTGGATAATAAGCTTGACTGGGAGCCACTTTTTTGCTACTCTTGGGCCGGTTGGGGATGTTTCCCCAAAGATCATTAAAGGATAGGTGATAGAAATGGATGATGGCTCGATGTGGCCGTTGTGGTCTTCTTTACCCGTAGCATTCCTATGATATTTCCCCAAAATACAGAGCGATCGCTCTGTATTTTGTTATAATGCTGATATGAAGACCAGTCGAGGGGCATATAGAATGATGAAGGTTGTTTTAGGTTGGGCAGACGATGCAGGTGAGTTTTTGTTGAGCAAGATTCGTCGAGATAGTTTGTCTTTAGATGTTAGCACTAAGCGTACATGGGAATATTTACAATACGCTGGTTATGTTAATCAATTAGGAGAAGATCGATTCCAAATTGGGGATGAGGTTAAAATCGATTTATTAAAAGAATTTGTCCGTCATCGTCGACCAGATGGTAGACTGCGAGTGATAATGTTTGATATTCCAGAAAAATTTAAGATGAGTCGGAATCTATTTAGAAAACATTTAGTAGATTTAGGTTTTGTTATGCAGCAGAAAAGCGTATGGGCCTCGAAATTGCCATGCGAAGATTTGGTGGAGTTGGTGGTTAAATATCATGGGCTGGGTCGCTATGTAAAATTACTCGTAGGGGATATAGTCCCAATTAGCAGAGCGGTCGCTCTGTAAATTGGGAAGGAAGAGCCTGATAGAATAAAAGAGAAAAGAGAATATTAGTATGAAGATTACATTTGTGACAATTTTTCCTGGGTTGGTGGAGGATTTTTTTAAGGAAGGCCTTTTGTCTAAGGCGCGACGGACTAATAAGATAGAAATCCAAACTATTAATCCCAGAGAGTTTACAACCGATAAACACGAAACGATTGATGATTTTCCATATGGTGGAGGAGCGGCCGGTACAGTGATGAAGGTGGAACCATTGGTGGCGGCGATTAGAAAAGCAACTGCCCCGAAGGGGGGCCTTAGGCCGTACAAGAAATCCCTGGCCGCGTCCCGCGTCCGCGGGCAGGCAAAAAGTTGTTTAGTAATTTTGTTGGGGCCATCTAAAAAAGTTTTCAATCAAACGATGGCCAAAAAACTAACCCAATATAAACATTTAGTGTTTGTCTGTGGTCGTTATGAGGGTATGGATGCGCGGGTAGAAAAATATGTGGATACAAAAATTAGTTTGGGCGAGTTTGTGGTGATGGGAGGTGAGGTGGCTGGGTTAACTATGACCGAAGCCATCGTCCGGCTGTTGCCGGGCGTGATCGGCAACGAGGTATCGTTAAAGGAAGAGAGCTATGGCTCAATGTTTAAATTAGAATATCCGCACTATACTCGACCAGAAGTGTTCGAGGGCAAAAGGGTGCCGAAGGTTCTACTTTCTGGTAATCATCAAAAGATCGCGGCATGGCGGAAAAAGATGAGCAAGTAATTTGGTATTGGGAGAATCTTCCCGGTGTGATGGCCGGGATTTCGCATAAAAACGCCGGTTGGATGAATGCCGATGCGGTTGATCTAAAACGCGGGGCGATCGGCAGAACCAATCGGCATAAGTTTTTCTCTAAATTGGGCTTTGACCCGGATAAAACCGTAACGATCACTGGCTTGCGGCATACTACCAATGTGCAAGCGGTAGATTCTGACAGCGCTGGTCGGATTGTTTACGGTCCCAACGGGATAGATGGCTTAAGTACCGATCGGCCGGGATTAGTTTTAGCCAGCACGATGGCTGATTGTTTGCCGTTATATTTTTATGATCCGATGGCTAAAGTGGCAGCCATCGCCCACGCTGGGTGGCGGGGCGTGCTTAACAATATGGCAAGCCGAATGATAGACCACTTAACCGCCCATTACCCGGCAGTAGGGATAGGTTCCCTGCGGGCGCTGATCGGACCGGGTCTGCGGTCGTGCCATTTTGAGGTTAAACCGGATGTCGAGGAATTATTTAAAGCCAACTACGCAGAGTATATCGATTATCGGGAGAACAGGATCTATGTCGATCTGCCAGCCATCGTTAGGTATCAGCTGTCCCAAGCAGGGCTGGCGAGCGATAGTATAGTGGATGCGGACGAGTGCACCTACGATCTATCGAATCATTACTTCTCGTTTCGGCGCGATCACCCGCCTAAGCCCCAGTCGATGATCGCATTTATAGTTTTGCGTAATGAATAAATTCAAGCTGATATCGGTATTTAAACCTTCTGGAGACCAGCCGCAGGCGATCAAAAGCTTGGTGGAGGGTTTAAATAAAGGGTATCGGGATCAGACACTGCTGGGGGTAACCGGCTCCGGTAAAACCTTTACTATGGCGAAGGTGGTGGAACAGATTCAAAAACCGACCTTAGTCATCGCTCACAATAAAACCTTGGCGGCCCAGTTGGCGGCCGAGTTTCGCGACCTGTTCCCTAATAATGCCGTCCACTATTTTGTTTCTTACTACGATTACTATCAACCCGAGGCGTATATTCCACATACCGATACTTATATTGCCAAAGACGCTTCGATTAATGATGAGATAGATAAGTTGCGTCATGCCGCCACCCAAGCACTTCTCACTCGTAAGGATGTATTGATTGTAGCTTCGGTATCGTGCATTTATGGGTTAGGTTCGCCAGAAGATTATCAGAATACGGCGGTGACAATCGAAAAAGGCAAGATGTTTAAGCAAAATCAATTAATGCGCAGATTAATTGATGTGCAGTATAAACGCAATGAGATTGGTTTTGGACGCGGTAATTTCCGATCTCGGGGTGAGACTTTAGAAATCTACCCATCGTATAGCGATTATGTTTATCGAATTGATTTTGATGGTGATACGGTAGAGCGAATTCGACAGATGGATTATTTAACCGGCGAGGTATTGGATAATTTGGAAAATCTGGAGGTGTTCCCAGCTAAACATTTTGTTACTCCTGATGAAAGATTAAAGGGTGCTTTGGGGGATATAGAAAAAGAGATGAAAAAGCGGGTAGCGGAGTTAAAAAAGATTGGCAAATTAGTTGAGGCGCAACGGATAGAACAACGCACCCGATACGATTTAGAGATGCTTAGGGAGGTTGGCTATGTATCTGGAATCGAGAACTACTCTCGCTATTTGGGAGATAGAGGGGTGGGCGAGGAACCAGCGACTTTGATGGATTATTTCCCGAGCGATTTTTTGATGTTTATTGATGAATCGCATATGACTATCCCTCAGATTAGAGGGATGTATCACGGGGACCGGTCCAGAAAAGAAACACTAATCGAACACGGATTTAGATTACCTTCCGCATTAGACAATCGCCCTTTAAGATTTGAAGAGTTTGATAAACATATTAATCAAGTAGTGTATGTATCGGCCACACCCGAAGATTAAGAACTTCAACTAAGCAGACAAGTAGTAGAGCAGATTGTGCGGCCGACCGGATTGGTCGATCCCGAAGTAGAGGTAAGAAAAACAGCAGGCCAGATCGACGATCTGATCAACGAGATTGATGCGCGCGTTAAAAAGGATCAGCGGGTTTTGGTTACCACTCTGACTAAAAAGATGGCAGAGGATCTGACTGATTTCTTGTCCGAGCATGGCATTAAGGTGCAGTATCTGCACTCCGATGTTGATACTTTTGAACGCATTCAAATATTAAAGAGCCTACGGTTAGGCGAATACGATGTGGTGGTGGGTATTAACTTGCTTCGTGAAGGGTTAGATCTGCCCGAAGTATCGTTAGTCGCGATTTTAGATGCCGATAAAGAAGGGTTTTTGCGGTCTAAGACAGCATTAATCCAAACCATTGGTCGGGCTTCGCGCCACTTAGAAGGTCGGGTGATTATGTATGCCGATAAAGAAACTGCCGCGATGCGATTTGCAATTGAAGAATCGAGTCGCAGACGCGCCAAACAGGTGGTTTACAACAAAGAACACAAGATTACTCCTAAATCGATTGTCAAAAAGATTAGCCAGATTGAGGTATCCGAAAAATCAGAAGCGACAACTGAGCAGAAAGAACAATGTCGGCGATTAACTAAGTTTGCCAAATCGGCCAGTACCTCCGAGATGGAGTTACTGGTTCGCGATTTAGAGAATCAAATGGATCTGGCCGCTCAGAACTTAGAGTTCGAAAAAGCCGCCGAGCTGAGAGATGAGATCGATCTATTAAAACAAAACTTGAAATAAACTACTTGCGGGATTCGGAGAGCTTAGGCCATTCTTCCAGTAGGACATAGATCACGGAAGCGACTGGGATCGATAACAGAATGCCCAAGATGCCCATTAGTTTGGCGCCAATCAGAATAATAATAATGATCGTTACTGGATTAAGCCCGACAGCGTACTGCATTATTTTTGGTACCAGCAGCTTATTCTCCATCTCCTGCACTAAAATATAGAAAGCAGTTACGATCAGCGCGGCAGTAGGAGAGATGGTAAAGGCGATAAGAATCGCCGGGATAGCAGCGATGATCGGGCCGATCACCGGAATAATTTCCAACGCTCCAGCCAGGATGCCCAGGGTGAGGGCGTAAGGCATACCGATGATCAGCAGGCCGATGTAGACCACCAAGCCTACCGCCAACGCCAACACGATCTGGCCTCGGAGCCAGCCGCCGAGTTTGATGCCCATTTTATTAGCGATGGCGATCATCTGGTTTTTCTGCTTGACCGGGAACAACGAGACAAAAAACTTCTTAATTCCATTTTCATCCAACAGAAAGTAGAGAGTCAGAATAAACACCATTACAATAGCGGCAGCTCCGCTAAAGAATCCGATGGTGGTATTAAATAGATTGTTGGCGATCTGGCCCAAGAAGTTGGAGATCGAGTTGAGGCTGTCTTGAGAGGCGTTGAGCACTCCGTTGATACTGCCCTCGCGTAGATTTTTAAGCAGATCGGTAAACGCGGTAAAGTAAGCGGGCAGGCTCTCGGCCAGTTGTTTGATCTGGGTAATCATTGGCGGCAGCACAAAGTAAACAATACCGCCCAACAAGCTTAAGACTAACAGATAGATTAAGATGATCGAGATGGTGCGGGGGACCTTCCATTTAGTCAGCCGATCGACGGTGGGAGAGAGGGCGGCGGCGATAATAATCGACACAAAGACGATCGCGATGATGTCGCGGATGAAATACAAAAAACCGATCGCCAGCAGCACGATGACCACCCGTAAAACCGATGCGGTAGAAATGTCTAAGATATCTCGTTGCTTCACTCTGCCCCCAATGCTTTAGAGATGGTTTGAGTTGCCCCGTCGGTTAAGTTGGTAAACACAAAGTGAACCGGCACAAAATTTGGCAGATCGGTGCGGTTAAGAGCGATAAACAGCTGGGGGTAGGTGATAATACTGGCGTGGCTCTGGCCCTCTTCCGGCTGAGTAACGCGATAATTGATCAGTACCTGATTATTGCGAGTGGCGGTAGAATCGATTACTACACTATAGCCGGCGGTGGGCTGGCCCGCCAATACTACTCCAACCAGTACCTGATTATCTGGATTAAAACCGATTAGGGTAGAAAGTTTTAGCTGCTGCTTTAAGCCAGCGGCCGAATCGATCAGATACGGTTTATCGATAGTGGCCGGGTTAGTTAATCGAGCGGATACGGCTACCTCGGCGTTGATGATAGGAGTGCTGATGGGAATCGACTGATTCCGGCGATAGTTGTTGAATAGGATCAAGCCGATGGCGGCTACAAATACCACCACCAGTGTTGCTATACTAATAATAGCGGTCGATTTGGTCATTCGTTTTTTCATACGCGCATATTATACAAGATATCGGAGGTTTATTTAAGTGAACACGCCCACGGTAGCCGCCATAGTTAAACAAGGGGATGCCGCCTATCCCGCCGCCTTAAATGAGATAGCCGATCCACCGGAACAGCTGTATGTCTGGGGCGACATTGCTGCCTTAAGCGCCGTACCAATGATTGCTATTGTAGGAACGCGTAAGCCCACCGATTATGGAATTAGGGCAGCCGGGCGGCTGTCGACTGATTTATCGGCCGCGGCAACGATAGTCTCGGGACTGGCTTATGGTGTGGATACGGTAGCCATTGCTTCTGCCATAGCGGCCGGGGGCAGGGTGGTGGCGGTGATCGGCTCGGGCTTGGATCGAGATAGTTTTTATCCGTTAGTCAACTACCAACTGGCCGAGCAGATCGTGCAGGGCGGGGGAGCAGTGGTATCTGAATATCCGCCCGGGACGCCGCCACTAAAATATAATTTTCCTGCCCGGAATCGCATTATCGCCGGCCTAACCTTGGGTACGGTGGTGGTGGAGGGATTGCCGGGGAGTGGGGCTTTGATTACTGCCGAACACGCGGCAGAGTTTGGCCGCGAAGTTTTTGGCGTGCCGGGCAGTATTTTTGTACCGGAGGCATGGGCGCCCAATCAGCTGATCAAAGATGGCGCTACCCCGGTAGTTTCCGCTTCCGATATTTTGGAATCCCTGGGATTGGGTGATCAGCCGCGGCTGCCTAATTCGGAAACAAAAACCGATTCGGTTGAAGATAAAATTTATCAACTATTAAATCAACAGTCGCTGCCGATTGATGAGATTGCCAAAGAGCTTGCGCTTGACAGTCAGTTGGTCAGCAGTACACTAACCTTGATGGAAATCAAGGGAACGATAAAATCAACCCCCGCCGGTAAATTTACACGGCTTCGCTAACTTTTATTGGATTTGAGCAAATCGGCAGGGATATTAGTAGTAGTGGAGTCGCCGACCAAGGCCAAGACCATTGGCCGGATTTTGGGCACGGGGTATGTGGTCGAGGCGTCGATGGGGCATTTGCGGGATCTGCCCAAATCCAAGCTGGGCGTCGATACCGAGAATAATTTTGAGCCCGATTATGTTATTCCCACGGTTAGCCGCAAGGTGGTCAGTCGGCTTAAAAAACTCAATGCCGAGGCTAATAAATTGATCTTAGCTACTGATGAAGACCGGGAAGGAGAAGCGATCGGCTGGCATGTAACGGAGGCGCTGGGGATGGATGGCGATAAAATTGATCGCATAGTTTTTCATGAGATCACCGATGAAGCGGTGAAAGAAGCTATCGATCATCCGCGCAAATTAGATATGAACTTAGTGCATGCGCAACAAGCGCGCCGGGTATTAGATCGATTAGTAGGCTATAAACTTTCCCCACTGTTGTGGAAAAAAATCTTTCGCGGACTGTCCGCCGGCCGAGTGCAATCGGTAGCCGTGCGGTTGATCGTGGAGCGCGAACGCGAACGCCAGGCGTTTGTTCCGGAAGAATACTGGAAGATAAAAGTTGATTACTTGAATGATAGTAAAAATTTTATCGCCGAGCTGACCGAAGTTAATGGCGCTAAGGCAAATATTACCAACCAAGCAACCGCGGATGCGATAGTTTTAGATATTAAAAAAGATCCTTCCACAATTGCCAATATTGAACACGCCGAAAGATCCAAATCTCCCAACGCGCCGTTTACCACCTCTACCTTACAGCAGCAAGCGGGCACCGTTCTGGGCTATAGCGTTAAAAAGACAATGATGTTGGCGCAGCAGTTGTACGAAGGGGTGGCCTTAGATGGGGCCGGACAAGTTGGTTTGATCACTTATATGCGTACCGATTCCACTTTTATGGCTGCCAAAGCGATAGCTGAGATCAGAGATTATGTGAGCAAGAATATTGGCGAGCAGTATGTACCACAGGAGGTTAGAGTTTATAAAACTAAGAGTAAGAGGGCGCAAGAAGCCCACGAAGCGATCCGGCCAACCTTGGCCGCTCGCTCACCTAAGTCGTTAGAGAGCGTTTTATCACGCGATCACTGGCGGCTGTACAAATTAATTTGGGAGCGGGCGCTATCTTCGCAGATGAAAGATGCGATTATCTCCGAACAGAATGTAAAGATCGCTTGTGGCGACAAGATTTTATCGGCGCAGGGCGTGGGAGTAAAGTTCCCGGGCTTTATCGCCGTTTTGGATAAAAATCCCATCAATGAAGTTCAGTTGCCGCCCCTAAGCGAGGGAGAGGTATTGCAAGTTAATAATATCTTGCCGGAGCAGAAATTTACCGAACCGCCCGATCGATTTACCGAGCCCAGCCTGGTTAAGACTCTGGAGAAATTAGGGATCGGCCGACCCAGCACCTATGCCCCTACCATCACTACTATTATAAGTCGGGGATATATCAAGAAAGAGAAGCGGACATTAGTCCCGCAAGAGGTGGGATTCTTGGTCAACGATTTTTTGGTCGAGCATTTTCCGGATATTGTCGATAGCGGTTTTACTGCCGAGATGGAAGACAATTTAGATTTGATTGCTGAGGGTGATAAAAAGTGGAACATGGTCATTGCTGATTTCTACGGACCGTTTGCCAAACAATTAGCCGAGAAAGAAGCGACGGTCGAGAAAAAAGATCTGGCTCAGCAGACTGATCAAGAATGCGATAAGTGCGGCGGCCCGATGGTGATTCGCATGGGCCGGTTTGGTAAGTTTTTGGCCTGCTCTAATTTTCCCAAATGCAAAAATACCAAAAGCTTGGAGCCAGAGGGCGGGAACCCGGCCCCCAAGATGAACTGCCCTAAATGCGCCGATGGCGCCGTGGTCTCTCGCAGAACCAAGCGGGGCAAAGTGTTTTACGGCTGCAGCAACTACCCCAAATGTGATTTTGCCAGCTGGGACGAACCGGTGCCAGACAAATGTCCCACCTGTGGCAGTTTGATGGTAATAAAACCGAAGACTAAACTGCCCACCTGCACCAACTGTGGGTTCGAAGACAAGGCGATCAAGGAGTAGGGGTGGACTCATCGGTCGATTTAAGGTAGAATACCGAGTATGAAAAAGTTTGATCACAAAAAAGCCCGCCGGTGGGTAAAAGCCGCTCAGATACTGTTTGGACTGTTGATAGTTTTGTTTGTGATAGCGGTGATGCTGTATGGAAGCAACTCGTCACTGGCTGGTGGCCCGGGGGGAGGTTCCAGCTCATTCACCGGTTTCATTGAGGCGCTGCGGGGGAAGGTTAG
>Ga0155100_111_pt1 | contig 8768 bp, 9 predicted proteins | sample RifCSPhighO2_01_FD_106068 | JGI IMG/M metagenome (GOLD analysis project Ga0155100, IMG submission 106068) | candidate division Kazan bacterium RIFCSPHIGHO2_01_FULL_49_10
GAAAATTTTGGAGCGGGTAGGGGGAGTCGAACCCCCATCTTCTGCTTGGAAAGCAGACATAATGGCCACTATACTATACCCGCAAGTCAGACTTAATTATAAAGGTAAGTCCAATCTAATAAAACTCCCTACCCCGAAACTCGGGGGAGGGAGAATTAATAGTTAAAAGCAATTAGTGGATCAAGCCACGCAGCGTCTTGCCAGCCTTGAACCGAGGAACTTTGGTGGCCGGGATGCGAATGGATTTACCCGTCTGCGGATTCACACCGTTACGAGCGGCGCGAGTGCTGAGGGTGAAGGTACCGAACCCAGTAATCGTTACATTTTTGCCAGCAGCCAAATTACTTTTGACCGCATTAACAAAAATGTCCATCGACTGAGTGGCGGTTTTCTTGGACACATTCGCTTTGCGCGCAATGAGCTCAATGATTTCGGACTTGTTCATTGATCACCTCCCTTAAATAACATCTCCCACATTGTAAAATACCCGCCCCCGGCTGTCAAATCAATCTACCCCAGCCGATCCAGATAACTCTGCAGGATCAGCACGGCAGCAGCCTGATCGATGTCTTCTTTTTTAAGTTTGCTGCCGATCGCCAACAAGCCATCGCGGGCCATTTTGCTGCTCAACCGCTCGTCCTCATAGACCACTTCTACCTCGAGAAGATGGCCGATCCGATTCGCCCATTTCTGGGTGTAGCCGGCCTGCTCGCCGGTGGCTCCGCTCATAGTCTTAGGGAGGCCCACGATCAGCCGCTGGATGTGTTCGCCCTCAATTACTGCTCGCAAATTGTCCACCAAATGGCGGTCATTCTGCAGGGTGGGCAACCCGATCGCGATCCGGCTCTCAGTATCACCCAGCGCCAGACCGATTCGTTTTTTCCCTAAATCAATGCCAATAATTCTCATGGGGTGATGGCATTTGGTTGATCAGCTGCCCCCGCGGTTTGATTGATATAAGCCAGATGAATGCGAATGTTACTTTCTAAAATTGGCAGCCGCTTGGCCCAGAATGGCCACAAGTTTATTTTGTGAGAAACTACCTTCGGCAGGCTATCAAACAGTTTGCCCGCTTCGACAATGGAGCGATTAGCAATACTGCCAGCTAATTCGTCCAGGTCCAATTTAGCAGCGATCAACCCATCCAACTCCACCGTAAAATCGATGGTGTGCATCAAAAAGTCGGCGTTATCCAGTACCACCCGCGCGCCGCTGATGGTTTGCGGAGTTAGCACCTGATCCCGAGGAACGATCGATTGAACCGTATTGTCGATGATGTTAGAGAGTTTGCCTCTGTCCGGCAACAGCGTCCAGCTCCGCACCTGTACTTTTAAGTCAAAAGTCTCGCGCTCGGCTCCGGCTGCCACGGAGGGTATGCTATCGATCACATCGTTCTGGATCAGCTGGGGGATCAGCTCCTCATTCCGACCCACTTGATCACGCAGCTCTTCTTCAATATTAAGAAAGACATTCTTGCTGATCGACTCTTTGGCCGATTCAATATCGGATTCGGCAACTATTTTTACTTCGCTATCGGTTCCTCCAGTAAATAGCTCGTCATTCTTGCCGTACACTTGGTCGATGCCGGCAGCTCCCAGCCCCGGAATGGTCAGCTTGGTCCCGACTGACAAGTTACCAGCCGCGCCGCCGCTATCGGCTGATAGATTGGCTTTAGCCCGGCCAGGAATCAACGAACCGTCGGCGCCTTTTTTGGCCGGGGCGACTAACACATCCGATTTAATACGAAATACCAGTCCCGACGGCGCCACAAATCGAGTCTCGGGAATCAAGCCTTTAAGCGAATTAGTGTAGTTGTAAACCGTAATCGCGCCACTGGCAACGTTGCCCCGATTTTTGCCACCGCTGGCGGGAAAGGTCTGCACCACCTCTTTGGTAACCTCAATAAAACGACCCTTAAATAGGTTTTGTCCGGCTGCGCTTTTGTCGTTTTGATCGGCAACTACTAATTTGAACTTATGATTGAACGGCTCGGCGCTGACATCGATGTTAACGGTGGCATGCGGCAAGACAAAATAAGCCAGAGCGCCCATCACCAAAAGAGACAGAGCTACAAATATGGCCACTACGCCACTCCGACCCCAATTAACCTGAGGCCGACTGACAGCCATGGCCGACCTAACTAATCCTCCTTCGCTATCCGAAGCGGTAGTTAATTTAAAAGTCGGCACAGCCGGTAGTTTGCGTTTTTTATAAGTCAGTTTAACTTCATTCTTAAATCCGCTGGGGCGAGCTTCGATCGGGAAGGCTCCTGGCTTAACCGCCACGGGCACTCCGCCATCAGTCCCACCTTCTTCTGGCAGGTCTAGGTCGCTCGCGGCAGTAATGTTAGCCCGCTCTGCCATCACGCGGCCACGGACATCAGTAGTTATTAATATCAGCTGCTTGCCTGAGTTATCAGTTTCTGCCTTGATAATCTTTAAATTAACCAAACTGTGAAACAGCACCGATCCTTTGGGAACTACTAAAACGATCTCCTCGGCTTCTATCTTAGAAAGCTTATTTAAAGTCGAGGCAATATCGGCATTGGCATCTAAATAGATGGCTTTGCGTTTGTTCACCCCGTTAGAAGCCCTCGACGCAAAAATACTTTAGTCTTTTTGCGCGCAGTTAGTAATATATGGAGCTGGAACATAGTTGGCATCTTTAATTGGATATTTAAATTAAGTGAACGATAGGCTTCTACCGGGGCAGGTCTAAACCTGCATACTTAAGGCTATCCGCCGAAGAATAGTTCCCACCACATCTTCGGGCGTCTCAGTAATAATCGTCAAATAAACTAAACCAGTTACTACCAAATCCGAACGATCTAAGCTGACTCCCTCACTGACAGTAATATCATGAAGTTCAGTAGACTCGATCAGAGCGGGGTAGGGTTTTTTAGTGAATGGCAGCTCGGCAGCGATGGCTTTAGTCATCAAGGAGTTCTTTATTTCCGGCAGAGCAGCGCCGCCGCCACCGATAAAAATTCGATTGGGCAGCACATCTAAATGAGTGAATTCGCGCAGACCTTGAGTGACTCCGCGCGCCCACATTAAAGCAGCAGCCTGCAGAATTGGCTGCAGCTTGATCTTGGACCTTTTATCCAACAGATCGTTGCCGTAATCGAGCTTGATCTGCTCCGCTTTATCGTCTGAGAGTTTTAGCCCTAAAGCTAACGCCCGGCTAAAAGCATTGCCTCCAAAGGCAAAATTTTGGATCCCCGCAATCCCGCCCTCATTTACCACCACCAAATCGGTAGTTTGAGCACCGACATCAATAAAGATGCCACTTAAATTTTCGTTATGAGCGGTGAGACAGCGAGTCAGGGCGTAGGGGCCAGCTGCCACACTGATTAGATCTAGCTCCAATTCGTCAGCGATCGCTTGCAGAGCGCCTAAATGAACTAACGGCGCGAATACATTAAAAATACTCAAGGTAACGGTACCCCCCTGAAAGCCCAGGGGGTTAGCGATCTTGTAACCATCGACCCGCATATCGACCACCGTGGTGTTAATCAGTTTTACATCCAATGAACCTTCTTCCTGTTCTTTGGCCATGGTTTGCCTCATCTGCTCATAGGCTTTGAGCTGAGCTTTGTAGACAATGTTTTTCAATTCACCAGAATCGATATGTGATTCTGGTTGGGCTCGATGGTAGTGAACTGTGGTGACCAAACTCTTAACTAAATCTCCCGGCATGCTCATGAGCAGGCTGGTGGGTTTAACATTGGCCTGGTGAGCGGCGGCTTCCACTGCTTGACGAAAAGTCACCACTGCATCCGGGATATTAATGATCATTCCGCCACGCATACTCCCAGCCGCGTGGGGGATCACGCTCTTACCCAAGATCTTGGCCGGATCATCTCCAGTTCTGGCAAACACCAGGCACTTGACCAAATTAGTGCCAGCATCAATCGCCACAAAATAATCTGTGGTTTTCTGGCGCCCTCCTTTTTGGCCAAATAGTGCCATACGATTTTATTCGATCGTCGCTCTGATCCGCCGGACTCCGGCCGAGCTGCTCTGTTCTTTAACAATACGAAACTGGCCGATCTCGCCAGTATGAGTTATATGCGGACCGCCACACAACTCTTTGCTTACCACTTGCCCCGTACCTTCATTATATATAGTATAAACGCTGACGATATCGGGATACTTCTCTTTAAAAAAGGCCAACGCGCCGGAGGCTTTGGCCTCTGTGACAGGTTTCTCCTCCCGCTTAACGGGGAGATCCTCTTTAATGCGAGCGTTCACCCAGTCTTCCACTTGTTGTTTTTCGGCGTCGGTTAGCCCCCGAGGAAAAGTAAAATCAAATCTAATCCGTTCGGTGGTTAGATCCGATCCACCCTGTTTAACTTCGGGGCCCAAAAACTTGATCAAGGCCGCATGCAGCAGATGGGTGGCGGTATGCATCCGAGTAATTATGTGCTGGTCGGCTTCGTCAACCGATGCGCCAGAAGATAAGCCGTGGCCACCAAACTTGCTCTCCGCCCCCGCCCGAGAAACTTCTTGATGCTGAGCAAAGGCCCGATCGTAGGCTGGCAGATCGATTGATTTCTTCAGCCGCCCCGCCTCCTCCTTGATAAAATCGAGCGGCAGGCCGTAAGAGGCAAACAGATTAAACGCCTGTTCACCATCAACTACCGGCCCGGCCTGCTCCAATACTTTAGCGAGCTCTTTCTGTCCATCGGCAATAGTTTTTAAGAACTTGTCCCGCTCTAGGTTGGCTAACTGCAAAATCATCTCCCGGGAGGAATTGAGCTCCGGATAAAATTCACCGTACTGATTAATAATGGCAGTGACGATCTCATCAAAACCGGCGATCGCTGCTAATTTATCTAGATGCAGAATAGCGCGGCGGAGCAATCGGCGCAGAATGTAGCCCTGTTCTTTATTGCTTGGCTGAATGTGATCAGAGAGCAGGAACACGCTGCCACGCAGATGATCGGCGGCGATCCTGATCGATCTTTCGGCTGCGGTCCCAATCCCCGGAGCATGCCGTTTGATGATTTCGATGATTGACATAAACGCGGCAGTGTCATAGAAACTATTGGCTTCGGGAGTAACGGCAGTCAGTATTCGCTCCAATCCGCCGCCCATATCGACTCCCGGCGTGGGCAGGGGAGTTAAACTGCCGTCCACTTGGCAATAGAATTCGTTAAATACTTCGTTCCAAATCTCAACATCATCAACATAGAACTCAACATTGGGGCCACAGGGCCCCTCGCTGCCAGTGGGTCCCCAGAAATTATCGGCGGCGCCCCGAGCAATAATTTTAGTAAGTCCGGGCAGCGATTCCAATATCTGTTTGGAAGTGTGATCGGCGACCGTCCCTGGCTTATCGCCATTGTAGTAAGTGGCGTAGATCCGCCGGGGGTCTAGCCCCAAATATTTAGGGTCGGTAATAAATTCCCAGGATAAGGTGAGGGCTTCTTTTTTAAAGTAGTCGCCAAACGAGAAATGCCCCAGCATTTCAAAGAAGGTCAGATGAGTGGCGTCTCCTACTTCGTCGATGTCGGCGGTCCGGAAGCACTTTTGAACACTAACGACCCGCGGGCCATAAGGGCTCGGCGTGCCGGTAAAATATGGTTTGAACTGCTGCATTCCGGCAGTGGTCAACAGCACCGAAGCATCGTGTTGGGGAATAAGAGAAGACGAGGGGACCAGGGTATGGCCTCTGCTTTCCCAGAAGGTAATAAATTTTTGCCTCAGCTCTTGATAGTCCACCCCGTTAGAAGCCCTCGGCGCAAAAATACTTTAGTCTTTTTGCGCGCAGTTAGTAATATGTAGGATTGGAACATGGTTGGTATCTTTAATTAAATGTTGAACCGAGATAACGACAGGCTTCTAACGGGGTCCATCTTTTATAGTATACCCCGTTAGAAATCCGACAGAGTTATATATCTCCCTTAGGTTAACATGGGCGAACGGCGCTCCACTTAATCTCACTGAATTTTGATATCTATCCGGGCAATTTCTAACGGGGTATAGGCTCTGACCCCGGTGGTGAAAACTGGCGCGGCTCCGCCGGATTGATGAAATCACGCCAGTTTCTACTACGGGGCTGACCTGATATTTTCGAAATCATATGGGGTAAACCCCGTTAGAAGTCGCTGATGAGATTGGCTGACAGATTCGACGGTAAGCGGAGCGGTAATCGGTTCGCCGTGATTCAACATAACTCCCATAGCTTCTCCGGACTTCTAACGGGGTAAATGGGATAAAACTCTTTACAGGAGCTGTGTTTTGTGATATACTGAAAAAACAAAGTAAAACAAAACATATGAAAAATTTAGAAAACTTCCCATCAGTCGAACCCCCCTCGCCCCCATCGGGTGATGGCGGTGTCCGGTCAGGAACCGAACCGAGTTACGAAGAGACCGGGGCGGGAATCGAAATGGGATTGAATTTAATTTATGGGGAATTGCTGCCGCTCGTTGAGCAACGCGCTGGAATAGAGGTGGCTCAAGAGATCCGCGAGATGGTGGTACCCTATGTGAAAGAATTCCAAACCGATGAGCCGATCCGAATCCTGATCGCCTTAGAAGAACAAGCCGCTGCTAATACACTGAATACCGATATAGCTGGTGAGTTTTTCCACGCTATGAAGGAAGGGTTGACTACTCATCCGGCTTGGCAACAGCATTACGGCCAAGACAGCGCTCAGTTGGCCGACAAACGGGTAAAAGGATTGATCGCTCGGTCAAAATTTGAAGTTACTGCCGAGGATGGCAATCATCGGCCGTATGCGGTTACCGATCTGGCTCGCTATGAGCACGACCTCAATCGGGCGGCTTAAAATAAAAAAACGGCGATGGGTATTAAGGAATTGGCGGTTAGCAGCAATGCTAACCAGATTTTTAATATCCTAATCGCCGTTGATGGAAGCGACACTGACGACGGATGGGGGAGGGTTGAACCTCAACCAAACTTCAATGTAGGCGACCACCCCAACTAAACAAACACGATCCTCTCGGTTAGGTAACTTAGGAGCCAAATCCAATAGGTCCTGCCAGTTATCTTCCAGCGGCAGAAGATTATTGACCATCTCCAGTGCTTCTTTTGATAGCCGCGTTGGCAATGAGCGGCACCGCAGCCAATCGTTCATAAAATTGTAGTTGAATTGGGGGAGGTGGGCGATTGGCAAAGTAAGATCGGGAGGATTGATGATGGCGGCGAATAGCACATCGACCGCCGCCGCCAGCAGTTGGTTGGTGAGAGGATCAGAGCTGTGAAATGTAAAGGATCCATCGGTGGGCACGCCCATACGCGATCAACCTCCTTGATGCCCAGAATAAAGCAGCCCCACCATAGCGGATAATCAGCTCCCAGTCAATGATTTTGTTACTACACCCCGATCAGATCAGGCCAAACCAAAAAGCTCGCCGCTTAATGCCTCGAGCTTTTTGATTGCAAAATCGGTTATCCGTTTACTTGCGCGCTTTGCGGCGGCGACGGACAACTCTCTTTTTAGGCGCAGCCTTCTTGGTCGCTTTGCGGCGACGGACCACTCTTTTCTTGGTGGTCTTCTTGGCGGCAGCTTTGCGGCGTCTTTTGACGGCCATGTCCTACCCTCCTCGAAATTAACTAATAAAATTTTACTCTTAACTTTATTATTGTATCACCACTACATGTAATTGTAACCATTTTTGTCAAGCGAAACAACAAATAATGCTGAATCATTGCTCAAATAAAACTTTCGCCCCGATAATTATCGGGGCGAAGTTAACTATTAACAATTGATCCGATTAATTATTCTTTTTTTCGCCCTCAGAATTTCCTTCTTCGGAAGCTGCTTTTTCGGCAGTGGCTTCGACAGCAGCGATGGCGTCCGCTTCACTCTTAGTTTCTGCCTCAACTTCTTCGGCCGCCGGCGGCGTGACTAACACAATTGACTCATCCGGCTCGGCTAAGGTCTTGACACCATTGGGAATATTAAGATCTTTAACTTTAATCGCGCTGTCGATCTCAGTTAACACCGACAGGTCAACCTCGATATCGCGTGGCAGATCCTTTGGCAAACATTCAACTTCTATTTCATCTTTGTTAGTAATTAGAATGCCACCAAATTCTTTAACTGCCGGCGCTTCGTTGATAAATCTCAGCGGGACAGTAGCCTTCAACTCTTCGTCTGCTTTGATTTGATAAAGGTCGACATGAATATGCCGGCCATCAACTGGATCAAATTGAATATCTTTAACTAAAACCTGGCGCGGTTCACCCTCGCCTTCGATTGCGAGATTAATAATAGTAGTCTCGCCGGCCTCCCGATAGAGCCGTTCGAAGACATCGAACGGCAAGGAGATAGCGGTCGACTCAATCTCCTTACCATACAACACGCCCGGTAGGACGCCAGCGCTGCGTAACCGGCTGGGGGCGATGGAGAGGTCTCGCTTGGTAGCGGTCAGATTAGGAGTGACGGTCTTAGTCATTAGAGATAGGTTTGGCTAATGTAACTTCGTTAATATACTGAAAAAGCCTGGTTGGAGCAAGGCTTTCATCGATAGTGCCAGGTGGGGGGCTTTAGCAGCCGGGTTTCAGGAATAGATCTAAGCTATCGCCGGATTTAAACAGGGCGTCGTGGATATCTAAGACATCGTCGTGAGTAACTGGTCGAAACAGGGGAGAGTCGGTTGGACTAAGCTTCCGACGCTTGATGATCTGCTCATCAACGATTTCTGCCTCGAGTAAACCGCCTTCCTGATCCGCTACCGCCACACTGGCAAATACCGGAGTACTGCACTTATGGCAGCGCAGGTGCAAGAAGGT
>Ga0155100_136_pt1 | contig 8378 bp, 7 predicted proteins | sample RifCSPhighO2_01_FD_106068 | JGI IMG/M metagenome (GOLD analysis project Ga0155100, IMG submission 106068) | candidate division Kazan bacterium RIFCSPHIGHO2_01_FULL_49_10
AGTCACGCAAACGCAGATGCCCGATGCGGACGCGCTTAAGCTCTTGAATCTGCAGATGCAGCAGCTCGGCGATGCGTCTGATCTGCCGCTTTCTCCCCTCTTTTAGGGTGAGCGATACAACATAACGACTGCCGGTCAATTTTTCGATAATTTTAACCTTGATCGGTTGAGTCAACGAACCATCCAGTTTAACCGGTTTGGCAAACTGTTGAATTTTTTGTTCATTACCTTTCAAAACAACTTCGTACTCTTTTTCATGTTCGTAGCGGGGATGAGTTAGTTTATTGGCCAAATCTCCATTGTTGGTTACCAGAATCAATCCGCAGCTGTCTTTGTCTAATCGGCCAACTGGATAAACGCGGATGTCTTTGGGGAAGAAATCGGCGATGGTTTTCTCCGCATGTTCGTCACTCACCGTAGAAGTAACGCCAACCGGTTTATTAAAGGCGTAGATCACTTCGCTTTCCGGTTGGACTACTTTATTTCTGAACTTGACGGTGTCGGCGGCGGGGTCGACGGTGGTCCCCAGCTCTTTAGCGACCTTTCCATTAATCGATACCAAACCCGCCACAATTAGCTCATCGGCTTTGCGGCGGCTGGCTATCCCGGCGGAAGCGAGGAATTTATTGAGTCTTTCTCTGGTCACGACGCAGGAGAAATAAAGCGATTAAAAATGCGGCTAAATAGATGAGGGCGCCGTAAAAACAAGGAGAGAAAAAAGGATTGGTAACGGTAACCGGACAGGCCGAGGGGCAGGTTTCGCCTCGGAAGAGTTTATAGGCCACATAACTCCAGTTGCCCCAGGCAAAGATAGTGCCGAGGCCCAAGAGCCAGGTAATAAACCGTTGCCAGAGCTGGTCGATTTTATCAGGAGTAAAGAGGATATATAGGGCGGATAGGAAAGCGATCGATAGACCAAGAGCGCCATAAAAACACATTACTTTAAGCGGATTAAAACCGCGGGCGATATCGTCGGCCACCACATTCCAGGCAAATAGTACGCCGCCTAATAACACTAACAGCTGTAGATATTGGATAGAACGCATCATAGAATTACAAATTAAAATTATAAATTACAAAAGTTGAAGTGTCATTCTGAGCGATAGCGAAGGATCTAGCGAACCGGTCCTAAGGCCTGGATCCTGAATAAGTTATTTATAATAGGCCTACGGCAGTAAAGTGTTTTCAGGATGACAAGGGGGTGGGGATGACGCCCAAACGTCATTTTAATAAATTGATGACTTTTTTGAGGCCGTCGATCCAGTTGGCGCCGAGGCCTGCTAACGGCAGCTTGATCAAATTATCTGATACCTTGGCGCCGATGTTGCCCAATGCGGCAATAATATTTTTATCTTTTACTACGATAGTTAGTGTAATATTACATAAATATTCTATCGGTTTATTGCTATGAGCGATATTGCGGGCCACGATCGAAGTGATCTTTTGGGTATCTAAGGCCAATAGTTTCAGCTTGAGTAGATCAAACAGATTTTGGACCTCTTTGGGCAGATCGCCAAATTTCTCTTGCATCTCGGAGAGGGCCCCTTTCATTTCTTTCTCGTCTTCCACTAAAGCCAGCTGCTGGTAGATCTTGATCCGCTGGGCCTCGTTATCGATGTAACTGTTAGGTAGGTAAGCGGAGATTGGCAGATCGACGGTAATGGTATCGACCTGCGGTCGATAGCCGGTCTTCAACTCTTCGATAGCGCGGTTTAAGAGCTTGGTGTACATCGTTAAGCCCACGGCGCTAATATGGCCGTGCTGTCTTTTAGATAGTACGCCGCCAGCACCTCGAATCTGGAGATCCCTAAGGGCGATCTGATAGCCGCTACCTAATTCGGTATGGCTGGCAATAGTCTTGAGCCGCTCCAAGGCTTTACCTGATAGTTTGCCAGCGCTGTAGTAGAAATGAGCATAGGCTTGGATCTGGCCGCGACCGATCCGTCCGCGGAGCTGATGAAGCTGACTAAGACCAAAGTTCCCGGCATTGTCGACGATCAGTGTGTTGACATTGGGGTTGTCCAACCCATTTTCGATGATAGTGCTGGCGACCAGGCAATCGTATTTGCCCTGGCGAAAATCCTCCATAATTTTGGCTAGCAATCGTTCTGGCATCTGGCCGTGAGCATAGACAAACCGCACTTCGGGCAGCACTTCTTTTAACTTGTTGGTAATACTGGCAATGGTAGCTACCCGATTATGGACAAAATAAACCTGGCCGCCTCTTCTAATCTCGTTTAATACTGCATCTTTGACTGCACTCATATCAAACGGCGCCACAGTAGTTTGAATAGGCAGCCGGTTGATCGGCGGGGTCTCGATGGTGCTAATATCGCGGATGCCGGACAGAGCCAGATTAAGCGTGCGCGGGATTGGCGTGGCGGTTAACGATAGTACATCCACCTCGGAACGCGCCAACTTTAATTTTTCTTTATGCCTAACACCAAACCGCTGCTCCTCGTCGATAATGATCAGCCCTAAGTTGGCAAATTTAATATCCGGCGATAACAACCGATGGGTGCCGATCACGATATCGACTTCGCGGGTTTTTAATCCGGCCACGATGCGCTTTTGTTCTTTAGTCGAACGAAAGCGGCTTAAGGCAGCCACCTGAGTGCCAAATGGGCTCAGTCTTTCGGTAAAGGTTTTGAGATGCTGCTCGACCAAAATGGTGGTAGGGGCCAGCACCGCCACCTGATAGCCGGCGGTGACGGCCTTAAAGGCGGCCCGGATGGCCACTTCGGTTTTCCCAAATCCGACATCGGCGACTAATAATCGATCCATCGGTTTAGATTTCTCCATATCACTCAAAATATCTTGAATGACCTGTTCCTGGTCGGGTGTCTCTTCGAAGGCAAACGAATCAGCCAACGCCTTCTCCCAGAATTCGCCGCCTTCAAAAATGATGCCTTGATGAAGCGCTCGTTTAGCGTAAAGATCCAGTAGTTCTTTGGCGAATTCTTGCGATTCTTTTTTGATCCGGCTGACCAACCGCTTCCATCCCTGCGAACTGAGCTTGGACAGAGTGGGCTTTTCGCCAGCTACTGAGATATATTTGCTAATTTTGTCGATCTGATCAACTGGCACATAAATTTTGTCAGCGCCAGCGTATTGAATGGTCAAATACTCGCGAGAGATATCGTTAACGGTCATCGTGCCGATCTCGGTAAGTTTTCCGATCCCGTGATCGGCGTGGACCACATAATCCCCTTTTTCGATACCGGCCAAGAAGGCCAACTGCCGGCGGCGGGGCGTTTTTTTGGCGTGGCCGGTTTGGTCGGTAATGGGAGAAAATATTTCGGTATCGGTCAGCAGAATAATTTTTAATGCCGCGCTCATAAACCCTTCTGGCGCACGGCCTTCCAGCAGGGCTAATTTATCGGTGGGTTGATCCCCCATCGCAATTTTATGATCCAGGAGCACGGGCAGCAGCTGTTTGCTTTTTTCAGTGGCCAAAATTATCTGATAGTTCTTGCTGTCGTACTTTTTAATCTCGTTAGCCAGCCGATTGAGATTATTGGCAAACAGAGGGGCCGAGGCTAAATCAAATCTGATCAGATCACGCTCGGTGGGCGGAATAGCAACAAAGTGCCAGGCGGGCAGAATATCCAGCTGCTTGCTGACGGTAGTAAGGATGGTGTTGTCGCGATTGTTATTGCTGCCCTGATACAGTTCGTACAACATTTGAAACAGCTCGTCGGCTTGATGAAAAATGAGCAGGTACGGTTTGGGATCCGGCTCCATTAGATCGAGTAAATACTGGTTGATCTTGGCGCTTTTAATGGCGGGCACCTTGATCAAATCTAAATGATTGCGAGTGGCGGCGCTGACTGGATCAAATTCCACGATCTGCTCCAATTGGCTGCCATTGAACTCCAACCGGTAGGGATATTGATTTCCCAGCGCAAAGATATCAATTACGCCGCCTCGCATGGCCACCTCGCCGCTTTGAAAAACTTTGGTCTGCCGTTCGTAGCCATTGGCGATCGATTGGACCAGGAGCTCTTCTATGTTATATTCGCGGCCAACTTTAAAATCACTGGCGGAGGCGGGACTGGTGAGGGGTTCGATTAGTGATTTAGCTGGAAAGATAAAAATACCGGGCTCTTTGGTGGTAAGCGCGGCGGTAGCCGAAGCCCGTTCCAAGAAATCGGCGATGTATTCTTTGCGATTGATCCGCTCGGATTTGAGATCGGGATAGGTATAGATGGGTGTATTGGTTAACTGCTCTAAATCCTGCTTGAGAGCCGCCTGCTCACTTTCATTCTTAACTACATAGATGATCTTCTTGCTGGTATCTTGGCGAATCTGTGATAAAACTAACAGCTTCCCTGTTTGATTAAGGCCAGTAATATAAACTTTGCCATTGTTAACCTTCTGCTTAAGAGATTTATAAGCAGCGAGATTGCTAAATTTAGCAGACAGGTGGTGCAGAATTGATGCGACCAACTCTTGACTGGTTACTAATTATATGGTATAATGAGAAGAAATCTTAACCGTTTTGACAACCTATGGTACACTTTTCTATTCGGATAACTGCCGGAAAGTTGGGAGAATCTTGCTTGCAAGCCATTGTCCTACCCTCCTTGGACTACGCTTGCAGGCAGGATTCTCCCTGCTTATTCTCTCCGAGTTGGAGACCAGAGGCGTCCCGACCCACCCATTGTGTTGGGGTCCGGTACAAAAACTCTTTATCGAGTTTGACGCCTTCTTAGGGGGCTGGGGGAAAAGTTAAGAGGGGCCTCACCGCCCCTTTTAACATATTTAAATTTTCAGAAACTTTTCTTTAATGGTTCTTACCGCCACGGGTAAGATTTTCTTAACTTGGGATAATTGAGTGTTGGTAAAGTTGGCGGTGACATATTCGTTAGGTTCCAATTTCTCCGATCGGCTGATGCCTACTTTAAGCCGGGGGAAGATGTTGGTTTTTAGATTATCAATCACCGATTGAACGCCTTTGTGTCCCCCACTGCTGCCGATCTCGCGATAGCGGAGCTTACCCAGATCCATATCAATATCGTCGGCCACGATTAAGATGTCCTCCGGCTTGACTCGATATTTTTTACTGATCGTTTTTACTGATATGCCAGAATTATTCATAAAGGTTTGTGGTTTGGCCAGGGCGATCTTATCGGTTGCCCCGCCTACGGCCTGAAACTGGTCGTTCTTTTTTAACATTAGGCCTAGTTCTTTGGCCAAAGCATCAACTACCATAAAACCCACATTGTGCCGGGTGCGCTCATATTTTTTACCGGGATTGCCTAATCCGACTACTAATTTCATTGTTCCGCTTGATCGGCATCAGCTAACGCGTCCAATGCTTCTTGGCTGATGTCTAATTTATCGCCTGACGGCTCAGTTTTGTGGATGCCGCCTTCGGGTTTATGCAAAACATCCTCGTCGGGACGAGAGGGACTAATTTTCTCAACTTTTTCCACCTTCCGATTAGGATTACCAGGAAAGTGGAAGGGACCCTGCCCTTCAATTCTTATTTCGTCCATATATCTAATTGTTCGTGAAGCATTCGCCCTACATCCGCAGGATTAAAACCTCACGCCACAGCTGCTTAAGCTGCGTAGACCATTGTACCCTCTTTAAGGGGCTCGTCAACTTTGATGCCAATGATGGCACCTTTCTTGGCCGATTCAACAGCGGCCCGTTCGATCTGCATCGAATCAATAATCTGTTCGGTCTCGGTATCGCCCTTAACGAACTTCACCTTGTCGCCCACTTTAAGGGGCGCGGCTAATTCGATAATCGCTACTCCGATCTTGTCGTAGTAGTGGCTGACCTTGCCGATCGCCTTATTGGCTACTTTTCCTCCTGCCATCTTATCCTCCCTTGGGTTAGGATATGACAAATTGATTATACCACATCTTTTGCTATGATGGGCCGTTGGGGCCAAGGCAATCTTGGCCCAGGCAAGGCTTGAAAACCAGGACTGTATTGTAAAATCTGCCGCAAGGCAAACAGGAGAGTGATTAGGTATGAAATACCTCGACCAGACCAGCCAGTTGCCCCAGGGCAGACTGGACCTCACCCACCCCATTGCTCTGGTGATGTTGGGGGCGAAAGACAAGACTGCGGCCGTTGCCAGGCAGATCTGGCGCCTCGCCAAAGCCGGCTGGACGCTGTATGCCACCGGTGGGACAGCTAAGTTTCTGGCAGAAAAGAAGGTCATCGTTACTGATGTAGCCAAACTGATCGGCCATCAGCCGGCGATGGACCATCGGATGGCCAGCTGCAGTTGGGAGACTAACTCGCTGCTGATATCTGATCAGAACAACCCGCAACACGCGGCCCATCTAATAGACCAGCTCGGGTACTATCCCATCCAGCTACTGATCTGCACGGTCTACGGGTTGCACGACGAGATGCGCAATCCCAAAAGCACCTGGCAGTCGCGGCTGGAGCTGACGGACTTTGGCGGTCCAGCAGCGATCCGGGCAGCAGCCAAAGGCAGAAGGGCGATCGTCTGGCGGACTGACCAGCTAAAGCCCACTATCGACCGGCTACTCAAAGGCGACATGACGACAGAGTGGCTGGAGGAGGTGGCTGCTGAAGCCGAACAGTTCATCGCTCACTACTGTGGGCTATCGGCGGCCAACATCAGCGACGGTCGGTTGCAGACCCTGTGTCTCGAAAGAGTCCGGGGGCTGCGCCGCGGGGAGAATCCGTATCAAACCGGAGCCGCGCTGATGAAGAACGCGTTTGGCCACAATGATCCGTTGGCGCTCGATCGCTTCGATATCGTTGGCGATACCGAACCGGGGTGGGTCAACTACACCGATGTTGACCGGGCTTTAAACACCCTCACTACTCTGGCGGCGGTGTTGGAAGTAAACCACCGCTTTTCGCCGCCGAGCTATTTGGGGGTAGTGGTGAAGCACGGCAATCCGGTTGGCCTAACTACGGCCGGCACGGAGGAAGAAGCGCTGGAACTAACACTGACCGGCAATCAGCGGGCGGCCTTTGGTGGGATTCTGATGGTCAATTTTGTGTTGACCAAGGAATTGGCCAAGAAGATTATCCGCGGTTGGTTGCCTGATGGCGAATCGTTCCGCTACCTGGCGGGTATCGTTGCTCCCAACATGACGCTGGACGCGATCGATGTGTTGCGCGGCAAAGAGATGAAGAAGCAGCTGCTCATTAACCCGGTCCTGGAATCGATCGACCTCGCCAGCCTCGATACCAGCCCACAGTATCGGCCAGTCCGCGGTGGCACTCTGGTCCGTAACGGGGAGCGCTACTTGCTTGATCTAGCGGACAAGCGGTTGATGGTCGCTAATGACCATCTGCCGACTAACGATATCAACCTCCTGATCGCCTGGACGGCTTGTGCCACCAGTAACAGCAACACCACCAGTTGCGCTGGCAACTACCAGTTGGTAGGCAATGGCGTGGGGCAACAGGATAGGGTGGGCAGCTGTCAGCTGGCGATGGCGCAGGCGGGCGATCGAGCTCGCCTCTCCTCGGTGGTAACTGACAGTTTCTTCCCCAAACTGGACGGCCCCCAGGTGCTGGTCGAACACGGTGTTGCCACGGTGATGAACACTACCGGAAGCCGAGCGGACGATGAGGTTGCCATGTACTTTAAAGAGCACGGCATGGTTCACATCACCATCCCCGACGAGATCGGTCGTGGTTTCTTCGGCCACTAACTCTAAGTTATGTGGCCGTTCAAAATAAGAAAATAGGAGGTGCAAGAAGTGGCTCGCAGACCATACGAGATGCCTAACATTAAAAATATTAGGCAGACCGATAAACCCTGCCCGCAAGCAGGGTGTTCCGGGCACTTAGTCTATTACGAGGACCATTGCTGAGGGATTAACCGGTGTTACAGTTGTAACCAGTGTGATTTCAAAGAAAGAGCCTCCGATGACAACGCAGCCTCCAAATAGGTGTCTACTTGAAGGCATTATCCCTGTTGAAACGAGCAATCGTTTTGGCGGGGATTTTTTTATTTGTCCCACCCGCGTCATCCTGGCTTTGCCCAGAATCGTATTATACGATCCTGGAATCGTCCGTCAGCCGACGGACTCCCCAGAATGACGAAAAGTAAGGAGGGGTTAGTATTCGCGAATTAAATTGACTAACAGCTTCACCCCAAAGCCAGTAGCATAGGTGGGTGGATTCCACGCCTCGGTCTCTTTGGATTGAAAAGCCGGCCCGGCGATATCTAAATGGGCCCACGGCGTTTCGCCAACGAAGTGCGCCAAGAAAGCCGCGCCGGTGGAAGCACCCGCGTATCTCCCTGCGCTGCCTAAATTGGATAAGTCGGCCACCGGACTCTTCATCTGGTCTTTAAATGAATCATCTAATGGCAGCGCCCAAACTTTTTCGTTCGAATCGGCGCTGGCCGATTTGATCTGTTTCTG
>Ga0155100_126_pt1 | contig 7756 bp, 7 predicted proteins | sample RifCSPhighO2_01_FD_106068 | JGI IMG/M metagenome (GOLD analysis project Ga0155100, IMG submission 106068) | candidate division Kazan bacterium RIFCSPHIGHO2_01_FULL_49_10
TCGGTTAGAGTTTAGAACCAGAGAAGATCTGGGCACCCTCCACTCAGTTAAGCTCTGCACCGTCGAAGTCGGTCACGATTTAGGCCTGTCAACCCAGATGGTCGAACGCATCAAGCAACGGCTCTCCCATACCGATATGGGGGTCTTCGTCACGGCGATCAAAGCCGGGTTCGATCTCAACTTCCGACTGGCCGGCCAATCGGCTCCCAACCGACAAGCAGTCCAGGACACCGGCGCGCGTATCTTCGTTGGTGCCACGGGCGAGCGGGAGTCGCTTCGTGTCCTGCATGAGCTGTTGGGGAAATTCTGCGACCCGGAAACGGCTACCGCGGCGCAAAAGTTGCTGACCACTCGCGAACTGCGTCTGCATGTTTACAGCCATGAATGCGCCCACCCACTGGGCCGAACGACTAAAATCGACGCATCACTCAAAGAGATGTCAACCGAACTTGAGGAGGCCAAAGCCAGCTTGGTCGGATACCTATGCCTGGATCGGATGGACAGCAGTGTTCGCTCTCGCCAGGCTCGCATCGCCGCCACCGTGGCCCGCTGCATCCGCTTCTTCCAAAAGCACAAGATGAGCGACCTAACCGCCGGACCATATATTCGCGAGAACAAGGTCGCGGCTGTCACCCTGATAGATGCTGGCATCCTCTCGCTGGGAGAAGACGGAATTCATATCAACTGGGACGCCGCCACCGCCCGCGCCTGGAAGGAAGAGCTAAGCCTGTTCTGCACCACCGTTACCGAGGCTTACGCCTGCCTGGACCCAAAAGCAGTCAATCAGGTTGCTTGCGAGTACTACGGTTACGAACCTCGCCTGCGGCAACTGCAGCCTTTGATCGACTGGTGCCAACGCGAAGCCACCAAAACCGCCCCTGCATAGCCAATGCGGCAACGAAACTCACCAACAACGCTCCGATATTAATCGGAGCGTTTTTATTTACTCATCCAATGCTGAGAGCGGTGGCTTCTTGGCAAAACAATGCACCCACTCTAAATCTCGTTTATCATCGCCCCAGATCTGTCGTTCGTTAACGGTGTAGATTTCCGCGACAATCAAACCACCCTTTTCAATTATCATTCTCACCGTATTTATTGTTTGATAGTTATAGTATCGCGCACTATCGCTGCTAAATTTATCAACTACTTCCTCCTCTCCTACTCCTTCTTTGAATGAGATAAATATAATCCCATCAGGGATCAATACTCGTCTAAATTCTTTAAGCGATTTGGTTATATCTTCGTCTGTTAAATGCAACAAGGTGGCATTGCACCAAATGCCCGCGATGCTGTTATTATCGAAATCCAGATTTCTTACATCCATATTCTTAAACACCAACTCCGGGTGCAGTTCGCGGGCTCTTTTTAACAAGACATCCGAGATATCTATGCCAATGACTTGATAGCCGCGCCCAGCAAATAGAATAGTATCCCGCCCGAAAGCGCAACCCACATCGAGTATGGGAAAATCTCTGGTTGGCACCTGCTCGATGAATTTTTCTAATGCCTGGAGCGGTGTCATATCGGCAGTCGCCTCCTCGTATTTCTCGGGGTGGGCATCGTAGGCCTGGATGGTGCGCTTGATGTAGTCGTCCATTGGTTGGGCCTTAGAATGAGGGATTAAGCTGACCGGGGAAATTCATGGGCAGTTTTATCCCAGGGAATCGGCTGATTATACAGTTTAAAGAATTTATAAACCGCCAGATAGGCAGCCATAAAGTTAATGTAGTTGGCTATCAGATACCGGACGATCACCAATAATGAATGCTTGAAGCTATAAAATGTCCAGACCGCCGACATTCGCATCACTAATCGCAACACAAACATTGAGGTGGCGATAATAAACAAATGCCACAACGGATCGGGTATAGAAAACGATTCGTCCAGACGCAGTATCTTCGGAGCCATCAGAATAATTAATAAAATGTACCCAGCAATATTGGCAAATCCCACCAACACTTGTTTGCGATCCCGAAACAGCGTGTATTTAACACAGGAGTGACCCTGCCAGCCATGATGCGCCCAGCCCTGCAGCGCGATACCGATGATCCATCGAGTCTTTTGGCGAATCGCCGCTTTAACCGTATGGGGAAACAGCGATCGGGTAGCCACTACCTGGCCGTCTCGATCCCGGATTATCGCAAAGATAGTGCCATGCCCCCGATGATGCAACTCGATCGCGCTTGAGTAATCCTCAGTTAAGGAATCGGGATGAAACACCCGTTGATGATAATGCTGCAATACCTCTAACGACTCCCGCCGATAGGCCGTTCCCACCCCGGCTGATGGCACAAACGACCCCACCTCCTCGCGAGCGATCATATGGCGCAGATGATTCTCGGCAAATTCATCGGCATAGGTCCAGTGGACCAGATCCCAGGCCGGCTGTTCCAACGGCAGTACTGGCAGCTGCACCATATCCTTGCCCAGATAACAGATCAGATAATTAAAGACGCGCAGGGAGTGGGGATGAATAATATCTTCACTATCGTGCAACACAACGATCCGAAATCTTTTTTTGGCTTCGATCCGATGCAGCGCATTCAACATACTATTAAGATTATCGGCCTTGGTAGTTGGCCCCGATTGAGGATTTACTACCATTCGCACCAATTTGGGATATTGTTTAACCAGCCGGCCGACTGCTCGGATAGTGGCCGCGTCATTGGGATATACCCCGATGATCAGCATGTAGTTCTGGTATTCCAAGCTGTCCGCCGCCCGCTTAACCATTCGACCGATTACATTACTCTCGCGCCAGCACGGAACCAGAATGGCAATGCGATGCTCGGCGTGATTGGCCAATGCCTCAGAAGTAAATTCCCGGATAGCCTGCCAATAAAATAATCGGCGCAGTCTCCATTTTAAATAGAGCAAGTCAAACAGCAGATCATCCATGCCACTAATAGTAAAAACCCCAGCCACAATATAGGCAAAGGCCAGAAAATAAGCGCTCGAGAATATATTAGCAAACAGCTCAGCTGTCATAATAATTACCGTAAACTAAACTGTGGCTCCCGGACAGGGATTCGTCCGCCAGCCGGCGGACCCGATTCCTTGGACTCCCGCACTAAAATCGATTTGAAATTTTCACTGGCTGGGGTGCTAGGATTCGAACCTAGGATCACGGGACCAAAACCCGTTGCCTTGCCGCTTGGCTACACCCCAACAAAGAGGCATGAAAATTCCAAACTATTAAATCGATCTAAGGCGGGGTAGGCGCCACCAAGTGTCCCCGCCCGACTGAATAACTTCAGTCATTCGGGCGGGCTGCCTCCGCCAGAGCCTAAGGCTCCCCCTTGGGGCTGGCGGAAGACGATCCGGGAACGGCGCAAACATCTGAATTATACCGCAACAACCGAGATATGCCGGACCATCCCGACTCTGACAGATCTTAATCTATTCTCCGATAAGCTGCAGAGCGACCTGCCGATCACGCGGCCGATCCAATTCCACGGCGAACACTCGCTGCCAAACACCCAGCTGCAGTTTACCGCCGACTACATTCAGCGCTGCTGAGGTCGGCAGATGTAAAGCCTTGTTGTGGGCATGCCCGTTGGCGCATTCGTCATCACACAGATTAACGGTTCGAATCGTAAAATCATCATGAGTATAGGTTCGCGATTGGGGGGCCATCTCTTCCAGCGTTTTCTTCATATCCGAAATCAGCAGTGGCTCCGATTCGTTAACCACTATTGCCATGGTGGTGTGCAAACTCTGAACATTGACAATACCGTTCTGGATGCCGGTATTAGCTACCTCAGCCGCGACCTGATCGGTAATATCGATAAAGTCCAAGGTGGCGGCGCTTTGAAGGTTAACCAGCTGATTAACAATCCTCATAGTACTAAATTTACTGCGAAGGGATCCTTTAGTAAACCCCACTTGACGGCTTTACGCGGTTAGGGTATCATTTAGATGGTTGTCTAAATATCTAAATACTACTTGTCCCAACCCCCATTGCTTAATTATCAGTTATGAGTGGAATATCATTGGCATTTAAGGCCCTATCCGATCCGATCCGGCGGGAGATTTTAAAAAAACTCAAGAAACGAGATCTCACCCCGAGTGAATTGGGCCTCCACTTCCCTATCTCCGGCCCGTCGCTCTCTCATCACCTCAATATCCTCAAAACCGCCAATCTCATCTCCGCCGACAAGCAAGGCCAAAAAATCATCTACTCACTCAACACCACCGTGTTTTACGAAATATTAAATAATTTTTTGGAGGGATTCAAATGATGCAAAAAATTCAATTCACATTTAAGTCGGAGTGGTTATCAATTCTATTAATTATCGCTGTAATTGCCACTGCCATCTGGGCCTATCCCCTACTCCCTAGTGAAGTCCCATCCCATTGGGGAATTAGCGGACAAGTTGATGATTGGACTACGCCATTAGGACATGTGCTGATGTTCCCCGGCATGATGATCGGCATGTATCTATTGTTCCTACTGCTGCCCCACATCGAGCCGCGTCGTCAGCACTTCATTGAATCATGGGGCTTCTATCAAATGATCCGCAACTTTATGATGGTATTCTTTGCGTTTATGTACGGATTAACCACTTATACCGCGATTATCGCCAGCCCGGTCGCCGTGGACAAAATTGTTCCCATCTCAGTCGGAATCTTGTTTATCTTTATTGGCAACTACTTAACTCAAGTCAAATCCAACTTCTTTATGGGCATTCGCACGCCGTGGACACTGGATAACGAGGAAAATTGGCGGAAAACTCACCGCCTCGGCGCTTACACCTTTGCCGTTGGTGGCGTTTTGTTTCTGCTCTCCCCATTTATGCCAACTCCGTTTAATTTTTACATCCCGATGATCGGGGTAGTCATCGCTGGTTTTCTCCCTATCCTGATGTCCTTCATCTGGTTTAAGCAGGAAAAAAGATAAAAAAACCCCGAGCTCTTCTTTAGGAAGAACTCGGGACACCCAAGTCTGGGCGATAGAATCTCACTAATACCGCTCGAAGGTAAGACGCTTAACTCAGCAAGATAGCTGCCACATCTTTGGGACCAAAGCCCGCCGCCCGGCCATCTTCAATGCCATGAGTTCCCTCCGTCCACCATGTTCTGCCGCTGTGCCAGTCCGTTTCTTGGAACATACGGCGAATGAACTTCTCGCTTCTACGATCATCGTAGTTCCGACTGCAATAGATAGTGCCCCAAAAATAAACCTCGAACCCACCCAACTCGGTTGGAATTTCATGTGGATTGGCAAGATAAAAGTCTAAGAAGTTGGCATTCAGAGCTTTCTGACCTTTAATCAACTGGTGAAGCTCACTACCCTTCATGTAGTAACCTTCTTGCTGTTCCTTAGATCGGTAAAGTCCAACCTTCGACAAATTTAAATCAACCAAACCCATACTATCATCATGGGATACGACTCCTCCTCCGCCAAATCCCAGACCGATATTGGGAGAGGTGGGCCTGGCTGCACAATCAATAATATGGGAAGCCCGATCCATAGCCTCCAGATAGCTGCGGAGCGATGGTATGGTCTTCCTACCCAACAGATCTTGGAGATAATCCCCCCGCTGGAGAGCCCTCCCTATGGCCGCTCCGCCGAGATGTGAAAGTTGGTCACAGAGCTCCCTTGCCTCGGCAAAACTGCCATGTGGATCCTGACCCCCCGACGCCATTGCGTCGCAGACCGATCTTAAAACTCTCAGAGCGGCTACAATGTCTTTCTTCTTATCCTTTGACACGAGTCTCTCCTCTAACCACCTTGCCGGCTAACTGATCAACACTCTTAGTCTTCAAGGTGCCGGTGGTTTGAAATCCCTGAAAATCACAGGCCCACCTAACGCCCCCACCCTATCTTAAAACCTACTCTAAGTCAACGAAAACCCGCTCCCAGCCTGCCCCGTAGTGAAATCGTCGCAGATTTGTCGGCTTAGGCAAATCTGACATTTCCACTACTGGGGTCAACATATTTTCTTGGAGGAGGGAGCTGTTGTTATAGGACCCATAGAGCCAATTGTGCCTGCCTCTCCCGCCATTTGAGCTTGAGCATCCCGAATCGATAAAATTAGTGCTGCCGAAGCTGTTGTCTGAGGTCCGATTAGTCGGACCGAGTTCAGTGAGAGGCGGAAAGCTAATTTTATCTGATGAGTAGCGATAGCGACTGGCGGCCGGTTTGGCGCCACCGTTTGCCGGACCAAATGGTGGCAAAAAGATGTTTAAGAATAATAAAAAAAACGACCCAAGGGCCTGGATCCTGAATAAGTTATTTTATATAGCCTACGGCCCCAAGGGGGGCCTTTGGCCCAGTAAGGTGTTTTCAGGATGACAAGAGGAAGAACAACGTTATTAACTAACGGTGATCGGGAAGCAGGTGCGGCCAACTCCGTGATAAAAACGCTGGGCTGAACTCGCCGGCTCAGTCACCCGCTCGATCGAAGTCGTTTCGCTATCGCTATCCTTAGAAAACACCGTATCAAAAGCAGCGCATAGCTCATACGCTTTGGCGCTGGTCACCTTATACTCGAATCGCTGTTTCGTTGCCGGATCGATCAGGCCATCGGGGGCAATAAAGATAGTTGCATCAGCGATCAGTTGGTCCAGATTAACCGGCAGCTTCTGATGGCCAGCTCCACCCTTAAAACCATAGTATTGTTGAACCGCCCCCTGGATACCATTGAGTCTTTCTATCCGAGTACTATCTAAATTCCTTGCCCGCCGCTCGGCTGGGCTCCCGATAATAAAGAAGCTACCGACTACGCTAGCGGCAGCCACCACAAAAACTACCCATTCAAAAACCCTGAATCCCAGACCGATCCTGGGACTCGGGCTACTAAAATGCCTGAGATGCCACCACTGATATCCTAACACCGCTACAGCGATGGCTAAAGTGATCAGCGTGTGAACGATAAACCGCACCACCAGCGCTCCATTTAAGAATCCCATAAACAGTTGGATGATCTGCCAGATGATAACCAAAATCACCACTACCATGGTGATATACAGCAGCCAGTTTCTGACTCCCGAATCCGGCTTCATCTTGCCACTTTTAAGCAATCTGTTGGCCGTAAAATTAAGATAAACAAAAATCGGAAAAGCGATCAATACCGCGGCCATAAAACCGATCACCGCTTCCTCTGGCAAGACCATCCCATTATTTGGTAGCAAGTCTGGGATAAATTTGTTGACGATGGCCTTAAGCAAGAAATTTAAACCAATACTGCTGATCAGCAGCGTGGCGTAGCTCAGCAGATAGACAAACCCATCTCTGGCATAGTTGTATCTTCCTTCCTCCATATCTCGATTATACACCCAGCACCCAAATTCGCCCCGCCTTCATAGCCTTACTCTGTATCGCATTATTAAGTACACCCAATCCAAACTAACTACTATGAAAAATATGCCGCCCCGATATTCGGGGCGGCATTGCCGGAGACTACCTCGCGGACGCCGAGATCGTCGTTCGCATGGTCGGGATTGTACCTGTCCACCTTCAGCCTGTCATTGTACCAGTTGGCATTCGGCACATTACCGTCAGCGCAGCGAGACCCAGCGTCCTAATTGTTTGACTCCATCCAATTTCTCCGGTGGCTTAAGCTATTAGATATAGACAGAAGTTCACCTGTGTTAACCGGCTCTAGCCGGATTTCTTTACGCAGCATCAACAAAATCATCGAACCTGCTCTGCAGCCAAACAAGTAGTTTCCATTATTGGCGAACCGTTAGCCCGTGAGCCCGGTTGCATTAGCCAACCATATTATATAAAAATATTGGGCACAATAAA
>Ga0155100_116_pt1 | contig 7307 bp, 7 predicted proteins | sample RifCSPhighO2_01_FD_106068 | JGI IMG/M metagenome (GOLD analysis project Ga0155100, IMG submission 106068) | candidate division Kazan bacterium RIFCSPHIGHO2_01_FULL_49_10
AAACGAACGGCGCTTCGCTTAACTTTATCTAATTTGCAAGCTATCCGGGCAATCTCTAACGGGGTCAACCCTGCTTCCGCTTGGATTTAGGGGCGGGCTGGATCACTTCAATTGTTTTAGTTACCGCTTGGATCGTCGCCGGGGTGTTGGCCAGAGTTTCATTGCCGGAAACGATCGGCATGTTTAAGCTGCTGTTTATCTCCAGACGGTTGGCCCATAGCACACTCACTTCGGCGCCGGTCTCGGTAAGGGTGTGGAGCTGAATGCGCATCTTTTTCTTTCCCTCATCAATTAGATTAATATCGAGACGAGCCAGCTGGCCGCTCACTTCCAACTCGCTGTCTAATTTTAGCTGACAAGCGATACTGTGTTGATTCTTGGGGGTCAGGGGGCGGTTGGTGCCAAAAAAACGCTTTAGCCGGCTCTTCTGGCCGAAGATGTTCTTAATCAGGTTGCGTTTAGGGGCGATGGTCAACTCACCCATAAAGTAGCGTTGACCGATCTTGCCCAGTCTTTTAGGGCGGATGTGATGATGGGATAGCGCGCGGACGCCGGCTTGCCAGTTGGCAATGCCGAGCAGGCGGGCCAGATGATTGGTTTTGGTGATGGGGATGATCGATAGGGGCAGATCGTAGTCGGCCAGGGCATCGATCACCGCTGTTACTGTGCCATTGCCGCCGACCGCGACTACCGCTTTAATGCCGCTCTTAATATTTTCTTTTAATAGATCGGTGGTGCTGGACAGATCATCGACGACCACGATTTTGTGCTTAATCTTATAGCGATTAAGCAAACCGATAAACCGGCGCTCGATGCGCCGATATAGTTTATTGCCGGCTTTGGGGTTGACCAGCAGAAGATACATTATTCTTTCTCTTCTTCCAGCTCGTAAGTGGGCTGAGCCGCCGGGGCAGTTTCGGCTGTTTCTTGCATGGCGCTGCTGCCTTTTAAGATCCCGCCGGGCTCGATTGACATGGCCTGGCTATTAACATTGCCATTTACTCGGCCAGTCTCCAATATCTCCAATCGTTCAATAGCCTGAATATCACCCTCGACCTCCCCGGCCACATAAACATTGCCGGCTCGGATATCGGCTTTCACTTTGGCATGCTCACCAATGATGACATCGGCGGCTGCTTCGATCTTGCCCTCAAACTGGCCGTTTATCTGGATATCACCCTCGCTGTTGAGAGTGCCGGTGACCACTACCTCCTTGCCGATCAGGGTATCTGGTTGATTAAAATCGGCAAAGTCTTTTCTGTCTTTAGCCATAGATTAGCTTACAAAAGCGACAATCCCATTGTAGGGGAAAACCGCTTCTTGGTAAAGGCGATTTTAGGGCCAGTTGTCCAGTAGCAGAAACTGGCGTGATTTCATCAAAAGGCAAAACCTCACCAGTTTTCACTACTGGGTTGACCAAAAACCAGGCCGGGCTTAGAATAGTGGATACGCGTAATTAATCAATATGAAAGCCCGTTTTTGGATAATTGGCCTGATAGTTTTAATCATCGTTCTCACGGTGGTGTTTGGAGTGTGGAAACCATTTGCCAAACAGTCAATCTACGAACTATATTCGCTGGCCCGCGGTGAGGTGGTCAGCACAGTGTCGGTGGCCGGTTCGGTAGTTAGCGGTCAGAGCTTGGAATTGGGATTTCTCTCTCCGGGAATCGTTAAAATCGTATCGGTTAAAGTGGGAGACGAGATCAAAAAGGGCGATTTGTTGGTAGCACTCAATACGGATGTGCTGAATCGCCAGGCAGCTCAAGCCCGGGCGTCTATTCAAGCTGCTCAGGCGATGATGTATAAGGCCCAAAACCAACTCCGATCCGTAGATATTAATGTATTAAATTTGGGTCTGGACAGCGCCCGGATCGCGTTAGAGAACGCTCAGCGCAGCTACCAAAATGCCCTCAACGCTTATAATGCTGGCCAGGGCCTAATCAGCGGATCAGCCGAAATAGCCCGTGTGGCTTTAAATAATGCTCAAGCTGCGTTTACTAGTACTCAATCCAACTACAATCGAATCTTGTCTGCCTACAGCAGTGGCCGAGCCACTATAGCCGATGTGCAACAAGCCTCAGCTGCTTTAACTACTGCCTCGGCCGCTTATAATATGGCCCAGGCCCAGTATCAGGCCGCTATTCGGGAAGAGGATTCCCAGCGGGTTAACTCGCGAGCCCAGCTCGACAATGCCCAGTCGGCTTTAAATAGCGCCGAGTTGGCCTATCGTTTAGCCGAAGCGCAGCGTTCCCAATCGTTGGCGCCGGCTTCATCGGCTGATATTCAATCCGCTGCTGCCCAGGTGGCCGCCAGCGTGGCTGCGTTGCAGATGGTTCAGGCCCAGATCGCTCAGGCAACTCTGAGGGCGCCGATCGATGGGCGGGTAGTCTCCGTAAATGCCAAACCAGCCGAGCTCAGCCGAACGGGCCAACCGGCGGTGGTGATAGAAACTGCCGGGGAGTTTAAGGTGGAGGTCAATATCTCTGAAACGGAATTGAGCAAAGTAAGAGTGGGACAGGTGGCCCGCATTGCTTTTGACGCGCTGCCCAATGTTTTCGCTACGGGAACGGTAGCGGCCGTTGATCCGGCTGCCACTATTGTGATGGGTGTAGTTAACTACAAAGCCACTATTGTGTTTGATCAGCCGGTGGCTGGTCTCGTCTCTTCTTTAACCGCCGACCTGGAGATTATCACCGATAGCCGGCCAGATGTGCTAATAGTGCCACGCCGCGCATTGGTTAAAACCGCTAACGGTTACATAATTAAAGTGTTGCAAGATAAACAAGTAGTTGAGAAGAGTATAGAGGTTGGCTTGTTGGGCGATACCGATGCCGAGATCGTTGGCGGCCTGGCCGCCAACGAACAAATTATTCTGAAGATATCTTAAACCGTGGCGGACACAACTTTAGTTCAGCTGACGGATCTCGACAAAAGTTATGGTGCGGGCGATACCAAGACAGTGGTATTGCGCGGCTTGAATTTGCGCATTAACTATGGTGAGTTTGTGGCAATTATGGGCCCGTCCGGTTCTGGCAAATCTACTTTGATGCATATCTTAGGATTGCTTGATCGGCCAACTAGCGGGGCGTACCATCTGTCCGCTGAGCGGGTCGATAGTTTGAACGAAGATAAGCTGGCCTCGTTGCGGAATCGCAAGATGGGTTTTGTGTTTCAGTCATTTAATCTGCTGCCGCGTACCTCGGCTCTGGAGAATGTGGAATTGCCGTTGATCTATGCCGGAGTATCGGCCCAGGATCGGCGCATTCGGGCCAAGCAAGCTCTGGAGCGAGTTGGGTTAGCGCATCGAATTAACAATGCGCCCAATCAATTGTCGGGAGGCGAACAGCAACGGGTGGCGATCGCCAGAGCGCTGGTCGGAGGCCCAGAGATCGTTTTTGCGGACGAACCAACTGGCAACTTGGATACCAAAAACAGCTACGAAATCATGGAAATATTTAAACAGCTCAACCAAGAAGGGCGGACGATTATTTTAGTTACTCACGAAGATGATATCGCCCGTTTTGCCAAACGGATTATTCGATTAAAGGATGGTGTAGTAGTGGGGGATGACCTAATTGGTGAATTGCAATGAACCAGCTGGCTACTTTGAAGATGGCTTTGACCGCGCTGTGGATCAACAAGGTTAGATCAGTTTTAACTTTGCTGGGAATTGTAATTGGCATCTCAGCGGTAGTGGTGATCATCGCTTCTGGCGAAGGGGTACAGAGTTTTGTCCTCAAGCAGATCCAATCGTTTGGCACCAATGTGATGTCGGTGATGCCTGGCGGATCCGAGGATGAACGCATTGGCCCACCCGCCGCGGTAATGGGAGTAACGGTTACTACGCTGACTATGGATGATATGTATGCCATCGGCGATCGGCGAAATGTTCCCGATGTGTTGGATGTGGGGGCGGCTTCCTCCGCCACTCAGGTTGTCATCCCCGGCCCGGAAGACGATGTGTTTGCCACACTCTATGGGGTGAGCCCATCGTATTTTGATATCTCCAGTATGGATTTTGTCGAAGGCTACACCTTTACCGAAGACGATGTTAGAGGGGTGGGCACGGTAGCGGTATTGGGGGATACGATCAAGGAAAAGCTGTTTGGCAGCGATAGCGCTATTGGTCAAAAAGTAAAGTTGGGCAACCATCGATACCGGGTGGTGGGAGTGTTGGAGGGTGGCACTACCTTTGGAATGGATATGGGCAAATTTGTTTATATCCCCGTGACCACTGCTCAGAAATTATTATTAGGCGTTGATTATGTTTCCGAGATCATGGTGCGGGTAACGAGCGAAGACCGAATCGATGCGGCCCGCGGTGATGTTCAAAATGTTCTTCGTGAACGTCATCACATTGCTGATGCCAAGAATGATGATTTTACGATTCGTACCATTAAGGATGCGCTAACGATGATTCAATTAGTTATGGGGGCATTAACCCTATTTTTAGCGGCCATCGCCGGCATCTCGCTATTGGTGGGTGGGATCGGGATTATGAATATTATGCTGGTCTCGGTAACTGAGCGGACCCGAGAGATCGGTTTGCGAAAAGCGATCGGCGCTCGGCGGCGGGACATTTTAATCCAATTCCTATTGGAGGCTATTCTTTTGACTGGGATCGGCGGGTTGATTGGTTTTATCTTAGGGATCAGCGGAGCCGCGCTGACCGCCATGGTGGGAAATTGGGATTTTCATATTGGCTGGCAGGCGATCACTCTGCCGGTGCTGATGACGGTTTTCTTTGGAGTGGTGTTTGGGATGTATCCAGCGGTCCGGGCTTCGCGGTTAGATCCCATCACTGCCTTGCGTTACGAATAGGGCCTGCCCTGTAGTGAAGTTGGCGTTGATTTGGCTTTCGGCGATAGCCGCGCCAACATCTACTACAGGGTTTACCCCGTTAGAAGTCCAGCAGGGTTATATATTTACAATTTAGGCCAATGTGGGCGAACGGTGCTCCGCTTAGATTTTGTTAGGTTGGTTGCTCAGATGAGCAACTTCTAACGGGGTTTACATTTAACACCTATCAGGTTAGGATTATAAGGTAACTTTTGGCTATGACTCTCGATAAGATCCTCATTATTATTCAGGTAGTGTTGGGCGTTCTGCTGATGGCGGTTATTTTAATCCAGGCTCGAGGCGCCTCTTTGGGCGAAGCCTTTGGCGGCAGTAGTACCTTTTACGGTACGCGCCGGGGTAGCGAACGGACACTATTTACTATTACTATTGTGATCGCTGCCGCTTTTGTGGTGGTGGCGTTGGTTAGCCTGTTGCTTTAAGCCCGCCACTCGGAAGTGAATATCTTTCGCATTCAAAAACGGCTCAGTCCTGACCAGTTCAGCCAGTCGCATGGCTTGATGCGCTGGTTGTATCGGTTGCAGATACTGGCTAATGCAGTGGGCGGATTTTTCCGTTACTTTGTCAACCATCTATCTCGAATGGAGAAGGTGACAATCGCTGGCCTGGTGGGAGTGATCTTTATTGCTGGAGTAAGCTTATTGGCAGCGGTGAGCCGATCGGCGGATGTCCAGGCCGTTAAAGGCGGCAGTATTATCGAGGGGGTGGTAGGGCGCATTCAAGTTATTAATCCGCTATATGCCGAGAGTAATCCGGCTGACCGGGACATTAGTCGGTTGGTTTTCTCCGGATTAGTTAAGACTGGTTTAGGCAGAGAGTTCCTGCCCGCCCTGGCGGCATCTTGGGAAGTGTTGGACAAAGGCAAAACCTATCTATTTAAATTGCGGGATAACGCCAAATGGCACGACGGCGATCGGATGCTGGCTGAAGATGTAGTTTTTACTATCCAGGTTATCCAAAATGAAGGATATGCAGGCCCGCTAAAAAGCGCCTGGCAGGGGATTGAGGTGACAGCGTTAGACACTGCTACGGTGAGATTTTCTCTGCCGAACCCATCCACCTTCTTTTTGTCGCAGGCGACGGTGGGAATCATTCCGGCTCATCTGTTTGCCCATCTGCCAGTGGCTGAGATCGGCAATCCGGATAATAATCGACAGCCAATCGGGGCCGGCCCGTATCAAATCATTGATACTATTGCTGCCAAGGACTCTTTAAACTTAGTGGCCAATCCCAACTACTATGCCGAGCAGCCATTTATCGACAAGATAGTTTTTTATTTCTTCGATAGCGAAAAATCACTGCTGGGAGCAATTAGGAGCGGCACCGTGACGAGCGCCAGCTTCTCGGTGTTGAATGATGTATCGGATTTAGGATTGCCCAATATTAGAACCTATACCTACTCACTGCCGCAGTATAAAGCAGTATTCTTTAATACTATGGGCGGTAGCGTTGCTTTGGCCGATAAAGCTATTCGCCAAGCCTTGGCCTTTGCTACCGATAAACAAAAGATAATCAAGGAGGCCGCCAACGGCAACGCTACAGTAGTGGATAGTCCAATCCTGCCCGGATTTTGGGGGCACCTGCCCGAGATCAAAAAATATGGACTCGACTTTGTAGCTGCCCGTGATGTTTTAAATCGAGCTGGCTGGCGGGATATTGATCAAGACGGAGTGATGGAAAAGGATAACCATCGGTTAGAGCTCACCCTAACTTTTAAAGATGACGCGGTCCAGCAGGAGATCGCTGAAACCCTAAAATCTAATTGGAGCGCAATCGGGGTATTGGTTAATTTAAATCCGGTGGCTAACGATAGGCTAATAGATGAAGTAATCCGCCCCAGGAACTACGAAGCATTGATCTTTGGACAGAATTTGGGAGCGGATTCGGATCCGTACGCCTACTGGCACAGCAGCCAGATCCAAGACCCCGGGCTGGCGCTATCGATCGTTTCCGATAAGGACATCGACAATAATTTAGAGATGGCGCGGCTCTCTTCGGATATCAACAGATCCATTGGCTATTACCATAAGTTCCAAGCTGCTTTTTCTAATTTGGTTCCGGCTGTGCTGCTGTACCAGCCTCACTTTACCTATTTGGTAGATGCGAAAGTTAAGGGAGTGACCGCCAATATCAACCTCGGCGACACCTCGGATCGATTCCTCAATATTACCGAGTGGTATGTCAAGTTTCGTCGAGCAGTTTCGGATATAATAGAAACTGATCCAGGGCAATAAAAAATACAAAATATAAAATAAAAAACCGTCATTTGCTATTTTCTATTTGATATTTGTCATTGACTTGGGCGAGTGGTGGAACTGGCAGACACGCTAGGTTAAGGGCCTAGTGGGGAAACCCGTGGAGGTTCGAGTCCTCTCTCGCCCACCAAGATCAAAATGTGCCCCTTGGCACATTTCTGATCTTTATTGGACAGAAAGGACGAGAAGCAAGGT
>Ga0155100_121_pt2 | contig 6639 bp, 7 predicted proteins | sample RifCSPhighO2_01_FD_106068 | JGI IMG/M metagenome (GOLD analysis project Ga0155100, IMG submission 106068) | candidate division Kazan bacterium RIFCSPHIGHO2_01_FULL_49_10
AAATAACACCCGCATTGGTGGGTGGTATTTTTTATTTGGTTGTCGGAGGGATTCGAACCCTGGGAAAGGGGTCGAGGGGATTTGGTGTTAAACAAAAGCTCCGGTTGGCCGGAGCTTTTGAATTGAATGCGTAGCAGTATGGGGTTAAGCGCCGATAGCGTTTAACACCATGTTGGCTATTAAGTAGGACAATGCCACGATCACTAAACCGGTAATGGAGTTGATGATCATAGTCTTGGCCTTCTCAGCGCCCTTCTCTCCACCAGTAATATACATAATGCCACCGTAGATAAGATAGATAACTGCCAAAGCGCCGGCCAAAGTCATCATCCATCCGCCGACTGTTTTGATGATGGTGATGATTGCCGAGAAACTGCTCCCCCCTACTTGCGTTGGGTTTACTACTCTTATATCACTTTGGGCGAAAACCACTCCGGCTTGCCCAATGGCGGCAACTATCGTACCCACAACGCTGCCGATCTTTTGGAACTTGCTCATAGACTTCCCCTTTCTTAATAAGACTAATTAAATCATTGATATTATAGCAGTAAACCGCTTTAGCTAAAAGTGCTCCAGCTGGCTATTTTAGCACGCTAACAATCATCGCGAATAACCAGTATGACAGAGTAACCACTAGTAGACCGATAATCGCGCCGATGAGTGTTTTTTTGCCAGCCTCCGGGTTGTTCATATACTGAATGCCACCCCAAATCAAAGCCACCACTATTACGGCTCCACTAATTGACAAGATCCCGCCGCCAATGTGGTTGGCCGATTTGGTTAGCTTATCGATCAAATCCCACAGAGCCGGCATAGTTAGGAGGATAGTTTATTAATGTCGCGGGCGGCTGTGTCGATCGCGGTTGATACAGCGACCCCGCTGTGCAGGACGCTGTTGACCATTTGACCAAAGATCTCTTCTACTGCCGGCGAGTTGTGGCGATACCACGACTTGCTATTATTGGCCTGTTGGGCCACCGGGCCGTAATATTGCCGATCGATATATGAATCGCGGCTGTCTTTAGTGGCGGGTACCCGCTGGCTGGCCCAAGCGTAATTGTATTGGTTTTTTACTACGAAATTGATAAAGTCCCAGGCTTCGTTGGGGTGTTTAGAGTTTTTAGAAACTGTTTCACCCCAATAGTTAGCAACAGTCAGCGGCTCACCCGGTCGCAGCTGCGGCAGAGCAGTAGTCTCGAAAGTTAGGTTGGGAGCAAACTTCTTGATGTTGGCTACCTGATAGGCATAACCGATCATCATAGCGGCCTTGCCCTCCATAAATGCCTGAACATCAATGGGGAACTTAAACGATCCGTCGCTGTTTTTAGCGTCGGTGTAAGTGTAGACAGCCGATTTGGGATTAGCGAAATCGGTATAGAACTGCAATGCCTCCCGGCCGGAGAAATACGGGGGGTTGGAATTGGGCGCCGGCAGATCGAAGGTGGATTTAGTGTGATCGGCGGTGGTCATCTCGCCGCCGTACTGCATAATTAGAGCGGCTAATATCTCGGCAAAGCGAGGGATGCTATCGGCTACCCCGAGCGGGATCGCTGATTGCTTTATGGTATCGCCTGTGCCGTATTGGGTTAGTTTGGGCACCATATCCACCAGCTCCTGCCAGGTTTGAGGCGGACGGCGGATACCTGCCTCGTCAAAGATGTCGGAGTTGTAAAACAGCATGAGATTATCCAGGTAGTAGGGAACGGCATAGATGCGATTAGCATCCACGAAATCATCTATTGCCACCTGGTAGAAGGTGTCGCTGTAGGTTTGGGTGTTCATCATTTCGGCGGGCATCGGGCTGATGTGGTTTTTGTTGTACGGTAGCCAGTCGTTATGAATCATAAACATATCCGGGCCATTGCCATCCGCGATCTGCTTGATCAGGTCGGCTTGATAGTCGTAGATGGTTTCGCCGGGCTGCAGATTTACCTTGCGAACTACTACTGTAATATTGGGATGATCTTCCTGGTAGCGTTTGATCGTTTCATCTAAGACCGTGCTATCGTCAAACAGCCGGTCGTATTGCAGCACGATCGGGGTGGTGTCGTCGATCTTTACTTGGCTGCCGGTTGAGCGAGTGGCGCAACCCGCGGCCGTGAGAATCAGCACAGAAATCAATGACAGCGATAGAATGGAGGTCAGTTTTTTCATAGTTTTTTAACAAACTCCTTCAATTCCTTTTTCAGTTCCGGATGATCCATACTGTAAGCGAGGAGTGTCCGGAAGTAGCTAACGGGATCACCTGTAGTATACCATTGGCCGCCCTTGATCTGGCACACACGCACCGGATATTTTTTTAACATATCGGCAATACCATCAGCCAGCCAAATCTCACCACTCTTGCCCGCGCCGGTTTTTTTAAGATAGCCAAAAATCTCGGGGGTCAGCAGATAGCGGCCAAAACTGGCCAGAGTAGATTTGGTTTGCTCTCGAGTTGGTTTCTCGATTAGCTTGCTAACTAAGCCCGTTTGGGGATCGGTTTCGATAATACCGTACTTGTGAGCTTGATCGGCGGCGACTGGCTGAGCACCCAGCACAGCGGTTCCATGCTGAGTGTACTCTTCGACCAGCTGTTTGCTGAACGAGGGGTAACCCGACTTAGTTTTGATTAAGTCGTCACCGAAAGCTGCTAAAAATGGCTCTTCGCCAACCACGCTTTGAGCGGAGAGGATGGCCGCCCCATTGCCGCGGCCGCCTTTCTGCCTTATATATATAAAATTAGCCAGTTTATCAATTCGGCGCAGTTGGTTGAGCAGAGCGGCCTTGCCGGTGCTTTGGAGATGCTCTTCGACTTCGTGAGCCCGATCAAAGTGATCTTCTACCGCCCGTTTCTGCCAGCTGGTAACTAAGATGATGTCTTTGACCCCGGCTTCCACCATCTCTTCCACGATGTACTGGATGATCGGTTTATCGATAATCGGCAGCATCTCTTTGGGTACGGTCTTGGTGGCCGGAAGGAACCGGGTGCCGAATCCGGCGATGGCGATAACTCCTTTGGTAATCTTTCTCATCGGATTTTGATTACTTTGGTTCGGCTGGTTGATTTAATTATTGGCAGGGTAATAGTTAGTATGCCGTCTTTGAGCGCCGCCTGGATATTGTCGGCATCCACCGAGAGGGGCAGGTGAACTTCTCGGGCGATCGGCCCCCAGTGGCACTCTTTAGTATAGTAGGTATCCATCCGACTGGGAGGAGGGGTAGCGCCCTTGTGGATAAATAGAATGTCTTGATTGACGGTAACACTAATGTCGGAGGCATCCGCCCCAACAATCGGAGCCATAATAATAAGGTTCTGGCCACGACGAGCCACATCAATCGGCAGTTCTAACTCGTCTGGAGTTTCTATCAGCTCATCTTCGGGGTCGGTCAAGCTGGTCGGTAGCCGACGGTTGGTTGAGCGGGTAAATATTTGGACTGAGTCACTAATCTTCATCTGCACTACCATTATATATAAGGGTCAATATTTTGGTAATTTGGGCAGATTAATCTATGATTAATTTACAGAGGAAAATTAGATTGATGGTGATAAGATATTCACAACTTTCGGGGATATTTTTGTTGGCCCTGACTCTTGGGCTGGGTTCGGTGCAGCTGGCAATATCCGCTTCGGATTATACCGCCCAGTGGGTGGCTCAGGCGGAGAGGGTTAGTTTAAAAACGGGAGAGACCAAACAGATTTGGGTAGAGATCAAAAATACCGGAGCCGCTGTTTGGAAAAACTCTGGTGATAATGCGGTCAAGATCGGCACGGTACGCAAAAGAGACCGCGGGAGCAATCTTCGGGCGGTCGGCTGGTTAAGCGACAATCGAGTGGCCAGTATGACAGAAGCAGAAATTGCGCCCGGCAATGTGGGGCGGTTCGTGTTTGAGATTACTCTCGGAACCAACACGGCGGGCAACTACCGAGAGTATTTTGGTCTGGTCGCCGAGGGGGTGGCGTGGTTTGAGGGATTTGAATTTTATGTTGATGTTAATGCTATCCCAGCTGCCATTACCGGTGAGATAGTAGCGGCGCCGAACCCGGTTGTTATTAAAGCGGGTGAGGTTCAATCACTTCATCTTAAATTCAAAAATACGGGTGACATTACTTGGTCCAATAGCGGGCCAAATGCAGTCAAAGTCGGTACCGCCAAGCCATTTGATAGAAAGAGTCCCTTTAAAGCGAGCAGCTGGTTAAGCGACAATCGAACGACCGCGACTATATCTCCGGTGGCCCCAGGGGGAACGGGAGAGTTTAATTTGACGATTAGCGCGCCGGCTAAGCCTGGTAAGTATGTAGAGAACTTTGCGGTAGTGGTAGAGGGTTTGGCGTGGCTGCCGAAATCTAATTTTGTGGTGGAGATAACGGTACAGCCAGCGATCTACTCGGCGGGGTTTATGCGGCAGTCCGATCCGGTATCACTTACGCCCGGGGCCGAAGCGACGCTCTGGGTCGAACTGATCAACAAAGGCAATACGGTCTGGAAAGCTACGGGAGAGAACGCTACCAAATTAGGAACTGCCCGGGTTTTAGACCGCGAAAGCTTGTTTTACCATTCGAGTTGGTTAAGCAATAATCGAGCGGCAAAAGTTGATCGGGACATTGCCCCCGGTGAGACAGGACGGTTCAGTTTTTCTATTAAAGCGCCAGAGCAGGTGGGTGAATATAAAGAATATTTTCGGCCGGTAGTAGAGAATGTCGCCTGGATGGACGACCTGGGGATCTATTGGGAAATCAAAGTTAACGAAGAGTTAAAGCTCATTCGGCCAATTCGGGTGGGCCTAAGCTCGACTACTGGCAGTATAACGATCAGCAGCAGCAACGGAATGGTGATTAGACGGGGCGATAGCCGGGGGCTGGTGGAAAGAATTGCCGATAGTCAGCTGGTGGTAGCTACGGCGCTGAATGGCGGCTATTCGCTTAATATCAATGGGGCGGCCCGAACCGTCGAGGATTATTTAAGGTTTATTCCATTGAAGAACTCTGTTATTACGGTGAGCAATGATGGGGTAAGCAGCAGCTATAATCGGTTTCGGGGGATTGTTACTATCCGCCGGTCGAGTTATAGTGGCAATGTCTGGCTGGTAAATGAGTTGGAGCTGGAAGACTATCTGAGGGGATTGGCGGAAGTGCCCGACAATTGGCCGTTGGAAGCTCGCAAAGCGCAGGTAATCGCGGCGCGGACCTTTGCGGTCCGGCGGATTAATGACCCAAAGGCTGACATTTTTGATATCTACGATGATACGCGCGATCAAGTTTATTATGGCTTTAATCACGAGACTAATCGGCCGGGTATTTCACAGGCGGTCGATGCCACCCTGGGCCTGTTAGCGCTGTACAACGGTCAACCAGCTTTGACCTACTATCACTCCGACAGCGGTGGAGCAACCGAAAGTGTGGAGAATGTTTGGAGCAGTGGCAACTCTGCCAAGGCCATTCCGTATCTTGTTGGGGTAATTGATCCGTACGCCAAGCCGGTTACTTGGGAAGCGACCTTGGCGCAAGGCTATATCCAGAATCGATTTAGCGATCAATTGGCAAAGGCGGGAGCGGGAGCGGGCGAGACGATCATCGCGGTGACAATAGACGACCGCTATCCGTCTGGTCGGTTGCGGAATGTTACTTTAGCTACCAGTACTGGCAAGCGAGCCACGATGGATCTTAACACATTCGATTATCTGACCGATAGTACTTATGTTAAGAGCATGAACTTTACTGTTAGCGTGACCGGAGACAGTAATGCGCCTGACTTTGTTTTGAGCGGTAAGGGCAATGGCCACGGGGTCGGCTTGTCACAGTGGAGCTCTTATAATATGGCTGCCAATGGCCAGAGCGCCGAACAGATTCTAAAATATTTCTATTCTGGTATTAGTGTGGGAGCAGCTTAAAGAACAGCTGTGGGATATTATCTTTCCGCCTCGGTGCGGCAATTGCAAAGCTCCCGGCGCGTGGGTATGCCAAGAGTGTTGGCAAAATTTAGCATTAGTTAGAACTCCGCTCTGTTATCGCTGTGGCCGGCTATCGCCGGGTTTTAAAATCTGTCCCAGTTGCCGGCAGGCCAATGGCCTCTCTCGGCTCATCCTCTGTGGTTATTGGCAGGATCCGTTGCGCCGGCTGATTCTAAATCTTAAATATCGTCGCTTGCGGGTTTTGGCGGATTATCTGGTGGAGTTAATGGTGTGGTCGGTGCGGTTGATCGATCACCCGATTGATCTGATTGTGCCAGTGCCACTCCACCGAGGGCGCTACTGGCAGCGGGGGTTCAACCAGGCGGAACTATTGGCGCGCGGAGTGGCCAAACGGTTAGTGGTTACGATGGCTGACCCGCTGATCCGTACCCGGTCCACTCGACCCCAGTTCGGCTTGGTGAAGCCAGCTCGGCGAAGCAATGTTCAAGGGGTTTTTCGCCTAAAAAGAGGACAATCAAGCTTGGTTGAGGGTAAAATCGTAGTGGTGGTAGATGATGTGGTGGCCACCGGTTCAACGGTCGAAGAGTGCGCTAAAATATTAAGGCAGGAAGGAGCTAAACAAGTATGGGGAATAGTAATCGCCCGGGCTTAGATAGTTCAATCTTTCGGGCTTATGATATTCGCGGCATTTATCCGACGGAGCTCAACGAAGACGGCGCTTACTTAATTGCCAGGGCAATTCAGGAG
>Ga0155100_126_pt2 | contig 6400 bp, 7 predicted proteins | sample RifCSPhighO2_01_FD_106068 | JGI IMG/M metagenome (GOLD analysis project Ga0155100, IMG submission 106068) | candidate division Kazan bacterium RIFCSPHIGHO2_01_FULL_49_10
AACTCGGTTCCGTGATAACGGAACCGAGTGATGGTCCAAGTCCCAAGGGATCAAGGAACAAGAATTAGTAGAAGTCGACTCGTTCTGCTGCAGCGCAGAACTCCCCGACTTTTTATTTCCGAATGGAAACCACCTCGCGGACGCCGAGAACGACGTACGCATGGTCGGGATAGAACCTGCCCACCCTCAGCCTGCCATCGAACCAGTAGGCATACGGCACACTACCGTCAGCGCAGCGAGACCCAGCGCAGAGGGTTATGCTCGAGCAATCAAGGTGTTCACCTTCGCCGGTAGTGCGGTGATAATCCAGTCCCAGGAGCTCCCGCTCCAACAGGGTGGTGCTGTTAACCCGATCTCGCTGGATATCGTTAGCTGACTTGTTCCGATACTCACCGTCAGCCTCTCTATTGTTTCTGACCCAGATCACATAGGTACCATCCCGATTGGGATTGCGAATCTCTCGATCGGGGTCAATCGTCTTATCCAACACCCCAACAGTCCACTTCGAAGCCCGACCGCCAAAGCGTTCCTTGGACCGCTGGAAGACTTGTTCAGTGGTGATAGCGGGGTCGTTGATGACCACCACTAAACGGTCAAAGCCATTTCGGTGTTCGGGGATTTTAACCCCCGACAGATCGCAAGCGATCTTGAACTCTTCCCGATAGCAAAGGACCCAGCGGTTCAGCTGGCTCTCAATATCAAATGATGTAATCCGGCCGCCTGTGGCTACCGCCCCGCCGCGCAGAAAGCTCTGCAAGCCAGCGCCGGTAATGCGCCCAGAGGCAATCTGAGCGAAAAGCTCCTTCAGCTGGGCGGGCGTCGGACTATCCGAGGCCCAACCAGCGGTAAGCGACGACTTTGGCATCGCACACCTCACAAAATCAGATTTCAAGGGACCATCCCCTGATATCTACCTTATACCCCAAAACCTGCCTTGAGTCAACAAAATTTCACTCCCAGCCTGCCCCGCAGGCTTGTCTGCGGGGTACGACTAGGATCAAGGCTTTTCTAACTATTTCTGTCAACCATACACCCCCTTCACGCTGAGTTAAAGCGGCCGCTTTAACTCAGCGTATTCCGACCCCCCCACTCTTACCCTCGGTTATCATCAAAAGACGGATAAGCTACAAAATTTTTTTACCCTCCACGACATCAACATATCCAGCAATCCCATAAAGATGAACCAGAAATTCAATTTCCCGCTGACAGGGATACTGATGTCGCCAAACACTATACTGAATCTTTTTAAAGCCCAGCTGGACCAGCTTACCGCGAAATATTTCCCTGGCTAGTTTTTTCCGTTCCGGGATATCAAACATTACGAAACGGTATAGTCCGTCCCACGGATCTTGAGGCGGAATTTGCATCTCATCGGTCTGGTATTCCAATACCCTTTGCTTACCCGCCTTAGTCAGGTAAAGTTTAGTTTTGCCATCCTGCTCACCAATCGCTACCAACCCTGCGCGTTCAAGCCGTCGCAGTTTTCGTTTAATTGCTGCCGCCTCTATGCTGCGACTACGATACCGCCCTATAAACGGCTTCAATATCGCCGTTAAACCGGGTGCTACCATCACCAATATCAATACCCCGCCCGCCAGCGCAATGCCCAACAGGATATCTCTCGCCAGATTCAGTCTCGCCGCTCTCTCCCCCATATCTTCATCTTACCACCAATACGCCCAGTTAAAGCGACCGCTTTAACTGGGCGTAGATGATAAAAATATGGGGTATGACGGCTGGCTCTTGATGTTCCTGCTGTTGGTTCGAGCGAAGAAGGAACTAGCTAACTCTAGGACCGCTGGGAGTATCCTCTACCTCAAAGCCAAATTCGGCTATCTTTACCCGTAATTGATCAGCTTTGCTCCAATCTTTTTTCTTTCGGGCAATTTCTCGCTCTGCTGCCAATTTTTTAACTTCGGCGGGGATCCCCTCTGGTTTATAATCTTTCAATCCCAATCCCAAAACCTTATCGAAATCCAATAAAGTAACTTGTTTGTCCGCCAACGACTTTTTCGACTTCAATAACTCCCAAACTACCGCCAACGCCTTCGGCAGATTTAGGTTGTCGTTTAAAGCAGACAAAAAGCGTTTTTTGTATGTTGCGTCCACTCCCCCTTTGTCATTCCCACGAAGGCGGGAATCCATTTTTGTTTTTCCTTTCTGGATCCCCGATCGAGTCGGTGATGACGAGGCAGAGATGCTAAATACTGCTTGTAATTTATTGAGAGAATTTTGCGCCCCCTCTAACGCCGCTTTCGAAAAATTCAATTTACTGCTGTATTGGCCAGAAATCATAAAATACCGCAATACCAACGGCTCAAATCCTAATTTTATAATATCCGACAAGGTATAAAAATTCTTGGCACTCTTAGCTATCTTTTTGTCATTCATCAGCAAAAATTCATTATGCACCCAGAAATTGGCCAGCGGCTTACCATAAGCTGCTTCGCTCTGCGCAATTTCATCATTGTGGTGAATCAAGACATGATCAATCCCGCCAGTATGAATATCGAACGGCTGGCCCAATTCTTTGGTGGAAATTGCCGAACACTCAATATGCCAGCCGGGGAATCCCACCCCCCACGGAGATTTCCACTCCTGCTGCCGTTTTTCCTTGCCAGAAAATTTCCACAACGCAAAATCGGCCTCTCTTTTCTTTTCTTTACTATGCGCTACCCTGCTTACCTGCTTACCTGCTAATCCGCTTGTTCCAAGCTTCCCATATCCCTTAAATTTCGCCGTATCAAAATAAATCCCGTCAGCTGTTTTATAGGTATAACCTTTTTTCTCCAGCCGCTTAATTAAATCAATCTGTTCTTTAATATATTTGCTCGCCCAAGCAAACTTCACCGGCATTTCGATATTCAACGCCTTAATATCTTTTACGAATTGCTCCGCATAAAACTTGGTAATTTCTTTAGCAGTTTTACCGGTTTTTCTCGACTCTCGCTCTACTTTATCTTCACCAGTATCAGCATCAGATACTAAATGGCCTACATCCGTGACATTCATCACCTGCTTCACCTTGTAACCGTTATATTCTAAAGTCCGCCGCAAAATATCCGCCGATAGATAAGCCCGCAGATTTCCAATGTGCGCAGACCGATAGACCGTCGGTCCACAGGTGTACATCGAAACCTGACCACGTTTGATTGGCTTGAATTCCTGCTTCTTCCGACCGAGTGTGTTGAAAAGTTTTAAACTCATATTGATTTACTGTCATTCTGAACGTAGCGAAGAATCTAGCGATAGCGTTCTGCTATATAACAGAACTAGATCCTTCGACTCGGCTCACGCCTCACTCAGGACGACAAGGAGGGAGTGACCTAATGTATTAAATATCTTCACCTTCTATCTCAATCCTCACTTATCACTTATCACTGTCCCCTATACCATCTTCATTGTAAACCGAGGTGGCAAAATTAAACCCTTATCAATTACTAACGCTCCAATCAAAACCAGCAGTCCTCCAGTAATATTATTGGCAGTTAATGCCTCCCCTAGGAATAGAACTGACAAAATAGCCATTTGGACAATCATGGTATTGGACAACACCGTGGCCTCCACCACTTTTAGTTTATCCAGCACTCCTGCCCACAACAGTCCGCCAAATCCAAAAATTAATCCAACTGTCACAATAATTGACACTAAATGCGGAGTAAATGCGATTGATGACAATCCGTCTACCGTCAAACCGATTGGAATCAGCGTCACCGCCCCGATCAAATTACCCACCAAAGTAATCGTTAGTGATTCATCACCGGGCTGACGGGAAATTAACCGAGTCACGACATTGCTGAAAGCAAACCCGGCTTCTGCTAAAAGCAATAATGCAATCCCAATCAGCGCCCCAGTCACTTCGCCCCGAGCCAGGAAAATATATGCTCCGACTAGCATTCCGATTAGTCCCAAATATTGCCAACCGCCTGGACGTTCCCGCAAAATTACGACCGACAATCCGACCGCCATCAGCGGGTTTAGGGCAGCAATCATCCCAGCGGTTGCACCTGTCACATACTGCAAACCAATAATTGAAAATAAAGTTGATCCTCCAAAAGTTACCAATCCCAACAAAATCATCAACTGAACATCTTGGCGATTAAATTTTAGCCGATATTTCCGTTTGTGAAATTTGTAATAAATTAACAATCCCACTACTGCCATTGTCTGAACCAAAGCCGCAAACATAAACGGTGGAATTTCTTGCACCCCCATCTTGATGATGATTTTGGCAGCTGACCACAAAAACACTACGAATAGTGCCTGTAATACAAAACTGATTCTACCGTTAATCCTTGTCATACTCCCACTTTATTTCTACCCTCAAGTGCCCGACTTAATGTTAACTCATCCGCATATTCCAAATCCCCTCCCATCGGTAATCCGCGCGCGATTCGAGAAACATTCACGGACAAACCGTCCAATAGTTTTATTAAATAAGTTGCGGTGGCCTCCCCTTCGACATCAGGGTTAGTGGCAATAATCACCTCTTTAATCTGTGGATTTTCTCCCAACCGCTCAATCAAACTATTAATCTGCAAATCGTTTGGGCCCACGCCCTCTAGGGGTGAAATTGAACCACCCAAAACATGATACAGACCAGTAAACCCGGCTCGCTCCAGCGCTACTACATCCAATGGCTCCTCAACCACACACACCATTTCGCTATGACGATTTTTGTCAGTACAAATTGTGCACGGATCAGCATCAGCAATGTTGTGACATATTCCGCAGTAAACCAAATCCTCCTTTAATCGAGCGAACGCTTCGCCCAATCCCGACAAATCTATTTGATTATGTCGGATTAAATAGAACACCAGCCGTGAGGCCGTTTTGGGTCCGATACCAGGCAACTGACTCAAACTGGTGATTAACCGCTCAATTGATTTAGGTAATGTTCGCATAAATAATTAAATCCCAAATTACAAGCTCCAAATCTCAAACAAATCCCAAATCCCAATGTTCTAAACTTTATTTTTTGTTTTGGTAATTGTTATTTAGATATTGTTTGTCATTTATTATTTGAGATTTGGAATTTACATACTAGATGTTGAGTCCCAACTCTCCTGCCACCGCCTTCATCTTTTGAGCGGCCGCCTGTTGCGACTTGGTAACAGCAGAAGTGATGGCTTGTTTTAAGAACCGCTCCAGACCCTCTTTCTCGCTCGGATTCAATAATTCTTCAGCAATCTCAACGGCTTGAACTTTCTGTTCACCGTTAACAACCACTTTTACTTTGCCGCCCAACTCCACTCCTTCAAACACCATCTCCCGCAACTCATTTTGGACTCGCTTGGCAGTGGATTGTGCCTGCCACATCTTTTTAGCTTTATCAAACATAATTCGCTCCGCTCAAAATTCCAATTACCAAATCACAATCTTCAAAATCCCCTGCTTGATTATCGATTATTGGTATTTGGTTATTATTTGTTATTTGGTGCTTGATTCGCCAGCTGGCGAATTGATTATTAGCTACTGCTAAGCATCACTTTCTCTATCACCACATCTTTAGTTGGTTGGCTGACCTCTCCTTGTCCATTATCCTGGACTGGCATTTCAGCAATTTTATCTACCACATCCATTCCTTCAACTACTTTCCCAAAAATTACATAGTTTTTTGGTAAGTTGGTATCTTTATGTACAATGAAAAACTGGCTACCGTTAGTATTCTCTCCGGCATTAGCCATCGCTAATGTTCCGCGGGTGTAATCACCGATAATTTTTTCACTATCAAACTGATAACCCGGGCCACCTGTTCCGTCATCCGCCGGATCGTCATTTTTACTCAACGGGTCGCCAGTTTGAATCATAAAGTCCTTCATAATCCGATGGAATTTAATTCCATCGTAAAAATTCTGCTTGGCCAACAACACGAAGTTGGCCGCCGTTTTTGGAGTATTTTTGGTGTCTAATTCTAATTTAATATTCCCTTCGGTGGTTTGAAGAATGGCGAATCGATTTTGAGCCAATTCGGTTCGTTTGATACTCCCAAATGGTCCGCTGATTTTAATCGTCGGGGAATAGGCCTGGAACAACTTAATTCCGCCAATCACCAGTCCCGCCAAAAGTACACTCCCGGCCACGGCCATTCCAATCCAGGCCCACAACCGACGAATCCAGGCGGTCTGCTGCCACCGCTGTTCTCTTTGGGCTATCTGCCACTCCCGCTTAATGGCTAATTTTTGCTCTTTTCTAGCTTTTGCTCTTTTTGACATAACTTTCCTATTTTACCACACGGCTATAAGGGGAGCACGAGGTGTGTTCTCCCCTCATCGACAGTTAGCGAAAGCCCCTTGAACCCAGTGACAAAGCGTCAAAGGGTCCAAGGGGCAGGAAGGACAAAGGACTAGCCGGCAGTTGCGCGAGAGAGAACCTGGCGGCCGGCACGCCACTGAGAGAC
>Ga0155100_117_pt2 | contig 6129 bp, 7 predicted proteins | sample RifCSPhighO2_01_FD_106068 | JGI IMG/M metagenome (GOLD analysis project Ga0155100, IMG submission 106068) | candidate division Kazan bacterium RIFCSPHIGHO2_01_FULL_49_10
TCTCGTCCGCTGTCCGCTTCAGAATCTCGGTTGTCACCTTGAAGTCGCGGTTGGGTAGGTCGGCCATTAGCTTCAGGATAACCGGTATGCGTTTATCCTCTTCCCCGAATGTTTCAAAGACGGTGTTGTAGATATCAGTAAGTTTGGAGAAGTCGTCGGCTTTTGCCATCATCTCCGCGATGGCTCGGTCGAAGACCCTTGATCCAGCTGCTGCCATATGGCTAACTCGTTTGCACTCATCGAATCCCTCGGCCTGTCTCGACAGCAGCGACAGGATTTGGTCGCGGATCTGATTGCCCCAAGTTTCCTTGTGGACTAAGAGCAGGGCATACCACAGAGCCCTAAAGTTCATTCCCAAGCCATCGTCGGGTAGCGGTCGTTCGGCCATCAGCCAGAGCACCAGCGCCAGACTACTCCCGACCTTATTTACCAACTTATGCCAAGACATAGCGATTTTATCTTCGCCCATTTCAAACCTCCAGAAATAACCAAATTGGCAAGGAGCGGGAAAGCCCCCAAGCCGAGCCCAGTATAGCCTTGGTCAACTCTGGCGTCAAGGGAGAAATTAGCCACCAGATAGGAGAAAAACACCCTATCGCTGGAATGATGATGAGATCCTGAACGAGTTATCTGTATAAGCCTACGGCCCCAAAGGGTGGCCTTTGGCCCAGAAAGGTGTCTTCCCTGGCCGCGACCGGCTACGGGCAGGCAGGATGACATAAAGATGGGGTTGCCCAGTAGTAGAACAGAGTTCGCTACGGGGCAGGCAAGCCATAATGACGAGGAGATGGCGGGGGAGAGGGCCGGAGGATGAAGAATTAAGAATGCAGAACGGGTGGGGTATAATCTGGGTATGGTGGATGTGGAGATTGTTTTGGTGGATGGGCCAATCACCCGAGAGCGATTGCGCGAGATTGCCTCCTTGCGGTTTGGCGATTTGGTGAAGGCGGTGGTGGATATCGAGAAGGGGGTGATGGCCATTGGGGGCGAGCTTCATTCGGACGAAGAAGCTTTTTTATTGGAACGAGGATCGACGCAGAAAGATATCTGGGGGATAAATATCTATCCCGATCGGATGGGGGACGAGATGGTGGAGTTCGATTCGGTGATCAATGTTCGCCCTAGCCAGAATAATCGGTCGCGGTCGGTAGAAGATGCGGATTTGCGAGTGAAGATATTAGAGATTGTAAACAAATTAGTGATCGGATGACAGAGTTTATTCATCAGAATTTGGCTAATGGTCGGTGGCAGACGATGACATTAGCAGAACAGCTGGCTAATGTGGGTAGTGAGTTTGAGCGAGCATGGAGCTGGCGAACCAGGGGGGAACAAACTTTATCTGCCAACGCCAATGAGCGGATGTTAGAGTTGATGGATCTAACTATAGGTGATCCTCGGTGGCGGGGAGCGAAATTGCGAGAACTCACCCGACTCCGGGAGGAAGTGTGCGCTGAGTGGCTGAATGGGGCCAACACGGTACCCAAGGATTTAAGTAATTATTTTTTGGCGTTTGCAGTAGCCGCCAGAGCGTAGGATCGCTGGGTTAGATTGCCGCGTCCGTCGGTCCCGAAGGGGAGCCCTTAGGCTCTAACGGACTCGCAATGATGGGTGGAAGATAGTGATTGCCAGGCGAGAGGTAATCGGGTAGAGTAGCGGAGTTGAGTAGAAGTAATTTTACTCGCTTGTATTGTGTGTTGTGTGTCCGTAGGGCAGACATCCGCCGCCAAATCCAATTCTTGGAGTAAAAACGGATGAAGTTGTTGACAATTAGTGTCATCGTTGTAGTTGTAGTAGGCGTATTGGTATGCGTGACGGGACCTTTAAACGTGCATGCTGATGCCATCGAAATCCCACCAGTTTCTTCAGAGCTGTCGCCGCCAGTGACAGATTCACCACATATGGGTAGCGCATCGGAAGAGTTAGTGATGCCGCCCGATCTGTTGCAGTTCGTGGAGGAGCAGTACACATATGACTTGGCAATTGAAGTTAATGTGGCTGCTAAAGAATACCGGGTTCCAGTCGAGTTGTGTTGGGAGGTGATTCGACAGGAGTCGACCTTTCATCATTACGATTCAGACGGAGAGATTAAGCGAGGTTCATCGGGGGAATATGGCATCTGCCAGATCTTAGTTGACGGCATGGCAATCAAAAAACGCCATAATGTTCAAGACAGGGCGGATAATATCCGCTGTATGGCAGAACTGCTATCTTTCGCCCTATTTGAAAGAGGGTATTCTTTGGAGAGAGCGTTGGGCTGGTATAATACTGGGAAATCAGTAACCAATGGGTATGCCAGAAAGGTAGCAAAAGCTTACCGATTTTGGGTAATCCAAAGAGGCGGTACGCCGCTCTAAACTTTTCTGGTCCCACATTCGGGGCGCTGTAGTGGCGCCCCGTTTTTTTATAACCCCACCCAACCTCCCCTTGCCAAGGGGAGGAGTAAAAATAGATCCCCTCCTTTATAAGGAGGGGGGAGGGGTGGTTTAGGGGTGGGGGTTAGATTGCCACAGTCCGACAGGCATCGGACCTCCCTGGCCGCGTCCCGCGTCCGCGGGCAGGTGCAATGACAAAAGGGGTAGACTGGGGGCGGATTTAGTGTATTATTGGGGCGGTTCCTTGAAAACTGATCCACTTTAGAGGGGGGAGGTCTTGAGGGGCACTATTCTGGTATCCTTGGAGGGTTTTCTGATGAAAAAGGTTGTTCTGTTGTTGCTTACCATTCTGGTGAGCATTGGTTTTTCAATCTCGGCTCAAGCGGCAGACTCGATTGTCGGGTATGGTCAGTATAAACTCGGCATGGATGTAGCTGAGTTAGATCTTGCGAACCTTAACGATCCGGTCCCGAACGTTGTGTGCGGAGACGGGTGGCTGGCCAATGACACGGGCGTGTACTATAAGAATGTCAGTATGCCCGTCTCTCCCGGCGACGAAAAATCCGTCCGAGCAGGGTTGTTGCTGTTTACGGCTGATAACAAGCTTGAGCGGATTTGTTTAAATTTTGGCCCATGCAATAAAGATTTAGACAACAACTCGGGGAAGTTGGTAAGCTTCGTTAAGTCATTAAGAGCCAGCTTACTTGAAAAGTACGATGGCGCTCGGGTTCAAAAAGATGAGTTTGATTACGGCAACTTTGAGGGATCGCTGGAGCTGGTGGATAATCAAAAAAATGTGGTGAATCTTGTCTGGGGTGAGAAGTTTAAATACTTGTCCGTCTCGTACTACACTGCAGAGATGTGGGAAATAGAAGGGGAGGCAACCGCGGAGAGACAGCGCAAATTAGCGCAGGGAGAGGCAGTGTCGGTTGACGATTTGTAATCTTTTCATTCTTGTCCATCTATTCTTAAAGTACATGTGGGTGCCGAGCGAAAGCTTGGCGCCCCATTTTTTATTGACCTGTTCGGCTGGCTCAAGGTCTGCGAAATCGAAGATTTCTTGACGGGGAGCGGATTTTTGGGTATATAGTAAGTGGTTCTTTGAGAAAATTTGCGCGGAGGATGGTGATGGTTGATGCCCTATGGAGCCGAAGAATATAGCTTGAGGTGGGTAGATCTGCCGACCGAACTAATTCGGGCAGTCGGCCGAACGGTCGGATTTGATCCGTGGAAGAAAGCGGTGGTGAGGCCGCTGCGTAACGGACAGGGGATGACTGGCGGCGCGCTATACAGTCTGTTGCTGCGCTATCTCGATGACTGTAAGCGAGGCGGTGAGATCCCGTTAGAACTAAGCGTAGCCGCTCCACTTAATTTCTCGGTGGAGTCACTGGCTAAGATTCTGGTGCGGATTGCTATCTTGATCAAAGATGGCAATAAACTAGCCAAGGATCGGAGAAGACCAGAACAGTTTGCCGAACACCCGAGTGACTTATACGGGTTGTTGTGCGTCCTGGATGCTTTCTTGTACGGTGTGGAGCAATATGGCGGTGAGGCGGGCACTTTTTATCACGAATTAGCCTATCGGCTGATAATGCCGATGGAAGATACTTCTTCATCCGACTCGACTTGGGTGGTTGAGATCACTTTACCCGCCGACCCGGTATTACTGGGCAATTTTGAGGTTGCTTTTATCTACGAGGTAAGGCAAGCGATTAAAGCGGGTGAGGAGTTGTCCGGCGATAAGGTTCAGCGGATAGCCAACCGGGCAGCGGCGATGGCCGATCTGATAACCTGTTCTCCGAAGCCAGAGAATCCCTGGACCAATTAGTCCCCACACCGTGCGTAACGGTGTGGGTTTTTTATATCAGAGCAACGCCCGGATAGTTTTGGCGAAAAAATGATTCATCAGCTGCTGGAGCTCCATTATGTGGATCACCTCCTTTAGTGATTCAGCGCCGACAGGACATTATACACCAGTGATTTTAGCGAGTTGGTATAATAGGAAGGAGCTAAATAGGAGAAAATCAATTATGACGAATTTGCAGAAGACTTTAATGATTTTGGCTGGGGCAGCATTGTTGATGGGGGCGGGCTGTGGCGCCAAATCTAACACTACCTCTTCGTTGGATACTGATCAGCCAGCCACTAATCAGCCAGCTAATAATTCGACCACCCAACCTTCGGACGCTGCTACCAACCCTAAAACAGTCACGGTGAATTATACTGGCTCCGCTTTTTCGCCTAACTCGATCACTATTAATGTGGGCGACACGGTTAAATTTGTGAACATTGGGCAGACAGCAGCGATCTGGCCCGCGGCGGGGCCGCATCCGATCCACACCAGTGTCCCGGGGTTTGACGCCGGAGCGCCCTTAGATACCGGCGGCACCTATTCGTTTACCTTTACCAAATCAGAGACGGTTAAATATCATAATCACCTCAACCCCAGTCAGACCGGAACGATAATAGTTAAATAGTAATGGCGAAACAAACAAAACCCATAGATCCTTCGACTACGCTCAGGATGACAAAAGGGGGGATCAGGATAACAAAAGGTGGAGGATGGGGGAGCTATCTATGGCTGATCGCTTTGGTGTTATTGGTGGGGGGCGGGCTGATGGTGTATCAGGGAAAACCGCCATCCACTCAACTGCCCCAGGCAGATAGTGGCAACTATCAATCATTAATCGCCGGCCGTTATGTAACGCCAGTAGCAGAGGGGTTGGGGCTAATCACTCGGGTTAAACTGACACCGGATAATAATTTAATGTTGGTAGCGGCGCTGACCGGTGAGGTATGGGCGTTAGCGCGGGATGGCCAAAATTGGACGAAACAGACCGAGCCGCTATATATGGTAGAGCATGGGATGGATGTGGCAGGCGAGAACGGCATGACGGGGCTGATAATCAGCGGCGACTATACTAAAAATCATTTTGTCTTTTTAACCTATACCGAGAAACAGGCTGATGGTCAGGGCCAGAATCAGATTCTGCGGCTGAAAGTAGAACGGCAGGGGGATAGTTATGTCGGGGCAGAGCCGACAGTAATCTTTAGAGGCAATACTCCGGTATTGGGCGCGCATCAGATCCAAGGCGGCGCGGGATTAATCTGGCAAGGTAAGCCGCATCTGCTGTTTGCCATCGGGGAGGCGTATCATCCGGACTATGCTCGAACACTTGCCCGCGAGGCGGGCAAGCTGCTATTAATTCAGGAAGACGGATCAAATCCATTGGGGGTCAGGCCGTATCCGGAGTATCCCAAGATTCAGGCGAGTGGCATTCGCAATGTTTATGATGTAACCACCGATCCAATCAATCCAGGATGGATTTACTTTACGGAGAACGGACCGGATACTAACGACATGGTGATGAGGGTTGAGCTGTTTAATGGGAAACGATTTGATTTTGGCTGGAATGGCAGCGCAGATAGTTTACTGCAGCCCACCGTGGACGGAATGATTGCTGATAGCCTGGCCGCGTATCGCTGGGAGGTCACAGTGTCGCCAGTTGATATTGTGGTAGATCGCTCCGGCTCGGTTTACTTTAATATATTTTCATCAGTTCGTTACCCTAACAAAGAAGTAGTTAAATTAGTTGGCCATGATGTCACGGCCAAGTTGGAGGTGGTGGCCAGTAGGCGAGCGGAGGTAACCGGTGGGAACCTATTGGGCTTAGCCACCGGCACCGACGGCAGCTTGTACTTTGGCGATATGCAGGATGGCGCTGTGTATCGGTTGTGGCCAGCCAAATAAATTGAT
>Ga0155100_125_pt2 | contig 5886 bp, 5 predicted proteins | sample RifCSPhighO2_01_FD_106068 | JGI IMG/M metagenome (GOLD analysis project Ga0155100, IMG submission 106068) | candidate division Kazan bacterium RIFCSPHIGHO2_01_FULL_49_10
ATCTAGGACGAAGTCCGCTTCGCCCCAACGGGGGCCCCCTTTGAGGTTAGATCCTTTACTGCGTTCAGGATGACATAGAGGAGTTATTCTTCGTGCGTTACATAATCAAACTGCAATTTTGATTTTAGCTCCGGGTGATGAACCAGGGTCGGATCGGTTCTCAGAATCTGCTCCGCCGCCGCGCGGGTTTCGGTAATTAGTCTTTTGTCGGTCAGATTGGCTATTTTAAGTTTCAACAGTCCGGACTGTTCGCTGCCAAAGAAAGCGCCGGGGCCTCTTAAGCCAAGATCGATCTCAGCCAGCTTGCTACCGTCAGTTATTTTCACAAATGAGGTTAATCGTTCGATATCCGTCTCGTCTTCTAAAGCGGTTTCGATCAAGCAATATGATTGCAAGCCGCTTCGACCCACGCGGCCGCGGAGCTGATGGAGCTGGGCCAATCCAAATCGATCAGCGTTTTTTATCCAAATAATGGTGGCCCGGGGCACATCAATGCCAACTTCGATCACCGAGGTGGCTACTAAGATATCCAAGCCTCCATTCTTAATGGCGGCCATCAGTTTTAGTTTTTCCTCGGGTGCTACTCGACCATGGATAGAAGAAGTTCTGGCTTTGGAAAACAAGTGCTTTAAGCTGCGCAATTCCGAGGCGATCGAAGCGCGCTCCTGTTCGTCATCTAACACCTCATCGATCAGCGGGGTGATCACAAATACAGCATGCTTGTCGGCAATTTCGCGTTCGATCAATTTGTACGCGGTATCCCGATTGCGCTCGGTGACTAGTCGAGTAATGATCGGCAGCCGCCCAGCCGGTACGGCGGTTAGCTCAGAAATATCTAAATTATGGAGCAATCCTAAAAATAGAGTGCGGGGGATGGGGGTAGCGCTAAGGCTTAAGTAGTGCGGCGTAATATCCAGCGCTTTATTTTTTAGTTTTTCGCGCTGGCGGACGCCAAAGCGATGCTGTTCATCTACGATCACTATATTTAGATTTTTAAAGACCACCTGTTTTTGGATCAGAGCGTGGGTGCCGATAACGACATCAATCGAGCCATTTTCGATCTCTGAGTAATCATGCAACTTGGTGCTGCCAGTTAGTAGGGTCGTGCGAATACCAAACTTAGCCAGTAATGGCTGTAGATTATGGTAGTGCTGAGTGGCCAAGACTTCGGTCGGTGCCATTAAGGCGGACTGTCGGCCGGCTTTGACGGTGGCCACCAATGCGGCCGCGGCTACAGCCGTTTTGCCGGAACCCACATCGCCTAACAATAGTCGGTTCATCGGTATGCTTTTAGCCATATCACCCAAAATCTCTTTGATGGCTGTTTTTTGAGTAGGGGTTAGCTTAAAGCCCAGCTTGCTTCCAAAGTCTTTGATAAAGGTAGCTCCAAAGGGGTCGCCTTGAAAAGAGAGAATCGCTGATCCAGGCAGCTCTTCCCACTGTCGTTTGGCAAGCAGTAAGCCGAGGTGAACTAATAGTAGCTCTTCAAAGCCTAATCGGCGGCGGGCCGCATCAATGGCGGGCGTGGAGTGGGGGAAATGGATATTCTCAACCGCATGAGCCCGGTCGATCAGCCGATAATTTTTCTTGATCTCATCCGGCAGGGTGTCGGGTAGTTCCCGGATGGTAGCGATGGAGTCCTTCAGCCAGCGGCGCAGCATCCGGGTGGAGATACCGGCAGTAGCTGGGTAGATAGGAATGATCCGACCAGAGTGGATGGGGGTTCTTTCGGCCGGCTCGACACCGGGATTAGTTAACACGGGGCGCCCATCTTGGTCTTTGACTGGGCCACTCAGATAGTATTCGGCCCCCTTTTTGAGATTCTGGGCCAGGTAGGGTTGGTTAAACCAGACCACCTTGAGGGTCCCGGTATCGTCCTCGAGCAGGCCGTTGATCAGAAACATCCGCCGGCGAGAAGTGCGAAATCCGCTAAAGCTCTTTAACCGGGCTCGGACGGTGACCTTGCCCGAGGCGGCCCTCACCCCCTGGAGGGGAGTGATCTGGGTCAGATCCTCCCATGTCCTGGGGTAGTAGCTTAGGAGGTCCCCCACGGTAATTAGCCCCATTTGGGCCAGTTTAGGGGCCTTAGAGGGGCCGATGCCGGGGAGGCGGGTTAGGGGGTCGCTTAGGAGGAAAAACACGGTTTCTTGGCTCTGAGAGCTAAAAAGTACTTGTCCAGACCTGAAAAATGTAGTATAATAACTTAACAGGTCGAAGGAGGGGTATATGTCCTAAAGAGGAGACCCGAATGAAGAAAGAGCCCATTATCAGCTTTGAAGGCATCAGTTTTGATCGAGATCGGAGGGCTCGGCTTCCTAAAACCCGTCAGTGGCAGACCAGACGGCTGGCAAAGAATCAGTTAGGTGTATCACGCAGTATCCGGACCGTGTTCCAGAGCTTGTTCGGGGTGTAAAACAGGTGTCATCCTGAACTTGTTTCAGAATCTTAGTCAGTCAGTCCAGTTGGGGTTACTCTCTTCTGTAAGGTTGATTTTTCATTGACGATGCCAGTTCTTTAACTGCTTTTCGCGGGTAACGGCCCCCACTATTGAGGGGAACTCCTCAATGTGGACGAGTCGATGTAGACGGTATCTCTTTGTAAATGTTGGTTCGACTGTGTTGGCGTGCTGATCCAGCCGATGTATAAGGGTACTGGTTACGCCCGTGTATAGCACCCCTCGTGGTTTGTTGGTCAAAATATAGATGTATCCCTTTTTCATCCCCAGATGCTGAAATAAATTCAGCATGACGCTATTTTACTTTGAGGAATTGGCGTTTACCGACTTGGATGGTAACGCCAGTTTTTGCCTGCCCGCGGACGCGGGACGCGGCCAGGGGTTGGATTTTATAGTCCAAATTTGTAATGGTCTGGCTATCGACCTTGATGCCTTTTTGGCTGAGGAGCCGGCGGAACTCGGATTTGGAGGAAACTAAACCATTATCCAGTAGAATATCGACGAGCAGGGTCGGTTTTTTTAGACTTATGACCGGCATATCGCTGGGGGCGGTGTGTTCCTGGAAAACTTTAATAAAATCCAACTGAGCTCGATCGGCCGCTCGATCACCGTGATACATCGTTACGATCTTGTAGGCCAGCTCCATTTTAAGGTCGCGGGGATTGGTTTGTTTGTCCGCCAGTTGTTTTTTAATTCGGGACAGCTCGCCTGAATTAAGATTAGTGGCAAGATTAAAGTAGGGGTAGATCAGCGAATCCGGTATTGACATTATTTTGCCATATTGAGTTTTAGGATCGTCTAAGATGTTGATGGCGTTATCCAGCGTCTTGCTCATTTTGTTTTTGCCGTCTGTACCAACCAGCAGCGGCACGGTGATAATGGCTTGTGGACCTTGTCCAAAGTCGCGCTGCAGATCGCGGCCGCGCAGCTCATTAAATAACTGATCGGTGCCAATAACAGTCAGGTCGTCTTTTAGCATGACTGAGTCGTAGGCCTGTAGCAGCGGATAAATCGGTTCGTGGAAACCAATTTCGAGTCCGGCTTTTAAGCGTTTTTGAAACATGTCGCGCTCTAACATCTGCTGGTGCGAAAAGTGCGTCATCAATCCAATTAGATTTTCGGCTGAGAGCTTGTCATACCATTCGGAGTTGTAACGAACCTGCGTCTTTTTGGGATCTAATATTTTGAGGGCTTGTTTTAAATAGTTCTTAGCCAAATTCATCACCTCTTCTTTGGACTGCAGGGTACGGGATTGTCTACGATCGGTTGGATCGCCAAACCGGGCGGTAAAACCGCCGATCAGAAATTGAACGGTATGGCCGAGGTCTTGGAACTCGCGCATCTTGTGATAAGCCGTGGCGTGGCCAATATGAAGATTGGCGGTAGTGGGGTCTACTCCATGCTTGATCAGCAGTTTTTTGCCGGATACGAGTTTGGCTCTTAGCTCCTTGTCGCCAACGATTGATTCAACTCGGCGGGTTAACAGCTCATCCAGCTCGGATTTAGTAGGTTTCTTCATAAATTTATTGTAACAGACCACGAGATTCAATTTGCGCAGTGTCCCGCGCCCTGTTGTCATTGCGAGTCCGTCAGCCGACGGATGTGGCAATCTTCCCACTGTCATTCTGGTAAGTCCGTCAGCTGACGGACGCATCCAGAATCTTTTAAATATCATTTCTTAACTTATTTGCCACCACTTTGCTCGTCCAACACCTTTCTGTTACTTTCCGCTTGAGGAAAGTAACCAAAGTCGCCCGCCAGTCGCTCTCGCTATTCATCTAATAAAATCCCCTTACTGCTCTCGCCCTAACAGACAACGGGCTAAAGCAACGGGGATTTTTATTGATTCATAACGTTCAAGCTCCAATGGCGGAAAAAGGGGACAAGCATAATTTGCTCAATGGGATAAGGAGCTTGGACTCTGATGATGGGGAATTAGCTCAAGGGGCAGATGGGTTATAATACTTAGGTATATGAGCGATTTACTCCCGATAAACAATCCGGAGGCTTTAAGGCGGCGGATGCGTCAGCGGGCGATTTTGCGCAAGGGGAAAACGGAGCTATTTAAGCGCTTGGGCAAGATCGGTATTACCAATACGCCCCGATTGATATTGGGGGCGGGGATAGCGCTGTTATTTTTGTTCTCGTTCTGGGCAGCGATTTTAAGCATTACTCTCCCCAACCCAACCAATTTAGTAGGAGCGAGACCAACCGAAGCTACTAAAGTATTGGATCGCAACGGCATCGTGCTGCTGGATATCTATGGCGAGAAACGGCGGAACAGTATTCCCTTAGCTGATATTCCTATGCAGCTACAAAAAGCTACCATCGCCGCCGAGGATAGCAATTTCTATTCTCACAGTGGTTTTGATATGAAGGGCATCCTGCGTGGAACGGTGCTTAAGCCGTTAACCGGACAAGGTTTTCAGGGTGGTTCCACTATCACTCAGCAGTTGGCAAAAAATATGTTCCTATCTTCTACCCGAACAATCAGCCGTAAGATCCAGGAATTTATCTTGGCGATGGAGGTCGAACGGTTATACGCCAAAGATAAGATCTTGGAGATGTATTTAAACGAGATCCCCTATGGCGGCAAGGTTTATGGCGTTCTGTCGGCTTCGGAAACATTTTTTACTAAAAAACCACAGGACCTAACCTTAGCGGAGACGGCGATATTGGCCGCTCTGCCTCAATCCCCAACCTACTATTCGCCGTATGGCCAGCATTCGGACATATTGCTGGCGCGAAAGGATTGGGTGCTAAAACGGATGTTTGAGCTGGGATATATCACCGAGAAGCAGATGGCCGAGGCGCAGAAACAGGAGATCAAGTTTTCGCCCCGCAAGGATTCTATTCGCGCGCCGCACTTTGTGCAGTATGTTAAAGAATCATTAGCTGCCGAATACGGCGAAAAGATGTTAGAAGAAGGGGGCTTAACTATCACCACGACGCTGGATTGGGAGAAGCAGGTGGCGGCAGAAGAAGCGATTACCAAGTATGCCGAGAGTAATAAGACCAAATATAAAGCTGGCAATGCGGCAATGGTATCGATCGATCCAAAAACTGGCGAAATTTTGGCGATGGTAGGATCGAAGGATTATTTTGATTTAGAAGAGGATGGCAACTTTAATGTAACGATAGCTCCCAGGCAGCCTGGTTCTTCGATCAAGCCAATTGTGTATGCGGCAGCGTTTGAAAAAGGCTATAGCCCGGCCACTATGTTGATTGATGTTAAAACTGATTTTGGCCAGGGTTATTCGCCTAACAACTATGATGGCAGCTTTCGGGGACCGCTATCAATTAGAACCGCGCTGCAGAATTCGATCAATGTACCGGCAGTCAAGGCGCTACTGTATGCCGGGGTTAACAACTCGGTCGATATGGCGCATCGCTTAGGCATTACTACGCTAAATGATCCGGAACGCTACGGC
>Ga0155100_106_pt1 | contig 5555 bp, 3 predicted proteins | sample RifCSPhighO2_01_FD_106068 | JGI IMG/M metagenome (GOLD analysis project Ga0155100, IMG submission 106068) | candidate division Kazan bacterium RIFCSPHIGHO2_01_FULL_49_10
AGAACTACTACTCCGCCAATTTTGATATTGTCAAAACCGCCCGTAATGCTTTTGGGTTAATGCAGCTGCAGGTGGATCGGGATGGTAAATTTTCTCACTTCTTGCACCAAGTTGATCCCGCTACCAAAGAGCTGCGCCCGGGCTTTATCAGCTTAATGGAGCTAACTGGCAAAGATCCGGCTAAAAGCATACCCAACACCGAGCTGAATCGCCTGGGTATAGATAAAGCAATGGTTCAGCAGGTGGAGAAGCATATCAAAGCAGCCGTCAAACAGGTAGATAAATTGCGTGAACAGGGGATGATCATTAAGACTCGGTACGGCAGCGAGCTGATGATCGATATCGATAAATCAGCCACGGAATATCTGCACAGCATCGATTATACCGATGTACTTTACGCCGCCGGCATTAAAACCCGGGTCAGCTACTTCCGCCAGCCCAGCGGAGAATACACCTTATTTGTGGCTTCGAACGACCCTAAGATCAAAGTGGCTCAGCTGGCTAAACGGTTCGGCGGACTGACCGTGCGCAATATGTATTTCTGGCAACTATGGCGAGAAGAACAAGGCGCGCCACGACCAATGCAGTTGGCCGAAGAGCTGGATGTTGAACCCGAAGAGCTAAAAAAGATCACTAAATTAGAAGCCGAATACCCGCGTACCGTGTACGAAGAAACCATCAAGCAAAAAAACGAAAAAGGCTGCGTACTGGCCTGTCTGGCTAATATCGCTAAATATGTTTTTGGCGAAGACGCCGCCCAGATCGAAGGATATCTGCGCTCACGATTAGGCAAAGATTTTGATGAAACCAAGGGGACTAACATCGCCGCCACTCGTCAGCTAATAGAAAAATTGGGCTATGCCGCCATACAGCCGGATAATTTTGACGAACTGCGCCAAGAGCTGGAGGCCGGGATAGAGCCAAACGGCAAGGGCCGCGGCGCCATTATGTGGGTAAACAGACACGCCACCGCCCTCTACCTGCAGCTGAATCGCATCACCAAACAATTAGAGATAGTTTATCACGACCCGCGCCAGACACCTGATCTCGACCATCCGTCGGTTCAGGTATTAAAATATACTGAAGAGAATTTAGAGAAATTCTTGAGCGCCGGCCGCCAAACTGGCGAAAAACCATATGCCCACATATTAATAGTGGGGGCGGAGGGAGCGCGCCCGGTTACCGGTCAGGCCAGCAGATTAGAGGACGCCATATCCAAATTGCCACTATCAGAACGAATCCGGGAAGAGCACCAGCTAAACCCCGACATTCGCATTCAGAAGATCTTGGATCGCTACCGGCCCAAGGCTGATTTCTCGAAGTTGCGGGAAGATTGGTATCAAAAAATACCGGCGGTATCCACCATCATGGGTTGGAAATTTTCCAGCCTCAGCCTGCAACACCCCAAAAATGTAGAGGTGGAATATAACCGGGTGCTGGCTGAGGCCCACCAGTGGGAAACGGATCGAATACTGCAAGATCGGGAGTTTATCGATCAGTTTTTGGCCGATCACCCCGACCTATTTGAGGGCGACCTGGCAGTAGCCGGAGAAAATGGCGTTAAACGATACCATCCAGAGTACGAAAAAGCGCTGCAGGCACGGATCGACATATTAGAGATGCGTTATCTATCCGAGTGTGTCGATGTGGCCAAGCAGACCGAGGTTCTGAAGGCGTCGGAAGGAGAATTTGCCGATCGGATAAAACTCAAAATAGAGGCTTTGGAGCAAATAGTGCGGGACTGGGGTCCAGAGTGGTTGGATGCCGAACAAACTCATGAATATCTGCGGCCGAAAGAACTTCAAATACAAAAGCCGCTCACCACCGAAGGGATGATCGGGATATGGGGAGAGCGGTCGGATCTGACAACTAAATATTATTTATTGATTGATAGCCTGAGTACTCACCCGGCCTCCTCCGTCATTCGAAAAGCCGGTCGCGACTGGCTGGGCTTGAGAGGGATGTGGGAAGATCTCGATTGGGAAAAAGAATTGATGAAGTCTCGATCGGCTTTGATGTTGGCCCAGATGCGCCAGTTCGATCCGGAGGAAGATCTAAAATTAGCGGATGCATTTGATGCGATGACTCCTGAAGATAGAAAGGTATTCGATCATATGCGCAAGGAGTTATCGGGCGACCATCTTTACTATCAGAAGCTAAGCGGACCGGAAATTTGGGGTAAGCTTACCTATATCGATGGCGCCCTGCGGAGCGAACAGGCCCGCGAATTTATTGAACTACAGCGGCAACAGACCGAGTCTTACTATCGTTTCTTATCAACCGTGATGCTAATTCGTTTGCTGGTCAAAGATTACGGATATGAACAGATGCGCCCCGCTATCGAGCCGCTGCCCCCTAAAAACCGAAAAAAGGGCACAATACCCCCGCCCCCATCTCTTATATAGCCGCTCTCAGAGCGGAAAAAGGCTTGACAGGTACTGGGGGATATGTTAGGATAGGGCGTTCTGGGTGGAGGTAAAATTGTAGCCGAAATACGGCAATTTACCCGCCCCCTTGAAAAATCAACCAGCTCGCTTCGCCCATAGGAGCTGGAAACAATAAGTAGTTGTTGGGAGACTGGTGGGTGGCCTTGCGCCTCCTGCTTTTCTAACCGTCACGTCGGCACCGGCCGTATCTTGTTTTTCTGACCAAGGAGGTCATAAAAATGAAGAGGTACATTCTTGCTGTTTTGATTTTTGTCCTTTTCTCGCTTTCGTTCGACTCGGTGGCCTTCGCTTCGACCGACGAGACAATTACTATTACAGTTACAGTAATCGGGGGATCGTTCAAGGACACCCCCAAGGACCCCGAAACAGTCTCCATCACCAAGGAGATATGTCTGGAAGGTCGGATGAAGGCGATAACCGAAGATAATCGCAAAGAGGAGTTTGGCGATGCCACTTTCGTGGCAGCGAAAAACTCCAAGATTGTAATTATCCCCCCGGCGACCGAGGTGATTATTTGGAGATTGGTCCCACATGCCAGCGGGATCGGCATTACCGCCTTCAAAAGCGGTGATACGCACCTACCACCACAGACATATAAAGATGTGGCGATGATTCCGGAATTGGGCGCAGGTGAAATTGCTGTCGTTACATGGATAATGTCACCTGAGCCAGAGGCAGAAAAGCCCACCAATAAACCTGCCCCGACGGAGGGAATATGGGTTAACCCATTACTCAACAAGTCAAACAAGATTATCTTCTCCGTCACCGGAGAGGGGATGATGGATACAATCGAGGGGCATGTTATGCCCGTGCTCGAGAGTTCGTCTCCCATTCGTGTTACCCCGGTTGCTTCCTGTCTCAATGCGTTCGATATTTTATCGACGCGTTGGTCGGACATCGATGGGAAACAATTGGAACTATACTCGATTCAGGCAGCCGTCTGGCAAAACGGGGATGACCCCATCGATTTATCCAAGATGGGGAGCGGAGAGTACAGTATCATCTGGACAGACGATGAGGGACTCTTACTTAACGATCCGGGGCCATTCCCGGAATTCGAGTTAACGGGCAGCAATGTCAGCGACACCGCTAAAACATTTTACGCAATGTGGCAGTGGACCAACCGAAAGCACACCCAAGGCGAGTGGGTGTGGTTAGAGTGACCCATCGGTCACAACATTTTTATTCGTTTTATATGGCGGTATTGAGAATTATATTCTCTCTACCGCCATTTTTTTATACTAAAAACCCCACCCTACCTCCCCTTGCCAAGGGGAGGAGAGGAGGGGTTAGATTGCCACGCTACGCTCGCGATGACGAGGGCGGGCCTGGATTCCCGCCTGCGCGGGAATGACGAGAGGAGTGCTTTTTATGCCCTGACGGAGCCGACTGCGCTTGTTCCTTCCGCCATTGGAGCTCGAGCGTTCTGAGCCCAACCAATCACTGTCGCTTTAGCCCGTTGTTTGTTAGGGTGAGAGCGGTCAGGTGATTGGTTGAGGCGAATAGCGAGGGCGACTGGCGGCCGGTTTGGCGCCACCGTCCGTCAGCCGACGGATGGTGGCAAAAGAATTTGGGCGAGCAAAATGGTAGCAAATAAGTTAAGAAAGAATATTGTAAGATTCTGGATGCGGTCCGACACATCGGACCTTACCAGAATGACGAGAGGGATTGCCGCGTCCGTCGGCTGACGGACTCGCAATGACGAGTGTTCGCCTGGATCCCGGATCGAGTCCGGGATGACGCTACCTAAGAAATGCGCGTCACTTAAACCTCTATAATGACGGGGATGATTAAGGGTCTCCGTTGAGTCTCTCTATATAGGAAGTTACCGATCTCTTCTCGAATCTGCTGACGGATGTTGCTCCAATCTTCCGGCGCTTTGCCGCTATGCCGGCCGATGATCTGCTTTACCTCCATTCGCGTACGATTAACTAACTCCTCTTGCTCGCGCATATAGACAAAGCCGCGAGAGATAAGATCGGGGCTATTTACCAACTTGCCGCTCTTTCGTTCGATGGTGGCGATGATCACAAACATGCCCTCCTTGGCCATCGCCTGTCTATCACGCAACACGATCTCACCAACATCGCCGACGCCCAACCCATCCACCATCACGATGCCGGCCGGGATAGTATCTTTCAATTTGCGGGCCTTGCCTGCGTGAAACTCCATAATATCGCCGTTCTCCAACAAGAAGATATCTGCTTCGGGGACACCAACTCCAAGAGCTAATTTCTTATGAGATACCCGCATATGATATTCGCCGTGGATGGGAATAAAGAAACGCGGTTTGACTAACTGAAGAATTGTCTTTAACTCCTCTTGGTAGGCATGGCCGGTGGTGTGAATCTGCATATTTCGGTTATGAATTACCTCGGCGCCTTCGCGGCAGAGATTATTGATAATGGATGAGATGGACCTCTCATTGCCCGGGATGGGGGAGGAAGAGAGCGCCACGGTATCGCCCGGTTTGATCTTGACTTGGGAGTGCTCCCGAAAAGCCATCCGGGCAAGCGATGAACCCTGTTGGCCCTGACTACCAGTACTTAAGACCACCAACTTAGCATCGGGGATCTTGCTAATCTCCTTAAGTGGCACCAGGATCTCTCGGGGGTATTTAATGTAGCCCAGCTTGGAAGCCGCCTCAAAATACTGCAGCATCGAGCGGCCGGAGATGGTTACCCGGCGGCCAAACTTGACCGCGGCATTAAGAGCGTGCTGCATCCGGTCGATCCTCGAAGCAAACGAAGCGATAATAATGCGGCCGTTGGCTTTAGCAAACAGCTCGTTAAAACTTTCGCCGATAGCTTTCTCCGAAATAGTGTGGCCAGGGGTATCAGAGTTAGTGCTCTCGGACAACAAGAGAAGCGGCTGATGACGGCCGACCTCTTTTAGTTTGGCTAGGTCAAAAAATAGGCCGTCCGGAGAGGTGAGATCAATCTTAAAATCGCCGGTGTGCACCACTACGCCTTCGGGGGTATCGATAATAATGCCGAAGCTATCGGGAATACTGTGGTTGACCCTAAAGAAGCGGATCTTAAACACGCCTAAGCGAATCTCGTCGTTGGGTTGATAGGCGTTAATCTTAACATGCTGGGTGCCTTTATA
>Ga0155100_120_pt2 | contig 5336 bp, 6 predicted proteins | sample RifCSPhighO2_01_FD_106068 | JGI IMG/M metagenome (GOLD analysis project Ga0155100, IMG submission 106068) | candidate division Kazan bacterium RIFCSPHIGHO2_01_FULL_49_10
GAGGCAGCCCGAACCCCGACCGGTTCTAGTCCGTCATCTGACGGACGGAGTCCGACCCCGGGAGCCAACTAGGACAGTTATCGAACCCCTCCTTTGGGGTGATGAAAGCCAAAATGACCCAGATAGGTTGTTTTGGTTTACTCCTTAAAATGGTTCTAAACCGCTTTGCCCCGTTGGGCAAAAGCTCTAGTTAAGTCATGGAAACTACCCAAAGTCCAGCTCCCCGAGGATTAGGGCGGATTAGTAGAAATATGCCTCCAGAGCATAAAATCTCCTTTACAAAGGATGGTTTTTGTGCTATCCTAGGGGTGTTCGATGGCCCCTGAATACTTCAGGGAAATCACCCATCAACGCCTTAACAATAAGGCGAACCAATAGGAGATACCTGATGTCAAATCAGAGTACTTCTGGAACTGTCGAAACTCAGCCCACCTCGGATGGTGTGGCCAGACAGCTCGGCCGACAGGTCGAGGATGCCACCCGCAAGTACAAGGGTGGCACAGAACGGGCGCAGTTGGCTATGGGCCACCCCAATTTCAGCGAGGAGTGGTACAGCTTCCTCAGCCGTCTGGCCGAGGAACAGGCTCTGCGTCTCCCCCTGATACAGCGACCGACGTGGAAGGTGCTGACCCGTACCTGCGACGATGCCAATAGCTATACTGCCGATTTGAAGGCGGGTGGCTTTCGAATCGGCGACTGGGCGGCTGATATCATGAAGAAGGCCGGCTTCAAGAAGGGCTTCGACATCACTACCCTGGAGCTGGTCATCGCTTCTGGTACGGAGCTGACTAGCAAAGAGAGACCGACCACGGCGGAGATCTACGAAGGTATTCATAACGTGAACGGTGAGCTCATTCCAGCTTGGGCTGGCCCCGAACTACGGAAGCAGTACCCTGACCAGCCAGTCGGCGAGGTCCTCATCATGGCGATGGAGACCATTACCGCTTCCGACGGCCGTCCGGGCGTGTTCAGCGTCGGGCACGCCGACCGCGTCCGTTGGCTCTATACGCGTTGGGCCCGCCCCGGCTACCGCTGGGATGGCGACGGCCGCTGGGTGTTCCTGCGTCGCAAGTAACTTGGACTTTGGGTTTTGGACCCATGGTTCTCTTGGGTCCTTGACCCTTGACCCTTTGTCCTTTGGCCGTGCTCTCCGGAGCACGGCCTCTTTTTATGTTTCAAATTTGGTAAACTATTCATGGAACTAGGCGAATATGCCAGCGATCAAGGTTTCTGGCTGCCGAACCCAGTATCCATACAATGAGAGTATTCCCGACTAAGGTTTGGAATAGAGGTTGTATGCAGAAACTTCAAAAAATGAAGATACTTGGTGCGAGATATTCAGGCATTATAGATGCCGAATAAAATTCAACTCTAAGACTTCTGCCACAAAAGTAGAATCAAGGGGTGGTGCTTATGGATAATATCTCGCACAATACCGATTCCGACGGCAATCCGAACGTGTTCAACGTCGAACACGACGACAACGACCGTTGGCTCAATACGAATTGGGACAACCCCGACAACCACTGGAATGGCAACAACCGCTTTGTCTTCCGTCGCCGCAACTCTCTTCGTTTCTCTCTCGACTTTCTGGTCGGGAGAGTTTTTGTTTGTTCCTTTCTCTCAAGATTCCATAACTGACCCACTTGCCCGAGCTCCCTTTCAAAAGTCCCAGATTATCTCCTTGGGAATGCAATCTGGACCGAGCTGTTGAGCCATCGTCCGTCGCCCCGATATAATCGGGGCTAGGGAACGATTTGTTGATGAGGTCTGAGCGAGAACCGATGCGAAGGAACAGCTGATGTTCCGAAGCAAGAGGGGAGCAAGGTCCGCCAAAGTGATATCTACATTCAAAGAGACAGATGATCTACTTTGAATGAGATTGAACGCCGGCGGGAGTCCGACCCCGGGAGCCATCCTTTGCCAATCCTCCTACGCTAAGCCGACTACGCTCTATGAGCTACCACAGGCCAAGAGCTACGGACTGACTTTGGGCTACGGAATGGCGTGCTACTTAATTATGTAAAATCTTAACAGGTTAGGTAGTTGAAACTAATCTCCAAAAACCAGGTCAAAGGAGAAACGCACCCCTATTCTTACATATCTGAATTGGGGGATACCTTAAAGGCGACTTCCAGCCCGCTTTTCAGTAATGATACAAAAGTGTCTTATTGCTGAAACACAGGGGAATGCTTGTGTTTCTGGCTATAGGGTATATTGTCTAGTGAATGTAGGGCACTTTATAGCCTCTATTCACTAAAGATTGACTTTTAGAGATGAATAGACTATACTGGCTCTATAAACATTATTCAAGCCTATGGCTATAACAAAACCAATCAAAGATCGGATTCAGGCTCTCAAGGCCCAGTATGACGTCCTCCGCAAAGGCAAGGATTCGCTTTTGGTCATGATCGATGAGGTGGAAGTATCGGAGAGTGTTTACAACTCCAACGCTATTGAAAACTCCACCCTCACTCTCAAGGAGACCGAGAAGATTCTTTTGGATATGGAGGTCGCTCGAGGTGTTTCTTTGCGTGAAGTGTATGAAGCAAAAAATCTCGCTCGAGTTATCGACTACATTCGCACCAAATCAAAAGAGACGGAAGTAAACAGGGAGCTTATATTACTTTTGCATCAGATGCTGATTGGCGGTATTGATGACAAGATCGCTGGACGCTTTCGTGGCCCGGGCGAATATGTCCGAGTCGGTACGCACGTTGCTCCTGCTCCGGAACAAGTGGAGAAACTGATTGCTTCTACTATCACCGAATATACGAGCGATATGTCTGCTTACTTTTTAGACAAGATTGCCAAGTTCCATTTGGATTTTGAAACTACCCATCCGTTCTGCGATGGCAACGGTCGTATTGGCCGCGTGTTGATCTCTTACCAGCTTCAGTGTCTCGGTTTCCCGATTATTATCATTCGGGACCGTGAGAAAAAAGAATACTACAAGTCCTTTGGCGATTATCGTGACGACAAAAATACCAAAACTCTTGAAAAGGTAGTCTCTCTTGGCTTGATGGAGTCGCTTCATAAGCGCATTACGTATCTCAAAGGCGGCAAAGTTATTCGGCTTTCCGAATACACAAAAAGCCACGCTAAATCTGCATCCGCAATCACAAATGCCGCACGCCGACAGAATATTCCTGCTTTCAGAGAAAAGGGTGTTTGGAAGATCAGCGAGGATTTTGAGGGCAAATAGACAAATAGAAATAGGGGACGCTACACTTTTTGAGATAGGAATGGAGATAACCAAAGGATATTAGTATAGTTGATGTATGTCACGTCAACTGACCCACTTACCCGAGCTCCCTTTCGAAAGTCCCAGATTATCTCCTCCCATCCTTCGTCCGTCAGTTGACGGACTACGGAGGGCTGGCGTAGGAATGCAATCCGAACCGAGCTGTTGAGCCACATGTTGGCGACATCTGTCATCCGACAGAAGAGCCAGACAGGTGCGTCCCGGAGCTGACGCTACTGTAATAACAGGATGGAATCCGTTTTACAGTAAGGAATGCTAACGGGGCCAAACAAAAACGAGTAAAGTGACCGAGGTGCCTAAATCACCGTCTTTACAATAGAGCATACAATTGATTTAGAGCACTTTACAATACTGTTTACAATTCCTTTTTAGTACTTTACAATAATTAGGATATATGATAGAATTATTCTATGGATATCAAATCTCAGGTAACTGAATTTATTCGAGAAAAGGAACGGGTGACATCTCCCGAGGTGGCTAGGAATTTTCAGTTCAGCAGACAACGAGCTAGCCAGATTTTACGTATCCTAGTCAACGAAGGGAAAGTAGTGAAATTTGGTTCTACGAGGGCAGCTTTTTACACCTTACCCGATTTGATTAATAAGATTGGTGCTTCGGCCGTTACCAAAAAGCTGGTCAACCGAGACATCAAAGAGCACGAAGTATTTGATAATTTGATTGACGCTTGTCCAGCTTTCCGCACAGCTCCGGAGAATGTTAAAAGTATTGTCCATTATGCTTTTTCAGAAATGTTAAATAATGCTATCGAACACTCCGGATCGAAGCTCATTGAAGTTCAGTTAGAAGACGCATTAGACCAAATTAAGTTTAGCGTACAGGACTTTGGTGTGGGAGTCTTTCTTAAAGTGATGAAAGAAAGGGGGCTAAAGTTAGAATTGGAGGCCATGCAAGACTTATTGAAGGGGAAATTGACAACGGACCCGAAAGCTCACACAGGCGAAGGAATTTTCTTTACATCCCAGGCGGCTGATAGATTTGCACTCGAGAGCTTTGGATACGAGATGGTAGTGGACAATATCATTCCAGATATTTTTTTCAATAAGACTGAAACATCTATTAGGGGAACTCGAGTTGTCTTTTCAATTAGTCGGAATAGTGATAGACATCTTAATAAGATTTTTGAAAAGTATCAGTCCAAACCGGGGAGCTATGCTTTTGATAAAACTGAAATTCATGTCAGGCTTTTCACCATGGGGACGGTCTATGTTTCGAGGTCTCAAGCGCGGCGGATCTTAACCGGCTTAGACAAGTTCAAAAGGATCGTCTTGGATTTTGAAAAGGTGCCAAATATTGGGCAGGCCTTTGCTGATGAAATATTCCGAATTTTTCAAAATAAACATCCGAATATTGTAATTGAGCCGGTTAATGTGAACGAAACGGTCAATTTTATGGTTCGGCATGTTGAGAGATCGTAGCGTGGATCAAATTTCTTGAAGGTTCTATGATTGACCCAGATGCGTCAGTAGCCAGTCGAAAGTCCCAGATTATCTCCTCCCATCCTTCGTCCGTCAGTTGACGGACTACGGAGGGCTGGCGTAGGAATGCAATCCGAACCGAGCTGGGGAGCCAAATAGCTATGAAGACCGAGTTTGGCCTGATTTTTTGGTAAAATAAGAGTAGGGGACCGAGCACATTAATTTATAAAGGAATTATTATGAGCACATTTGGTTGGATTACATTTTTGTTGGTCGTTATCGGTGGCCTGAACTGGGGTCTGGTTGGATTCTTTAACTTTGATTTGGTGGCCACTTTGTTCGGCGATATGAGCACGCTTACCCGCGTGATCTACGCTCTTGTCGGTTTGGCAGCTCTCTACGAGTTGTCCACTCGTTGGGGCAAGAAGTAAGGTTGTTACCTTCAATTTAAAACATCCCCTCAACGGGGATGTTTTAAATGATGTGATTTGGGAAGGAGTAGTAATGGAACGATAAGACCCGCCAACTTAGTTGGTCGGGGCGAGTTAGTGAAGTTTGCTACGACATGGTAGCGGGGGTAGGAATTGCACCTACGACCTCCAGGTTATGAGCCTGGCGAGCTACTACTGCTCTAC
>Ga0155100_117_pt1 | contig 5146 bp, 6 predicted proteins | sample RifCSPhighO2_01_FD_106068 | JGI IMG/M metagenome (GOLD analysis project Ga0155100, IMG submission 106068) | candidate division Kazan bacterium RIFCSPHIGHO2_01_FULL_49_10
GAGGAGAAGACTGAAGAAGACGACACTTTCCATAATATGAGCCAAAGATACCGTACCCGTAAGAGCCCCAAGCTTGATCTTATGGTAGACAATGACTATGAAAAGCCAGGCCGCTACAACGTATTAGTGAAGGTGATCGACATCTTCGGCAATGACACTACAAAGCTATTAATTGTTGAGGTGAAATAATGCCTGACAAGGATATAGCAAAATCAGATTTGCCATTGGTGCAAAAAATCAACGAGGCGGTTGCTGCTTGGCGGACCCAGGGCCAGGGCTACGAGGGAGTAAGTCCAACAACCAAGCGACTTTTGGAATGGTGGTTTATTGAGGAACATCGTTTAGGGAAGAATAAATTTGAGTTTTGGGAATCACAGCGCCGGGGAGTTGAGGCGCTGATTTATTGCTATGAAGTTTTAAAGACGAGCAGTCTTTACGATCTTTCCAAACAGTTGGGGGTTCGGATTCCCATTGATCCGACCAACGATAACTGGGCAAAATATGCCTTTAAAATGGCTACCGGGTCAGGCAAAACAATGATGATGGCGATGGCAATTGTTTGGTCTTACTTTAACAAATTTATCGAAAAGAGCGGGAAATTTACTGATAAGTTTGTGTTGATTGCCCCTAACTTAATTGTTCTGGATAGACTATTTGGAGATTCTGAAAAACCGGAGTTTTCTGGAGGAGCTATTTTTGATAAGTTCCCGTTCATTCCGCCCGAATGGCGATCTAATTTTCAGGTGGACGTTATTGGCCCAAACGATGCGTTTGTGCCCAAACAACGTGGTGTTGTATATCTCACAAATTGGCAGAAATTTATAGAACGATCAGATGGTGGTGCAGATAACCCCGTACAGGATTTATTAGGGCACAAGCCATCGGATGAAATGAACACACGGGAAGCATTATTGGCTGCTTTGGGAAAATTGGAAAATATTATGGTAATCAATGATGAAGCTCATAGGGTTTCTAGCCCAGATCAGGTCTGGGCTAAGGCAATTGAATGGATGAATAATAGTCCCGGAGTGATGTGTCAGCTAGATTTTTCGGCCACCCCGAGAAATCAACAGGGGAATTTATTTACTCACATCATTGCCGAATACAGATTGGGCGAGGCAATCCAAGACGAGATTGTAAAACGGCCCAAGATTGTTGAAATCGAGGATATTCCAGAGATAGAAAGCGATAATGCGTCAGAGACCTACCGCGTACAATTAGATGCTGGTGTGGGGAAATGGCGATCGTTTGAGAAAGAGATGTCTAAGGCGGGTAAAAAGCCTGTGTTGTTTGTAATGGCCGAGAGCACTAAGGCGGCCGATCAAGTCGCCGAATATCTTGATACTTTTCCGGAGTTGTCTGACAAGGTTCTGACTATCCATACTGATCGTGCCGGAGAAATTACAAAACAAGAACTCGGGAAGGCTCGTAAGGCAGCGCGAGAAATAGATAGCGATCAGAATCCATACAAGGCCGTTGTATCAGTGTTAATGCTGACTGAGGGGTGGGACGTTAAAAATGTTAAGGTTATCGTCCCTTTGAGACCGCTTACGGCTGCAGCGCATATATTACCCGAGCAGACTTTGGGACGTGGTTTGCGCAGAATGGATCTCAACCACAAAAACTGGATCGATGAGTTGCTTATTATTGAGCACCCGCAATTTCATGACATTATTGAGGGTGCGTTGAGCGAGGAGGGTGTTGATGTGGTATTCGAGCCAGTCGACGGAACGACACCAATACCAAGAACCATAAGAGTAGAAGAGAATAAAAAACAATACGACATTGAAATACCTGTTACTTCGGGCGGTCTGATGCGCTCCATGAAAAAATTAGCTGACCTCAAAGCTATCAAATTGCCCAGCCCCCTATTCCGATATAAAGATTTAGAGCCAGTCGAGATAAAACTTACAACTCGGGACATGCTCACTAAACAGATTGAAGAGCGTGAGGTCATGGCAATGCCGTTTGCCGACAGACCAGAAGTGTACATTGCGGCCATTGCAAATAAAGTATCAAAATACGCACGTATTACTGCTCAATTTCATCAGATTGCCCCGGTTGTTCAGGAATATATTACTGATTATCTATTTGATAAAAAATTGAGCTACGCCCCCGATGATCTTAAGAAACTCAATAACCCAGCTGTGAGATATCGAGTCATTGAGGTGTTCGTTGACGCAATCAACGATCTTACAGTTGAGTCAGAGGACATAGATCTTACTGGCGCGGCGTTGAAAGCAAGCGAAGCAAAGCCATTTTTGTGGTCTAGGGACGTATTAGAGGGTGAGAAAACAGTATTCAATTTGATACCAGCTGACAATAATCTAGAATTAGATTTTGCTAAATTATTAGAAAAAGATGAAGCTGTGAAGGCATTTGTAAAAAATATGCCACAAACCCTTGGTCTGCTGATTGCATATATTGATAAAGATGGATTTGTAAGGAACTATGAGCCAGATTTTGTAGCCAAACATGATGATGGAATGTTTATTATCGAGACCAAAGGTCGTGAGGATGTAGATGTGCAGTTTAAAGACAAGCGTGCTCAAGTCTGGGCGGAGGCGGTGACCAAATTGACCAGAACTCCTTGGAAATTTGTAAGAGTTGATCAGGACAAATTTACGAGAATGCGACCGAACACATTATCTGATTTGCTATAAAAAATTAAAAAAGTGTCGATGGGTTGGTTAATCGATAATAAAGAATTTGTTGGTATAGTCATCGCGTTTTTGTCAGTTATCATTCCGCTGATGACGTTTTTGATTGGTAAGAATAGGGAGCAGCGGCAGGTCAGATTTGAAAAATTTCATAAGGATTTAATGAGGAATTTATCTAATCTGGCCCACGAAGCCGGGGCGGATCAACAAATAGCGATCATATTCGAGTTGCGCAATTTCCCGGAATATTATCCTGTTGTCAGAAGAATACTGACCGATCTCAGGGACGAATGGGCGGCCGAAGGTGCGGTAGGCCGATTGAATGTGAATTCGGTTGCTTTAAACCGAATGGTCACAGAGTGTGATGCAACAATCGAGTTTATGGCAAAGAACTTTTTGGATAGGTTCTGGATCAGGGCTAAAGACTACTGGGGATTTGGCGAGATAGGATAATTTTTAGGGAGATATTCCTGAGCTTGGTTTTAACTCGGGATTTTTTATTTGGGGGGCGCCCTGTAGTGAAATTGGCGGTGTTTTTTGTTTTCTGGCGAAGCCATGACAATTTCTACTATCAGGGTAGAATGGGGGTATGGAGATAGGTTATGAGGATTTTCAGAAGGTGGATATCCGGCTGGGCCGAGTGGTTGAGGTGGAGGACTACCCAGAGGCCAAGAAGCCGGCTTTTAAATTGAAAATAGATTTTGGGCCCGAGATTGGAATCAAAAGCTCTAGCGTTCAGGCGGTGGGGGCTCACACCAAGGAAGAGCTGCAGGGCATGTTGGTTTGTGGTGTGGTTAATTTCCCGTCAAAAAGAATCGGGGATTTCTCCTCCGAAGTGCTAACCCTGGGTTTTCGCAATAATGCCGGCAGCGGTTGGGTGTTGATCACCCCCGCTAAGCAATCCGTTGATTTGGGTGAAAGATTGCAATAAATTATGAAGATCTTGTTTGTGACGGGGAATGGGGGGAAGGTGGCGACGTTGCGTCACTATTTAGAGCAGTTGGGAATCGAGATCGAGCAGCGGGAGTTGCCCCTGATCGAGCCGCAGCAGGATTCGGTGGAGGATGTGGCAAAAGATAGCGGGAACTCGGCTTTTGCCAAGTTGTCCGATTGGTTAGGGAAAAATATTTTGACCAAAGTATGAGGGGGAGCAAATATTACAGTTTTTATTTTGTTCTTTGGCCGGATCGGACTGCCTGACGACCTGACTCCCTGACTGCTCAACTCCATGCGGTTCCAATATCACCCGACTGTTCAAACGGATGCGGCCGCATTGTAATGCCCACTCGCCGTATCATCTGACAACCTGACTGCTCAAACCCATGCGGCCGCATCCGCTCAAGCAGTCTTGAGGTAAGTGGTGGTAAAATAAAAATAGCAACAGTGATCATCCGCTAAAGGGGATTGGGGGTATTGGTGAGCAACAATCGATTGAGCTTAGCTCGAGATATCTTATTAGCCATTGCTATCAGCGGCGGCGTTTTGACTATCGCTTTAGTAGCTCCCGGGATATTACAGATTTTTGGGTCGCTGGTCAAAAAGTATGGCCGAGATAATTTTTATCCATCACGAGTCAAAACACGATTTGACTCGTTTAGGTCGCGGGGGTTGGTGACAATCAGCGAACGGGGAGGGGAGACGACGATTAGACTGACCAAGGCCGGCAAAAAGATGGCGCTGAGTTATCAGGTGGATGAAATGGAGATCAAGCCGCAGAAACATTGGGACGGCAAATGGCGTATCGTCTTTTTTGATATTCCCGAAAAGAAGGCGTCGGCTCGCAATGTCTTTCGTGACAAGTTAAAAGAGTTGGGGTTTGAAAAGGTACAACACAGCGTGTGGCGGCATCAGTATCCCTGTCGAAACGAGGTGGAATTTTTAGTTAACCTCTACGAGATCGATCGGTATGTGGAGTTAATCGAAGGTAGGGTGATAGTTTAATTAATCTAGCCGACTGCTTAGCAATATGCGGCCGCATCCGCTCAAGCAGTCGGGGTTTTGGGGTGGGGGAGTTTTGGATAATAAAAAAGGGCGCGTTAGCGCCCAGATTGTTTGGGTTGAGATGGTTTAGATCATTTCCAGCATCCGTTGTATCACTTGGTCTCTGTAGACTGAGGTTGAATAGTAGGCTTGTAGGCATTGCCGCAGGTCTTCGAGGGTGTCAGCCAGCTCCAACATTTTGTCCAATATATGCTTCTTCAGTTTAGTGGGATAGTTGTGTTGGCTGAGGGGTTGCCATTCGGAGAACTCCTTGGTTCGTTGGTCAATCCACTGGACGATGAAGTTGACGCATTCCTCGTCGCTTTTCCAATTACTGTAGCCGAACAGGTTCAAGATGCCGTTGAGATCGACATCACTACGCCGGCTCATTCTGGCCAAGGTGTCGGTTTTGATGTCTGCATTGCCGAGATGAACCAAGAGCCGAAGCTCGTCGAATGTCTCTGCCAGCTGGCTGGCTTGGATAAGAGCCTCTTTCGCGACTGGGT
>Ga0155100_130_pt1 | contig 4875 bp, 6 predicted proteins | sample RifCSPhighO2_01_FD_106068 | JGI IMG/M metagenome (GOLD analysis project Ga0155100, IMG submission 106068) | candidate division Kazan bacterium RIFCSPHIGHO2_01_FULL_49_10
AGTGGCCCAATGATACCCCTCGCACTGTCATCCTGAAAACACTTTACTGGGCCAAAGGCCCCCCTTTGGGGCCGTAGGCTTATATAGATAACTTATTCAGGATCCAGGCCTGGATTCCAGATCGAGTCTGGAATGACAAAATAGCAGCCTCAGAATGACAACAGAAGTTGTTAATAAGCATCATTAGGGTAAGCGATAGCCTAAATTATTATCGTCGGAGTATTGTAATACATACCCTACCCCTTTTAAATACTGCTCATAAATCGTCACGGAATTATTCGTGAGATATTTTTTATGTATTACTACCCAATCAGTTTTCCATTTAGTTGGAAAATCATTAGACAATAAGTTAAAACTATTGGCGGAGTTAGCATCCGCTAACGGCAACTGGTCATCACTATAAAAATCAAAGGTAGAACGCTGGGTGCGCGAAACGCTGCCGATTGCCAGCTTTTTCTGGTGGTAAGTGCCGTAGTAGGCAAACAACGAGATAAATTTGCCTTTGTCCCAATAGCCCGAATTAATCCCCCACGGGATATCCAGCACCGAAGAAGCTTTGGCATCATTCTTAATTGTTTGATACACCGGCGGAATAGATAGATCGATCAGCGGATAAGGAATCGGTAGGAATTCGATCAGGATAAGCACCACCGCTGCCCCGCCCAACCAGCGGCGGCGTTGGGGTAGACGACTAATTGCCATCCCGATTAGAATGGCCAGACAGAACATCACCATTACCGAGAAGCGCGCCGGCACTCGCCAGCTGCCCCACCCTTCCCACCAGCTGTAAAGCCACAGATATGGGAGGGAGATGCCGGTAACATGATCTAATCCCTTGAGATGCGGACCAAACGAAAGTATCCCAAACACCGCTCCCAGCACTACCCAGAACCACGGGCTGACAGAAAAATTTAGTTTAACTCGGCGGCAAATCAGACTGATCAGAAAAATTAAGCCGATCAGCAGGGCGGTCCAGCTCAAGAAGATGGTGTTCTCCACCCCGCCGGCAAAGGGCCCCGGGATCTTAGCGGCCAAGCTTCCCCACCACGGATGGAGCTGGCTGGGAACAAAATAACGCGCCAAGTCGGCCGAATAAAAATCAATTGCCTGAGCGCTTAAAACTTCCGGCGATCCGACTGCGCTGTTTTCTTTGAAGGCCGGGATCAGCCAGATCGACCAGACCGCTATCCAGACCAGGGCCATCACCAATCCGCGGCTTAGTAATCTAATGCGATCCGCTACTGAACGAGTAGCGATCAGCTGCCAAATCGCCCAAACAATAATAAAAACAAACAGAAAAATAAAATTATAGATATCATTTACTGATGCCAGACCGGCCACCAAGCCGGCTGTGATTGGTATCCACCACTGCCGATTCTTAGGCAGTTTTAATACCAGCCAAACACATAACGGGATAAACCATAGGGTGATCAGGTTATAGTGGCCGTAGGCGTGCCTCATAATGTATGGGCTAAACCCAAACAGCACCCCAGCCACCCAGCCACCCAAATTTGAACGGGTAATATCTCTAACCACTATGAACATCAGCCAAGCGGTTAACGCGAGCGATAACAGGAAATGGAGATTAAAAGCCATAATGGTATTGATCAGCAAAGACAGTCCGGCGATGATCGCCGAATTAACCAATGTCAGCGTATGAAAAACCAAGCTAACGGTCTGCGGATAAAAGATTTGGTCGGTCGAAAACAGCGAGGCAGAATTAAACCAAACTTGCTTGAGCCACCAAACATCCCACAAAAATAGTGGCGCATCGCCGCCGACTCCCAGAATATGCGAAGGCAAATGCAAAATTAGTGGCCAGGTCATCGCCACAACCAAAATTAGATAACCAACAAAGGTCCAAAAAAATAATTTACGCCTATTCATCGGCTAATTCTATCGTGGCGCGATACTACTACCGAAGATGAATTATATCTGCCCCGCAGCAGATTTAATTTGACGCGCAGCAGATCGCGCAGCGTTCTTAATGCCTCCCGGCCAGTGCGGACCTTGCTCTCCATATCGTTGTACCAATCAATCCCTACTTCTTTAAAAGCATAACCTAAATGCCGCGCTATCACTAACACTTCGAAATCAAATCCAAATCGATCCAACTTAACATTGGCAAAGATGTTCTTGCCGGCCCGCTGCTCAAATAATTTAAAGCCACATTGAGTATCGTAAATGCCCGGCACAGCCAAAATGCGAATCAGCAGGTTGCTGGCTCGGGAGAGCAAAATTCGATGCCGAGACTGAGGAATATGCACATGGGCGCCACGACAGTACCTCGAACCGATTACTACTGGATATTGAGTAACATAAGGCAGTAATTTATCGACCTGTTCGATCGGAGTGGCATTATCCGCATCAGAAAATAGAATATACTGACCTTTGGCCCCCAATACTCCCTGCTTAACCACCGCCCCTTTGCCTTGGTTCACGGAATTAGAAATAAATTTAAGTTCCGGCCAACCTTCGGCGATAATCGATACCACTGCGTCAGTGGTATCTTTGCTCCCATCGTTGACCACAATAACTTCGTAAACATACGATTGTCTATCCAAAAACTGACGCATCGCCGCTAAGGTTTTACCAATGCGACGCTCCTCGTTATAAGCCGGCACCACCACTGATAAATAAATACTCTCACCCATAATTGTTATATTTTATCTGTCATCTTGAGTTTTACTGCGTCATACCCTCTTTTTTATTCGTCATTCCCGCCCCCGATCGTAGTCGAGAGTAAACTCCGGCGGCTTCCGGCTCTGAGAGCCTCCAGCTCGGAGAGGAATCCAGACATTAAACTAAATAAATTATCATCCTGAGTTTTTGCTGTCATTTTAAGTTTTTTCTTGTCATCCTGAGTTTTTTAGCCACTCCCACATATCCCCTCTCGTCATCCTGAAAACACTTTACTGCTGTAGGCTATTATATAGATAACTTATTCAGGATCCAGGCCTGGATCCTCGGGTCCCCAGTAGTCGCGGGGCAGGCAAGCCCGAGGATGACAAAAAAGGGCGAGAATGACGATGGGGGCGGAAAGGACAAATTTAATTATTTATAAGCGACAAAAAAGATGTTGGTAAATACCGGATACAGCTTAATCGTAGCGAATTTAGTCGTTAACAGCTCTTGGATGTCCTTGGCTACCATCTCATTATGAAACGGTTCTTTAACCTGGTAGTGCCGGCTATTGGAGTGCAAGGTGATACTTAAAAACCTTAGTTTCCAGAACAGCGACCGCATCGGCACCGAACCGATTAAAACTCCGCCCGGTTTAAGCACCCGGTAGGCCTCAGCCACCACCTTCTCTGGATAGATCAGATGTTCCAACACTTCAGCCGCGACTATTAGATCAAAGGTGGCGTCCGGGTAAGGAATGCCCGCCTCCAAATCACACAGTCGCCCCACCGCCTGTGGCACATATTTTTTCAGCCGCTCTAAGTTGCGCGGGTTAAGATCCAACCCCACCGACCCGACCGGTAAGTGCCTTAAGATCAGACCGGTCCCACAACCCAGCTCCAATGCCTTGGGGTTAGCAGCCAAACGGGGGCGCAACAGGCGGACTATCCGCCACTCGCGATAGCGATGAAACCAACTTTCGGGTAGCCACCAGCGATTAACCGTATCAGTCCAATCATAAGTTTCAACCTCTTGATAGTATCGATTGGTCAGCGCTTTATACTCCGGCCAATTTAAATCGGCCGGCTTGCTTTCGGCGATGCGGCGTTTGTAATCAGGTTCTATCACTCTGGCGAAAGATAATAAATTTATAAGTTAAGTAGTTGCAGACGGTAAAGATAATCGCCGAGACTATTTTGGCTAAATTGTACTGCCACCAGTACGGCCAGCCGGGAAACTGGCCTATTAGCATCTGGGTGCCAAAATGAACCAACACATCATAAATAACTATCCAGATCAGGTTGACGGTAACAAACAGTGGCAACTGCCGAAGATGATTAGGTCGCTTATCGCCAAAGGTCCAGTATTTATGCCAGATGTAACCATTAGTAATGGCCAGCGCTGCCGAAAGAGTGTTGGCTGGAATTAACTGCCAATGAAACACCTGCACCAACAAATTAAGCATCCCGATATCGATCGCAGCGTTGCTGGTTCCGACTATCGAATATCTAATTAACTGTTTGATCATATCTTTTTAGCCAAAATAAATACGCTACTGCCAAATGGCAGGCTGATATATCTAATCAGCCACGCTTCTATCCAGCCTAAACCGATCAATAACCGGCTGATGGGATGGGGCGCAGCATTATACCCGGCTCCCCGGCCTAAACTTTTGGCCAGCAGCCGCTGGGCTACGAAGATCGGGAAGGTAAACATAAATACATACGAAGAAAATATCGGTTTAAATCCAGCTTGGGAAAGTTTAGCTGCTAACTTGCTTAAGGTATAGCGGCGCTGATGCAACAAGGCTTTATCATGCGGGCCATACAGCCACTGATACGCCGGTACGGAGATCGCCACACACCCACCAATGGTTAGAACACGATGCCACTCTTTAAGCGCCGCTTCATCATCTAACAGATGTTCCAATACATCGAAAGCGGTGATCAGATCGATCGATTCATCCGGCCGAGGCAATTGCAGAGCATCGCCCTGTTCCGCTTCCCCGTGCTGCTTGGCCGAAACCAGCGCCACCTCGCTTTGATCAATGCCAGTAACCTTTCCCCACCGCCGCAAGAACTCTAAATTAAAACCCCCGCCGCACCCCACATCCAATATCTCCATTCCTTTTGTTGAAGCGTCATTGCGAGTAATCTCCCCCCATTTTGTCATTCCAGACTCGATCTGGAATCCAGGCCTGGATCCTGAATCCGAACTTGGCCCTTGGCCAGTCGGTCCAGGATGACACATCAA
>Ga0155100_139_pt1 | contig 3457 bp, 5 predicted proteins | sample RifCSPhighO2_01_FD_106068 | JGI IMG/M metagenome (GOLD analysis project Ga0155100, IMG submission 106068) | candidate division Kazan bacterium RIFCSPHIGHO2_01_FULL_49_10
CCTAAACAGGTGATCGATCCGGAGATCGCCTATCAAATCAACAATGTGTTAAGTGATGATCAAGCGCGCGCGGCGATATTTGGGATAGGCGGGCCGCTGTCGATCGGTGGTCGCACCGTGGCTGCTAAGACCGGAACAACTGATAAATATCGAGACGGTTGGGCGATCGGCTATACGCCGGATCTGGTGGCAGGGGTGTGGTCGGGCAACAACGATAACGAATCGATGACGGCAGCTTCTGGATTAGTAGCTGCTCCGATCTGGAATATGTATATGCGCAAAGCTTTGGCCGGTGTGCCAGACAAGTTATTTAGTATACCATCCGGTATTAGGGAGATCGAGGTCGATGAACTGTCTGGACTGCTCCCGAGCAGCGACACCCCGTCAACCAAAAAAGAGATATTTGCGCCCAGCAATGTCCCAACCGAGACTGATAATGTTCATAAAAAAGTTAAGGTGATGAAGATCGCGCCCGATAAATTGGCGCCGGAGGGCGCCCCGGCTGAATTGGTGGAAGAAAAGGTGTTCACAGTGCTGCATGCCGAGCGGCCAGACAATTCCAACTGGGAGAATCCAGTAATTAAATGGGCTCAAGACCACGGTTATAATAATGTGCCGACCGAGATCTATACGGGGCCACTGGATGGTAGCGCAATCCCCGGTATCACGATTACTAACCCGTCGGAGGGGTTTAAAGCCACCGGTCCATTTGAGGTCGAGGCGATGGTTGGTGATTTAACAACTGCCAAGATGGTTGAGTTCTTTTATGATGGAAAATCGGTTGGTCAAGCCAGCGCCCAACCCTTTCGATATATGGTTACCCCGCCAAAGTTAGACGGTAAAGAGCATGAAATTAAGGCCCGGCTGATCAAAATGGATAGCTCAACCGCCGAGACGAAGATCTCGATCAAAACTTAGCTATTGCCAGAGCGAAAAATCTGTGATAGGGTAAGTGGGCGCAGTTCTGCCATAGGGGCAGGATGGCGGCAGTAATTATATTGGGTAAGTCGAAGAGGAGAAATCACATGGACGAGAACACAACTCAACCGGTGAATCCGACCGATGACCAGGTTACTACCCCCATCAATGGGGAAGAGACCACCCAGTCTGAGGAAGAGACCCCTGCAACGGATAGCAATACTGCTACCGATCAGGAAGCTAACGAGAACGCCCCGGTGGCGAACTCTGACGAAGCTGCTAACTAAAACCCCACCCTACCTCCCTTTGGTAAGGGGGGGAGAGGAGGGGTGGTTAGTTTAGTGACATAAAAGGCTCCCGATGAATATCGGGAGCCTTTTGCATTGATATACTTAAATTAATCAAAAGATCAACGATAAATTCATGCAGTGGATTTCCAAACATTGGGTAGCGATCGTAGTGGCAATAGTTTCTATCGGCGCCGGAGTGGGGTTGGCGATGATTAGCAACAATGTCGAACTGCCGGCGCAAAATGATGAACAAAACACCAATATAGTAGGCGAATTGGAGGTAGAAGAGCCGTTTACTTATGAGTCGGCAAAAGTTAACGCGACACTTAAGAGCGGTACTCTCAACATCAAGATTCCCGTTCCATCGATGAGCTTGCCAGTTCAGCTGCCACCAGATCTGGTGCCGTGGGGGACTGGCGATAGCGACCAGACCTTGCCTTCGAGTGGCGGATCAAATAGCAGTTCTTTACCGAGCAGCGAAACACCTTGGGGAACAGGCCCCAGCCAACAATGATGTATCGACTTTATATTGTTAAGTGTAAAGACGGGACGCTTTATACCGGCATCGCCGCGGATTTGACGCGACGGATTAAAGAACATAGTTCTTCTAATTCGGGGGCCAAGTATACGCGGGGACGGCGACCGGTTAAATTAGTTTTCTCAAAACGGTTTCGGAATCGGTCCAACGCGTCCAAGGAAGAAGCGCGCATCAAAAAACTGTCTCGCATAGAGAAGCTGTCTCTCATTAACAAATAGATGGGTAGGGTATAATCCGGATGTGATCAAGGTGGTTATATTCGATATCGGCGGGGTGCTAGTGGAAAATTCATATTTCCCATTGCTATGTCAGTTAGCAGATCAAAGTGACCTGAATCTAGCTGATCTGCAAAATTTTGCTGCCCCATTTTTCGACCAAGTGATGTTGGGCGAGATGAGCGAGGCGGAATTATTTGATAAGATATCCCAACACTTTAACTTGGCTGAGTCTGGGGCGGAGTTGGATGCCAGGATAGGCGACTTGTTTATGCCTATTGATCCGGTGTGGGGCTATGTTGAACAACTCCAGGGTCGGTATCGGTTGGCTATTCTGTCAGATCTGGGGAGTGGTTGGATTAATCGCCACGAGCACGCATTCGATATTGATCATTATTTCGAAAAATTATTTTATTCATCTCGACTGAAGATGCGAAAGCCCGATCCGAGATTCTACCAACATTTGTTATCCGAGATGGGGGTGGTAGCTGAAGAATGCGTGTTTATTGATGATAAGCCAAGTAATGTTGAAGCGGCTTGTAAGCTGGGTATACACGGGATAATCTATCAAAATCCCGCACAGCTTAGGCAAGACCTGGCGCGGTTGGGGGTTGCAATAAACTAATCGATTGGGATCATTTGTGGCGTTTGCGCTCGAGGGCGGTGAGATAACATTTGCGCATCCGCAGGCTAAGCGGGGTAACTTCTAATAGTTCGTCGCTCTCGATAAAGTCGAGGGCCTCTTCGAGCGACAGCTGAACAAACGGAACTAAGCGGTATGATATGTCGCTGGAAGAAGAGCGGACATTGGTGAGCTGTTTTTCCTTGCAAGCGTTGATCTCCATATCGCTACTACGACGGTTGAGTCCGATGATCATACCTTCATACACTTTGGTGCCCGGACCGATAAACGCAATGCCGCGATCTTCCACCACTTTTAGGCCATAAGTAACAGCGGTGCCGGTTTTGTCAGAAATCAAAACACCGTTACGCAGTTGCTTAATAGCTGGTCCCATCGGCGCGTAACCCGTAAGTAAGCTATTCATCACCGCGGTGCCTTTGGTTTGGGTCAGTAAAATGTTGCGTAAACCTAAAAGAGCGCGGGTGGGGAGTTCATATACCATTCGAGTAACTCCTTTGGTGGTCGCTACCAGCTCTTTTAGGGTAGCCCGACGCGGACCAAGCTCGCTGCTCACCGCGCCCGTAAACTCTTCTGGTATCTCGATGATTAGTTCTTCGATTGGTTCCATCGTTACGCCGTTTTCTTCTTGAGTGACAACAGTTGGTTTGCCGACCTCTAATTCAAAACCTTCGCGGCGGAGAGTTTCGATTAAAATTGATAGATGAAGTTCGCCCCGACCAGATACTTTAAAGGTAGTGTTCTCGATGGCAACCCGCAGGCTAACATTAGTTTCCAGTTCTTTTTGGAGACGATCCGAGATTTGGCGCGAATTGGTAAATTTACCTTCTTTGCCAGCGAACGGGGAGGTGTTAGG
>Ga0155100_114_pt2 | contig 3263 bp, 3 predicted proteins | sample RifCSPhighO2_01_FD_106068 | JGI IMG/M metagenome (GOLD analysis project Ga0155100, IMG submission 106068) | candidate division Kazan bacterium RIFCSPHIGHO2_01_FULL_49_10
AAAGGTTAGTTTTACATTATTAGCGCTCTCCCGGGCAAAGAAACTGGCAGTTTTTACCACCCCCAGCAGATCGTGGGCTGAAACAATCGCCTTGGTTTTAAATACTTTGGGAATCACCTGGGTGTAATCGGGGTACTCGCCCTCGATCACCCGCGAGACCAGATCCATATCTGGGAAGCTAAACATAATTTGGTTATCTGATATGGTAATCTTGATCTTTTCTCCTCCACTAATTACTCGGTAGATTTCCTGGATAGTCTTGATGGGAACGATAAACTTGGCTTCTTCTTTAGTGGGAACGGTTAACACTTTCTCTGCCAACCGATAGCTGTCGGTAGCGGCCAATTTAAGAGTATTATTACCAACCACAAAATAGACACCGGTGAGGATAGGCCGCGATTCATCAAACGACGCCGCGAAGCCCACCTGATTGATAGCTGACTTAAGCAGGTGACCGTCGATCTCGATAACTTCTCTCCCCTTTACTTCAGGGATACTGGGGAACTCATCAGCCGGCATCCCATTAAGATTGGCCTCACTCCTCTCGGTTTTAGCGTAGAGGATGCTATCCCTCCCCTCTAAATCAATTTTGTCCTCGGTTAGGCTGCCCACGAAACTGCCCAATACCCGCCCGGGCACTGTAATTGAGCCGGGTTGTTCGATCTTCCCGCCCAAATAATAACTAATACCCATCTCCAAATCGGTAGCCGAAAGGACAACCTGATTCTCATCCACTTTAATTAATACATTATTAAGAATTGGCAAGGTACTTTTACTGGCAACAATCTTATCTAAAACCAACAGCCCCCTTTTAAGCTTTTCTAACGAGACAGATATCTTCATTGTCTTTGTCTCTTATTAATAAATTACTTTATAAGTTAATTAAACTAATAGTAATAGGGGGTGGGGGTATGGGTATAAGTGTGGTTTTGGTGGTTGGGGTTGGTTAATTTAATTCTTATCCAGTTAATTGACGGTGGATAAATTGTTGATAATGTTTTTCTAAAACATCTTCCCCACCCTAATCCACCGCGTAGAGTTTATCTTTAATGGTTTTGATCTCGCTCTCTAAATCGTTGCTCTCTAATAACAATCCTTTAATTTTGTTGTAGTCGTGGATGATGGTGGTGTGGTCTCTCCCCCCCAACTCCCGCCCCACACTCTTGTAGGGCAGATCCAACTCTTCTCTAAGTAGAAAGATTAACACCTGACGCGGGAAGACGATCTCTTTGTTTCGTCTTTTGCCCAATAGCTCATCTTTTTTAATATCGTAGTGCTTGCAAACCGATTTAATTACATCTCCCACTTTGACCACCCGTTTGCCTGGACTAAACAAAATCCCGCCTAATAAATTTTCCACCTCATCATTGGTGGGGATGGTATTGTTCAGTTGACCGTAAGCGACTACCCGGGTTAAGGCTCCCTCCAATTCGCGGATGTTGTTTTGGATCTTGCTGGCGATCGCCTCCAAAATATAGTCTGGTAGCTGAAAATTCAGATTAGCCGCCTTAGACCTCAGCACCGCCAATCGCATCTCATAGTTGGGGGCAGAGATATCGGCGATCATCCCCCACTCAAACCGTGAACGCAAACGAGATTCTAAGGTCGGGATAGCTTTGGGCGGCCGATCCGAGGCCAAGACGATCTGCTTGTTGCTTTCGTAGAGAGTATTAAAAGTATTAAAGAACTCTTCCTGGGTGGCTTCGCGGCCAGCCAAGAACTGAATATCGTCAATAATCAAACAATCTGCTTTGCGGTACTTCTCCCTAAACTCCTTGGTGGTTTTTTTGTGGATGGCGTCGACTAATTCGTTAGTAAACCGCTCCGAAGTGATGTAGACCACCTTCTTTCTCGGATAGAGCAGGAGAATTTCATTGCCGACCGCCTGCAGTAGATGGGTTTTACCCAAGCCCACTCCGCCGTAGATAAATAGCGGGTTGTAGGTAATGCCGGGGGTTTTTGCCACCGCGGTCGCCGCGGCGTTAGCCAGTTTATTGCTCTCTCCCACCACAAAGGTATCGAAAGTGTAGCGGAGGTTTAGTCGTCCGGCGGTATCGGTGGTGGCCGGCGGCTGGGTGGCCGTAGTTGTCCGAGCGATGGTAGCGGCTGGCATAGCCGCAGAAAACAGCGTGGCCTGTTCCACTCGGGGGCCGCTGCCCACCACATATTTAATATTGGTCAGGTGGGGCAGACTTTTAATTAAGGCCTTGCGCAGTTCTTTTTCGTATTTTTTCTGGAGCCACTCTAAAGTGAACACATTGGGCACGCGCAATAGCACCTCGGTGTCGGTGATCTCAATGATTTCAGTATTCTTTAGCCAAGTATTAAAATTGGCCTTGCTTAAAGATACTTCGGCCTCACCCAAAACATTCTGCCACAACCGCTGTTTATCCACTACCCGGAGATCGTTCACAAGGTAATTTTATTACAGTTATCCCCAAACCACAATCAATGCCAACGCCCCATTATACGATAAATTGACCGATTAAAAGCTTTACGGCTATACCTCGTTAGAAGTCCGACCGACTTTCTGGTCGATTCCCCTTGGTTTGGTCTCGCGGAAAACGCTCCGCTCACTAATTTGGTGGTTTGGGATTTGTCCGGTAAACTTCTAACGGGGTATACTAAACAGGTGGTACTCCTTAATCAACCATATGAAACGGACATATCAACCCAAAAAACGCAAGCGCCAGCGCAAGTTCGGGTTTCGAGCCCGGATGGCAACCAAAGGTGGCCGCAAGGTGGTAGCCCGCAGAAGGCTCAAGGGTCGAAAGAAACTCTCGGAGTAATCTCTAATTAACGAAGAGTCTATGGATAGAGGAGTCCGAGGATACTTAGATAGCCCTGCTTTTACTTTAAAATATCCGCCGGTTCGAGATAGTGCTCGTCGGATTCGAATCGTGGTCAGCGGCAAAGTGGCGAAAAAAGCCGTTGTGCGCAACCTGATCAAGCGCCGCCTCCGGAACATCTGGCAGCTGGTGGGGAGCGGGCCGGCGCCTTATATCTATGTTAAAAAAGCCGCCCTCGCCATGCCGTTTGCCCAACTCAAGTCCGAACTATCCCGACTGCTTAAAAGATAGTAGACAGAATGAGGAGACTAATCACATTTTTGATCAGCGTCTATCAATGCACTCTATCTCCCGACCATGGTTGGTTTAGGCACGGTCACCCCTATGGCCACTGCCGGTTCTCCCCCAGTTGTTCGCAATACGCTAAAGAGGCGGTGGAACGCAAGGGAGTGGCTCGCGGCCTGGGCTTCACGA
>Ga0155100_132_pt3 | contig 2207 bp, 2 predicted proteins | sample RifCSPhighO2_01_FD_106068 | JGI IMG/M metagenome (GOLD analysis project Ga0155100, IMG submission 106068) | candidate division Kazan bacterium RIFCSPHIGHO2_01_FULL_49_10
ACTGAAACGCTTCCGTAGGTTATTGGTAGAGCCAGTATACCATTTACCATCCTTGGAGCTTTGAAGAACATATGTATATATCATTCTCAACCAATTCTAACGGGGTAAACTAATCGACTAAATAAGCTAAGGGGTTAGTGGGTTGGCCATTAAACCACACTTCTAAGTGCAGATGAGGCCCAGTAGTTAGCCAACCAGCTCCCGGCGTGCCCGGCGTGCCGCCGGTATAACCGATGGTCTGCCCCTCTATCACATAGGCGCCAGTAGAGACCGCAAATCCAGACAGATGGAGATAGACTGTTGATAGGCCATTATCGTGATTGATTATTATGTAGCTTAATCCCTTAGCTCCGCCATCTACCACCTTGGCCACTGTCCCATTATAAGGATTTTTTATCGGCGTTCCTTGCGGGGCAGCAATATCGATAGCGTTGTGTGCCAACCCAAAGGTCTTGGCATAGTCGGGATCATGGAAGGTAGCGGTGATCTTCCGATACGGGATCGGCCACCGCAACTTGAGATCACCTGGGTTGAGTATCTTTTTTCCCGAACCCCGAATGATAGCTGCCACCTCGTTGGCCACGGCTTGCTGCTGGGCCTTTGACTCGGCCAATCTTTTTTGATACTCCGATTCGCTTAACTGAAGGTCCTTAATAATTCCGCTTTTAGTATCCACCTGGATCTGCAAGCTCTGTTGTTCGATCTCCTTAGATTGGCGAACCTGTTCTAAATGCTTGTCTTTATCTTCTAACACCCCTTTTTTATCTGCCAGATTCCGTTTTAGTTCAGTCAGTGTTTTAATGCCCACCGAGATATGATTCTGCACCCGATCGAGATATTCGATTCTCGTCATCAGATCCGCCATGCTGCTGCTGGTAAGTAAGATCTCTAACAAACCCTCGCGTCTGGCTAAATACGCCGCCCGAATCGCTTTCTGTAAGATCAGTTTCTGACTTAACGCCTGCTCCTCTAAATCGACCAGCTCTCTGTTGGTGCGGCTCTTTTCCAAACCGATCACCTCGATCTCGCTCTCCAAAGCCTGCAGGGTTAACTTAGCCGCCTCGACCTGCTGATCGATGATCTTAACTTGAGTATCTAAAGTCAGCCGCTGCTTGCGAACCTTACTCAGGGCCGCTTCTTGTTCTTCGATCTTTTGCTGCAGCGCCTTGAGCTCTAACTGCTTATCTTCTAATACATCGGCATATGTCGGTAAGGCAGCCACCGCCACCATGATTACCGCCAAGATTAAACTGATTACTCGCCTACGACTCATAAAAGAATTTCTAATTACCTAATGACCAATGACTGGCGATTTATTTGTCATCCCAGACTCGATCTGGGATCCAGGTGATCTAGAGAATTTGTTTTTTGTTTCCGCCTGGATCCTGGATAAGTTATTTATAGTAGGCCTACGGCAGTAAAGTGTTTTCAGGATGACAGAGGGGGGTGGTTTTTTATTGGAGTTAGTGTTTTCAGGATGACAGAGGGGGGTGGTTTTTTATTGGAGTTAGTGTTTTCAGGATGACACCTCTCTTCGTCATCCTGGCTTGCCGCGCCCCGTAGTGAGCTCTGCTCTACTACTGGGGCCCAGGATCTTATAAGCCCAAGATTCTGGATGCGTCCTGCTGGACTTACCAGAATGACGGGGGAAATTTAATGGAGGTGTTTTTTGGTAGAGAGATAACTACTAATCGCGCCCACCACTATGCCAAATAACAGTTGTAACAAAAAGATCTGCAGAATTAATAACGGGCCAATAACGGTAGAACCTCCTAAAGCATCCAAGGCTAAATACTGGCTCCCAACGCCAGAATTTATAAATAGTAACCCAGCTAATAACAAGATGAAGGCCGCCACCGCTCCGATCACCCCGTAGAGCATCCCTTCGATAATAAACGGCCAACGAATGTACCAATCGGTGGCGCCAACTAATTTCATGATCTCGATCTCTTCTTTGCGAGTAAAGATGGTCATCCGAATTGTATTAAAGATGATCAACAACGCGATAATAATAAAGATCAGACTTAGGGCAACATCGGCAATCCCCACCATCCGATTAACCTGGCGCAGTTTATTAACGATCTCCTGGTTCTTTTTTAAACCCGTCTCCAAAACCATTTTGGTCTCGTCTCGCGCTTCGATCTCGGTTACCACTCCTTCCAACATATAAGGATTATCGACCTTGATCTCGAGGCTAGCCGGCAAAA
>Ga0155100_123_pt6 | contig 1695 bp, 2 predicted proteins | sample RifCSPhighO2_01_FD_106068 | JGI IMG/M metagenome (GOLD analysis project Ga0155100, IMG submission 106068) | candidate division Kazan bacterium RIFCSPHIGHO2_01_FULL_49_10
AAAAAGAAGCCATCCAAATTGGTCAGGTTTTCCCCAGAAAAACAATTAGCATTCAGGCGCCTTGGCCAGGAAAATCTCGTCCGATTTTTGGTTTGTATTGGGCGAGTGTCACCATTGAAGATGCTTTTAAGGGATTAAATCCGATTAATAGTCCGCTGCCAGCCAGCCAGCCAATTCATACTTGGGTGGTTACTTTCTTTATTCCGTGGACCCAAACAGCGATTTTGGTATTACTATTGTTTTTGATTTGGTTCTTTATTCAGCTAAGAAGATGGCGGCAGATGGTAGCTCTTTCCACCACACCGGTGGTGGCTTATAAGATAAAACCGGGCGATCATTTGGCAAATATCGCGGCTCGATATGGTATCAGTTGGAAACTATTGGCCCACTTAAATGAAATCAAACCACCATACAGTCTGCATGGAGTCGCTCAAATTTATGTACCAGACGCTAAGGGTAGCCGGCAGGGCATGAGAGCTCCGCGCTTCCTGGCGTATTTAATTAAGCCACTTCATCGTTTCTGGCGCCGCAGATCACCAGATGTGATCGTGGTGGAACCAGGCGACACTAAGACAGATGTCGAAAAATTTACTGGCTTATCGTGGAAAAGGTTGGCAGCTTATAATCAGCTATCCCCTACTTCGGCACTAAAGAGCGGCCAAGAGTTGAGGGTGCCATCGACTTACCGAAGGAATACTCGCTGAGAATCCCTATCAGCAAAGGTTAGAACAAGCGAGGTTAGTTTATGAGCAGATCGAGGCTGCAAAAATTAGTTATTTGGATAATAGTGGGGGGACTATCTCTGGTGAATGCCAGCAGTTTAGTTTTACGGTTTCCCCGACCAGCCTATGCCGTAACCAAAATGCTACTATTATGGGACGACGGCACCTACGGCGCTGTGCCATCGGGCTGGACAACTGATGCGACCTATAACGACCTGATGTTACGGGGCAACACGACAGCCGGCGGAACTGGAGGGAGCGATACTCACACACATACCATTACTAATGCCAATGTTGACACAGTCAACACCGGTAGTAACGCCCAGCAGAAAAAAGGCTCGGCTACAGTATCGGCCCAAAGCCATACTCATGCGATTACCAGTTCATCGATGTCGAACGAATCTTCCTTGCCGCCATATCGCGGACTAATGGTAATTGCCAACGATAGCGGTATTCCAACCACCTTGCCGTTAAATATAATCGTGTTGTTTGATACAGCCAGTCTCTCCGGTGATTTTAGCCGATATTCAGCCCAAGATAACTATTTTGTGCGCGGGGCATCGACAGCCGGAGGCACAGGGGGCTCTTCGGCGCTACACGGACATAGTAGTGTGGCTTTTGGCACTGGCAACCCGAATTCGACCGAAGCCGCCATGGTGACTGGCGCGGCGGTGACTGCCAACACCAGTACCCACTCTCACTCCTTAACCGGCAGCACTACTGATACGGATGGTGATATTGCGCCGCCACATGTTAATACGGTGTTAGCCAGAGTAACAACTGACGGCATCGCTATTCCGGCGGAAATGATCTCCATATTTGATGCCGCCCCCGGAACTGGTTGGAATTCATTAAGTGGTGTGGGTGGTGATTTTAACCAAAAATACATTGAAGGAACATCAACTTATGCTGCGGCTCAAGGCAATGCCACCCATAACCACAACAAAACTGGCGGGTATACAACTAATACCGT
>Ga0155100_123_pt5 | contig 1237 bp, 2 predicted proteins | sample RifCSPhighO2_01_FD_106068 | JGI IMG/M metagenome (GOLD analysis project Ga0155100, IMG submission 106068) | candidate division Kazan bacterium RIFCSPHIGHO2_01_FULL_49_10
GGTGTCGTTAGATAACGCCCTATCACTGAACTTCACTCTATATCTGATCCTGTTCGGGCTGGTACTACTAATGACCTACCGCAAGATTGAACCAACCCGCTGGATAATGTCCGGCTTGTTTTTGTATTTATCGCTGTTGTATTGGCGCAATATGCCGTTTTTTATGATAATCAGCGTCGGATTTTTAGCGGAGATTCTTCAGCAACATACCCATCTTATAATCAGATCCCTGAGCAAAAATAAATGGGTCCTCACCGGTGCCGTAATAATAATTAGCATTATTATTGGCCAGAGAATTGATGATGTAGCGGGCAAGCTGATCAACCCAACAGCCAGTCTTCGCTCTGGCGGATATCCGATTGATGCCGTCCAGTGGGCAAAAGCCAACCCAGACAAAATTGGCAAGACAATGTTTAACGAATATGACTGGGGCGGATTTCTCATCTGGCAGTTCCCCGAACAAAAAGTCTTTGTAGACGGCCGAATGCCGTATTGGAAGACCAGCAATCGGTTTCCTTTTCTGGAAGAGCAATACGCTATATCCGCCCAATCAGGATCCATCGAAATGTTGGAAAATACATATGGGGTTGATTGGATAATGATCAGACCCGGGCGCCAGTTGGCGTTGGTTTTGTCGGGACAAAAAGATTGGAAATTAGTCTACCATGACACTATCGCAATGATTTATTATAGAATAGATGGTAGTGATAAAAATAACACCTAAAATCTTCGGTGGCATTGTAGCGGTAGTCGTGGCGATTAGTTTGTCGCCGCTAACGACCTGGGCCATGTCGGCTGGTGGAATGAGTATTGCCCCGGCTCCCAACCCCACATTCCCCGATCGAAATAAGGGTTGGTTTATTTATGAACAAGTTGAGCCCGGCACAGTGATCGAAGATGTGGCGCGGGTAATAAATTTGGACAGTAGCACAGCCACCATAACCATTGAGACTGTGGATGCGGGGATGAACGAAGATGGCGGTTTTGGTTTAGTGGGAAGCCCGGAGGAAAACATAGATATTGGCAGATGGATAGAGCTATCGAAAACCGAGGTGACCTTACCAGCCAACCGGGAAGAGATTGTTCCTTTTAAAATAACAGTTCCGGCGGATGCGGAGGTGGGCGACCATATTGGAGCATTGGCGGTTTATCAAATTAGTCCAGCAACAGATAAGACTGCAAAAATTGGCGGGTCGCAGGTAAGTATCAGTACCCGAGTGGGGGCCAGGATTTATCT